>Ga0075429_100000007_pt1 | contig 90776 bp, 88 predicted proteins | sample RhiMetdeltSRZDD3_FD_75295 | JGI IMG/M metagenome (GOLD analysis project Ga0075429, IMG submission 75295) | Populus rhizosphere microbial communities from Tennessee, USA - Rhizosphere MetaG P. deltoides SRZDD3 | ecosystem: Host-associated > Plants > Roots > Rhizosphere > Soil | place: USA...
ATGGCGGGCGTCGTCATCGAGGAGATTCCGTACAAGTCGAGCGGGCAGGCGCTGACCGATACGATCAGCGGGCAGGTCGCGCTGAACGCGCCCGGGCTCGCGCAGGGCCTGCCGCATGCGCGCGGCGGCAAAGTCGTGACGCTCGGCATCACCGGTTCGAAGCGCTCGCCCGGCGCGCCGGACATTCCGACGCTCGCGGAGCAGGGCGTGCCCGGATACGAAGCCTACGGGTGGCATGGCATCTTCGCGCCGGCAAAGACGCCGCCGGCGGTGAGCTCTTTCCTGACGCGCGAAATGATCGCGATCCTCGGCACGCCGGAACTGATCGAGAAGTTCGGCCAGCAGGGCGCCGAGCTCGTTGCCAGCGAATCGGCGGTATTCGTCGATTTCCTGCGCCGCGACCTAGACAAGTGGCAGAAGCTCTTCAACCAGCTCGGCATCCAGCCCGAGTAAACCGAAAGGAACATCGTGAGACTGCGGCTGCTCGGCACCGGCACCCCGACCCCGTCTCTGCGGCGGATGTGCTCAGGCTATGTCGTCGAGATCGGCGAAGACGTGATCGTGTTCGATCACGGATTCGGCGCGCACCACCGGCTGCTCGAGCTCGGCATTGCGCCGACCCAGGTGACGCATTTCTTCTGCAGCCACCTGCACTACGACCACATGGGCGACTACCCGCGCCTGCTGCTTACGCGCTGGGACCAGGGCGCCGGGAAGATTCCCGAGCTGAAAGTGTACGGTCCGCCGCCGATCGCCAACGTTACGAAGGCGCTGTTCGAGGAAGGCGGCGCATTCTGGCCGGACCTCGTTGCGCGTACCGAGCACATGTGCAGCGTGTCGATTTATCACGCGCGCGGCGGCGTTGGCGAGCGCAAGAAGCCCGTGCCCCAGGTGACCGAGATGAGGCCCAACCAAGTCATCGAAGGCAATGGCTGGACGGTCAAGGCAGTGGGTGTCGCGCATTTCGGCCCGCAGCTGATTTCCTACGGTTTCCGCTTCGATTCGCCCGAAGGCTCCTTCGTCTACTCGGGCGACAGCGGACCGTGCGCATCGATGGAAAGGCTGGCGCAGGATGCGGACGTCATGGTCCACATGTGCCAGTACCTCTCGGGCACGCAGCTTTGCGAGGAGTTTGCGGAATCGTGCATGGGTCACCTGGAGCTCGCGCGCCTCGCCGCCAAGGCCCAGGTGAAGACGGTCGTGATCTCCCACGTCACCGAGCAGATCGACCAGCCCGGGGTGCGCGAGAGGGTCGTGCGCGAGATGGCCGAGATCTATGCCGGCAACATCGTCTTCGGTGCGGATCTGCTCGAAATACCCGTCAAGGGCCCCGTCGCGGCGAAGCTCCAGTAAGACGCCTTTCCTCCTCCAGGGCGCCCGGTAGCCATACCCGCACCATCATCGCGACGAGGTCGGGCAGCCGGCCGTAGACGTTCATGTCGAAGATGTGGCGGCGCGTGTGTGGAAAGGCGATCGCGCCGTGCAGCATCTGCACGAGCTCGATCTCCTGCTTGCTGATCGCACGCTTCGATGCGACGCCCGCGGCGTGCCGCAGCTCGCGCGCGACCGGAACGAGGATGCGTTTCTCCAGCGTGCGGCTGAAGGCCGGCCCGTGCAGGCCGGCGAGGCCGGCGCGCGTCCACCGCCGCGCTTCGCTGCGCGTAATCCTGCCGCGATATTCAGAATAGAAGCGGGTCAGCCGCTTCGCGAGCGGCAGCCTGCGATCGACTAGCAGGTCATCCCATCCGGCTCGCCAGCGTCCCGCAAATTGGCCGCGCTCGGCTGTTATGATCTTCGGACCTATGCGCCTACTCCTCTTCGTCGTCACGCTGCTCCTTTCGCCGCTTGCCCTCGCACAGAACTATCCCGTCAAGCCGGTCCGCATGATCGTGCCCTGGGCACCGGGCGGCACCACCGATATCCTCGGGCGCGTCATCGCGCAGAAGATGAGCGAGAAGTGGAGCCAGCCGGTGCTGGTCGAGAACCGCGGCGGCGCGGCGGGCAACATCGGCGGCGAAGCGGCCGTGCGCGCGCCCGCCGACGGCTACACGCTGCTGCTGGGCACCATGAGCTCGCACGCGATGAATCAGTTCCTCTACGCGACGATGAGCTTCGACCCGGTGGCCGACGTCGCGCCGATCTCGCTCGTCGCCAACGTTGCCACCGTGCTGGTCGTGCACCCGTCGCTGCCGGTGAATAGCGTGAACGACCTCGTCGCGCTCGCGCGCTCGAAGCCCGGGCAGCTCAATTTCGCCTCTGGCGGCGTCGCGAGCTTCAACCAGCTTTGCGCCGAGCTGCTGAAGATGCAGGCGAAGATCGACATCGTCCACGTGCCCTACAAAGGCGGCGGGCCGGCGGTCGCTGACCTGGTCGGCGGCAAGGTCGACCTGCTGTTCACCGGCGCCCCGGTGACGATGTCCCACATCAAGGCCGGCAAGCTCAAGGTGCTCGCCGTGACCGATTCGCAGCGCTCCGCCGCGCTGCCGGGCACGCCGACGATGAGCGAATCCCTGCCGGGCTACGAGTTCAACAACTGGTACGGAATCATGGCGCCGGCGAGCACCCCCCGGTCGATCATCGAGCTCATTAACACCGAGGTGCACCGTAGCCTCGCGCTGCCGGAGGTGCGCGAACGATTTTCCGGCCTCGGCGCCGATCCCACTCCGAGCACGCCCGAAAAGTTCGCCGCGGTGATGAAGGCCGATGCCGAGAAGTGGGGCCGCATCATCAAGCAGGCGGGCGTGCGCGCAGAGTAGTCGGCGAGTCGTCACTGCACGGCGGCGCACCTCACCACGCCAGCGCGTAGCACTCCCGCCGCGGATCCGCGGCCGCGTGCTTGAAGTTGCCCTGCGGCTCGCGCATCACCGCGCACACGGCGCCGCTCTTCGCCGGCAGGCGTGGCAGCACGTCGACGTCGTGGCCGAGCGCGCGCAGCGCGTCGATCGCCCCGTCCGGTACATTTTCCTCGACGTCCAGCCGCCCCGGGAAGTACTCGTGCGGCGGGAACGAGTTGGGGAAGTTGGCGCTGGAGAAGCGTGGCGCTTCCACGGCCTGCTGCAGCTGCATGCCGAACTGCGTTGCATTCAGGAACACCTGCAGCATCGCCGCCGCCTGGACGTCGCCACCGGGCGTGCCGAAGCACAGGAACGGCTTGCCGTCGCGCATCGCCAGCGCCGGGCTCGGCGTGAGCCGGGGGCGCTTTCCCGGCGCCACCTGGGCAGGGTGGCCGGCGGCGAGCCGCGATTGCTGGCCGCGCGAGGAAATCACCATGCCGATTCCCGGGATCACGGGCGTGTCGTAGCTGGTGTCGGAGAGCGTCGCCGAGTAGGCGTTGCCGTGGCGATCCATCACCGCCGCGTAGATGGTGTCCGGCGCCATCGCGGTCGCGCCGCGCGCCGGCGCAAGCGATGCGCCGCGCGCCGCAGGCTGCCCCAGCGGATTGCCCGGCTCCGGCATCGAGCCGAAAGCGCGCTGCGGGTCGATGCGCCCGCGCTGCCTCGCGGCGTACGCATCCGAGAGCAACGCCGCCGTCGGCACCTGCACGAACGCGGGATCGCCCACATAGGCTTCGCGATCGCTGAAGGCCAGGTCGAGTGCTTCGGTCAGCCAGTGGATATACGCCGGCGTGTTGTGTCCCAACGCGCCGAAGTCCGTGTCCTCGAGGATCTTCAACGCTTCCAGCAGCGTGATCCCCTGGCACCAGGTGTCGCAGGAATGCATTTCGTAGCCGCGCCAGCCGATGGAGATGGAAGGCTCGACCGGCACCTCGAATCCGGCGAGGTCTGCTGCCGCGACGAAGCCGTCATTTTTCGCGTGATAGTCCGCCACGGCCTGCGCGATCGGGCCGCGGTAGAAGAAGTCGTGCGCGGCGCGCAGGCGCTTGTCCCGGTCGCCGCGAGACGCGCGCTCCGCTTCGATCATCCCGGCGATGCTGCGCGCGAGGTCGGCCTGTACGAAGCGCTCCCCCACCTGCGGCGCACGGCCGCCGGGCAGGAAAATGCGCGCGCTCTGCGGCCAACGCTGGTACTTCTCCACCGCGTCGGCAATGCTGTTGGCGAGGAACGGGTAGACGGCGAAGCCTTCGCGCGCCAGTTCCATCGCCGGCGTCGCCGCCTGCTCGAACGAGATCGTGCCGTAGCGGCGCAGCGCCTCGATATGCGTGGCGGGCGCCGCTGGCATCACCGTGCGCAGCAAGCCTTCGGGGATGCTCTTGCCGTCGCCCGCGGCAATCAGCCGCGCAAGATCGGTCGCCGCCGGCCAGTAGCCGAGGCCGGCGAGGGAAATCACGCGGTCCTCCTTTGCCAGGTACGCAAGCGTCGGCGCCACGCCGGCAAAGCTGACGATGTCGGGCTGCACCACCGCAAGCGCCATCGCAGCGGTGACGCCGGCATCCACCGCGTTGCCGCCGGCATCGAGAACGCGCATCGCCGCGAGCGAGGCGAGATAGTGGCCGGTGGCGACTGCGTGCCGGCTTCCCATCACGGTAGGCCGCAGGCTTGCGGCGCTCGTCCTCATCGCCTTCTTCATCGGGGAGGAGTGTACCCGGAGGGCGCTATGATCGCGCGGTGAAGAAGTACTCGATCTTCAGCGTGATCGGCAACGCGCTCAGCTACCATCGCAACTGGCAGCGCGCCTGGCGCAATCCCGATCCGAAGCCGCGGTACGACGCCGTCATCGTCGGCGGCGGCGGCCACGGTCTCGCCACCGCCTACTACCTTGCGGCAGAGCACGGTTTGCGCAACATCGCGGTTCTGGAGAAGGGCTGGATCGGCGGCGGCAACACCGGCCGCAACACGACGATCATCCGCTCCAACTACCTCTACGACGAGAGCGTCCATTTGTACGACCACGCGGTCAAGCTGTGGGCGGACCTGTCGCAGGTGCTCAACTACAACGTCATGTACTCGGCGCGCGGCGTGATGATGCTCGCGCACAACACGCACGACGTGCAGTCGTTCAAGCGCCACATTTATGCCAACCGGCTGAACGGCGTTGACAACGAATGGCTTACGCCGGGCGAGGCGAAGGATTTCTGCCCGCCGCTGTCGCTCGATCCGAAGGCGCGATACGCAATCGTCGGCGCGGCGCTGCAGCGCCGCGGCGGCGTGGCGCGCCACGACGCAGTGGCCTGGGGCTACGCGCGAGCCGCCGACGCGCTCGGCGTGGACATCATCCAGAACTGCGAGGTGCTGGAGATCCGCAGCGACAACTCGGGCGCGGTCGAGCGCGTGGTCACCTCGCGCGGCGCCATCGAGGTCCGGAAGGTCGGCGTGGTCGCCGCGGGGCACACGAGCGTCGTCATGGGGCGCGCCGGCCTGCGCATGCCGCTCGAAAGCTTTCCGCTGCAGGCGCTGGTGTCCGAGCCGGTCAAGCCGATTTTCCCCTGCGTGGTCATGTCGAATACCGTCCATGCGTACATCAGCCAGTCGGACAGGGGAGAGCTCGTGATCGGCGCCGGCACCGACCAGTACGTCTCGTACAGCCAGACCGGCGGACTGCACGTCGCCACCCACACGCTGGAAGCGATTTGCGAGCTTTTCCCGGTCTTTACGCGCCTGCGCATGCTGCGCAACTGGGGCGGCATCGTCGACGTCACGCCCGACCGCTCGCCGATCATCGGCAGGACGCCGGTGCAGGGCCTTTACGTCAACTGCGGATGGGGTACCGGCGGCTTCAAGGCCACGCCGGGTTCGGGCCACGTCTTTGCGCACACGATCGCCCACGACAAGGAGCACCCGATCAACGCGCCGTTCACGCTCGAGCGCTTCCGGACCGGGCGGCTCATCGACGAGGCGGCCGCGGCCGCCGTCGCGCACTGATGCTGCTCATCCGTTGCCCTTATTGCGGTCCGCGAGCGGAAATAGAGTTCCGCGGCGGCGGCGAAGCGCACATCGCCAGGCCGATCGACCCTGCAGCGACAAGCGATGCGCAGTGGGCCGACTTTCTGTTCTTCCGCAGCAATTCCAGAGGGCCGCACGCCGAGCGCTGGTTGCATGCGTACGGCTGCCAGCGCTGGTTCAACGCCGTGCGCGACACGGTCAGCGACCGGATCACGACCACCTACAAGTCGGGTGAGCCTCGCCCGCGATGAGCGCGCAGCCCTATCGCCTGCCGAGCGGGGGCCGTGTCGATCGAAGCCGGCCGTTGAACTTCAGCTTCGACGGCGAGCCGCTTACCGGATATGCCGGCGACACGCTCGCTTCGGCGCTGCTCGCCAACGGGCGTGCGCTGGTGGCGCGCTCGTTCAAGTACCACCGGCCGCGCGGCATCCTGTCGCACGGCTCGGAGGAGCCGAACGCTCTGGTCACGCTGCGCAAAGATGGCGGACGGGTCGATCCGAACACGCGCGCGACGATGGTCGAGCTCCACGAAGGGCTCCACGCCGAATCGCAGAATCGCTGGCCTTCGCTCGGCTTCGACCTCGGCGCGATCGCCGATGTGCTGTCGCCCATCCTTCCGGTCGGCTTCTACTACAAGACGTTCATGTGGCCTGCTTCGTTCTGGAAGCGGGTCTACGAGCCGGCGATCCGGGCAGCGGCAGGTCTGGGGCGCACGCCCGAGCTGCCGGATCCCGATCGCTACCAGCACCGCCATGCCCACTGCGACGTGCTGATCGCCGGCGGTGGTCGCGCCGGCCTGGAAGCCGCGCTGGCGGCCTCCGCCGACGGCCAGCGCGTCATCGTTGCGGACGAGCAGACGCAGTGGGGTGGCAGCTTGCCGGAGGGTGGCGAGGCGGTGCAGCAGGCGGTCGCCGCCCTTCGCTCGCGCCGCAACGTCACGCTGTTGAGTCGCGCCACGGTGTTCGGCATTTTCGGACACAACCACGCGGGCGTGCTGGAGCTCGTGCCGCCCGTCTCCGGCCGCGACCTTCCGCGCCAGCGCCTCTGGCAGGTGCGCGCCGATGAAATCGTTTCCGCGGCGGGCGCACACGAGCGGCCGCTCGTCTTTGCCGACAACGACCGGCCCGGAATCATGCTGGCAGCAAGCGCCCGCATGTACGCCTTGCGCCACGGGGTCGCCGTCGGCAGGCAAGTCGTCGTGGCGACCTGCGGCGATTCCGCGTATGCAGTGGTGCGCGACTTGCGCGCTGCCGGCGTCAATGTCATCGCGCTAGTGGACGTCCGCAGCGAAGCCGAATGTCCGGACGCCGAAGCGCTGCGGGGCCTGGGCGTCGCCGTGTATACGGGACACACAATCCTAGGCACGGAAGGCCGCAAGCGCATTTCGAAACTCCACATCGCCCGCGTGAATTCGCGCCAGAGCATTGCGCTCGCCTGCGATGCGCTCGCCATGCACGGCGGCTGGACCCCGGCGGTGCATCTGCATTCGCAGGCGCGCGGCAAACTGCGCTTCGACGATGCGCTCGATGCCTTTGTGCCGGCTGCCGATCCCGCGGGCTTTCGCAGCGTCGGCGCAGCGCGTGGCGAGCATCTCGGACGCTTTACGCCAGTGCGGTCGCTGCCAACCACCGCGGACCCGGAGACCGTCAAGGCGTTCGTCGACTTCCAGAACGACGTAACGGCGAAGGACATCGGTCTTGCGCTGCGCGAGGGTTTCGAATCGATCGAGCACCTGAAGCGCTACACCACCACCGGCATGGCGACCGACCAGGGGAAGACTTCCAACATGGCCGCGCTCGGCCTGGTGGCGGAGCGCCTCAACCGACCGGTGCCGCAGGTCGGAACGACAACCTTCCGCATGCCCTACACGCCGGTGACGTTCGGCGCGCTCATCGGCGCGCATCGCGGCGCGCTCTTCGATCCGGTGCGCGAAGCGCCGTCGCATGCCTCCGCGGTAGCGCGCGCCGCCATCTTCGAGGACGTCGGGCAGTGGAAGCGCGCGCTCGCGTTCCCGCAGCCGGACGAGGACCTGCACGCAGCCGTCCGCCGCGAGTGCAGGGCGGTTCGCGAAACCGGAGGCATCTTTGATGCGTCGACGCTGGGCAAGATCGAGGTGGTCGGTCGCGACGCGCTCGAGTTTCTGAATCGTATGTACGTCAACGGCTTCGACAAGCTGCCGCCGGGCCGCAGCCGCTACGGCCTGATGCTGCGCGAGGACGGCTATGTCTACGACGACGGCATCGTGGCGCGTCTCGCGAACGATCGATTTCACGTCACCACGACGACGGGCGGGGCAGCGCGCGTGCTTGCCTACATGGAGGATTACCTGCAGACGGAGTGGAGTGATTTGCAGGTCTATCTGACCTCGATCACCGAGCAGTACGCGGTCATCGCGGTGCAGGGCCCGAAGGCGCGCTCGTTGATCCAGCCATGGCTGGACATTGACCTGTCGGATCAGGCGATGCCGCACATGGCGGTGCGCGCGGGCCGCTTCGACGGCATTCCCTGCCGCCTCTTTCGCGCGTCGTTCACGGGCGAGATCGGCTACGAGATCAACGTGCCATGGGGCCACGGCGCGCACGTGTGGGAAATGCTGTGCGAGCGTGGCGCGCAGGTCGGCTTCGTGCCGTACGGCACCGAGACCATGCACGTGCTGCGCGCCGAGCGCGGCTACATCATCGTCGGGCAGGAGACGGACGGCACGGTGACGCCCGACGACCTGGCAATGGCCGGGATGATCGGCACGGCGAAACGCGACTTCGTTGGCAAGCGCTCGCTGGCGCGGCCCGACCTGATCGCGCAGGGCCGCAAGCAGCTCGTTGGCCTGTTGAGCGCCGACCCGGATCTCGTTATCGAAGAGGGTGCGCAACTCGTCGCCGATCCGAACCAGTCCGTTCCGATGAAAATGCTCGGCCACGTCACCTCCAGCTACTACAGCGTGAACTGCGGCCGCTCGATTACGATGGCGCTGCTCGCGGGCGGCCGCGAGCGCCTTGGGCAGACCGTGCACGCCACCGTTCCGGGCGGCTTTGCCGCGGCAAGAGTGGTGACGCCGGTGTTCTTCGATCCGCAAGGGAAGCGGGTTCATGGCTGAAGTGCGGATTGCCAGCCTGGATCCGTGCGCCCGCTGGTCGCTGCGGATGCCGCAGACGCTGCTGGTCGACGGCTTCGCGGTCGAGCTGCCCATCAACCGTGTGTCAAGAGTCGAAGAACGGTTCTGCGCCCGGCTGGGTCCCGACGAATGGCTGCTTTGCGCGCCGGAAGGCGCGGCGCCGAACTTCGATGCTCTGGCGGGCCGGCATCATTCGCTGGTCGACGTCAGCCACCGGTATGCGGGGTTCGCGATCGAAGGCGACGCGGCGCACCTGGTCCTCGCCGCCGGTTGCCCGCTGGATCTCGACCCGACGGTTTTTACGGCCGGCAGCGCTACCCGTACGCTGTTAGGTAAGGCCGAAATCGTGCTTTGGCGCCTCGATGCGGCGCCGGCGTTCCGCGTCGAATGCGCGCGGACCTTCGCGCCCTACGTGCAGGCTTTTTTGCAGGAAGCGGCCCGCGAATTCAGGTGACGGCGAAACGGCTCTGCGAGACCCGGGAACGCGACGTCCCATTGCCGCCCCATGATACAGTCCGCCGCCGGATGCCCGACAGCCCGGCAGAGCCAGCGCTGTGGAGAACGGCGTTCGCTCGTCTGAGTCGCGTCGGAGCGGACCCCGACGACGACGATGACACGCGGCTACGCAAGTCGCTGCTCGTCATATGCGCGGTCCCTTTCATGTTTGCGGGCCTCGCTTGGGGGGTAATGTACTTCGCGCTCGGGCAGCCGCTTGCGGCTGCAATCCCGTCGGGCTATGCAGTCATCTCGCTCGCCAGCGTGCTGCATTTCGGCGCAACGCGTCGCTACCGGTTCTTCTGCGTCAGTCAGCTCACGCTGATCCTGCTGCTGCCGTTCTTCCTGATGCTCACGCTGGGCGGATTCGTGACGGGCAGTGCAGTGGTGCTGTGGGCGCTCATCTGCCCGCTCGGGGCACTGCTGTTCGACCAGTCGCGCCATGCGCCGCGCTGGTTCGCGGCGTTTCTCGGCGTCGTCGTGCTGAGCGGCGTGCTGCAGCCCTACCTGCCGCCCGGGCGCGGCATCCCCGAATGGGAGATCTTCTTCTTCGTGATCAACCTGGCCGGAGTCAGCTCGATCGTGTTTCTCATGGTTTCGTATTTCGTCGGCCAGAAGAACCGCTTCCAGGAGCGATCCGAAGCGCTGCTGCTCAATGTCCTGCCGAAAGAGATCGCCGCGATCCTGAAGGACGATCAGCGGACCATCGCCGAGCAGTACGAAGGTGCGAGCATCCTGTTCGCGGACGTGGTGAACTTCACTCCGCTCTCCGCACAGATGAGCCCGGTCGAGCTCGTCGAGCTGCTGAACGAGGTGTTCTCGCACTTCGATACGCTCGTCGAAAAACACGGCCTGGAAAAGATCAAGACGATCGGCGATTGCTACATGGTCGCGGCCGGCGTCCCTCGGCCGCGCGCCGATCACGCCGAGGTGCTCGCGCGGCTGGCGCTCGACATCCGCGACTACGTCGAGCGGCGCGAGTTCCGAGGGCAGCGGATCGCGTTGCGGATCGGCCTGAATTCCGGTCCGGTCGTTGCAGGCGTGATCGGGCGCAGGAAGTTCATCTACGATCTATGGGGCGACGCAGTGAACACCGCAAGCCGCATGGAGTCGCAGGGCGAAGGAGGAACGATCCAGATCACGGAGGCAACGCACGAACTCATCAAGGACCGGTTCGTGTGCGAACCGCGCGGTGTGGTCGACGTGAAGGGCAAGGGAGAGATGAGAGTGTGGCACGTCCTGGCAGAGAAACCCCTCGCTCTGGGTACGTAGAAATTCGCGCCTCCACCTTCAAACCGCAACCGTCACGCGCAAGAACGTCGCGGGAATGGAGGTCATGTCCTTACGCGAGCTCTTGTTCTGCGCATTGAACAGGTCCTCCAGCTGCCTCTGCAGTTCCGCGACCCGCCCGCTCTTGTCTGCGGCTTCGAAGGCATTCATCGTCGGCCCGTAGTAGTTCTTGAATCGGCCGACGAACTCCGCCGGCGTGCCGGGAGCGTTGAAGGTAAACGTGTCGCGCGCGAAGGATACTTTTTCCGCCGGAACTCCGGCGGCGACAAAGCGCTCGGTGACGCTGCTCTCGACGCCCCAGGTCATCGGGCTGACGAAGCCTTGTGGCGGCGGCGGCGTGAACGCCGAGCTGATCTTCAGGATCTGCGCGACCAGCGTCGGATCGTTGGGGATCCAGTTGCCCATGATGATGCGTCCCCCGGGACGGGTGACGCGGACCATCTCTTTCGCCACATCGAACGGCTTGGGAGCGAACATCGCGCCGAAGATGCTTACGACCAGATCGAAGCTCCGATCCGGTACTCCTCGCATGTCCGAGGCATCGCCTTCCTGAAACCTGCAGTTGGCGAGCCCCAACTCCTTTGCACGCCTGTTGCCTGCGGCGACGAGGTTCCTCGCGATGTCGACGCCCAGTACGTCGGCGCCGCGTTTCGCCGCGGGGATCGCGGTGTTGCCGTCACCGCATCCGAGGTCGAGCACCTTGAGACCTTTCGTGATGCCGAACGTCTCGACGAGCGCTTCTCCGCTTTCGCGCATGGTCTTCGCGATGCTCGTGAAGTCGCCCTTTTCCCACAGTGCCTTGTTTGGATTCATCTAAGCGATCCTCCCTAATCCTGCTAACGAAACTACGCGGCCTTGTGCCGATTGATCGGGTACTGCCCGGGAGTGTTTTGAAATGGCTGGATGAGGAGTTGGTCCAGGCTCAGGTCGTCCTGCGTTCGAAACGCGTCTACCCCAATCGTCACGGCGTCGTGTCCCAGCCGCGGCTGCGCGCGGTACGTACCGAAGAGCCGGTCCCACCACGGGAGGTTGAAGCCGAAGTTGCTCGAGGACTCGTCGTAGAGCACTGAGTGGTGAACGCGGTGCATGTCCGGCGTGACGACGAGCCAGCGCACGACGGACTCGACAGGGCGTGGCAGGGATGCATTGGCGTGATTGAACATCGCAGTCGCGTTCAGCAATACTTCGAAGACCAGCACCGCGGTGGGCGAGACCCCAATCGCGGCGACGGCTGCGCATTTGATCGCCGTAGAGATCAGGATTTCGAAAGGGTGAAATCGAGTGCCCGTCGTGACATCGAAGTCAAGGTCGGCGTGATGCACTCGGTGCAGACGCCAAAGCGCTGGCACCGCATGGAACATGACGTGCTGGAAGTAGATGACCAGGTCGAGCAGCAGCACGCCGACAACGAATGCCAGGACGGCGGGCATGGCGGGGACATTCAGAAAGCCCCACCCCCGCGCCTCGGCCATGAGTGCTACAGCAACAGTTGCACCAGGGACGAGAAGCCGCAGCACGGTTACGTCGATCAGCAGAAGGCCAAGGTTATTGGGCCAACGCTTCTGCCGCGATACCAGCTGCCGGCGCCGAGGCGCAGCAAACTCCCAAACGGCGACCGCCGCGAACACCGCGCAGAATGCTGCCAGCCGTATGAGTTCTTCCGATGTCATGATGTCGTGCCCCAATTTGAAATCCGCTGAATCGGGTATAATTCAAGTAATCGATTGAATACTAGATTAACCGGACACGACATGTCAACCAATCCCAAACGCGACATCCTCGCGAGCCTCGCGAGAATCGGCACCGCCCTCTCCAGCCCGACGCGGATCGAGTTTCTCGAGCTGCTCGCGCAGTCGGAGCGCACGGTAGAGCAGCTCGCCACCATGACGGGTGCGAGCGTCGCCAATACTTCGCAACATTTGCAGAGGTTGCGCCAAGCAGGCCTGATTCAGGGGCGCAAGCAGGGTCTATACGTCTACTATCGCTTGGCCGGCGACGAGGTGGTTGCGCTCTTAGCCGCCGTGGGCCGTGTCGGCGAGGTGCATGTCGCCGAAGTCGAGCGCATCGTGCGGCTTTACTTCGCGCACAAGGATGAGCTCGAACCGATCGCGGCGCCGGAGCTGCTCGAGCGCGCACGCAAAGGTCTCGTCACGGTGCTCGATGTACGGCCTGCGGAGGAGTTCGCCGCGGGACATGTCCCTGGTGCTGTGAATATCCCGGTGCAGGAACTCGAGAAACGGATCAAGGAGCTTCCGAAGCGGCGCGAGGTCATCGCCTACTGCCGCGGACCCTACTGCCTCATGTCCTACGACGCCGTCGCATTGCTGCGGAAAAAGGGATTGAAGGCGCGCCGGTTGGAGGCCGGCCTGCCGGAATGGCGGCTCGGCGGCCATCCGGTCGAAACAAACTGAGCGGTTGCATCGCTGCGCCCGTGTACGTTACGCCGCAGCTGGCTGCGGAATACTCGGCGTTAGCCGAAGATTACTCTCGCCTCTGGGCCCCGGTGATCAAGCCGATGGGTCTCCCAATACTCGACATGCTGCCGCTCGCGCAGGCTCGGGAGATCCTGGACGTCGGTGCAGGAACGGGTGAGCATTTCGAAGACCTGCGCCAGCGTGCGCCCCATGCGCACATCGTAGGCGTCGATCGCTCGGCGGGGATGCTGCAGATTGCGCAGGCACGTGGTGCTCGGCGGGTGGCGGTGATGGATGCGCAGCGGCTTGCTTTTCGAAACTCCGCCTTCGATCTTGCAGTGTGCGTCTTCGTGCTGTTCCATCTCCCAGATCCGGTCGAGGCGTTACGCGAATTGCATCGTGTCCTGCGACCCGGGGCCCGCATCGGCGCGGTGACATGGGGCAAAGATCCGGGGACGCCGGGAGCTGCAATCTGGCGGGAGGCGCTCGATGCGGCGGGCGCAGCGCCAGATCCGCGGGATCCGAGCATCATGCAGCACTCGCGCATGGACACCCAGGCAAAGCTAACGGGCCTGCTGGACGAAGCCGGATTCATGGCAGTTCGTGCGCAGAGCAGGTTTGCCGAACACCGATTTACGATGAGTTCACTGCTCACGGTTCAGTTGCACTGCGGGCTAGCGAGCCGTCGTCTACCAAGCCTCCTACCCGAACAGCGGGCACGCTGTCGCGCCCAAGTCGAGGAACGCCTAAGCAGACTCTCTGCGGACGAACTCGTCTATCGGCCCGAAGTGGTCTTCGCCATAGCTCGCAGATGAGGTTCGTGTCAGTGGGCCCTCTGGATCTAGTTCCAGCGGATCAGGTCTTCGCAGCCGCGAAGCGGCTGGCGCCAGCGTCGATGAACTCGTCGATCAGCGCCCATAGGCGGGTTTCATCGACCTTCGCACCATCATCGCTGGTTGGCGTCAGCGGGTAGGCGAAGACGCCGCGAAACTCCGGATCCTTGGACATCTTTTTATCCCTGGGGTGAGTCAACCTGGCGGAGCATCTATTCAATCTTTGCGCCCGATTCGCGAATCACGCGGCCCCACTTTTGCCGGTCGTTGCGGATTTGCGCCGCCATCTGTTCGGGCGTGCTGCCCATGACCTCTCCGCCTTGGCGGGCGATGATGTCCTTCACCTCGGGAGAGTCCAGGGACTTCTGCACGTCGGCATTGAGTTTCGCGATCACCTCGCGCGGCGTACCGGCGGGCGCCATGATGCCGAACCAGCTGTCGGCGGAAAATCCAGCGAGCCCCGCTTCCGAAAGCGTCGGCAACTCGGGCAGCACGGGCGAGCGGCCCGATGAGGCCACCCCAATGCCGCGCAGCTTTCCCGCGCGCACTTGAGGAAGCGAAGACGGAATGCTGTCGAACAGAAGCGAAACCGAGCCGGCGAGGAGATCCGTCATCGCGGGCGCGCTGCCCTTGTAGGGAATGTGATTGGCGCTGAAGCCGCCCATCGATTTCATCAGCTCGAATTCGAGATGCGACAGCGTACCGTTCCCCTGCGAGGCGAAATTCACCTTGCCGCCTTGCGACTTCAGCCAGGCGATGACTTCGGCCAGGTTCTTCGCGGGCACGGAAGGATGCGCGACCAGGATATGGGGGACGTTGGCCACGAGGCTGACCGGAACGAGGTCCTTCTCCAGGTCGTAGCCGAGCTTGGCATACAGGCCCATGCTGACCGCGTGCGTAGTCACCGCGCCCATGAGAAGCGTATGGCCGTCCGGGGCGCTCTTTGCCGCGGCCTCGGCGCCGATGTTGCCGCCGGCGCCCGGCCGGTTCTCGGCGATCACCGGCTGGCCCCAGGACTCCGACAGCTTCCTGCCGAGCGCTCGCGTGAGCAGATCCGCCGCCCCCGCGGGCGGAAACGGCACGATGATGTGCACCGGTCTCGAGGGATAGGACTGAGCGCTGGCCAGCGAGAAGGCGCAGGCGAGTAGCGCGAGGGCGATCGCGTGAAAAAGATTCCGCATGGAGGTTCCCTTTTTGCGTCGTGGAGGAAGCCTAGCCGAGACCGGCTATCCTGTCAGACATGGATTTCGTGATCCGCAACGCCCGCCTCGCCGAGGGCGCGCCCGACCGCCCCACTGTGAACATCGGATTCGAAGGAGGGCGCATCGTCGCCATCGAGCACGCGATCACGGCGCAGGCGCCGGCTTACGACGCGCAAGGGCGCCTCGCGTGCGCCGGACTGGTCGAAACGCACATCCATATCGACAAGTCCCGCATCATCGATCGTTGCGCACCGCAGCCGCGCCGCACGCTGAGCCCGGTGTCGAGCGTCGCACCGATCAAGCACACGATGACCGTCGAGGATACGTACCGGCGCGCGGAGCGTACGCTGCAGGAGTGCATCGTGCACGGCACGACGCGCATGCGCACGCAGGTCGAGGTCGACCCTGGCATCGGCATGCGGGGTTTCGACGCCGTCGAGTCGCTGATCTCGGACTACAAGTGGGCGATCGACGTCGAGATGTGCGTTTTCCCGCAGGAGGGGCTGACGAACCGCCCTGGAACCGACGAGCTGCTGGTCGAGTGCTTGAAGCGCGGCGCGCGCGTGATCGGCGGCGCGCCCCGCTACGACACGAACGGCCCGGCGCAGATCGAGCGCATCTTCGAGCTCGCGCGCGAATACGACGCCGACATCGACATCCACCTCGATGTCGGCCCGACGCCGGACGGGATGTATGTGCACCAGGTGCGCGAGCTCACCGAGAAATACCGCCGCGGCGGGCGCGTCGTGGTCGGGCACATGGCGAAGCTCTCGCTGCTGCCGCCCGACGACGTGGCGAAGATCGCGAAAGGCCTCGCCGACGCGGGGGTGGGCGTGACCGTGCTGCCGGCGACCGACCTTTTCCTGATGGGCCGCGACCAGGACCACAGCGTGCGCCGCGGCGTGGCGGACGCGAACCTGCTCTGCGAGCACGGCGTGAATTGCTCGCTCTCGTCCAACAACATCCTCAACCCCGCGACCCCCTACGGCGATTGCTCGCTGATCCGGATGGCGAATCTCTACGCCAACGTGGTGCAGCTGGACCGCGCGGCGCAGCTCGCCGAGTGCTTTCAGATGCTCACCGAACGCTCGGCGCGGCTTCTCAACCTCAAGGACTACGGCCTCAACGTAGGCAATCCGGGCGACGTCGTCATCCTCAATGCGCAGTCGCCGGTTCAGGCGATTTCCGAGATCTCGCAGCCGCTGGCGGCGTTCAAGAGCGGCAAGCAGACCATGCGCTGGGGAGCGCCCGAGCTGATTCGACGATAGTTCCGATCGGCAAATACGATGGCGGCTCCAATGAATACTCGCCCTTTAGGCCGTTCCGGCCTGCGCATCGCGCCATTGGTCTTTGGCGCCAACGTGTTCGGCTGGACCGTCGATCAACCGACTGCTTTTCGATTGCTCGATCGGTTCATCGACGTCGGCTTCAATGCCGTCGACACGGCCGACGTCTATTCCCGCTGGGTGCCTGGCAACGAGGGCGGCGAATCGGAAACGATGATCGGCAACTGGCTGAAGGCGTCACCGGGACGCCGGCCGCAGCTCGTGCTGATCACCAAGGTGGGAATGGCACCGGGACCTGACGGTCGCGGATTGTCGGCGCAGAACATCGCGGCTTGTGTCGAAGCGTCGCTTCGCCGCTTGCAGACGGATTACATCGATCTCTATCTCAGCCACCGCCCCGATGCCAATACGCCGATCGAGGAGACGCTGCGCGCCTACGAGTCGCTCATCCAGGCGGGGAAGGTAAAGGCGATCGGGAGTTCGAATTCCACTGCGCCTGGGCTGCGGCAAGCGTTGGATGCCGCCGCCGCAAACAAGCTGCCGCGCTACGAAGTCGAACAACCCGAATACAACCTCTGCGAGCGAAGGAAGTTCGAGGGGCCGCTGCGGGATCTGTGCATCGCTGAAGGGCTCGGCGTGATCGTCTACTACAGCCTTGCCTCCGGGTTCCTCTCGGGCAAATACCGCAGCAAGGCGGATCTCGAGAAGAGTGCTCGCCGCAGCGGTGTCGAGAAATACCTCGACGAGCGTGGCTTCCGGATCCTAAAAGCGCTGGACAACATCGCGGAGAGGCACGCGGCGAAGCCTGCCGAAGTGGCGCTCGCCTGGCTCATCGCGCGCGAGGGCGTGACGGCACCGATCGCCAGCGCGACGAGCCTCGAGCAGCTCGACAGTTTCGTTCGCGCAACGCAGTTGCAGCTGTCGGCTGAAGAAATCCAGTCGCTGACCGCGGCCTCAGACTGAGTTCGTTCCATGGGTGCCCCGCATCACGACGTGGCGATCATCGGCGGCGGCGTGATCGGATGCGCCGCTGCGTACTTCCTCAAGTCGGCTGGCGTGGCACGCGTGTGCGTGATCGAGCCGGACCCGACGTACGCAAAGGCGGCCACCCCGGTCGCCACCGGCGGGTGCCGCCGGCTCTTTTCGCGTCCCGAGAACATTCTGATGTCGCAGTTCAGCATCGGATTCTTCAAGGCCTTCGCGAAGTACGTCGCCGTCGACGGCAGCACCGCGGACGTGCAATGGCGTGAGCAAGGGTACCTGTTCGTGGTCACTCCCGACCATGCAGGAACGCTCGAGGCGAACTACCAGATCCAGCGAAGCCTTGGAGTCAAGGTCGAGCTGATGGATCGTGCTCGCATTGCTTCTCGTTATCCGTGGCTCCGATCCGACGACCTTGCGCTCGGCGTGCTTTCACCGGAAGACGGCTGGCTCGATCCGAACAGCGTTCTCCAGGGATTCAGAAAGAAGGCGTTGGCGCTGGGGACCGAATTCGCGCGTGATCGAGTCGTAGGCGTGTGCACCGGCGCCTCCAGAGTTACCGAGCTCGAGTTGGCGTCGGGCGCTCGGGTTCGAGCGGATGCGTTCGTCAACGCGGCCGGTTGCTGGGCGCCCTCCATCGCCAAGCTCGCCGGCATGGACTTGCCGGTGAACCCGATGCGTCGCTTCGAGCACTACGTCGAACTGGCACAGGCGCTGCCTCCGATGCCGCTCATCAAGGATCCGGACCGCCTGGTCATCCGGCCCGAGGGCAGGGGCTACTCCGTCGGCCTCGTCCGCTCCGACGAGCCGCGCGGCTTCAATTTCGAAGTCGACCCCTACTATTTCGAGAACGTCGTATGGCCTGCGTGCGCCGCTCGCATTGCGGCGTTCGAGCAGCTGAAGCTCAAGCGCGAGTGGGCGGGGCTGTATGACGAGTGCGAGCTCGACGGAAACATGATCCTTGGCAATTGGCCTGGCACGCTCGAAAATTTCTACGTCGCATGCGGCTTTTCCGGGCACGGGTTGATGCACGCGCCCGCGGTCGGCCGGGCGCTTGCCGAGCTGATCGTCAGCGGCCGCTACGAGACGATCGACCTGACCCGAATGGGGTACCGGCGGGTGCTGGACAACGCGCCGTACGCCGAAACCGGCATTCTCTGAACGGCGGCGCGCTCGTCAGGCGCGGTATTTCTCCAGCACCGAGCGGTCGACTTCCACGCCGAGGCCCGCGCCCGTCGGGATCTCCACCCAGCCGTTCACCTGCTCGATCGGCTTGGTGATCAGCTGCAGCCGGAACGGATGCGAAGAGCGATCGAACTCGAGGATCGGCTCCTGCGCGAACAGCGAGTGATGAGCGACCGGTACTGCCGCCAGCAGCTGCAGCGACGCCGCCTGCGCGATCGCCGATCCCCAGACGTGCGGATTGACTTGCACGCCATGCGATTGCGCGATGGCGATGATGTGCCTGCCTGCGGAGATGCCGCCGCAGGAACCCAGGTCGGGCTGGGCAACGTCGACGGCGCCCGCGCCGAGCAACTCGCGGAAGCCGTAGAGCGTGTGCTCGTTCTCGCCGCCCGCGATGGGCATGGAGAGTTTCTGGCGCATCTCGACATATCCGGCGATGTCTTCCGGTACCACGGGTTCCTCGTACCAGCGCAGGTTGTACGGCTCGAGTGCGCGGCCCAGGCGCAGCGCCTCCGCGCGGCCATAGGCGTGGTTGGTATCGACCATCAGCGTAACCGGCTTGCCCTGGATCGCGCGTCCGATCTGCTCCATGCACGCGATGTCGTCGGCTACACCGTAGCCGAGCTTCACTTTCATGATCGAGAAACCCGCCTCGAAATGGCGGATCGCTTCTTCGCCCAGCCGCTCAGCTTCGCCTTGCCCGGCGATCCGATAGAAGCCGGTCGCATAGGGCTGCACCCGCGTGCGAAAGGCGCCGCCGAGCAGACGATAGATGGGAACTTCGTGATACTTGCCGGCGATGTCCCACAGCGCCGTGTCGACGGCGCTGATCCCCGAGATCACGGAGCCCTTTCGGCCGTAGTCGCGCGTCATGTGGTACATGCGATGCCAGAGTACCTCTGTGTCGAGCGGGTCGGCGCCGGTGACAATCGGCCGCAGGGCGCTGTCGATGACGGTCGCTGCGATCTCAGGAGGTTCCAGACCCTGAGCGAACGCCTCGCCCCAGCCGGTGATGCCTGCATCCGTACTCACTTCGACGAGGGTGGCAGAGCGCTGGCGCACCCAGCCCTGCGAGAACGCGAACGGCTCCGCCAGCGGGCTTTTCAGAATGTGGATCTTGAGGGCCGTAATTTTCATGGTCGACCTGCCTGAAACGTCATCGTATCCTTGAACAGAGCTTCAACTTGGAGACCGTCATGCTAAAAGTCGCTGTCATCGTGGGGAGCACGCGCCCGGGCAGAAAAGCCGAGGCAGTCGCACAATGGGTTCACGGCATTGCCGTGAATCGCAAGGACGCCGAATTCGAGCTGGTGGACATCCAGGCTTTCAATCTGCCGCTGCTCGACGAGCCGGTACCGCCGTCGCGCGGGCAATACAGCAAGCCGCACACCAAGACGTGGGCCGCGAAAATCGACTCGTTCGACGCCTTTGTGTTCGTAACACCGGAATACAACCATGGCCCTTCCGGCGCGTTGAAAAACGCCATTGATTATCTGTACCGCGAGTGGAACAACAAGGCCGCGGGCTTCGTCGGCTACGGCAGCGCGGGAGGTGCAAGGGCGGTCGAGCAGCTGCGCCTGGTGATGGCCGAGGTCCAGGTCGCGACCGTGCGCGCCCAGGTGCTGCTGTCGCTTGCCGCTGATTTCGAGAACTACCGCGACTTCAAGCCCGGCGCGCAACAGCCAAAGGCGCTCGAGACGATGCTCGACCAGCTGGTGGCGTGGGGCGGGGCGCTAAAGGCGCTTCGCTCGGGACAGATCACGCTCGCCGCCTAGCGGCACGATCGGCGGGCGCGGCTCTTTGCGAGCAGCGCTACGGTACCATTCGGCACGATTCATCCGTTGGAAGGCGGGAAAGCCATGGGCAGACACACGAACCGCGATCTTCGCAAGCGCAGGGCCAACCAGAAGACCGCGAAGAAGTTGCGGCAGGGGAAACGGAAAGCGAAACTGCAGCCGAGAGTCGCCGCGCCGCAGAGCTAAGGGAGGTGCGCGTCGATCAATGCACGCGCGGCGCGCGCGACGTTGGACGCCGGAACGCGTGCTCCAGGGATCCGCGAGCTGACCTGCGCGCCTTCCATCAGCAGGAACAGCTGATCGGCCAGCAGGTCGGAGTCTTTGCTTCCCGTCTGCGTGCAGAGCTCGGTGAGCCGGGCGCGCAGCTTGGCCTTGTGCGACTCGATCACCTTGCGCGCCGGGTGGTCCTTCTCGGTGATCTCCACCGCCGCGTTCGCCATCGGGCAACCGCGCGCCTTGGGGTCGGCGACCTGCCGCGCGAGCAGATCGAACGCCGCCTTGAGCTGCCCGCGCGCGTCGTTCGCATTGTCGCGCGACATCGCATCCCACTTGCGCCAGAAGCGCACGTCGTGGTCGCGCAACCAGGCGGCGACCAGCTCGTCCTTCGAGGGGAAGTTGCGGTACAGGCTCATCTTGGTGGTGTTCGCCTCCGCGGCGATGGCTTCGACGCCGACCGCACGGATCCCCTTGCGATAGAACAGTTCGGCAGCGGTGCGGAACAGGCGGTCGCGTGCGCTGCCGCGCACCGCGCGGCGCTTCACCGCCGTCGGCTGCGCGACCGATGCAGCCTTCCGCAGCACTGTCATGAGGCGTTTGACATGAGAGTTACCGGTCAGTATCATAGCACCTGCTTGTGGTAGTGACCATTCAGCACCGCGCCGCCGGCGCCGGTCCCGCAGCGAGCCAAGGGGAATTGCATGTGGTGGACGCGGGCCAGCCTGATCCTGGTAAGCGCCGCAGTCGCGGCGGTCGCGGACGGCTGCTCACCGCAGCCCCCGGCCGCGCCGGTTCTGACCGACAGGCACTACACTGTCCACCCCGACACCGCGCGCACGCAGGTCGGGACCGTTTCCGGAGAGATCGTAAGAATGAAAGTCACGCAGCGCGTCGAGCAGGAGTCCGGCAGGAGCCACTTGCCCGCGAGGCTGAGCGGGCGGCTGTTCCTGCAGAACGTTTCGGCGGACCAGTCGATCCGCGTCACCGGCGCGCATATCAGCTACCTGGATGCGCAGGGACAGCCGATCCGACTCGACAACGAGCGCGCAGAGCCGAGCCTCACGTTCGGCGCCTCCAGCGGCGCTTCGCGTCGACTCGCCCCGGGCCAGAATGCAACGGAACTGCTGGATGCCGAATTTCCCGCGGCGGCTCTGAAAGCCGGCGCGCTGAAGGAGATCCAGATCCGCCTCGAACTCTCCAACGTGCCTAGGGTGCAAATGCTGAATTTTGCGGTATCGATCGGCGGGTAATGAGCGTCCCGCCGATGAGTGAAGAAATCACGACCGACAGCGTGCTCGACGCGATCGCGCTGATCGAAATGCAGCGCCAGGACCTGCACCGGGAGTCCGATCCCGAAGGGTGGCGCAACCAGGCGCTCGCCAAGCTGCAGGATCTTCTTCGACAGCTGGAGGAAGCGCTGCGGCAGCCCAACCCGAGTCCCGAGCATCACGCGAACGCGGAGGCGGTGAGGAATGCAATCAACCGGGTCAAGACGCGCCCCGGCGCCGCTGCGCAGCATCCGTCCCGGGACGGCGCCCAGCGCCGGCAACCTCAGAAGTCGCGGCCGCAGCAGCAACGGCCGCAGCAGCAGCAGCGGGGCGGCCGGCGGAATTCGGGTCGCCACAGTGGTCGCTGAATGCTCACGTGTAGATCGAATGCACTTGGGGAGAGACTGACATGATGCAGAAGCGCGCCGCTTGGCGAAAGCAGGAAGAGCAGCTGGTCGCCCGCTGGGGCGAAGCCGCTGAACGCTATCGCCTGATTCACAAGGAGCTCTCCGCCCGGCAACTCGCACAAGGCGACGCAGCGCCGGACAAGGAGCTTTCCTCGAAGGCGCAAGCCGCGCTCGCCGAGATCGAGGCGCTGCGCCGCCAGGTCGCGCGTCTGAAGCGCGAGTTTCTTTCCGGGGAACGCTACTAGCCGCGAGCCGGGGGCGCCGCCTGCGGTGCCTCTTCCGTCAGGGTCAGCAGGATATCGGCATACCAGGCGCAATTCAGTCCGAGCGCCTCATCCTGGTTCTGGTCGCGCGTTTCCATGTCGAAGCGCGCCGAATGCACTCCGAGCAGCACCCATGGCAGGTCGGCTTGATCCGGCCGCCGGCCGCTCGCGCGCATCACGACGGGCGCTCCGCTGGTGCCGCGATGCGTGCGCGCATCGGTCAGGAAGTACCCTTCGCCCTGGAATCGCAGGCCGAACGACGACGCGACCACCGCGTGGCGCACCACCGGCATGTGGTGCAGCCGGTCGTGAAAGCCGAGCGGGAACCCGACGACGAGGAGCGACGTGCCGACTTCGACGTGCTCGTGCGGATCGCTCAAGTGTGCCGGCGTGAACGCGTAGTAGACCATCGTGGCCGGCAGCGCGCCGCGATCGAGTTCCACCACCGCTACGTCGATCTCTCCGGCGGCATCGAGCCCCTGGTGCCAGATGGCGGTGCCGTCCCGGTAGAGCGGAATCGAGAACCCGGTGGACTCGGCGACGTTTTCGGGGTCGACATGCAGCTCGATTTCCAGGCGATCCGGGTAATGCTGGCTCGGTGCGTCGGCCATCACGTGGCGGCTCGTGACGAGGTACAAGCGGCTGTCGCGCTCGAAGAAGAACCCGCTTGCGCTCGTCAGCAGCTGCGGCCCCAGGAACGTCCGGATCTGCGCCGCGGCGAGCAGCAGAGGATCGATCATGCTCAGCTCGCATGCACGAACCGCGCCAGCCGACCGGAAATGATCTCGTCGGCCTCGCCCATGATCCGCTCGATCAGTTGCTTCACGCTCGGAACGTCGTGAATGAGGCCCGCGACCATCCCGCACGACCACGGACCGGCGTCCATGTTGCCTTCCTTCATGATGCGCGGATATGCGCCGGCCACCTCGTGGACGATGTCTTCGAACTTGATGCTCGCGCCGAGCGCCTTCTCCTTCGCCAATACCCGTTCGACGGCCGCATTCTTCAGCACGCGCTCGGTATTGCGCAGCGGACGCATGATGAGGCGCGTATCGAGCTCGCTGGCGGCGACCAGGGCCTGCTTGACATGCTCGTGGACGGGCGCTTCCTGCGTGGCAATGAAGCGCGTGCCCATGTTCATGCCGTCGGCGCCGAGCGCCAGCGCCGCAACGAGCGATCTGCCGTCCGCCATCCCGCCGGACGCTACGAACGGAATCTTCAGTTGTTCCGCGGCTCGTGGGAGCAGGATGAAGTTCGGCACGTCGTCCTCGCCGGGGTGTCCGCCGCATTCGAAGCCGTCGACGCTGACTGCGTCGCAGCCGATCGACTCGGCCTTCAGCGAGTGCCGCACCGAAGTGCACTTGTGAATGATCTTGATGCCCGCCTCCTTCAGCGCGGGCAGCCACTTCTGCGGGTTGTTGCCCGCAGTCTCGACGATCCGGATGCCGCCTTCGATGATGACCCGGATGTAGCCGGGATAGTCGTACGGCGTGACCGACGGCAGGAACGTCAGGTTGACGCCGAACGGCCGGTCGGTCCTCTCGCGGCAACGCCGGATCTCCCTCGCCAGGTCTTCCGGCGTGCGCTGGGTGAGGCCCGTGATGATGCCCAGGCCGCCCGCGTTCGAGACCGCGGCCGCCAGCTCGGCGAACCCGACGAAGTGCATGCCGCCCTGGATGATCGGATGCTCGATGCCGAAGAGCTCGGTGATCCTGGTCTTCATGGTGCGCTTCGCTTTCGTTTGTAGACGCCGCTGGCGGGACTGCAATTCTGCCCGGATTCCGGGCCCGGTCATCGATGGCACTGCACCTTGGGTCCCGCATCGGATATCCTCCACGTTCAGTTATAGGTTCGGAGCCTGCCTTGCAAAAACCCGTTCGAAAACTCAGAGTCGCCGCCACCGAGCATGGGGAGTGGACGGCTGCGGCCTCCGCCGAGCTCTACGGCATCAAAAACTGGGGCGCAGGCTACTTTGACATCAACGACGCGGGCGAAGTGACGGTGCACGTGCCCGCCGACGGGGCGGTAGCGACGGTCAGCCTCATGGAAATCATTCGCGGCATGCAGCAGCGCAAGCTGACGATGCCGGTGCTGCTACGCCTGGACAATCTGCTGGAAGCGCAGATTGCCCTGCTCAACAATACGTTCGACAAGGCGATCCAGACGCTCGGCTACAAAGCCGAGTATCGCGGCGTCTTTCCGATCAAGGTCAACCAGCAATGCGCGGTGATCGAAGAACTCGCGCGAGTCGGTGCGGCCTACGGCCATGGCCTGGAGGCGGGGAGCAAGGCAGAGCTGCTGATCGCGCTCGCCCACCTGGAGCCCGACAAAGGCTACATCATCTGCAACGGCTACAAGGACGAGGAGTTCGTCGACCTGGCGCTGCAGTCACTACGTTTGGGCTTCAAATGCCTCATCGTGCTGGAAACTTCGACCGAGCTGCCGATCATCCTGGAAGCGAGCAAGCGCCTCGGCGTGCGGCCGATGCTGGGCGTGCGGGTAAAGCTGGCCGCCAAGGTCGAAGGCCACTGGAACGAATCGAGCGGGGATCGCAGCATCTTCGGCCTGACGACGGCGCAGATCGTCGAGACGATCGACGCGCTGCGCACGCACGAAATGCTCGATTGCCTGCAGCTGCTGCACTATCACCTGGGCTCGCAGATCCCCAACATCCGCGACATCCGCGGCGGCGTGCAGGAAGCCTGTCGCTACTACGTCGCGCTGAAAAAGGAGGGCGCTGCGCTGGGATACCTGGACCTGGGCGGCGGGCTCGGCGTGGACTACGACGGCTCGCAGACGAATTCCCACCACAGCAAGAACTATTCGCTCGACGAATACTGCACCGACGTGATCGAGACGATCATGAGCACGCTCGGACCGGCCCAGGTCGCGCACCCGGTGATCGTGACCGAGTCGGGCCGCGCGACGGTCGCCTACTCCTCGGTGCTGCTGTTCAACATCGTTGACGTGACGAGCTACGAGCCGGGCGAGTCGGCGCCGGTCGTGCGGGACGACGAGCATGAGCTGGTGAGGAACCTGCGGGAAGTGCTGAACGGCGTCAGCGCCAAGACCGCAAAGGAGGCCTACAACGACGCGACCTACTATCGCGAGGAAATCCGCGAGCTGTTCCGGCGCGGCCAGATCGCGCTGCGCTCGTTGTCGCTGGCGGAGAGCACCTACCTGCACATCGTCTGGGCAATCATCGCAGTCCTGCAGAAGGCCCGCCGCGTGCCGGCCGGCTTCGAGGGCCTGGAGGAATCGCTCGCCGACATCTACTACGGCAATTTCTCGGTCTTCCAGTCGCTGCCCGACGTGTGGGCGATCGACCAGGTGTTCCCGATCATCCCGGTGCACCGGCACAACGAGCCGCCGACGCGCCGCGCGATCCTCGCCGACATCACGTGCGACTCCGACGGCAAGGTCGATCACTTTATCGAGTCGGGCGGCCTGAAACGGACGCTGCCGGTGCACAACTGGATCGAGAACCAGCCCTATTATTTTGGCGTGTTCCTGGTGGGCGCCTATCAGGAAACGCTCGGCGATCTGCACAACCTGATGGGCGATACGAACGTGGCCAGCGTGCGCGTGAACAAGGACGGCTCGTTCGAGTTCGTGCGCGAGATGAACGGCGACAGCATCGCCGACGTGCTGACGTACGTCGAGTACCAGCCGCAGAAGCTGCTCGAGCAGCTGCGCCGCACCGCCGAGCATGCCGTGCGCAGCGAGCGCATCACGCTCGCCCAGCGCCAGGAGATGATGGAGTCGTTCGCCGCGAGTCTGCGCGGCTACACCTATTACGAAGACTAGGCACGAAAGGAGCGGCCAACCAAATGTCGAACGTCCTGATCGTCGGCGCGGGCGGCGTCGGCCAGGTGGTGGCGCACAAGTGCGCGCAGCTTCCCGAAGTCTTCTCGGACATCACGCTCGCCAGCCGCACCGAGGAAAAATGCCGCCGCATCGCGGCGCAGATCAGCCGGCCGATCCGCACCGCCCAGGTCGACGCAGACGACGTGCCGCGGATGATCGCGCTGATCGAGCGCGTGAAGCCGAAGATCGTGATCAACGTCGCACTTCCGTACCAGGACCTGCACATCATGGACGCCTGCCTCGCCACCGGCGTCGACTACCTCGATACCGCCAACTACGAGCCGCTCGACGAGGCGAAGTTCGAGTACAAGTGGCAATGGGCCTATCACGACCGTTTCAAGCAGCGCGGCATCATGGCGCTGCTCGGCTCGGGTTTCGACCCGGGTGTCACCAACGTCTACACGGCGTGGCTGCACAAGCACGAGTTCGACACGATCGAGACGATCGACATCCTGGATGCGAACGCCGGCAGCCACGGCCAGCCGTTCGCGACCAACTTCAACCCCGAGATCAATATCCGCGAGATCACCCAGCGCGGGCGCTACTGGGACGGGGTGAAGAAGGCCTGGGTCGAAACCGATCCGCTTTCGGTAAAGCGCAGCTTCGACTTCCCCGAAGGCATCGGCCCGATGAGCATCTACCTGCTGTACCACGAGGAGCTGGAGTCCATCGCCAGGCACTTTCCAAACCTCAAGCGCGCGCGCTTCTGGATGACGTTCTCGGAGAACTACCTCAATCACCTGCGCGTGCTGCAGAACGTCGGCATGACGCGGATCGATCCGGTGCGCTTCCAGGGAACGGACATCGTGCCGATCCAGTTTCTCAAGGCGCTGCTGCCCGATCCGGCGAGCCTCGGCCCGCTCACCAAGGGCAGGACCTGCATCGGCGTGCTCGCGCACGGCACGAAGAACGGCAAGTCCAAGGTGGCGTTCGTCTACAACATCTGCGATCACGAGGCCAGCTATCGCGAGGTCCAGTCGCAGGCGATCTCGTACACGACCGGCGTGCCCGCGGCGGTCGGCGCAGAGATGATGCTGACGGGCAAGTGGCGCGGCGCCGGCGTGTTCAACATGGAGCAGCTCGACCCCGATCCGTTCATGGCGACCATCGGTCCGCGCGGGCTGCCGTGGACGGTCGTTGAGCTCAATGCACCCATGGACTGAACGGTTCAGCCGGCTGGATGTCAGCCGGCTGCCGTCGCCGTGCTTCGTCGTCGACGAGGTTTCGGTCGAAGAAAACCTGCAGATCCTCAATCGTGTGCAGAAGCAGAGCGGCGCGAAAGTCCTGCTCGCGCTGAAGGCCTTCTCGATGTGGAGCCTCGGGCCACTGGTCGCGAAGTACCTCTCCGGCACCTGCGCGAGCGGCTTGCACGAGGCGCGGCTCGGGCGCGAGCATTTCGGCGGCGAGGTGCACACCTATTCCGCCGCGTACACCGAGAAGGATCTGCGCGAGATCCTGAAGATCGCCGATCACGTGATCTTCAATTCGCCGACACAGTGGAGGAAGTTCCGTCCGCTCTGCGAGGAGGCGGCGAAGGCGCGGAAAATCGACTTCGGGCTGCGCGTCAACCCTCAGCATTCCGAAGGTGCGACGCCGCTGTACGATCCCAGCGCGCCGTTCTCACGCCTGGGCACGCCGCGCGACGCGATCCAGCCGGGTGACCTGGACGGCCTCTCGGGCCTGCATTTCCACACGCTCTGCGAGCAGGACTTCCCGCCGCTGGAGCGGACCATCGCGGCGTTCGAGGAGAAGTTCGGCGCGCTCATGAAGGGGATGAAGTGGATGAACTTCGGCGGCGGACACCACGTGACGCGCCCGGGCTACCAGGTGGAGGATCTCATCCGCACGTTGCAGGATTTCGCGCAGCGCTACCAGGTGCAGGTGTACATCGAGCCGGGCGAGGCGATCGCCTGGAAGGCGGGCGTGCTGGTGGCCGAAGTGCTGGATACCATGCACAACGGCATGCCGATCGCGATCCTCGACACCTCGGCGACCTGCCACATGCCGGATACGCTGGAGATGCCTTACCGCGCGCAGATCATCGGTGCGGGCGAGCCGGGCGAAAAGCCGCATACTTATCGGCTCGGCGGACAGTCGTGCCTCGCTGGCGACGTGATCGGTGACTACTCGTTCGCCAGGCCGCTCGCGATCGGCGAGCGGCTGGTGTTCGAGGACATGGCGTACTACAGCATGGTGAAGACCACCACCTTCAACGGCGTGCGGCTGCCCTCGATCGCGATCTGGAATTCTTCGAGCGGATCGATCCGCGTGGTGCGCGATTTCGGCTACGAGGATTTCAAGGGACGATTGTCGTGAGCGCGCCGTCGACGCGCTTCATGGACACGGAAATTCCGCAGCTCGCGCCGGAGAAAGCGCGCTTTCACGTGCTGCCGGTGCCGTACGAGAAGACGGTTTCCTACGGCCACGGCACCGCGCTCGGACCGGGCGCGATCATCGCCGCATCCGGCCAGCTCGAGCGCTGGGACGGCTCCAGCGACCCGGGCGCCGAGGGCGTCTATACCTGGCCGGCGATCGATTGCAGCGGCGACCCGAAGAGCGTGATTGAGGAGATCGCGACAGCAGTCGCGCGCATCCTCGCGCTGCGCAAGCTGCCCGTAGTGCTCGGCGGCGAGCACACCGTGACCTGGGGCGTGATGCAAGGGTATTTCAAGGCCGGAATCCGCGACTTCGGGGTCGTGCAGATCGACGCCCACGCCGACCTGCGGGATGCCTACGAGGGCGACCCGCTGAGCCACGCGAGCGTGATGCGCCGGATCGTCGAAGCCGACATTCCGCTCGTGCAGCTCGGCATCCGTGCGTTTTGCGAGGAGGAAATCGACGCGCGCAAGAAGCATGGCGTGCTCGCCTACGATGCCGCGCAGATCGTTCCGCGCGGCATCGATCGCATCGAGCTGCAGCCGGAGTTCCCCGCGAACGTGTTCTTTACGCTGGACGTAGATGGCATCGATCCCTCGGTGCTGCCGGCCACCGGCACGCCGGTGCCGGGAGGCCTGGGCTGGTACCAGACGCTCGCGCTGTTCGAATCGGTGGCGCGCCAGCGCCGCATCATCGGCTTCGACGTGATGGAGTTCGCGCCGATCGAAGGTTTTCACGCGTTCGATTTCGCCGCCGCGCTGCTGACGTACAAGCTGATGGGAATCGTGCAGCGCTGCGCGCCAGCGTAGCGACGAGACGTTCTGGGGAGAAGCCCATGGAAACTGCGGCAATCATTTCTCTGGACTTGCGGCACGCTGCGGGGTTGCTTGCGGCCGTCGCGCTCGGGGCGTTGATCGGTCTGGAGCGTCAGTGGCGCAAGCACCCGGCGGGAACGCACACCAACGCGCTCGTCGCGCTCGGCGCTGCGGCCTACGTGATTGCCGGTGTGCTGATGGGCGACAACACCGGCCCGGCCCGGATTGCCGGACAGGTCGTGACGGGGGTCGGCTTTCTCTGCGCAGGCCTCATCTGGCACGAACGCGGCACGGTGCGCGGCATCAATACCGCCGTCACCGTATGGTGCTCCTGCGCCGTGGGTGTGTTCTGCGGCTTCGGCCTGATCCTCTGGGCCGTACTGATCGCGGTGCTCGTCGTTCTCGTCAACGTCGTGCTGCACTACCTGGAGCACCGGATCGGCGGAGCGGCTTTGGATGGAGAGGCAGCCTCCCAAACAGAGCCCGCAAGCCGAACGAGTAAACTGCGGTGATGTTCTCCATGATCCGATGGCTGCTCGCCTTCCTCGCAATCTGCGCAGCGAGCACTGCGCTCGCGCAATATCCGAACCGCCCGATTCGCTTCGTCATGGCCTATCCGCCGGCCGGAAGCTCCGATGTGCTCGCGCGGCCGATCGCCAACGAGATGACCAAGGGTCTGGGCCAGCCGGTGCTGCTGGAATACAAGCCCGGCGCCGGATCGACGATCGGTGCGGACTTCACGGCGAAGTCAGCGCCCGACGGCTACACGATCGTGCTGCTGCTGACCGCGCACGCCGTCAATGCGACGCTGATGCCGAAGCTGCCGTACGACACGCTGAAGGATTTCACGCCGATCACGCTGGCCGCGGTCGCGCCGCTGGTGGTGGAAGTCAACGCGCAGTCGCCGATCACGACACTGCGAGAGCTGATCGACGCCGCGAAATCCAGCAAGGGCAAGCTGAACTACGCCTCCGCGGGTGCGGGCAACACCAGTCACCTGGCAGTCGAGCTTTTCAAGATGACGGTTGGCGTGGACATGACGCACGTGCCGTACAAGGGCAGCGGGCCGGCGATCACCGCGATCCTCGGGCGCGAAGTCGACCTGATGTTCGACGCGATCGGCTCGTCGCTCGCGCAGATCCAGGCGGGCAAGTTTCGCGCGCTGGCAGTGACGACCGCGACGCGCGCGGCGGTGCTGCCCAATGTGCCGACGGTGCAGGAGGCGGGCGTCCCGGGCTTCGACGTTTCGGTGTGGTACGGCGTGTTCGCCGCCGCCGGCACGCCGCAGCCGATCGTGCAGAAGCTGAATGCCGAATTCATCCGGGCGATGAACGTGCCCGAGGTCAGGAAGCAGATCGAAGCGTCCGGGTATCAGGTCGTCGGCTCGACGCCGGCGCAGCTCGACGCGCACCTTCGCGCCGAGATCGTGCGCTGGGCGAGGGTCGTGAAGGCGGCCGGCGTCACCGCGCAATAGTCTGGAAGCGCCTAGTTCGTCTTCTGGGAGTAGGCCGAGTAGAACAGGTCGAGGATCCGCATCGCCTCGGCGGCGAGCGCGTCGTCGCTCTTCGCCTTCTCGCGGATTCCCTTCAGCACGGTCTCCAGGCCCTTGGCATCCGGTACCGGGATGCCGCCGACGTCCAAAAAATGCACTGCCTTCGCTATGGACTGCAGCGCCGCGTCGTTCTCCAGTGAGAATGTCGTCAGCAGGACTTCGAAGGTCACGCGGTTCTTGACGTGCGTGAATTCGGCGCCATCGAAGTCGAAGCCGACAGCCTTTTTGGGCAAGGCGCTCGGCCGTTCCAGCCACGCGAAGCGGGCGTCACGGTCGATGAAGCGTTTGATCAACCAGGCGCTGGCCAGACGGTCGACCCAGGGAGATTTGCGCGTCGCCCAGACGCGCTTTTGGTAGTCGGCCAGATTGGCGCGGCGCAGCCCCCGCATCGAGGCACGCGGCTCCGTCGGGGAGTAGAGCTCGGCATGCCGAGCCTTCAGGTCCGCAAGCGCAGCGGCCGCCTGCTGCTTCGCCTGGCCGGGGAAGAAGTCGATGCGTGCGAGCTTTTGAGCTGCCTGCTCGACGCGCTGTACCGCGGTACGACCGCGCCTGGGTCCGAGGCGCGGCAACGCGGTCTTGGTCGCGCCGATCTGTTCGATCAAGTCGGCATAGTGCGGCGTACGATCGAAGAGAGCCTGCAGCCTCGACTGTTCGGTCGGCGCTTTCGGAGCTGCCTGCAGTCGCAGAGCAAAGCCGCCGTGCAGGCGGATCTCTTTCTCGAGTTTCTCCAGGGCTGCCCCATCTCCGCGCTCGGTCGGCAGCAGATAGACCCCGTCGCGTAGTACCGCGCAGCCCGACTCCTTGAGGGCGCGCCAGACGCGCATGCGCAGGGTGGAGTCTCGCGTCGGCAGGCTGAGGACCAGGGTGTCGAACATGTGTTATATGTATCACAAAATAGTGCTAAAGAATGCCAATCCTCTATTGACCCGCCCCGCTTCGCGCTCTACCGTGCAATCCACGCGGGAACCTTCCCCGGCCGGGTCCGACGCAGACACCCGGTAGCCAAGACATCCGTCTCAAGCGCTGCTCCGATTCCCTACAGGGGAAGGAGTACGTGTATGAAAAACGGAAGCGGTGTCTTGTTGGCTGCCATGATTTTCTCGGCGAGCGGATGCAACACAGCCCCGCCTCCGCAACTGCGAGAGGAGGCAAATCCCGAGCTCGCGAGCCAGTCGCCGAACGGTCGGTATCAAGTGGACGCGGCGCGCAACCGCATCTGGTGGATCAGTGGCGATCGCGTGCACCTGCATGATGCCGCGACGCCCAAGAGGATCGAGTTGACTCTGCCGAACTGGCTGTGGGTGGGCGCGCCCTATAGCTGCCCGCCGGACCTCGCGCTGGGTCCCAACGGCGAGGTTGTGATTTCGAGCAACATCGTGCCGACCCTCTGGCGGATCGACCCGGAGACGCTCGCGGTGAGCGAGCATCCGCTCGAACTCGACGCCGACACGGACAAGGACGTTGGGTTCTCTGGACTCACCTATTCGGCGGGGCACGCCGCGTTCTTTGCGGTGAGCGGTGTCCACGGTTCGCTCTGGCGGATCGACCCGCGGCTCAGGAGGGCGCAGAAAGTCTCGCTTTCCGCGTCGATCCGCAACGCCTGCGGGCTCGCCGCGCAATCGGGCATCACCCGGCGCGTGGCGAATGAGCGCAGCGGCGTGTGCGTGCGCACCACCCGCGACGACTGGATCGTCAGCCTGGCGCCGGATGAGCGCTCCGGCTACGTCCGGCGAGCGTCCTGTGCGGACCGGCCCTGGCTGCTCAGCCAACTGTCCCTGAGAGCGGACTGATGGCGCAGCCACGAAATGCAGCAGCGTTTGCGATTGATAACTTTCCTATTGGAGGCATGACATGCGATATCAACTGAAGCAGATCTACTGCCGTCCCTGGGCGATGAGCGGCCTTTCGACGCAGCTGCTCGAGAGCCATTACGAGAACAACTACGGCGGGGCGCTGCGGCGCCTCAATACCATCACCGAGCAGCTCGAATCGCTCGACTACGCTACCGCGCCCGGCCATGTGATCAACGGCCTGAAGCGCGAGGAGCTGATCGCGCTCAACTCGACGCTGCTGCACGAGCTCTATTTCGCGAGCCTCGGCGGCGAAGGCAAGCGCACCAGGACGATGTCCGAAGCGCTGGCGCGCGACTTCGGCTCGGAGCAGGCCTGGCGCAGCCAGTTTTCCGCCATGGGCTACGCGCTTGGCGGCGGCTCGGGCTGGGTGCTGCTGTCCTGGGTGCCGCGCGACGGCAGGCTCATCAACCAGTACGCGTCCGATCACAGCCAGTCGATCGCGAGCGCCGTGCCGATCCTCGCGCTCGACATGTACGAGCACGCCTATCACATCGATTTCGGCGCGAACGCGAAAGGGTACGTCGACGCGTTCCTGCGCAACGTCGACTGGCAGGCGGTCGAGGGTCGCTTCGAGGACGCGACCAAGGCGCTGCCGCCGCGGCCACTGGTGCAGCCGGAATTCGGCGACCTGCCCGGCGTCGGCGTCGAGGAAGTCCGCGAGATGCTTGCCGCCGGCAAGCCGCTGCAGCTGATCGACGCGCGTCCGAAACATTCTGTCTCGCGGCAGCAGGACATCGCCGTCGGCGTCCCCTGGCGCGATCCGGAGCGGGTTGGCGAATGGATGAGCGAGCTGAAAAAGGACGAGCCGGTGGTGGTGTACTGCGCCTACGGCTTCCATGTCGGCTGTCGCACCGCGATCGCTTTGCGCGAAGCCGGGTTCGACGCCCGCTACATGACGTCCGGTCATTCGGGCTGGAAGGCGGTCGGCGCCCCGGTCCAGCTGAAAACACCCTAGGAGGGCGATCATGAACTCCATCTCCGTTTCGGAGCTTCGCTTGGCCGTCCGCGACCGCAACGGCCCGATCGTGCTCGACGTGCGCCGAACGCCCGCGTACCGCGGATCGAGCGCTACGCTTGCTGGCGCTTTGCGCCGCGATCCGGACGCAGTCGACGGCTGGCTCAAGACGTTGCCGCGCGCAAGCAGCGTTGTCGTTTACTGCGTGCACGGCCACGAAGTGAGCCAGAACGTGGCGAAGGCACTCGCAGCGCAGGGGATCAATGCACGCTACCTCGAGGGCGGGATCGAGACGTGGACGCAGCAGCAAGGCCCGCTCGATCGCAAGCCCCCGGACGCGGATACGCGCTGGGTCACGCGCGAGCGTCCCAAGATCGACCGCATCGCGTGCCCGTGGCTGATCTCGCGGTTCGTCGATCGCGGCGCGGAATTCCTCTACGTCCCGACCAAGCAGGTGCGCGAGACTGCGCAGGCGCGTGATGCGATCCCCTACGACGTTCCCGACGTGCATTTCACCCACGAAGGCGAGCTCTGCAGCTTCGACACGTTCATCAAGCACTACCGGCTCGGCGCAGATCCGGCGCTGCAGCGCCTCGCGCTGATCGTGCGCGGTGCGGACACCGCGAAGCTCGACCTCGCGCCGCAGGCGCCTGGACTCGCCGCCGTGTCGCTCGGCCTTTCGCGCATCTTCCCGGACGATCACGAGATGCTGAAGCACGGCATGGTGCTGTACGACGCGCTGTACGCGTGGTGCAAGGAGGGACAGGACGAGGTTCATACCTGGAACCCCGAGGCATACCGATGAATCGAAGAATGGGATGAGGGGAGCTGCCATGGTCGCGTTGACAATGCTTTCGGCGAGCGCCGCTGATGCCGAAAGCGAGAATTTCGATCAGCACAAGCCGGGTACGGTCCCGGCCGGCTGGATCTGTGGCGCGACGGGGACCGGCAGTCCGCGCTGGGCGGTGGATGCCGACCCTTCTGCGCCGAGCGCGCCGCACGTGCTGCGGCAGTCCGGGTCAGGGACCTTTCCCTGGTGCGTGAGGAAGAGCACGTCGCTTGCGGACGGCTTTGTCGAAGTGAAGTTCAAGGCGGAGAAGGGACGGCAGGACCAGGCGGGCGGAGTCGTCTGGCGCTGGGCCGATGGCGATCACTACTACGTTGCGCGCGCCAACGCGCTCGAAAATAACGTCTCGCTCTACTACACGACAAAGGGCAAGCGCAACACGATCCGCTACGTCGACGCACCTGTGCCAGGCAATACCTGGCATACGCTGCGCGTAGAGTTTGCGGGAGCTCGCATCAAGGTGCTTCTCAACGGCAAGGCGTACATCGAGGCGCAGGACGACCATATTGCGGGCGCAGGCGCGGTCGGCGTGTGGACGAAGGCCGACAGCGTCACCGCGTTCGACGACTTCTCATACGGCGCGAAAAAATGAGCCACGAGCTGGCGTGATCTCCCTCGTGCTTACCGCGCGCGCGCTGCGTGCGTTCGCCGATGGCTTCGTCGCGGTGCTGCTGCCCGCGTATCTGCTCGCGCTCGGCCATGGCCAGTTCGAGGTCGGCCTGTTGAGCACCGCCACGCTGTTCGGTTCGGCGCTGGCCACGCTCGCCGTGGGTCGCTGGGGACATCGGTTTGCGCTGCGCCGTCTGCTGCTCGGGGCCGCGGTGCTGATGGCGGCGACCGGACTGGGCTTCGCAAGTCTCACCTCGCTGTGGCCGTTGCTGGTCGTCGCGTTCATGGGTCCGCTGAACCCGAGCGGCGGTGATGTCAGCGTGTTTCTGCCGCTCGAACACAGCATCCTTGCGGCCTCGGGAACGGCGCACGGGCGTACCAGCCTTTTCGCGCGCTATAGCTTCATCGGCTCGGTGTTCGGCGCGTTCGGTGCGCTCGCAGTGGCGGTGCCCGACTGGCTTGCGGCCAACGCCGGCTGGCAAATCGTCGACGCGCTGCGCGTGATGTTCGTCGTGTATGCGGCGATCGGCGCCGTCGTCTGGCTGCTCTATCTGCGGATCCCGCCACCCCGGATCGAGGAAGCACGGCCGGCCGCACCGCTCGATGCGTCACGCGCGATCGTCGTCCGGCTCGCGGGACTCTTCAGCGTCGACGCGTTCGCCGGCGGGCTCGTCATCAACGCGCTGCTTGCGCTGTGGCTCTTCGAGCGCTTCGGCATGTCGCTCACGGCCGCGGGGGCGTTCTTCTTCTGGACGGGGCTGTTCAGCGCCGTGTCGCAGCTCGCGGCGGCGCCTCTGGCGCGGCGCATCGGCCTCATCAACACGATGGTGTTCACGCACATCCCGGCGAGCCTTTGCCTGATCGCCGCCGCCTTCGCTCCATCGTTCGAGCTCGCGCTCGGGCTTCTTCTCGTGCGCAGCCTGCTTTCGCAGATGGATGTGCCGACGCGCAGTGCTTACGTGATGTCGGTCGTTACGCCGGCTGAGCGGCCGGCCGCGGCAAGCTTTACCGCTGTGCCGCGAAGCCTGGCCTCCGCCGCAGGCCCGACGATTGCCGGGGCGTGGTTTGCCGCCGGCGCAATGGCCGCGCCGCTCGTGGCGTGCGGCGTCCTCAAGATCGCGTATGACTTGGCGCTGTTCGCAGCGTTTCGGCGCGTGCACCCCAAAGCGGGCTAGAGCCTTCTTGCGAGCGGATGGTCATCGCGCGCGAAACCGACGATTCAATCCTTGGGAAACAGCAGCGGCAGCGACACGTCCGAGCCGAACATGCAGCGCGCGTTGTGGCCGCACGCCGGCACGAGGACGGTCTGGTGGCGCGCGCCGAGTGCTTCGGTTGCGTATTTCGCGAACGCGACGCCGCGCGCAAGGCGCGTGGGGCCCTGCGCCATCGCCGGGCAGGAGATGTCGAAGCCGTAGAGCGGCAGGATGTCGAGCTCGCCGAGCAGGTACGTGACCGGGCGGCTCGCGTATTGATGCCTGAGCTCGTCATCCGAGAGCTTCGCCGCGTATCCCACTCGCTCGTCGAGCCCGTACGGCCACTTGTTGTAGCCGGTGCACTCCCTGGCGTCCGAGAATTCCACGAACGGCTGCGGCGGGTTGGCGGGAACGGCGGCATAGCCGGGCGGCAGCGCGGGGTAGCGCGACGCCATCGCGGTTACCGTGGGACGGAGCTTGCCGATGTACGTGTAGGACGATGGATTGCTGACCACATAAGCGAGCGGGAACGGCAGCTTTTCGTGGACCCGATTCGACATCGCGTAGCGAGCGACGTACTGCCCGCCCGCCGAGTGACCGGCGAGGACTACCGTCTTCAGGTTGGGAAACGATTCGCGCCGCGCAAGCCGTTGCAAGAGTGCGTCCATGACGTCGAACGTCGTGAAGTCTTGCTGCGCGACCGCGCCGCCGCCGTTCCGCCAGATCGCCGGACCTCTGCACACCCAGTTGGTCTCGCCGTGCACGAGCGCATCGCGGCAGGTGTTGCCGTCATTGGAGGCGAAATGCGGTGCAATGACGAGCGTCCTTTCGAGCGCGCCGGCGAGGAATCCCGCGGCCAGCCCGTGGCGGTAGTAGTTATTCGCGTCCCGCCCAAGTCCGTGAATCACGATGACCGCGTGCGTGATTGCCTCATTTCTCGCGTCGAGAGAATAGTTGCGGTAGATCCTGACGCGCGAACCAGCGGATGCGCCCAGCCATTCCGTGCATTCCGGCGCAGCCGCGAGACACCCGGCCGCCGAAGCAGTCCCGGAAAAGATCGCGGCGGCAAGCGATGCCGACAGTGTCAGCGACAGGAGGTTGCGCATGGGCTATTCCGGCTGGATGCCGGCTTCCTTGACGATGCGGCCCCATTTGTCGATCTCGTTGCGGATCACGGCGCCGAACTGTTCCGGCGTGCCGCCCTGGATCTCGATACCCGCGCTCGTCAGGCGCGAGCGCACGTCTTCCATCTTGAGCGCGGCGTTGATCGACCCATTGAGCTTCGCGACCACGTCCTTCGGCGTGCCCGCGGGTGCAAGGATTCCGCCCCAGGTACTGGCGTCGTAGCCGGGCAGGCCGGATTCCGAGATCGTCGGCAGCTCCGGTACTGCGCTCGACCGGGCGAGCGTGGTCACGGCGATGCCGCGCACTGCGCCGGACTTTACGTGCGAGCGGATCGCGGTGACCGTATCGAAGATCATCGCGGTGCGCCCCGAGAGCAGGTCGGGATGCGCGGCCGAGCTGCCCTTGTACGGAATGTGCTGCATCTTCGTCTTGCTCATGCTCATGAAGAGCTCGGCCGCCATGTGCAGCGAGCTTCCCGGGCCGCTTGACGCGTAGATCGCTTTGTCCGGGTTGGTCTTGATCCAGGCTATGAGCTCAGGCACGGTCTTCGCCCCGACCGACGGGTGGACCGCAAGCAGCAGCGGCACCACGTGTGTGTAGACGACCGGCTCGAAGTCCTTGACCGGGTCGTACGGAAGGGTCTTGAACATGTGCTTGTTCGTAGCGTGGCTGGACGCGACGATGACGAGCGCGTAGCCATCGGGTGGGCTCTTGGCGACGAAGTCGGTGCCGAGGTTGTTGGAGGCGCCGGGCTTGTTCTCGACCACGACCGGCTGGCCGAGCGAGACCGACATTTTTTCCGCGAGCGAGCGCGCGATCAGGTCGATCGCGCCGCCGGTCGTCGCCGGGACGACGATCTTCACGCTTCGCGACGGATACGCCTGCGCCGCTGCTTCGTGCGCGCAGAGCGCCGCGCCGAACACCAGCACCGCGATCCTCGTCCAGCCTTGTATCTTCATTTCCTTCTCCCGGTTAGTCGTCCAGCTGGATTTTCCGTTCTTTTGCCATCGCGCCCCAGCGCGCGATCTCGGCCTCTATGAACTTGGCGAACTGCTGCGGCGTCATCGGCATCGGCTCGATCGCCTCCGCCGCGAGTCGCTCCTGCAGGCTGCGCGAGGCGAGCGCCTTGTTGATCTCGGCGCTGAGCCGGCTCGTGATTTCGGCCGGAAGCTTCGCCGGCCCGACGATGCCGTACCACTGTACGCCATCGAAGCCCTTGAATCCCGACTCTTCGATCGTCGGCACTTCGGGCAGCAGCGGGTGGCGCTTCAGGCCGGTCACGGCGAGCGGACGCATTTTCTGCCCCTTGATGTGCGGCAGCGCCGCAGCGAGACCCGGCATCATCATCATCGTCTGCCCGGCGCGAAAGTCGTTGATCGCCGGACCGATGCCGCGGTAATGCACGACGACTGCCTCGAATCCGGCTGCGCCGCGGAACTGTTCCATCGCCAGATGATTGAGCGTGCCGATGCCGCCGGAGGCGTAGTTCGTCTTTGCCGGATTCTTCTTCGCGAACTCGATCAGGCTCGCGACGTCGGCCACCGGCATCGATGGCTGCACGACGAGCACATTCGGCGTGCCGCCGACCATGGCGATCGCGGTGAAATCCCTCACTGCATCGTACGGGACCTTGCGTACTGCCGGGTTGGTGCCGTGCGTGCCGACATAGCCGACCATCAGCGTGTAGCCGTCCGGTGCCGAGCGCGCCACCGTCTGCGATGCAATGGTGCCGCCGCCGCCCGAGATGTTCTCGACGACGAACGATTGCCCCATCGCGCGGCCGAGCTGGTCTGCGAATGTACGGCCGATCAGGTCCAGGCCGCCGCCGGGCTGGGCGGGCACGACGATCCGTACCGGTTTCGCCGGGTATCCCTGCGCGGCCGCTCCTCCGCAGAGAACGGCGAGGAGGAGGCTAGCGGCGGAAAGGAATGAGATCGAGCGATCCATCGAAGGCTCTTGCCGCGAAGGCGAGAAATTGTTTTGCGAGCGGATCCGTCCAACCCCCGTAGGAGGCGTTGCCACAGAACTTGCGCTCGATCTCCTCGCGCGCGAGCGGCTCGTGAATGCCGCCGCGGATGTGCGGCTGGCGTTCCTCGAGCACGCGTCCGTCCCTGAGCTTCATCCGGATATGTCCGGTGTACGCCCGCGGGTAAGGATTCTGCGGATCGACTACGTAGCGCACCTTGCCTGCGAGATCCAGGATGCGTGCATCGTGCACGGTCGCTTCGCTGAACGCGTCGAGCCCCGCGCCGCCGGTGACGAACGCGACCGCAATGTTGAACGGCGTGCTGAACTTCGCCGCGTAGCCGTTCGGCGGTCGCTGCTTCGCGGCGAGCGGCTCCCACAGGCGCTGTACGTACCCTTCGGCGGTTTCGCAGAGCACCTCGGCGACGTCCTTTGCGCCAACCCCGCGCTTTGCGAGGCGCAGCGCACAGTCGATGTACGGCTGGTTCATCGTGCCGGTCGCGTACGGCTTGAACGTAAGCCCGGTCACGTGCCACTCGTCTGCGAATCGATTCGTCAGCGCTTCGAAGTTGCCGTTGCGGTCATGCGCGAACGCGAAAAACAAGCCGTGCCTGCCCTCGAGCACGGTGCGCGGGCCGACGAAGCCTTCGCGCGCAAGGCGCGCAGCGTGCAGCCCGGAATGCGCGGCCCATCCGGCGTGCAGGCGCTTCGTCCAGGCACCCTCGGCGAGGTATTCGATGATCCCGCCAGCCATGCTGCCGGCGATGCCAAGTGCGTCGACCGTCTGCTTTTCGTTTGCGCCGATCGTTTTCGAAACCGCCACGGCCGCGGCCATCGCGCCCAGCACCGCGGTCGGATGAAATCCGGCGTCGTGGATCCGCTTCGGCGCCACAAGGCTCAGGCGGCACAGCGTCTCGACGCCGGTCGCGATGCCCAAGAGCGCATCGCTGCCGCTGCGCCCGAAACGCTCGCAGGCGGCGAGCACCGTTGGAACGATCACGGCGCCGGAATGCACCGGACCGCCTTCGAACGTGTCGTCGAAGTCCTCGCCATGCGCTGCGGTGCCGTTGAGTAGGGCGGCGTTTTCCGGGCTAAAGCCATCCGTGTGCCCGAGCGCGGTGCACGGACCGCCTCGATCGAGGCTGGCTAGAAGCGAAGCCACATAGTCGCGGTTGCGCGCGGCAACGCATAGGCCCGCGACATCGACCAGCAGATCACGGCAGCGCTCGCGCACAGCCGCGGGGATGTCTTCGGCGCGCAACGCAACGACCCGCTCGGCAAGCATCTCCGCCACGGACTTTGCGTTTGCGCTCATGCCATGTACCCGCCGCCGCTCACATGCAGCGATTGCCCGGTGATGTAGCGGGCACCGGGGCCGCAAAGAAACCGCACGGCGCTCGCCACGTCCTCGGGCGCACCGCGCCGGCCGAGCGGCGCCAGCGCCTGGCGATCCGCAGGGCGCTCGGGCGCGCCGGGCAGGCCGCGAACCGTCTCGATCGTCCCGGGGACCACGCAATTGACGGTGATGCCGTGCGCCGCGAGATCGAGCGCGAGCGCTCGTGTCAGGCCCGTAAGGCCGGCCTTTGCGGTGACGACGTGGGCGCGGCCTCGCGCGCCGGTGTGCGCGGTAAGGCCGCCGATGTTGACGACCGCGCCGCTTCCGGCGCGCGCCAGGTGCGGCAGGCTCGCTTGCGTGCAGAGGAACGCGCCGTCGAGCACAGTGGCGAGCACGCGCTGCCAGTCCTCGAGTCGCATCTCGGCGAACGGCGTCTCGGCGCGGATCGCTGCGTTATTGACGAGGAAGTCGAGACGTCCGAATTCCTTGATGGTTGCTTCGACCATGGCCGAGACCGCAGCTTGATTCGTCACGTCGGCGAAATGCAGCGCCGCGAGGCCGCCTGCGGCACGGATCATTTGCGCGGTGCTCTCTGCGTCGCCGCGCGAGGTGCGTGCATTCACCATCACGGCGGCGCCGCCCGCCGCGAGCGCGCACGCGATTGCGCGGCCGATGTTGCGCGCGCCCCCCGTGACGAGAGCGACCTTGCCTGCGAGCTCGGCTGCGTCCGCCATGTGCCGCCCGCCCGCGATGCGCACCCCGAAGAACTAGAGCGGCTTGATCTCCACCTTGCGCCACTTGATGACGCCGGTGCCGTGCTGCAACGCGAACGGGCCGCTCGCGAGCTTGGAGTCGCGTATGTCGACCGTCTTCTCGCCGTTCAGGACGATCACGAGGTGCGGGCCTCTCATCGTGACCTCGTAGGTGTTCCACTTGCCGCCCGCTTTGGGCATCGGCCCCACCTTGGCGACCTTGACGATTGCGCCGGTGCCGTACGTCGGGTCGGGACGCTGATCGAAGATGTTGGCTTCGTAGCAGTCGTCGTCGGTGATCTTGGCCGGGTTGGCGCAGCGGCAGAAAATGCCGCTGTTCGCATCGTGGCTCGCCCAGAACTCGGCGCGGATCACGAAGTCCTTGTACGAGTTCCGGGTCACCAGGTAACTCGGCGTCTTGTCCGGGTTCTTGTCCGCGACGATCGCGCCGTCTTCCGACCGCCAGTTCGAATTGCCCACACGGTTGAAATTCTCCAGCCCGCGCGTGCCGTCGATCAGCGTCACCCAGCCTGCATCCGACGCTCTGCCGGCACAACCTGACAGCGTCGCCGCAACGAGCGCAAGCAGGATCGATGCAAATGTTTTCATCGCAGTTCCTCCCATGGAGAGACGAACGCAGGATGGAACACGCCGGACCCGGCGTCAAGCGCCGCGTAGCGTGCGCTACTCGCGCTCGCGCGCGAGGCTTTGCACGTCGGGCAGCCTGCGCAGCGCGCGCATCACGCGCGCGAGATGCTGGCGGCTCGCCACCTCGACCACAAGGTGCATCGTCGTGTAGATGGCGCGGTCTTCTTCCATGCTGATCGAATCGATGTTGGAACCGGCATCGGCGATCTCGGACGCGACGTTCGCGAGCACGCCGCGCTGATTCGCCACCGTGACCCGGATCGCGGTCTGGAAGAGCCGCTCGATCGCGGGATCCCACTGCACGTCGATCCACTGGTCGGGCTCGTTGCGGCGCGAGCGCGCAATCGCCCGGCACTCGAGCGCGTGCACCACCAGTCCCTGACCCTTCTTGATGGAGCCGATGATCTCGTCGCCGGGGATCGGCCGGCAGCACGTCGCGAGCTGCACCGCCATGCCCTCGGTGCCGCGGATCATGACGCTGCCGACGTCGGGGCGTGGAGAGGTTTTTGCGTCCTCCCTTTGTCGCAGCAGCCGTCGCGCGACGACTGCCGGCAGGCGCTTGCCGAGGCCGATGTCGGCCAGCAGCTCCTGCTTCGAGTGCGCTCCGGAATCTCGCACCAGCCGTTCCCAGCCCGCCGCATCGAAACTCGCGATCGGCGTGCCCGCCGTCTTCAACGCCTGCTCGAGCAGCCGCTCGCCGAGCCCGGCCGACTCCTCATACTGCATCGTCTTCAGGTAGTGGCGGATGTTGGAGCGCGCCTTGCCGGTGCGCACGTACTGGATCCACGAAGGATTGGGCTTGGCGTGGCTCGCGGTGACGATCTCCACGCGATCGCCGCTGCGCAACTCGGTGCGCAGCGCCACCAGCTCTCCGTTGACCCGGCACGCGACGCAACGGTTGCCGATGTCGGTGTGCACGGCGTAGGCGAAGTCCACTGCCGTCGCGCCGCGCGGCAGCGATAGGATCCGCCCTTTCGGCGTGAACACGTAGACCTCGTCCGGGAAGAGGTCGACCTTGATGTGCTCCAGGAACTCGTGCGCATCGCCCGCCTGGCTCTGGATCTCGAGCAGCGATTGCAGCCAGCGGTGGGTCTGGCGCTGCACGTCCGACAGCGACACGCCTTCTTCCTTGTACATCCAGTGCGACGCGACTCCGGCTTCGGCGATGCGATGCATCGGCTCGGTGCGGACCTGGATCTCCATCGGCAGGCCGTAGGGGCCAAGCAGCGCGGTGTGCAGCGACTGGTAGCCGTTCGCCTTCGGAATCGCGATGTAGTCCTTGAACTTTCCCGGGATCGGCTTGTACAGCGCATGCAGCGCGCCGAGCGCGAGGTAGCATGCCGGCACGTCTCTGACGATGACGCGGTAGCCGTAGATGTCGTGCACTTCGGAAAACGACAGGTGCTTCTCGATCATCTTGCGGTAAGCCGAGTACAGGTGCTTGGCGCGACCGGTGACGCTCGCCTCGATGCCGCTGTCGGCGAGCTTGGCCTTGATCGCCTCGAGCGACTTGGCGACCACCTCGCGCCGGTTGCCGCGCGCCGCGCGCGTGGCTTTGTCGAGGACCCGGTAGCGCAGCGGATAGAGGTGCGAGAACGCGAGGTCCTGCAGCTCGTGGAAGAGCGCGTTCAGGCCGAGACGATTCGCGATCGGCGCGTAGATCTCCATCGTCTCGCGCGCCACGCGCCTGCGCTTGGCGGGCGCGACCGCCCCCAGCGTCTTCATGTTGTGCAGCCGGTCTGCGAGCTTGATCAGGATGACGCGCACGTCGCGCGCCATCGCAAGCAGCATCTTGCGGAAGTTCTCGGCTTGCGCGTCCTCGGCGGACTGGAACTCGATCTTGTCCAGTTTCGACAGGCCGTCGACGAGATCGGCGACCGGCTTGCCGAACGTCTCCGCGATCTCGGCCTTGGTGACCGCGGTGTCCTCCATGACGTCGTGCAGCAGCGCGGCGACGAGCGCCTGCCCGTCGAGGTGCCACTCCGCGAGGATTTCGGCTACTGCGAGCGGGTGCGAGATGTACGGCTCGCCGGATTGGCGAGTCTGCCCCGCATGCGCCGCCTCGGAGAATCGGTACGCGTCAGCGAGGCGGGCGATGTCGCCCGGCTTCAGGTAGCCGAAGCGCGATTCGTCGAGGGCATGGACCGCCGCCATCCGGCGAGCGTAAGCCAAAAATAGGGACGGACCCCATTTTCGCTCGCCAGCAGAAAAAGGGGTCCGTCCCTATTTTTTCCTTACGGCAACGTAGACGTCGTCATCGCGTTGCGCTTCAGCACCTCGTGACCGACCTTGCCGCCGGCGATCTCGCGCAGCGCGATCACGGTGTTCTTGTCCTTGTTCGACTCGACCAGCGGAGTAGCGCCGGCGCCGAGCTGGCGTGCGCGGTACGTCGCGGCGAGCGTGAGCTGGAAGCGATTGGGAAATACTTTCAGGCAATCTTCGACGGTGATGCGGGCCATGGGTAATCCTTCGGATCGGGCGATTCGGGACTGCGGCGCTCGAGCTAGCGCGCCTTGCGCGCCCGCTCGCTACGGATGACCTCGGCGAGTCTCTGCCGTGCCTCGTCGAAGTCTTTGTTAATTATAGCATATTCAAATTCGTCGGCATGGCGCAATTCTTCCCGGGCATTAGCGAGGCGCAGGCCGATCACGGCTTCGGAATCCTGTGCGCGTCCGCGCATCCGCCGCTCCAGTTCTTCAATCGACGGGGGCAGGATGAAAATCCCGATGCAGTCCGGAAAGGCGCGCCGCACCTGCCGTGCACCCTGCCAGTCGATCTCCAGGATCAGGTCATCGCCTCCTGCGAGCAGGTCGCGCACGACGCTTCGCGAGGTCCCGTAGCGATTGCCGTGCACCTCGGCGTGCTCCAGAAACTCGCCGGCTGCAAGCATCGCGTCGAATTTCGGGTTGTCGACGAAGTGATACTCGCGGCCGTTGACCTCTCCGGGCCGCGGCGGCCGCGTCGTGTACGAAATCGAAAGGCGCAGTCCGGGATCCTCCTTGAGCAGCGCGTCGATCAGCGAAGTCTTGCCTGCGCCCGAAGGCGCGGTGATGACGAAGAGAAGGCCGCTCATTCGATGTTCTGGACCTGTTCCCGTACCTGCTCGATGAGGAGCTTCAGTTCGAGCGCGCAATCGGCGATCTTCACGCCCGCGGCCTTCGAAGCGAGCGTGTTCGCCTCGCGGTTGAGCTCCTGCGCCAGAAAATCGAGGCGCTTGCCGACCGCGCCCGCCTGGCCGAGCGTGCGCTGCACTTCGTCGAGGTGCGTGTGCAGGCGTGTCAGCTCCTCGTCGACGTCGGAGCGCATCGCGAACACGGCGACCTCGGCGCGGATCCGCTCGACGTCCGCGGATCCGAGCGCTTCGCGCAACCGTTCGGCAAGCTTCGCCTGGTAGGCAGCGAGCGCTTCGGGCACGAGCGGGGCGAGTTCGTCCAGCCGCCGGCGCATTTCGTCGACGCGCGCGGCGACGATCGCGACCAGCTTTGCGCCTTCGCGAGTGCGCGCATCGCAGAGCTCCGCCACGACCCGGCGCGCGAGCTGCAGCAGGCTCGCGCGCAGCGCATCGTCATCGAGCGGCGCTTCGGCGACGATTCCCGGCCAGCGCAGCACTTCGCCCACCTGCAGCGGCCCGGCCTGCGGGAATGCGCGGCGCGCTTCTTCAGCGAGACGCCGCAGGTTCTCCAGCGCTACTGAATCGAGCGACACCGGATGCGCAGACGCCGCCTGCGCGGCGAACACGACCTTGCATTCGATCTTGCCGCGCGTGATCCGCGACGCGATCAATTCGCGCAGCGCCGGCTCCGCGGCGCGCAGCTCCTCGGCGATCCGGCACTGGATGTCGAGGTAGCGCGAGTTCACCGAGCGCAGCTCGACGGCGAGCCTGCCGCGCGCGAGATCGGCGGTGCCGGCAGCGAAGCCGGTCATGCTGGAGATCAAAGGGAACGCTCGCGCTCGCGGCTGTCGTGCAAGGGGAGCGCGTATCATAGGGTAGATGCCCGAGCAAGCCAACCCGCAGCTGCGCAGGCCGAGCGGCCGCAGGCCCGAAGAGTTGCGTCCGGTGCGCATGACGCGCGGGTACACGCGGCACGCGGAAGGCTCGGTGCTCGTGGAGTTCGGCGAGACGCGAGTGCTGTGCACCGCGAGCGTGGAAGCCCGCGTGCCCGCGTTCCTGCGCGACAAGGGTGCGGGATGGCTCACCGCCGAATACGGAATGCTGCCGCGCGCTACGCACACGCGCGGCGAGCGCGAAGCGACGCGCGGCAAGCAGTCCGGGCGGACGCAGGAGATCCAGCGGCTGATCGGCAGGGCGTTGCGCGCGGTGATCGACCTCTCGGTGCTCGGCGAGCGCACGATCCACGTGGATTGCGACGTGCTGCAAGCCGACGGCGGAACGCGCACGGCGGCGATCACCGGATCGTTCGTCGCAGTACACGATGCGCTCACCTGGATGCGCGCGAAGGACATGATCAAGGCGCTTCCGGTGAAGGATTTCGTGGCGGCGGTGTCGGTCGGAATGCTGCGGGGCACGCCGCTCCTCGATCTCGACTACTCGGAAGACGTGGCCTGCGATACGGACATGAACGTCGTCATGACCGGCGCGGGGCGCTACGTCGAAGTCCAGGGCACTGCCGAGCGGGACCCGTTCGCGCGCGCCGACCTGGACGCGATGCTCTCGCATGCCACGCGCGGAATCGCGGAGCTGGTCGCGCACCAGCGCCGCGCCCTCGGGCTGTGAAGAGGCTCGTCCTCGCTTCCGGAAACCCGGGCAAGCTGAGAGAGATCCGGGCGCTGCTTGCGCCTCTCGCGCTCGAGGTGGTTCCGCAGGCCGAGCTCGGCATTGCGGAGGCCGAGGAACCGTACCCGACGTACCTCGAAAATGCGCTCGCCAAGGCGCGGCACGCGAGCTACGCCGCGAATCTGCCTGCGCTCGCCGACGATTCAGGGCTGAGCGTCGAGGCCTTGGGGGGCGCACCGGGCGTGCACTCCGCGCACTACGCGGGAACGCAAGGCAGCCGCGAGGAGCGCGACGCGCGCAACAATGCGAAGCTGCTCGCGGTTCTCGAGGGCAGCGCGGCACGCGAGGCGACGTTCGTCAGCGTCATCGTGCTGCTTCGACACGCCGCAGATCCCGAGCCGCTCGTTGCCGAAGGGCGCTGGCTCGGGACGATCGCGAGAGCACCGCGCGGTGCGAACGGGTTCGGCTATGACCCGCTGTTCGTCGTGGAAGGCCGCGACGTCACCGCGGCCGAGCTCGGCGACGACGAGAAAAATCGGATCAGCCATCGCGGGCAGGCGCTCGAGCGGCTGCTTGCGCTGCTGCGCGAACGAGCCCGATGAGCGCCATCGCACGCATTGCCGTTCCCGGCGAGATCCGCTTCGCCGTTCTTCCGCCGCTCGCGCTGTACGTGCACCTGCCGTGGTGCGTGCGCAAATGCCCGTACTGCGATTTCAATTCGCACGAGCGGAGCGGAGCGCTGCCGGAGCGTGAATACATCGCTGCGCTGCTCGCCGACCTCGAAGGGATGCTGCCCTCGGTATGGGGACGGCGCGTCGTCAGCGTCTTCTTTGGCGGCGGGACGCCGAGCCTGTTTTCTCCTGAAGCGATCGAGCGGCTGCTCTCCGAGATCCGCGCGCGCATCCCCGTGGAGCCGCTGGCCGAGATTACCCTCGAAGCCAACCCCGGCACGGTCGAAGCCGCGCGCTTTCGCGGCTACCGCGCGGCCGGCGTGAACCGGCTTTCACTCGGCGTGCAGAGCTTCGATGACGCAATGCTCTCCCGGCTCGGACGGATCCATTCGGCCGACGAAGCGCGGCGGGCGATCGACATCGCGCAAGAAGCGTTCGACAACGTCAACATCGACCTGATGTACGGGCTGCCCGGTCAGTCGCTGGAGATGGCGCGCGCCGAGATCGCGCAAGGTGTGCGGCGGCAGACCGCGCACCTGTCTGCGTATCAGCTGACGATCGAGCCGAATACCGTTTTCTACAGCAAGCCGCCGACGCTGCCCGAGCACGACTCGTGCGCCGACATGCAGCTCGCGTACGAGGAGACGCTCGCAGCAGCGGGCTTCGAGCACTACGAGACTTCCGCGTTCGCCCGCCCTGGCATGCGCTGCCGGCACAACCTCAACTACTGGGAGTTCGGCGACTACCTCGGCATCGGCGCCGGCGCGCACGGCAAGATCAGCTTCCCCGGCCGGGTCGAGCGGCACGCGCGCATGAAGCAGCCGCGCGAATACCTGGAGGCGGCGATGCGCGGGGGGTCCGCGGCGGAGAATCGCGCAGTGGAGCCGCGCGAGCTGCCGTTCGAGTTCATGCTGAATGCGGCGCGCCTGCTCGAGGGCTTCGCCCCGCAGCTCTACACCGCGCGCACCGGGCTTCCGGTCGCGACGCTCGAACCCGGCCTACGCAGTGCCGAAGCGCAGGGCCTGATCGTGCGCGACCCGCGTCGCATCCGGCCCACCGATCTCGGGCGACGGTTTCTGAACGAGCTGCAACAGATCTTTCTCGCCTGAGCTCAGGCGTCGAACTCGACCGACAGGTGCACCGGAAAGACGCTTAGGCGGTGCATTTTTCCCGCGTCGCCCGCACTGCGGCGCAGGCCGCTTCGCTTCAGCAGTGGCTTGAACGTCTGCGTGATCTGCGCCCCGGCGATGTACGCCCCGATGCACCAGTGCAGCCCATGGCCGAACAGCATGTAATCGGCGGGCGCGCGGTCCGGATTGAACTCGAACGGCTTGTGGACCTTGTGTTCATCGAACATCGCCGACTGCGTGCTGACGAGCATGCGAGTCCCGGCGCGGATCGTCGCCGCATCGTTCCTTCCTTTGGCGATCGTGTAATCCTCGCGGCAGACACGGAACGGGCCGGGATTGATCGGCATGAAGCGCATCGCCTCGAACAGGCAGCGCCTCAGCAGTTCGTCGTCGTCGGCGAGTGCCGCCGAACGCGCGCGCGCCATGAAATCGGGACGGCGCAACAGCATCTCGAGCACGTTTCCGGCCGCGATCGTATTCGTCGGCACGAACCCGGTGATCATGCCGAACAGGTGTCCGCGGATGACTTCGTCCGTGAGACCTTGTGCTCCTTCCCGCTGCATCGCGACGAACCGCGCCAGGACCGTATCCGTACCGCTCGTCGCCGCCTTTGCGTTGCGAATCGCATCGTCGATCACCGGGCGGATGCAGCTCGCCGCGGCAACGGCGGTCGCTGCATTCTCGGGGCGGTCTCCCGGTGGGCCGAACATGTAGCCGCTCATTGCGATGGTCCATTGAGCAAACAGCCGCTTGTCGGCAATCGGAACACCGTAGTAGGTCTCGCAGAGCAGCGTCGGGACGCGCGTGATCAGGTCCTCGATCGCATCGATCCGTCCGCCGCAGGCGGCGACGATCTCGCCGGCGAACTTCGCCGACAAGGGAGCAACGACCGCGGTCACATCGTCGCGCCGGAATGCCTGCAGCAGCTGCGCGTGCTGGCGCTGGTACTCGGGCCCGTCCTGCATGCCGAGCACGAAATTCGGGCCGGACGTCATCTCCATCATGCGCTCGCCGAACGGCACCTGGAACACGCTTTCCTTCGTTAGCACCTCCTGCACGTGCTCGAAACGCGTCACCATCGCCCAGCCCCCGGGAAAGCGGGCGACCGGCCAGAACCTGCGCAGCAGCCCCATCCACCATTGGGGTTCGTCGAACAGCCACGACGCGATCTTGCCCTTCAGCCCGCCCGGGGCCACGGCTGCGAAGTCGAAACCGCCTGGCGACGATGAACGGACTTCGGCCGCTGCGACCGCTGTCTGCGTAGCCTGCGTCTTCATGCTGGGCCCCCCAAGCACGGATCATCTGCCGGGCCGTCGGCGATTGCAACTCGACCGGACTTCGCGCTGCCTGCGCATGAGGCATACCATCCGCCCTTGGGGGGGGCCCATGCAGAGCAAATCGAAGGGTAGCGACGCAGTCTCACCGCACGTCGCGGTTCAGGACGGGCTTGCTGCGGTCGAGTGCTCGTTTTCGCTGCCGGATGTACTGGAGGACGAATTTCAGCAAATCTCCGGCGACGCCCCGCTCGCGCCGCCCCCCTGGGACTTCGACGCCACGCAGATCCTGAAGCCGGAGGAACTTCGCCTGCGGCTGATCGAGGGAAGGGATCGCGCGGCGCGCGGATTGGCCGACCGTGAGCTTCAGCCGCTGGTGCGGAAGCTCGTGGAAATGGGCACTCCGAAGGGCGAGGGCGACCTCGGCGCGCTTTCGGCGGCGCTCGCTGCCGGATTCAACGGACTGCTCGAGCGAGCGGATCTGTATCAGGCCGACGCGAACCCGAGCCCGGCAGATTTCGGCGCTTCCCAGGACACCGCAGCGCGCTTCGCGGGAGTGCGCTTCCGGTCGCAGACCCGGGAACGCATGATCCTGGGCCCGGTTCGACAGCGCAACCGCCTGATCCTGGAAGACGCGTTCCCGGAGATCCAGAGTCGCGACGACGCCCGGCTCGCCAGGGTCTTCGCCCGTGCGCACCAGCACAAGCTCGCCGCGCTCTGCCTCTCGGGCGGCGGCATCCGCAGCGCAAGCTTCGCGCTCGGCGTCGTGCAGGGTCTCGGGCGCCTGGGCTTGCTCCAGCGCTTCCACTACCTCTCGACGGTATCGGGGGGCGGCTACGTCGGTGCCTGGCTGAGCGCCTGGATGCACCGCGCCGGACGCGATCGCGTGATCGAGGAACTCACCGAGCGCACTGGCCGGCCGCTTGCTCCCGAGCCTGCGCCGCTCTTCCACTTTCGTAACTTCAGCAGCTATCTCAGCCCGCGGATCGGGTTGACATCGACCGATACATGGACACTGGCGGCGATCTACCTGCGCAATCTTTTCCTCAACTGGCTGGTGCTCGTTCCGCTGCTGGCGACCGCGCTGGTCTGGCCGCAATTGCTGGTCGCGCTGACGCGCCTGCCGCTCGCAGAGGGCAACCTGTCCGTCTTTACCGACTCCGCCTTCATTGTGCTGCTGCTGCTGAGTGTGGTGCTCGCCGTCGCCGCAGTCCGCTATGTGCACGCCAATCGCCCGATCCAGGTGGCGAACGGTTCAGGCGCGGTTGACGACCCCAAAGGCGACCACCGCGCGTTCGTCCGCTGGTGCTTTCTGCCGATGCTGGGTGCGGCGACGGTTCTGACCGTGATCTGGGCGTGGGTCGCGTCGGGCAAAGTGTCATTCCTTGCGCCGACTGGACACGCCGGTGACTGGCATCTGACGTTGCTGCTCGGCGATTGGAGCATGGCGTTGCATTCGGCGTGGGCCTGGGCAGGTGTCGGGGCCGTGGTGCACTTCGGCGGTTGGGCGCTGGCCGGCCGGCGGCGCTCCTGGAGCGAATTCCTGTTCATCCTTGCCACCGGCGCGTTCGGCGGCCTCGCGGCCGGCGCGATCGCGCATGGGCTCGCGCCCTTTGCGCCGCGAAATACTCCGGAACGGTTGGAACAGTATGCCTGGTACGTCTCGTTCGCTGCGCCGGCACTGCTGGCCACCTTCCTCGTCTTCGGTCATATCTACGTCGGCGCAACGAGCCGCACGCAGGCGGAGGCCACGTTCGAATGGTCCGCCCGCTACAGCGCCTGGCTGCAGATTGCGATCGCTGCGTGGGTGACGGCTTGCGGGATCGTCCTGCTCGTTCCGCTGGGGCTCGGCTGGGTGCTCAGCCGCGCCGCAGATGCGGAGGAGTTGATCAAGTCCGCGAAGCTGATCGCGAGCGTGCTCGGCGTCGGCGCCGGCGCGTTGACATTGCTGAATGCCTATACGGGACGTTCGTCGGCAGGTTCGCAGGCTGCGAGCAAGGCCGACCCGCGCGCTCGCATCGTGCAGGCTCTTTCGCTGCCGATCTTCGTCGTCGCGCTGCTGGCCGCACTGTCGTATCTCGTCGGCTGGCTCATGGAGTTGCCGGAACAGCTGTCGCCGTTCTTCGCCGACGATTCGTGCGCGGTTCCGGATCCCGCACGCTCCGGGCGCCACTACTACTACCACTACGCGCTGAGCACTGTGATCTGCGGATCCGTGCCTTCCGTGCTGGTCGTGCTGGCGACGCTGGCCGGAGGCGGCTTGCTGCTGTCCACGCTGATCGACACGAACCGCTTCTCTCTGCACGGCATGTACCACGCGAGGCTGGTGCGCACCTTCCTCGGCGCCTCGCGCGACGAGCAGGAGCGCGACCCGAATCGCTTTACCGGATTCGACGAGCACGACGACATTGCGCTCGCCGACCTCGTGCGCGGCGAGCGTCCCGGGCCGTTCCATGTGGTCAACGTGGCCCTCAACCTGGTGATGCGAGACGAGTTCGCATCCCAGCAGCGCAAGGCGATCTCGATGACCATCAGCCCGTTGCACAGCGGCGCCTCGCGCATGGGTTACCGTCCGACGCGCGAGTATGGCGGTGGTGTGACGCTCGGCACCGCGATCACGATCTCCGGCGCGGCGGCGAGCCCGGAGATGGGCTATCACTCGAAGCCGCTGCTGTCGTTCCTGCTCACGCTGTTCAACATCCGGCTCGGCTGGTGGCTCGGCAATCCCGGGTATGCGGGGCGGCACAATTTCCGCGATTCCGCGCCGGCGTCGTCGGTGCTGCCGATCATCGACGAGGCGCTGGGCCGCACCGACGACCGCAACCCCTACGTCTACCTCTCCGACGGCGGCCACTTCGAGAATCTCGGACTCTACGAGATGGTGCTGCGCAGGTGCCACTGGATCGTGGTGAGCGATGCAGGGTGTGATCCGCATGCGGCCTTCGAGGATCTCGGCAACGCGATGCGGCGAATCCGCGTCGATTTCGGGATTCCGATCGTGTTTGCGAGCGTGCCGATCTGCAGCAGGGAGGAGGGAGGCGCCCGCAGGGCCGACGCGACCTATTGCGCGATCGGGCGGATCAGGTATTCCGCGGTCGACGGCGATGTGGAGGACGGTACGCTGATCTACATCAAGCCCGCGTTCTACGGCAGCGAGCCGCCCGATATCTTCAACTACGCGCGCACGTGCCCGTTCTTTCCGCACGAGAGCACGGCGAACCAATTCTTCACCGAAGCCCAGTTCGAGAGCTATCGACGGCTGGGATCGTACATCGTGCAACACATTGCGCGCGGTGAGGCGACCTCCGCAGGCGAGAATCGACGACTTGCGCCGGATGCGTTTGCGGCGCGGGTCGATGCGCTGCTGCGCGGCAACGGCGCGCAGCAGGCCAGGGGAGGCAGCGAGTCGTCGTAGCCTGCGAAGCAGCGGCCCGCTTCAGAACGTCTTCATGTACTCGATCAGGTCGCCCAGCTTCGAATCGAGTATGCGTCGCGTGATCTCGCGGCGGTCCGCTACCGGATCGAGCCCGCTCAGATCGGGGCACAGGCTGCTGCCGTACGGATGTCCGCTGTTGCTGAAGCCGAAGACGCTCGTGTCGTACTCCTTGACGAGCTGCGTTTCGTGCGGGCTGTAGCGCTCGCGCGGCGTAACGGCCCATTCGAATCCGACCAGCGCCTCGTCATAGAACAGCACGCCGCGCAGGAACTTCTTCGGCCGCGCCTGCGGGCAGAGCAGCTGGCCCAGCGTCGGCACCGAGCCGTTGTGCAGGTAAGGCGCGCGCGCCCAGATGCCGTGCTGCATGTCGACCTTGTAGCCGTGCTTGCCCGCGCGCACGCGTCCGGGCGTGTCCTTGAAGTAGTCGTCGTTCGCCGTCTTCCAGTCGCGGACCACCTTGTTCTGTGCGTCGTGGGGCAGGCACCACTCGTTGCCGGGATTGTTGGCAATGAAGATGCGGCAGGCCTCCATGACGAGCGCGGCGAGCGCGTAGCGCGATACATCCGTGTTGACGCTCGCGCGATTTTCGTCCACGCCGAGGTGGCTCGCCGGAACGACCTCGTCACTGTGCGGCCGGTGGCAATCGCTGCAGACTTCCGTCTTCTTGTTGAGGTGCTCGCCGTTGAAGATCGCCATGCCGCGGCGCGCCTTCTCGCGGTCGATGCCGAAAGGATAGGGCGGCGGCGGCAGGTTGCCGATGAACGCGTTCAGCGGCTCGTGGATCCTGACGTTCACCTTGGCCGGATCCCCGGTGGCGGACGTGCCCGAAGCGAGCGTGCGTGCCGATGCGCCCTGGTTGCCGTCCCAGTTGGCAAGCACGCGGTGCCCGGTCCAGCTGAGGCTCGGGATGTCCGCCGGGCCGGGAACCGGCGGCGCCCATTGCGCGATCGTGTCGCGGATCGCCTGCCCGGCCTTCTGCAATTCCGCCGGATTGCAGGACGGCCCCGGGGTCGTGCCGAGAATCGAGAACAGCGGGTTCTGCCAGTTGTCGCGGCAGATGAAGCGGACGAACGAGTTGTCCTTGCGAAGCGTGTGGATCGCGACAAGGCCGGAGGCGACGCCGAACGCATCCATCTGCCCGATGCGGTTGGCGATCGGGTCGGGCACTCGCTGGTCGGGAAATTTGCGGCGTGCATTCTGAGGATTGAAGGCGTGGCGGGCGGCGATCTGCAGGTAGACATACTGCGTCTTCATCGCGGTCGCGATCAGGTCGCCGACGTACTGCGGGAAATCCTTGGCAACCCGGTAGGTCTGCAGTTTCGCGCGATAGATCTCGTCGGGCTGCGCGCCGTAGATGGTTTTCACCGTCTCCGCATCGAGCGCCCGGTCGAGCATGCGGCGATAGAGCGCGGTGACGAATTCCGTTTTCGGCGCGATATCGGTTTTCTTCTCCGGCAGTCCGACCGCGTCGATGCTGAACCCCGACTTGATGAGCGCGAGCCCGGTCTCCATCAGCAGCTGCGAGAAGTACTGGTTCTCCACCTCGGTGTTCGGCATGCCGGGCATGAAGTGCATGCGGCCGCGCTCGACGATGTTGCCAGCGGCATCCATGCGCCCGCCGACGAGCACTCGTCCCTGGTGGCAGCCCGAGCAGGAGAAAAACACCGCGTCCACCTCGGGCGGCCGCTGGAATTTGGCGCGGTCCTTGTCGTAGTTGACGTACTCGCCGTGGATCTTGTCGTGGATCTTGCCGCGCAGCTTGCCGCGCAGCAGCGTAGTCAGCGGCGTGCGCCGCAGTCCTGCGAGCCCCGCGTTCAGCAGAGCGCGTTCCTCGCCCACTTTGACTTCCGGGTCGTAGACGAATCCGTTCGGCAGCCGGTGGCGGCGCTGGTGCGGGTCCTTGGCCACGCCATTCGCGTAGTCGTCGGGGTGCGGCCCTACTCCGAGGTGATCGAGGGTGTAGCGGTTCTGCGCTGCCTCGGCCGCGATCGTCGATTTTTTCTTCCAGATATTGGCGAGGATCCTCAGCTGCGGGTCGGTCTCGCTCGCAGGATCGAGTGAAAGAAGGGTTTGCAGCAGCACATACGGCATGCCGCCGTAACCGATCGGATGCTCGCTGAACCAGTTCCATGCGAGCGCTGGGTGGTGGCCGTCGCGAAAGCCGTACTTGCGCGCGCGCACCGGGTCGGGATCGCGCAGATACGCGTCGAGGTCGCGCTGGCGGCGGGCCATTTCCTCGGCCCACGGTGCTGCGCCGTTCCGCACCCACTCGTCGGAAGCAAACCCGGCGGGCGGCGAAACGTCGGTCTGGGCTGCGGCCGCATGCGCGAACACTGCCATTACCATCCCCGCTGCGACCTGTCCGCCGATCCACGCTGCGATTTGCATTCGCCTCCCTTGAACCTAGTTGAGTTCGTCCAGCAATTCCGCCGCTTCCTGGTACGCGTGCAGGCCCGCTGCATCGGGGAAACCGGCGTGCAGCGGCGCGAGGAGTTCGACCGACTTGCGCCGTTCTCCGCGCTCGCTCCAGTGTCGTGCCAGGCTGAGCGCGGCATACAGCTCCCACGATTTCGTCTGCTGCCCGCGCGCGTGCGCGAGCGCGCGGCTGTAGGCGGCTTCGATGTCGGTCGTGCGCGTGTCTGGGCATAGACTCAGGTAGTCGCCAACCAGCCGTTCGCACTCAGGCCAGAAATAGCGCTCCGAGCCTGATTGCAGTTCCGTACGCACGACCACGATCTGCCGCTCGGCTTCGTCGAAACGCCCGAGCGCCGCGAGCGATCGCGCATGCAATGCGTGATGCAGCGGCACCATCGTGCCCGTCTGCGTCCGCGCCATGTAGCTGAATCCCGTTTCCATTTCCGGCACGGACGCGGTCTCTTCGCCGGACAACGCGAGTGCGAATGCTTTCAGGATGGAGCCGTAGCCCTTCCACATCTCCAGGTCGTGCTTGCGGGCGAAGTCGATCGTCTCCGCACCGAGCGCGAGCGCCTGCGTGGCATCGCGGCAGACGACCGCGAAGATCGTCGCGTGCGCGAGCGCGTGACCGAGCGTATGGGCATGGCGCAGCGTTCGCGCTTCGGCAAGCGCGTCTGCGGCGAGCCGGCAGCCTTCGCCCACGCGGCCGAGGCTCCAGAGCGTCAGCGCGAAATGAAAGCGGGACGCGATTTCCGGTTCCGCGGCGAAGCGCTGTGCGAGCGCAAGGCGCTGCTCCTCGGTGCGCTCCTTCTGCGGGCCGGACAATTCCATTGCCTTGGTGAACGATTGCTCGGCGAGCAGCGGCGCACCGGTGATCATCTGCGAGATCGCGAGCGAGCGCAGCGCGGTGATCATGTGTCCCCTGCTGCCGTCGCGCTGCGCCCATTCGACCATCTCGTCCGCTCTCTCGAGCGCCTTGTCCTGGGCGCCGTGGATGTAGTGCCCGACCCACACCGCGTGCAGGATCGAGAAGCCATGCGGCGCATCGCTCATGCGGGTGGCGAGCTGCTCCGCCTGCGTGAACGCGGCGACGGTATCCGCGTGGCCGTATCCGCGCAGCGGAATCGAAGTCTGACCGAGCGTCAGCGTGAGCCGCAGGCGGCGCTCGAGCCAGGGCCGCGCGTCTCCCATCTGCTCGCAGAGCGCGATCGCCTGATTCAGGTGCGAGATCGCTTCCTGATACGCCGGTCTTGCGACCGCGGCCGCTGCAGCCTTCTGCCAGTAGTCGATCGCCTTCTCGGTGAGGCCGGCTTGCGTGGCGTGGTGCGCGAGGAGCTCCAGCGGCGCATCCGGCGTCCCTTCCAGGGCGACGGTCAGCCGGCCGTGAATCTCCTGGCGCTTGGATTTGAGGAGGCTCTCGTACGCTGCGTCGCGCACCAGCGCATGCTTGAAAACGTAACGCGCTTCGGGTGCCACGCCATGGCGGAATATCAGCTCGGCTTGCGCCAGCCGCACCAGCGCGTCTTCCAGCACTTCATCGCGCAGCGGGAGGACCGCGGCCAGCAGCCGGTAGTCGAACTCGCGCCCGATGCACGCGGCGGCTTGCGCTACTTCCTTGACCGGCTGCAGCCGGTCAAGGCGCGCCATCAGGCTGTCATGCAATGAGGCCGGCACGGCGAGCCTCTGGTGCGCCTTGTCGACGACGAAGGCGTTGGCGGTCTCCTGAAGCGCACCCGTTTCCAGAAGGCTCTTCGTCACCTCCTCGGCGAAAAGCGGCACGCCGTCGGCCTTGGCTGCAATCTCCTGGATCAGCGCCGCGGGCAGCGACTTGCCACCGGCAACGCGTTTCACGACAGCCTCGATCTGGGCGCGCCCGAGCCGGTTCAGCACGACACGGCTCACATCGCTGCGTTGGCCGAAATCGTGCGTAAACGCCGGTCGTGCGGTGATCAGGATCATCACCGGGCTCGTCGTAATGCGTTCCGCGGACAGTTCGAGCAGTTCCAGCGTGCTGGGATCGATCCAGTGCGCATCCTCGAGCAGGATCAGCAAGGGGCGCTGGCGCGCAAGCAATAGCGTCTGGTTGATGAGCGCGTCGAACGTTCGCTGCCGCTGCTGCTGCGGCGTGAGTCGCATCGGGCCGTAACGTGACGCGCCGTCGAGCCCGACCAGCGCCGCGAGCAGCGCCATGTCCTCCGCAGCGGTCGCGGTCGCACCGCCGAGCAACGCCTCGAGGCGGTCCAGCTTTGCCGCGCTGCTGTCGGCGGAACCGATCCCCGCCGCCCGCTTGAGCTGCTGCACCACCGGGAACATCGCGTTGTCGCCGTGATACGGCGAGCATTGGTAGTTGATGCGTACGTGCGACTCGCTGGCGAGCACATCCTGCAACGCGCGCACGATGCGCGACTTGCCGATGCCCGCCTCACCGGTGAGCACCACGACCTGCCTCTCGCCCGCAACCGCCGTGCGCCAGCGCTCCAGCACCAGCGCAAGCTCGCCGTCGCGACCGACCATCGGGCCGATCCGTTCCGTGGCGCGGGCGTCGAACCGGCTTTCCACCGGGCGCTCGCCCAGGATCGCATACGCAACGATCGGCACGACGATCCCCTTCAGGTTTTGCGGCCCGAGGTTCTGCAAATCGAACGCGTGTCCGACCAGCTCGCGCGTGCGCGCGCTCACCACGATCTGACCGGGCGCCGCAAGGCCTTGCAACCGCGCGGCGAGATTGGGCGTCTCGCCTACGACTGCATGCTCCTTCGCGGTGCCCTCGCCGACCAGGTCGCCGACTACGGCGAGACCGGTAGCAATGCCGATGCGCGCCGCAAGCGATTCGCCGTCCTTCGCCTGCATGGCGGCGACCGAGGTCAGCACCGCAATCGCGGCGCGCACTGCGCGCTCGGCCTCGTCTTCGTGAGCGACCGGGTAGCCGAAATAGGCCAGCACGCCATCGCCGAGGTATTGCGCAATGTGCCCGTCGTAGCGCGAAACCTCGGCGGCGACGGTTTTTTGATACGCGCGGATCACCGCGCGCAGGTCTTCGGGATCCAGGCGGCTCGAGAGTGCAGTGGAGCCGACGAGGTCGACGAACATCACGGTCAGCTGCCGGCGCTCGGCCACCGTGTCGATCGGCGGCGCGCTTGCGTCTGCCGCCGGCGCCGCGGCATTGACCGACGACTCGGCAATCGCCTTGAGCAGCTTGGCGCGCGGACCGATCGGGATGCCGAGCTCTTTGAGGTGAGCGTCGGTGAGCGCGAGCAGCGCTTCGCCGTCGATCTCGTTGGCTTCGAAAAGTTCGGCGTAGCGCCCGAAGCCGCGCTTCTCCAGCCACTGCCGGACATCGACCGTCACGGGCGCGCGTTCACAGGCACAAGCAGCTCGTTTGCGAAGTGTGCGGCGCGCTGCGCATCTGGCCCCCCCGGGCATCCCCACGCGGCCCTGCACCGGGTGTGCCCCCGGCCCCAAGGCCGGCGGCTAGTCTACGCCAATCACCGGTTTGCTTACGCGTCCTAAGTGCGGCGGAACAGAAGATCCGATACGGAGTGACCGAGTCCGAGCCCGCGCTGCTCGAATTTGGTCCGCGGGCGCTGCTGTTTGTGCGGCGCACGTTCGAGGAGCGGTTCTGCGGAGAGTACTGCTTCGATCTGCGCCGCGTAGTCCGGCCAGTCGGTAGCCGCGTGCAGGTAACCGCCGCCGGCGAGCTTGCGCGCGGCAAGCGCGGCGAACGCCGGCTGCACGAGGCGCCGCTTGTGATGGCGCTTTTTCGGCCAGGGGTCCGGAAAAAACAGATGGATTCCCGCGAGCGCACCATCCGGAATCATGCGCTCGAGCACCTCCACCGCATCGTGCCGGACGACTCGAAGATTCGACAGTCCTTCAGCGGCGATCTGCTTCAACAGGCTGCCGACCCCCGGTCCATGCACCTCGATCGCGATGAAGTCGGTCGCCGGATGCGCGCGCGCGATCTCGATCGTCGTCTCTCCCATGCCCGAGCCGATTTCGAGCACCAGCGGGGCGCGTCTGCCGAATATCTGCTGCGCGTCGATCGGGCTCGCGGCAAAGGGCAGGCCGTATTTCGGCAACAACTCGTCGAGCGCTCGCCGCTGCGCGGGCGTCGTCCTGCTCTGGCGCAGGACGTAGCTGCGGATCGGCGCGGTCAAGCCGCTTTCGGCTGCGAAGGGGCGATCGCGCCTTCGGTCGGCGAGGAGGGCGTCGCCGAATAGAGCTTCTTCGGCATGCGACCGGCGAGGAACGCGTCGCGCCCGGCTTCGACCGCCTGGTGCATCGCTCTTGCCATGCGCACGGGGTCTTTCGCGGCAGCGATCGCCGTATTCATCAGCACACCGTCGCAGCCCAGCTCCATCGCGATCGCTGCATCGGAGGCGGTGCCAACGCCTGCGTCCACCAGCACCGGGACCTTTACCCGGTCGATCACCAGCTGCAGGTTCCATGGATTGAGGATGCCCATCCCGGAGCCGATCAGCGACGCGAGCGGCATGACGGCGACGCATCCGAGATCCTCGAGCATCTTCGCCTGGATCGGATCGTCGGAGCAGTACACCATCACCTTGAAGCCTTCCTTCACGAGCTGCTTCGCCGCGTCGAGCGTTTCCGGCATGTTGGGATAGAGCGAATGCGAGTCACCGAGCACTTCGAGCTTGACGAGGTCGTGCCCGTCGAGCAGCTCGCGCGCAAGGCGCAGCGTGCGCAGCGCATCCTGCGCGCTGTAGCAGCCCGCGGTGTTCGGCAGGATCGTGTAGCGCGAGGTCGGCAGGAATTCGAGCAGGCTCGGCTCGTTCGCGTTCTGGCCGATGTTGGTGCGCCGGATCGCAACGGTCACAATCTCGGCGCCTGACGCTTCGATCGCCGCGCGCGTCTCGGCGAAGTCCTTGTACTTGCCGGTGCCGACCAGGAGCCGCGAGCGGTACGGCTTTCCGGCGACGACGAGCTTGTCTTCGGCCACGTTTCTAGCCTCCGCCGACGGCGACGACGATCTCGAGCTGATCGCCGTCGAGGACGAGCGTCGAGCCGTGCGCGCTCTTGGGGATGATCTCGCCGTTGCGCTCCACTGCGACTTTCTTCCCGGCAAGCTGCAGTGCCGCCAGCAGCGCCGCAACGTCGAGCGAGCGCTCGAGTGCGCGTGTGTTACCGTTCACGGTAATCTGGATCACGGTCAAATTGTGGCACGAAAAACGCCCGGATTGACGGGCCGAATTGCGGTCCTCCTCGCAGTGGTGATGGCGGCCTTGTTTGCGTGGGTGGGAATTGCGAGCTCCCAGGCGCCGCCCACCGGAGAATGCCCTCAGCCGCGCTTCACGGGCAAAGCGCCGGATGATTTTTACAATCGCCAGAATCCTCTCGTCGCAACGTCGGAGCACGTCGCTGCTGGGCGCAAGCTCTACGAGAAGGCGGCGAGTCCGCCCTGCGAGATCTGCCATGGAGTGAAGGGAGATGGCAAAGGGCCTATCGCGAGCCAGTTCGATCCGCGTCCACGCAATTTTGCCTGCGCGCAGACGGTTAACGGTATCCCGGACGGGCAACTCTTCTGGATCGTGCAAAACGGATCGCCGGGCACCGGCATGCCTGGGTTCAAGCGGCTCTCGGACGAGCAGATCTGGTCGCTGATCCTGTACTTGCGGCAGCTCGCCAAGCCATAGTGAACGGACGGCTCGTGCGTGCCCTGCCCGCGATTACCCTCCTCGCATGGACGGTGGCCGCGCTTTCACAAACCGGCGACTGCCCTCAGCAGCGCTCCACCTACAAGGCGCCCGACGAGCTCTACACCCTTGCGAATCCGCACCGGCCGACACCCGAAGGGGTCGCGGTCGGGCGCAGGTTGTACGAAAAGGACGCCAACCCCGCTTGCGAGATGTGCCACGGGATCAAGGGCGACGGCAGAGGACCTCTTGCGACCCAGTTCCTGCCGCGTCCGCGCAACTTCACCTGCGGCATGATGCTCGATGAAATTCCCGATGGACAACTCTTCTGGATCATCCAGAACGGTTCTCCCGACACTAGCATGCCGGCGTACAAGAAGCTTTCCGACGTGCAGATCTGGCGAATCATCCTGTATCTGAGAACTCTGTCGAAATCGAATTGAACGGAGAAGGAGCATGGCCACTTTCCTGGTAGCACATGGCGCCTGGTCGGCCGGCTGGGCGTGGAAGAAGATGCGTCCTCGCCTGCGCGAGCGCGGTCACGAGTTCTGGACGCCGACCTACACCGGGCTCGGCGAGCGCGTCCATCTCGCGAGCAACGACGTCAAGCTCGACACGCACATCGAGGACGTTCTCAAGGTGCTCGAGTTCGAGGACCTGCGCGAAGTGGTGCTGATCGGTCACAGCTATGGCGGCATGGTGGCGACCGGAGTCGCGGATCGCGCGCCGGAGCGGATTTCGCAGCTCATCTACCTCGACGCGTTCGTCCCGCGCCACGGAGAGAGCCTGTTCGACCTGTCGGTTCCGGAAGATCGCAATAACGCGCGTGAAGCCGCGCAGAAAACCGGCGACGCGATGCGCATTCCCCCGAGGCCGATGCCGCCGGATACGAACCCGGCCGATCTCGCGTGGGCGAACCCGCGCCGCGTGATGCAGCCGATCGCCGCGTTCGAGCAGCCGATCCGCCTGACGGGCGCGGTCGATCAGCTGCGCAGGACCTACATCTACTGCACCAAGGCGCGGCAGGGCGACGTGTTTCGCCAGTTCGCCGACCGCGCCAAGTCCGAGGCTGGCTGGGAGTATCGCGAGATCGATGCGAGCCACAATCCGCACATCACGGTACCCGATGCGTTGACCGCGATGCTGGACGAACTCGCCAAGGGAAGTTGAGCGGCGAACTGCCGTAAAATCCGCGCTCGATGCGGGTGTAGTTCAATGGCAGAACATCAGCTTCCCAAGCTGAATACGTGGGTTCGATTCCCATCACCCGCTCCAGCCTACGCGCGCGCGAGGACGCGGTTCTCGAGGCGGCTCAGCAGCCGCACCAGCGGCCACAGCATCACGAAATAGATCAGCGCCGCGAGCACGATCGGCGTGGGGTTGTAGGTCAGGCTCTGCGCCTGCCGCGCCTGGAAGAGCAACTCCGGCATCGCGACCACGCTGCCCAGAGAAGTGAGCTTGACGACCTCGAGCGTGTTCGAGAGCAGATCGGGCAGCACGTTGCGCACGGCCTGCGGCAGGACCACAAAAAGCATCGTCTGCAGGCGTCCGAGGCCGGTGCTGCGCGCCGCATCGATCTGGCCCGCCGGAATCGACTCGATGCCCGCGCGCAGGATTTCGCCGTAATAAGCGCCGGTATTGAGAAAAAATGCGATGCACACGCAGGCGAAGCCGCCCAGCTCGAGGCCGGCAAACGGCAGTCCTGCGAAGAGGAAGATCAGCAGCACCAGCGGCGGAAAGGCGCGAAAGAAGTCGACCCACGCCATCAGCGGCCAGCGCACCCACGGATTGCGCACGCCGGCGAGCAGGCTGAGAATCAGTCCGCCGGCGAAGCCAAGTGGCACGACCACGATCGACAGCAGTACGGTATTGCCGAGCCCGGCGAGGATGATTTTCCAGGCCGCGCCGATGATCTCGAGGTTGAAGAAGGTCTGCAGCACGGTTCAGCGTTTCCAGCGCATGCGCGTCTCGAGCCAGCGGCCGAACACCACCATCGGAAAGAAAATGATCAGGTACGCGCCCGCGCCAAGCGTCAGCGGCGACGGGTTGTAACTGTTGGACACCGCCGAGGACGCCATGCCCAAGATCTCGCTCACCGCCACGACGGTGCCGAGCGCGGTTCCTTTAGTGATCGCGATGGTCCGGTTGGTCAGCGGCGGAATGGTGAGGCGGATCGCCTGCGGCAGCACGACGTTCATCAGCGTCTGGCCGTAGGACAGTCCGGTCGAGCGCGCCGCCTCCCACTGTCCCCGCGCGATCGAGGTGATTCCGGCCCAGAAGATCTCCTCGGAGAAAGCCATCAGCACCAGCGCGAGCGACAGCCAGGTCGACACGAAGCCGGAAGGCGACAGACCGGCCGCCGGCAGGCCGAAGTAGATGAAGACGATGACGACCAGCGGCGGCAACGCGCGGAACAGGTCGACGATGAAGACGATGAGCAGATTGAGCGGCCGCAAGCCCAGGCTGCGCAGCAGCGCGAGCGCCAATCCCGCGGCAATGCCGCTGACGATCACCAGCGCGGCAAGCTCGAGCGTGACCACCATGCCGTGGGCGATGTCCGGCAGGTACTTCGCCATCACCTTGGCGTTGAAGAACGTCTCGACGAAACGGTCCCAGTTGGACATCGCCGCTCGGCCGCTCAGTGCCGCTGGATCTGGCTGATGAACGCGCGCGTGCGCTCGTGGCTCGGAGCCTGGAAGATCGCCGCCGGCGGACCTTCCTCGAGGATGGTGCCGTGATCCATGAACAGCACGCGGTCGGCGGCGTTACGCGCGAAACCCATCTCGTGGCTGACCACCACCATCGCCATGCCGCTCTCGCGCAGATCGCGCATCACGCCGAGCACCGAGCCCACCAGCTCCGGATCGAGCGCGCTGGTCGGCTCGTCGAACAGCATCACGCGCGGCTCGAGCGCGATCGCCCGCGCGATCGCGACGCGCTGCTGCTGACCGCCCGAAAGCTCGCCGGGCGTGTGGCCGGCGCGGTCGGCGAGGCCGACGCGCGCCAGCGCGGCGCGGCCCAGCTCGTCGGCTTCGGCGCGCGATTTTCCGGCCACCTTGCGCAGCGCGAGCGTAACGTTGCCAAGCGCCGTCATGTGCGGATAGAGGTTGAACGACTGGAACACCATGCCGATGCGCTGGCGTGCGTGATTGATATCGGTGCGCGGATCGAGCAGGTCGACGCCGTCCACCAACACGCTGCCCGAGGAAGGCTCCTCGAGCCGGTTGAGGCAGCGCAGCAGCGTGGATTTCCCCGAGCCCGACGGCCCGATCACGAACACCAGCTCGCGCTCGGCCACCGCGAGGTCGACGCCCCTCAGGACGTGAACGGCGCCGAAATGCTTGTGGAGGCCGCGCGCCTCGACGACTAGCTGCACTTCAGTTCATGCGGAGTCGGATCGTAGCCCGGCATGCCCGGCACCCCGTACCCCGGAGTGATCACCCGCTCGAGCGAATCGGGCCCCGGCGTCTTGCCGAACCACTTCTCCGACAGCTTGGCGATGGTGCCGTCCTTCTTCATGCAGTCGAGCACGTCCTGCATCTGGTTGCGCAGCGCCACGCTCTGCTTCGGGAATGGCGCCGCCCAGTGCGCGCGCGTGTCCGAGAGCTCGAGGTCGGCGACGAACTGCGGGTTCTTGCTCGCCGCGTAGACGATCGTCGTATTGCCGCCGAGCGTCGCGTAGGCCCGCCCGGAGAGAACCGCCTGCGTCGCGTCGGGCTGCGTGTCGTAGGCCTGCACCGTGAAACCGTGCTGCTCGCCCATCTTCTTGGAGAGCGTCTCGTAGGGCGTGCCCTTGTTGACCGAGACCACCTGGCCCTTGAGGTCCGCCCAGCCCGTGATCGGCTTGGAGCCTTTCTTGATGCCGAACTGGTACGCGGTCCACAGATACCCGGCGGTGAAGAGCATCTGCTCGGCGCGCTCCTTGGTGACCGTGGTCGGCGCCGCGATGAAGTCGTAGCGGCCCGAGAGCATGCCCGGGATCAAAGTCGAGAAACTGACCGAGTCGAACGTGATCTCGCGACCCATGCGCCTCGCGACCTCGGTGAACAGATCGATCTGGAAACCCTCGGTACCGCCGCCGAGCTTCGGCATCGCGTGCGGAGCGAAGGTGCCGTCCACGCCGGTGCGCAGCGGCGGTTGCTTGGTCTGGGCCAGCGCGGAACCAGCGAGCAGCAGGGTCGCGGTCAGGATTGCGGCAGAGCAGAGACGAAACATGGCAGGGCTCCCTTGAAGGATCTTACTTGGCATTGTTCAACAAAACGATGTAAACGACAAAGTGTTCAAGCCGATCCTCTCGCACTGATCGCATCGATCAGCGCGCCGAAGATGGCGCCCCTTTCAGCGAGGCTGGCGATGACGATTTTTTCGCGCCGGCTGCAGGTGTCGAAGCAGATGGGCCCCAGTCCGTCGAGCGTCGGGATGCCCATCGCGCCGGCGAAGCTTCCGTCGGAGCCGCCGCTCGAGACGACCGCGTGGATCGGCGCGCCGATCTGCGCTGCGAAGCGCTCGGCCAGCTTGTAGAGCGGCCGGCCGGAGGACTCCGGAAACACCGGGCGCGTCCAGCCGCCTTCTATGCGCACGCTTACCTTTGGATTGCCGGTATCGGAGAGCACCTCCCTGACCTGGTTTTCCAGCGCGGCCACGTCCTCGGGCAGCGCGGCGCGGATGTCGACGTGCATCTCGGCCTCGTGCGGCACCACCTGGCGCGCCGCGCCTCCGCGCAGAATGCCGACGTTCACCACGCGATTGCGCGAGGTGTCGGTGAGCGCTTCGAGCGCGAGCGTCGCGCGCGCCGCCGCCCGCAGGGCACTGGCGCCTTCGGCATGGTTCACGGCGGCGTGCGCCGAGCGGCCGGCATAGAAAGCCCGCACCGAGCCCACCGCGCGCCGCCCTACGACCACGCCGCCGTTGGGCCGCGTCGGCTCCAGCACCAGCACGGCTTCGGCGCCGCGGCAGCCCTCCTCGATCCAGGCACGCGAGCCGGGCGATCCGAGCTCCTCGTCCGGCACCAGCATCACCGCGAGATCGGCGGGCAGCGCGCGCCCGACCGTCTGCAGCGCGTCCACCGCGAAGAACGCCATCGCGAGGCCGCCCTTCATGTCGCCCACCCCCGGACCGTAGGCGTGCTCGTCGTCATGATGGAACTTCCAGTCGGGCTGGCTGCCCGCCGGCCAGACGGTATCGGCGTGGCCAAGAATCACGAGCTTGCCGTTGCCCTGGCCCCTGCGATGGAACGAGCGCTGCGGACCACGACCTTCGAGCGGCCGCATGCGCTCCTCGAAGCCGATCGACTTCCAGCGCTTGCCCCAGAGCTCGCCGACGCGCGAGACATTCGCCGCATCGTACGAGCCGCTTTCGACGGCGACCAATTCCGCGGTGAGGTCGAGGATCTCGGAATTTCTCGGACGCAATGCGGACAGCAATTCGGCGCAGACAGTCATCTAGACCTCGATGTGGCAGGCAATGCGGTGGCCGGCGGCGGCTTCCCTCACCGGCGGTGTGTCGGTTTCGCAGATCGCACCAATTTTGCGCGGGCAACGGTGCTGGAAGCGGCAGCCCTTCACCGCCTCGCCGCGCTCCACGGCATCGCCCCGCAGGCGGATGCGCTTTGACTCGGGCGTACGGTCGACCGCCGGGATCGCCGAGAGCAGCGCTTCGGTATACGGATGCCAAGGCGGCTGCAGCACGTCCTCTGTGCGGCCGTCCTCGACGATCGCGCCGCGGTACATCACCGCGATGCGGTCGGCGATGTGCGCGATCACCGAGAGGTCGTGCGAGATGAAGAGGTAAGCGACGTTCAGCCGGTCGCGCAGATCCGCCAGCACGTTCAGCACGTAGGCCTGCACCGACACGTCGAGCGCCGATACCGCCTCATCGCAGACGATGAACCGGGGAGAGGTGGCCAGAGCGCGCGCGATTCCTACGCGCTGCTTCTCGCCCCCGGAAAGCTGGTGCGGGTAGCGCCCGAGGTAAGCGGCCGAAAGGCGCACCAGCTCCAGCAGCTCGACCACCCGCTCGCGCACCTTCGAGCCGCTCGCCAGGTCGTGCAGCTGGAGCGGCCGGCCGACGATCGACTGCACCGTCTTGCGCGGATTGAGCGAGGAGTCCGGGTTCTGGAAGATGATCTGCGCCGCGCGGCGCTGCGATTGCGGCGAGCCGCCGGCGATGCGGATTTTGCCGGCGCTGGGCTCGATCAGCCCGACCAGCATGCGCCCGAGCGTCGATTTGCCGCAGCCGCTCTCGCCGACGAGGCCGAGCACTTCGCCCGGCGACACGGAAAACGATACGCCGTCCACCGCGCGCACGCTGGGCGGCGCGAACTTGAGCGGGAAGCCCCTCGAAAAATCCACCTGGAAGCCGTCGAACAGTCCGCCGAGCTGGAATGTCTTGGCGAGGTCCTTCACCTCGACCAGCGCCCCTTCGTCCTTGCCGACGCGCGCAGGAATCGCGCCCTCCTCCACGCGCCAGCGCTCCCCCGCCAGCTCCGCCGCGCGCCAGCAGCGCACGCCGTCCGCCAGCACCTGCGGCTCGCTCCTGCAGCGATCGAGCACGAAGCTGCAGCGCGGATGGAAGATGCAGCCCGGCGGCGGCGCACTGAGGTCGGGAAAGCGCCCGGGAATCGGCGCGAGGCGGTGCTTGCGCTCGGTTACGCGCGGCAGCGAGGCGAGCAGCCCCTTGGTATACGGATGGCGCGGCGCTTTCAGCACGGCCGCGGTGGCGCCTTGCTCGACCACGCGGCCGGCGTACAGCACGCAGACATCGTCGCAGATGCGCGCCACTACGCCGAGGTTGTGCGTGATGTAGAGCATCGACACGCCGCGGCTGCGCCGCAGGCTCTCGAGCAGGTCCAGGATCTGCGCTTCGATCGTGACATCCAGCGCCGTGGTCGGCTCATCCAGGATCAGCAGCTCGGGCGAGCACGCAAGCGCGGTGGCAATCAGCGCGCGCTGCTTCATGCCGCCGGAAAGCTGGTGCGGATAGGCGAGCGCCACCTCGCGCGGGCGGGGGATGCCCACTTCCGCAAGCAGGCGCTCGACCTCGATGGCGGCCGCGGCGGCGTCCATGCCCTTGTGCCAGACGAGCGGCTCGGCGATCTGGCGGCCCACCGGAAGCGCCGGATTGAGCGAGGTGAACGGATCCTGGAACACGATGCTGATGCGATTTCCCCGCAGGTCGCGGCGCGCGGCCTCGGGCAGCTCGAACAAGGATTCGCCTTTGAACTGCGCTGCGCCCGATTCGATGCGCGCTTCCGGTGCCAGCAGCCCCAGCACGGCGAGCGCGCTCGTGCTCTTGCCCGAGCCCGACTCCCCGACCACGCCGAGCGCCCTGCCTTCGGCTACCTCGAATGAAACGTCCTCGATCGCGCGCAGCCACCCGGCGCCCGCCGGATACGCAACCGAGAGGTTGCTCACCCGCAGCACCGGCACGCTCATCCGCGGCCTCGCTTCAGGCGCGGGTCGAGAACTTCGCGCAGCCCGTCGCCGATCAGATTCACCGCGATTACGGTGAGGCAGAGCACGATTCCCGGCGCGATCGCCACCCAGGGCGCTTCGACGATGAAGGGCCGGGCCTCGGCGATCATCAGTCCCCAGTCGGAGGCGGGCGGATGCACGCCCAGCCCGAGAAAGCTCAGTGCCGCGCCCAGCATGATGGCGAACGTGACGCGCAGCGCAGACTCGACGATGATCGGCGGCCAGGCGTTCGGCAGGATTTCGGCGCCGAGGATGTACCAGGGACGCTCGCCGCGCGCCCGCGCCGCGAGCACGAACTCCTCCGATGCGATCTCGAGCGTCACGCTGCGCGTCAGGCGCACCATGATCGGCACGTAGATGATGCCCACCGCGATCGCCGTCTTCCACGGGTTCGGCGGCGTCATCGACAGGATCAGGATTCCCATCAGGATCGGCGGCACCGAGATCAGGAGGTCGATCGCGCGCATGATGGTCTCGTCGATGCCGCCGCGGTAATAGCCGGCGGCGAGGCCGAGCGGGACGCCGATCACGAGGCACACCGCAGTCGCGCCAACGCCCATCAGCAGCGACAGGCGCGCTCCGTACAGCATGCGCGAGAGCACGTCGCGGCCGAACTCGTCGGTGCCGAACCAGTGCGCGGCGCTGGGCGGCAGGAAGCGCGCCATGATGTCCATGCCGTCGTACGGATACGGCGCGAGCGCGGGTCCGAGCGCCGCCGCGACCGCGATCAGCGCGAATACGCTGCCGCCCGCGACGAGACTAGCGGGCCACCGCATTGCCGTACCGGATGCGCGGGTTGAAGAACGCGTACGCGAGGTCGGCAGCGAGGTTGGCCAGCGCGTACACCGCGGTAATCGTCAGGATCCCGGCCTGCACCATCGGGATGTCCTTCTGCTCGATGGCGAAAATCAGCATCCGCCCCAGGCCCGGATACGAGAACACGGTCTCCACCACTACGATTCCGCCCATCAGGAGCCCCACGTCGATCGCCAGCACGGTGATCGTGGGCACCAGCGCGTTGCGCAGTGCGTGGCGCCGGATGACGATGCGCTCCGGCAGCCCCTTGGCGCGCGCCGCCGTCACGTACTGCGACTGCAGCGTCTCGATCATCGAAGAGCGCGTGAGGCGCGCGACATGCGCCACAAGCCCCGTCACCAGCGTCGCCACCGGCAGGATGATGTGCTTGAGCCAGGTCCAAAAGCCTTCCGAGAGCGGCGCGTAGCCGGTGGCGGGCAGCCAGCCGAGGTACCCGGCGAAAAGCAGGATCATCACGATGGCCCAGAAGAATTCCGGCACCGAGATGAAGAAATACATGCCCACCGACACGGCGTGGTCCGCCTTGCTGTCCTTGCGCACGGCGGTGAACACACCGAGCCAGATGCCGACCCCAGCAACCAGCACGAGCGAGATGCCGGCCAGCACCGCCGAGCGCAGGATCGCCTCGCGGATCAGCGGCCCGATCGGCCGGTCCATCATCAGCGAGAGCCCAAGGTCGCCCTGCAGCAGCGCGCCCGCCCAGCGCAGGTACTGGACGTGGATCGGGTCGTCCAGCCGCAGCTTGGCGCGCACCGCGCGGATCTGCTCATCGGTGGCGAACTGGCCGACGATCATCTGCGCGACATCGCCGGGCATCACCTGCGTCGCCCAGAAGATCAGCACCGACATCACCGCCAGGATGACGGCGACGTAACCCAGGCGCTTCAGCGCATAGATCAGCATGCGGCGGGCCGCTCGCCGCTCATTGCACCGCCTACTCTACCGTGGTGTTGCGCAAATCCAGCCAGAGGTAGGAGTGGGTCTTGAAGCCCTTCACGTTCTTGCGGTAGGCGTTGGCGAAGTTCATCACATAGGCGATCACGCCCGGCACGTCCTCGACCGCGTACTGCTGGAACGTCTGGTAAATCTTGGCGAGCTCCTTCTCGTCGCTCGTGCCGCGCGCCTTGTCGAGGATAGCGTCCATCCGCGGCGAGCTGAAGTGCCACATGCGCGTATTCCACGAGCCGCTGGTGTGGTACCAGGGGTAGGTTGAGGTATCCAGCGTCGGGCGCGTGAAGTAGCCGTCCATGTAAAAAGGCGATTTGCCGGAGACCTCGGTCTGGAAGCGGTTGTAAGGCATGCGGACTACTTCGACCTGGATGCCGACCTGCTTCAGCATGTGCTGCACGGCGACGGCCATGCGCTCGCGCGTCGGCCGGCCCACGGGCACGTGCAGCGTGATCGGGAAGCCGTTCGGGTAGCCGGCTTCCGCGAGCAGCTTCTTCGCCTGCGCGACGTCGGGCTTGAGGGAGAGCTGCTTGTTGAAGTACGGATGGCGCGGCGAAATGGGCGAGTGCGTCGGCATGCCGTGGCCGAACACCGCGAACTGCGCCAGCTGCGCCTTGTCCAGCGCGAGCAGCACCGCGCGGCGCACGCGCACGTCGTCGAAAGGCTTGGTCTTGTTGCCCATGACGATGCCGTCCCAGGTCGAGGTCGGCACCGCGTCCACCGTGAGGTTCTTGTTCTCCTTCAGCTTGTCGATCGATTCCAGCGGCAGATTCCACACCAGGTCGACGCTGCCGGATTCGATCGCGGAAACGCGCGCCGCGTTCTCCGGCATGATGCGAAAGACGACGCCATCCAGCTTCGGCAGTCCTTTCTCGTAATACTCGGTGTGCTTCACCAGCTCCAGCTTGTCGCCGGGCGAGTAGGACTTGAACTTGAAGGGACCGGTGCCGCTGGGCTCGGTGGCGAGCTTGTCGAGGCGATCGGCCGGGATGATCTTGAGTTGCCGCTCCACCATCAGCTCGGCGAAGCCGGCATAGGGAATCTTCAGGTTGAAGCGCACCGTGTACTTGTCCACCGCGTCGAACGACTCCACGAGATCCATGTGGGTGCGCGCGCTCGAGCCGGTCTTCGGATCGGCCACCAGCTTGAAGGTGGCGATGACGTCGCCCGAGTCCAGCTCCTTGCCGTGGTGGAACTTGACGCCCTTGCGCAGGTAGAAAGTCCAGGTCTTCAGGTCCTTGCTGGACTCCCAGCGCTCGGCCAGCTCGCCGTGGAATTTCAGATTCTCGTCGACGCCCACCAGGCCGCCGAAGACGAGCACGTTGTAGATGTACTCCTCGCCGATGGTCGCCTTGGCCGGGTAGAGCTGGTTCAGGCTGGCGTTGAGCGTCGCGCGCAGCGTGCCCTTGGCGTGGCTTGCCACAGGCACAAGCAACGCGGCGCAGAGAGCGAGCAGGAAACGGCGCTTCAGGTCCATCGGCATCCTCCGAGTTCTTTCAGGCGGGCCCGGGCACGCTGTCCGGATTCACCGCCCGGTCCACGTACAGCTTCACCGCCGGCTCGTAGATCTCCCATAGCCAGCGCAGCTGCACCAGGGGCTGCGGGTCGTAATCCACGCGAAGGTCGATCAGCGGAAAGCTCTCGCGCTCCACCACCAGCAGCGCCGCGGACTTCACCTGCTTTGGTTCCCCGCCTGCAGCGTACCCCGCTTCCATACCGCGCACCAGCCGTTCCGCGATATGCAGCTGCGGATCCGCGCCGAAGGCGTTCACCATTGCCCGGGTCACCCCCGTGGTGCGGATGATGTTGCCGATGGCGATGCAGCCGGGACCTTCGTCGTCGGAGTGCACCGAGGTGATCCGCTCGCCGTGGAATGCCGCCGTGCGTCCGTCCTTGTCGATCACCGCGAGCTGGCGCCAGCCGATACCCGGGACGCCCCGCGTCAGGCGCTGGACCACCTCGTTCGCCGGCAGGCCTTGCACGAGCAACTCCAGGCCCTGCGGCCCCAGGCGCGGATCGGTGCGGTGCTGCGTAAGCACTGCGCCGACACCGGCGCGCGCATGCGCGCAACGGGCTCCGACGCCGATGCTGGAAGTGGTCACCGCGACCCCGAACATGCCGGTGCGCGGGCATTTCGCTGCAATGGAGTACGTCATCGACTCTCGCCGTTAGGATAGCAGCCGTCACCACCCGCGGGGTCCGCCATGCCACACCAGAGACTGCGCAAGTTCAACACCAGGAACGTCTACAAGAACATCTCCATCGACAACGACATGTGCATGGTGGTGAAGGCGGGCCGGCACATCTTCCTCCGCGGGCAAACGGGATTTGACCTCGACGGCGGCTTCACCGGCGTGGGCGACGCGGCGGCCCAGGCCGACCAGGCGATGCGCAACTTCAAGGTGCTGCTGGCGGAAGCCGGCTCGAAGCTGGAGCACATCTGCAAGATCACCACCTACATCGTCGACCGCGGCCACCGCGAGGCGGTCTACAACGTCATCGGACGGCACCTCAAAGGCATCCATCCCTGCGGCACCGGCCTCATCGTGCGCGGCCTCGCGCTGCCCGAGATGCTGGTCGAGATCGATATCGACGCGGTGATCCCGGAAGACGAGTAGGACCCAAAAATGGGGACGGACCCCATTTTTCCCTCACAGCGGAAAACGGGGTCCGTCCCCATTTTTGTGCTACTTCTTCTGCGGCGGGAACGCAGCCAGCAGCTTCGGGCCGATCTCCGTTTCGAATTGGCGCATCATTTCCTTCAGCGGCCCGGGGCCCGTGAACACCGGCTGGTAGGTAATGCGCTTGGCGACCTCGATGAACTCCGGATCCTTCACCGCCTGCTCCATCGCGCGCGTGATCTGGGCGGCGATGCCCGCGGGCAGTCCCGGCGGACCCCACAAGTCGAAGCCGAAAATCGGCACCTCGAACTGGATGCCGAGCTCGCGGAACGTCGGTACGTCGGGCATCTCCGGGATGCGATTGGGAAAACCGATGGCGATGCCGCGCGTCTTGCCCGCTTTCAGGTTGGAGATGACCTCAGTCGGCTGCGCCACGCGGTACTCGATGTGGCCGCCCAGCAGCGCGGTCCCGCTCGGGCCGCCGCCGGCGAACGGAACGTAGGTAATGTCGAAACCGCCGCTCTTGGCCGTTTCGAGCACGATCAGGTTCATCATGCCCCCGAGCGCGGGGCCACCCGCGCTGAGCTTGCCGGGATTTTTCTTTGCGTACGCCACCAGCTCCTGCCAGTTCTTGAACGGTGCATCGGCCCGCGCCTCCAGCATGCCCCAGGGCATCTGGCCGCTGCGGCCGAGGATGGTGAGCTGCTCGTGCACCTTCACGTCGTCGAACGCGCCCGAGTAGTAATAGGCCATCGTCGACGCCAGGCTCGCGAACAGCAGCGTATGGCCGTCGGGCGCCGCCTTCATCACTTCCATGACGCCGATCTTGGTGGCGGCGCCGGGCATGTTCTCGACGACAATGGTGGCGTTGAGGTACCGGGCCAGCGGCCGCTGCAGCGCGCGACCGATGACGTCGTTCGAGCCGCCCGCAGCAAACGGGACGATGACGCGGATCGGCTTCGCGGGATAGGCCTGCGCCTGCGCAAGCTGCGCCACGCTCCAGGAAAGCGCGCCGGCGAGCAGCACTGCAACGACCCTGGCAAATTTCATGGTGTCTCCTAAGCGAATGAACCGAGTCTATCAGCGGCGCACTGCGGCGCCGACCGCGACGCTGGCCGCGTGGATCGCCCGCACGCCACCGATCCGCGCGCGCCGCGCCGTGGCGCTCGCGAAGGACGCGCTGAAGGACATCGTCGCCTGCATGCTGGCAGGCGCGCGCGACGAGGCTACGCTGCGCGTGAGCAGCGCAGCGCGCGGCTGGGGAGCGCCGGCGGCGGCACTCGTCTTCGGCACGGCGGCACATGCGCTCGACTACGACGACAACTATCACCCCATGGCGGGCCACGCCACCGCGGTGCTGGCGCCGGCGATTTTCGCGCTGGCCGAATCGCGGCGCGCATCCGGCGCCGCGGTCCTCGACGCCTATATCGTCGGCCTCGAGGCGCTCGCGCTGGTCGGCAACGGCGTCAATCTCGTGCACTACCAGCTGGGCTGGCATTCCACTTCCACGCTCGGGCCCTTCGGCGCAGCGGCCGCCTGTGCGCGGCTGCTCGGCCTGGACCAGGCGCGCGTCACTGCGGCGTTGAGCCTCGCCTTCAGCATGGCGAGCGGCTCGAAGCTCCAATTCGGCACCATGGCCAAACCGCTGCACGCCGGACTCGCCGCGCAGCACGGCGTCATGGCGGCATTGCTGGCTGCGAGCGGCGTGCGTGGCATAGCCGAGCCGCTGGAAGGCCACTGGGGGTTTCGCGAGCTCTTCGCCGGCGCCGGCTCGCCGGGCTACCAGCCGCGCGACATCGGCCGGCCGTTGGCGATCGAGCGCTACGGCCTGAAGGCCAAGATCCATCCCTGCTGCGCCAGCGTGCACACCGCCGTCGATGCGTTGATTTTTCTGCAGGAGAAATATCGGTTCGATGCCGAAGACGTCGAGAGCATCGACGTGCTGGTGAACCGCGTCAGCTACGACAACCTGCGCTACACCGATCCGAAGACCGAGACCGAAGCTCGCTTCAGCATGCAATGGGCGATGGCGCTCGCGCTGTTGCAGGGGCGGCTCCACCTCGCCGACTTCACGCCCGCGGCGCTGAAGCGCAGGGATGCGCGTGCGTGGCTGCCGCGCATCCGCATGCGCCACACGCGCCCGGGCAGCGAGCATCCGTCGAAGGAGAACGGCCGCGAGCCCGCGCGCACCACGGTGCACCTCAAGAACGGAAAGAAGCTCTCGCGCTACGCGCAGCGGCCGAAAGGAACGCTGCAGCTTCCGCTGAGCGCAGCGGAGCTCGACGCGAAGTTCGAAGATTGCGCGCCGGGCCGGGACGACCTGCGCCGCCTGCTGGACCGGCTGGAGCGCGTCCGCGACATCCGGACGCTGCTGAAGCTCATCCGCCCTTCACTACTTCGACGTCGATCTCCATCAGCATCTCGGGCCGCGCGAGGCCGTCGACGATGACTTCGGTGTAGGCGCACGGAATGCCCGCAAGGTGGCGTCCCACCACGTTCATCACCGGCTCGAAGTAGGCGCGGTCGATGACCCAGACCTTTACCTTGCAGATGTCCTCCATCTTCGCGCCCACCTCGTCCAGCAGCTGGCGCACGTTCTTCATCGCCTGGTCGGCCTGGGCGGCCGGGTCGCCGGGGCCGACCAGCTTGCGGTCGGTCGGGTGCAGGGTGTAGCCCACCTGGCCACGTACGAAAATCCGGTCGCCGGCGATCACCACGCTGCACATGTCGGACTGGATGTTGCGTTCCGCGTGCTGATCGCGGACATTGTGCAGACGGTGTCGTTGGTGAGGCATGGAAGGAGCGTACCAAATGAGCTATCCGGACTGGGACGAAATTCGCAAGAGCCATCGCTTCGCGGGGCGCGACATCCCGATGGTGAGCCCGGACATGCCGAGCTTCATGGCGCTGCCGATCGCGCGCAGCCAGGCCGAGCTGAAAGGCGCCCACGCGGCGATCATCGGCGCGCCGTACGTAGCGAACGCCGGCGGCATGTACTGCGGCGTTCCCGCCACCGACTGGCTGGCCGGACCGAAGCGCGTGCGCCAGCAGTCGGCGCGCTACCCATCGGGCTACGTCCAGGATCTCGACGTGGACGTGTTCGAGTACTTGAAGGTCATGGATTTCGGCGACGCCGCGATCCCGGATGAGGCCAACTTCCACCCCAACGCGGAAAACATCCTGCAGGCGCAGGCCGCGGTCGAGGACAAGGTCAACCAGGCGCTGGACGTCGGCGCGGTGCCGATCGTGCTCGGCCAGAACTCGCCCTGCGGGTCGTACGCCATCGCCAAGCCGATCGCCGAGCGCACCAAGGGCAACGTCGGCATGATCAGCTTCGATACGCACTGGGACTCCAATCCGATTGACCGGCTGACGAAGGATCCGCGCATCGCCGGCAGCTCCAACTGGAAGGCGAAGACCTACGAGCTGCATGCCAATTTCACGGTGAAGAACCTGGTGGAGATCGGCGAGCGCGGCATGCTCGAGCCGCGCGAGCGCGTCGAGGACTACAAGCGGCGCGGCATCCACTTCTATCCCATGTGGCGCATCCGCACCGACCTCGGCATCGAGGGCCTGTGCAAGGAGATGCGCCACGCATACGACGGCACCGACGCGGTCTACGTGCACTACGACATGGACGTGCTGGGCGGCGCCGGGCCCATGCCCGGTGATGTCCTCGGCGAGCTGGTCGAGCCGATCGGCATGACCGACTTCGAGGTGATCCGTTGTGCGCTGGAGATCGGCAAGCGCGGCTTCACCGGCGCTTCTTTCATCTGCATCCCTCCCAACTCCGCGGCGGCCTACCGCGTCATCACCTACGTCATCATGTTCATGCTCGCAGGCATGGCGCTGAAGAAGGCCGGGCGCGCGTAGGCGGAGGACCGATGGACGTCAAGTTCCTGCATGCGACGGTCCTCACCCAGAACGAGCAGCGCGAAGCGCTCGACGACGGCGGCGTCGCGGTCAGGCAGGGCCGCATCGCGGCGGTCGGCAAGAGCGCCGACATCGAGCGCGCGTATGCGACGCTGCCGACGATCGACCTGTCGGGCAAGGCGCTGCTGCCCGGGTTGGTCAACGCGCACACGCACGTCGTGCTGCTCGCGCTGCGCGGCACGGTCGAGGACATGGGTGCCGAGGCGATCTACGGCTACATGTCGCCGATCAGCTTCGCCATGACCGAGGACGAGCGCCAGGCGATCGCGCTCCTTGGCTGCGCCGAGGCGCTGCGCTCGGGCACCACGACGCTGGTCGAGCCCTTCCGTCACGTCGTCGGCTATGCCGGCGCGATGGCGAGGACCGGCATGCGCCTCTGGTTCGCCGAGAGCTGCGCCGATGCGCTGACGCTCAAGATCCGCCACGGCATCTATGAATTCGACCAGGCCTGGGGCGAGACCTTCCTCGAGCGCGAGCGCGCGCTGATCGAGACGTTCCACGGCACCCACGACGGACGCGTGCAGTGCCAGGTGGCGGCGCATGCGACGGACAACTGCTCGCCGTGGATGCTGCGGCAGCTGAACGACCTCAGGGAGAAGCACAATCTGCGGCGCACCGTGCACCTCGCGCAGAGCAAGGGTGAAGTGGCGCAGGTGAAGAAGTACGCCGGCTGCACACCCGCGGAGTACCTGGAGAAGCACGACTGGCTGGGCGCGGACGTGGTCGGCGCGCACTGGACCTACTGCACCGACGGCGACGTCGCGCTGCTTGCGCGCCACGGCGTGCACATGGCGCATTGCGCCGCGAACAGCTCGCGCCGCGGCCCGCACACCGCGCCGGTGGCGGCGATCCTGGATGCAGGCGTCAACGTGTGCCTGGGCACCGACAACATGACCGAGGACATGCTGCAGGCGATGAAGATCGGCAGCATCGTGCATCGCGGAAGCTACGGCGGCGGCGTCAAGCCGCAGCCGCAGGACCTGCTGGACGCCGCGACCCGTAACGGCGCGCTGTCGCTCGGCGCCGCGAACAACATCGGTACCATCGAGCCGGGCAAGAAGGCCGACCTCGCCGTGCTGAACCTGCGCGACGCTTGCATGGTGCCGCGCATCAACCTCGTCTCCAATCTCGTGCATTACGGCCACCAGGGTATGGTGGAATCGGTGATGGTGGACGGCGAATTCCTGATGCGCGACGGCAAGATCCTGTGCCTGGACGAGCAGGACGTGCTGCGCAACGCCCAGGAAGCCACCGCCGGCGCCTGGCGGCGTCTGCACGAGAAGAATCCCGACCTGCCGCTCCCAGCCAGCCTGCAGAGGCAGCCATGAACATGGAAAAAATCCTGGTCATCAACCCGAACTCCACCGAGGTGGTCACGCGCGGCATCGACGAAGCGTGCGAGCCGCTGCGCATGGCCGGCGGCCCGGCAATCGACTGCGTGACGTTGAAGGAAGGCCCGCCCGGCATCGAGACCCAGCAGCAGGTGGACGGCGTGGTTGCGCCGATGCTAAAGCTAGTGCGGGAAAAGGAAGGCGAGTACGCGGCGTTCGTCATCGCCTGCTACAGCGATCCCGGGCTGCACTCGGTGCGCGAAGCAACGCGCAAGCCGGTGCTCGGCATTGCGGAATGCGGAATCCTCACCGCGTTGACGCTCGGGCAGCGATTCGGTGTGATCGCGATACTGCAGCAATCCATTCCGCGGCACCTGCGCTACGTCGGCGCGCTCGGCGTAACCGAGCGCCTCGCCGGCGAACTGCCAGTCGGCCTTACGGTCGTCGAGCTCTCCAACGAAGAAAAGACTTTCGGACGCATGGTTGCGGTCGGCAAGACGCTGCGCGAGCAGCACGGCGCCGACGTCGTAGTGATGGGTTGCGCCGGGATGGCGCGCTACCGCAAGCCGCTGCAGGACGAGATCGGCATCCCGGTCGTGGAGCCGACGCAGGCCGCGGTCACGATGGCAATCGGCCGCGTGCGACTAAACTGGAGCGGCGGCTAGGACTCGGGCAATTCGCCCGGCAAATTGAAACGCTGGCGGGTGGTGCAGTAGCGGTTGCCGAACAAGCGGCCGACCGGGCGGTAGTGCTCTTCCGATATCCGCTTGGTCGCCGGGTCGATGACGCCTTCGCGCGCGTGCACCAGCAAGATCTCCCCGATCACCAGCTCGCGCTCAGGGCCGAACTGGATGCTGCGCTCGATCTTGCATTCGAACGCGGCCGCGGCTTCGCCAATGCGTGGATGCTTCACGATTTTCGCCGGCACCGGCGTCAGGCCGGTCTTGGCAAACTCACTTTCACTTTCGGGAATCTCGTAGCTCGAGATGTGCATTGCATTGGCGGTGGATTCGTCGACGAGGTTGACGACGTACTCGCCGGTGCGGTGGATGTTTTTCAGGCTGTGCTTCATCGCGCCGTCGGTGCGGTTGTTGAAGCTCAGGATGCACAGCGGCGGCTCCTCCGAGATGCAGTTGAAGAAGGAAAACGGCGCGCAGTTGGCGACGCCGTTCTCGTTCCACGTCGAAACCCAGCCGATCGGCCGGGGGATGACGAGGCCGATCAGCAGCTTGTAGCGCTCCAGGCGCGGCAGGCTCGCGAGCTCGAGCTCCATCAGTCGTTCGCGGGGGTCACTTCCGCCCCGGTCCGCTCGACGATCAGGCGGTAGTGCTCAGGGCGGCGGTGCGCGGCGAAGTTGAACATGGTGTTCTTCAGATTCGCCGCCAGGTCGATGTCGCAGTTGTGGCAAATCACCTCGTCCTCTTCGGACTGGCTCTTGGCGGCGATCTCGCCGGTCGGAGCCACGATCACCGAGTGGCCGAACATGCGGAAGCCGTCCTCGTAGCCGGCCTTGGCGGTCTCGATCAGCCACGTCGCGTTCTGGAACGCCATCGACTGCGCCATGATCAGGTGGTGATGCACGCGCAGCGCCGGCGGCTCGGGATAGTGCAGGTTCTCGCTCGGCGTGTTGAACCCGAGCGCGACGATCTCGGCGCCCTGCAGCGCGAGCACGCGGAACGCCTCCGGCCAGCGCCGGTCGTTGCAGATCAGCATGCCGGTGATCGCGCCGAGGAAGCGCCACACGCGAAAACCCAGATCGCCGACCTCGAAGTACTTCTTCTCAAGATGCTGGAAGGCAGCCTCGGGCTTGTGGTCCGCGTGCCCTGGCAGATGGACCTTGCGGTACTTGCCGACGATCGAGCCGTCGGCTCCGACCAGGATCGCCGTGTTGAAGCGCTGACCTTGCGGGGTGAGCTCGGCATAGCCGATATAGAAGCCGATCCCCAGTTTTTTCGCCTCATCGAACAACGGCCGCGTCTCGGGCGAGGGCATCGTCGATTCGAAATACCTGCGGTCGACCTCGGCCTGGTCTTCCATCCACCAGCGCGGGAAGAACGTGGTGAACGCGAGCTCCGGGAAGACGACGAATTTCGCGCCCATGCCGTGCGCTTCTTGCAGCAGGCTCGTCAGCCTCTTGACGGCAGCGGCGCGGGAGTCGGACTTGTGCAGCGGTCCGAGCTGGGCGGCGGCGATCCTCAGGTGTCTGGCCATGGCGTTATCCGATCAGTTTTTTCAGTTGGCGTGCGGGACCCTCGATCGCAGCGGCAACGGCGACCGGCCCTGGCACGCCGCGCGCGAGGAACTGCCCCGAGCCGCGCTCGACGTTCAATTTGCCATTCTCGACGACGACGCGGCCGCGGCTCAGCACAGTCTGCGGCCAGCCCTTGTACACATGGCCCTCGTAAGGCGTGTAGCCGACCGCGTCGTGCATCATCGAGTAGTCGATGCGCTTTTCGATCTCGGGATCCCAGATGGCGACGTCGGCGTCGGAGCCGATTGCGATCGTGCCCTTGCGCGGGTACAGGCCGTACATGCGCGCATGGTTCGTCGAGCCGAGCGCGACGAATTGATTGATGGTGAGGCGCTGCTTCAGCACGCCCTCGGAAAACAGGATCGGCAGTCGCATCTCGATGCCGGGCACGCCGTTGGCCATCTCCTTGAACGTGGTCTGATCGCCGCGCGGGATCTTGGCGGTCTGGTCGAACCGGTACGGCGCATGGTCGGAGGAATAGACCTGGAACGTGCCGTTGCCGAGGCCCGTCCAGATCGCTTCCTGCGCCGCCTTGTCGCGCAGCGGCGGGCTGCAGCACCATTTCGCGCCTTCCACGCCCGGGCGATCCATGTCCTTGGCGGTGAGCACCAGGTACTGCGGGCAGGTCTCGGCGTAGATCCTGGCGCCGAGGGTCTGCGCGGCGCGAATCGTGTTGGTCGCTTCCGGGCTCGAGACGTGGACGATCAGCACGGGCGCACCCAACAGGCGCGACAGCATGATGATGCGATGCGTCGCCTCGGCTTCGGCGAGCGCGTCGTGCGCGACGCCGTGGAACTTCGGTGCACCATGCCCGCGCTCGACCAGCCTCTTTGCGATCCAGCGGATCATGTCGTCGTTCTCGGCGTGCACCATCACCAGCGCGCCCTCGCGCTCCGCGACGCTCATGATCTCGAGCAGCTGGTAGTCCTCGAGGCGCCACTTCGGATAGGTCATGTAGACCTTGAACGAGGTGATACCGCCGCGGATCGCAGCCGGCAGCTCCTCCTGCAGGACCTTGTCCGTCGGATCGCCGATGATCAGGTGGAAGCCGTAATCGATCACGGCCTTGGTGCGCGCGCGCTCGTGATAGTCGGCGAGCGTCGTCGTGACCGAAGTGCCGCGGTGCTGCGCCGCGAACGGGATGATGGTCGTTGTGCCGCCGAACGCGGCGGACACCGTGCCGCTGTAGAAATCGTCGGCGGACAGGATGCCCATGCCGGACAGCTGCTCGATATGGCAATGGCTGTCGATGCCGCCGGGCAGCACGTAACGTCCGCCGGCATCGATGTCGCGCCGCCCCGCCGGCAGGCGCTGCGCGATCACGGCGATCTTCTCGCCGCTGATGCCGAGATCGCAGCGCGTGGTCTCGGTCGCCGTCGCTACGATGCCGTTGCGGATGGTGAGATCGAGCTTTTCCATGGGCACAGCATAATGCGACATTGCCTGAAATGGCATGGTTTACCGCTCCAGACCCTTCTACCGCTCGAATTGGAACGAAGGGCTGGTCCTGTAGAGCAGGGCAGACCGGCGCCGTTCGATTTCAGCATATAGCTCATCGAAAGCAGCGCGAGTCGGGAGTAGCGAAGCGCCAATCGCGAGTTTTCCCCGGGGTGTGGACGAGGTGGAGAAAAGTCTGTTTGTGGATTGTCTGCATGTACATGTGTCGAATATCGGCGAGCTTCAATACGGTGACCGACGGCGGGAATCCATATTTGGGCACCGAAATCTCTGTCGCCGAAAGCGTAAGGCGTTCTTTGGAGATAATGCCGGCGATCATCAGGTAAATGCCGATTGCCACGACAACGGCAAACATCGTTGCGAAGGACCACAGGACTATTGTCGCCGCGACGGGTCCCAGGCGAATAAAGCCTTTGATCACCAGGTCCCCGTCGTGCAGCAACGCTTCGCGGCCCACGAACAACGCAAAAGCGCCGAAAAATAGCGAACACAAGGCCATGAGCCATGGCTTTGGGCGATACGGATAGCTCAGGTTTCGGTAGCGCATGCTTCTGGTTGGACCGGCTACTTTTCGGCGCGTTCTCGTTCCTGGGCGGCGCTCGCTTCCTGCGCAATCGAATCCGCTACACTCATCGAATGCCGTACTCGGTCGAAGGCAAGCTGGTCGTAGCGATCTCCTCGCGCGCACTGTTCGATTTCGAGGAGGAGAACCGCATCTTCGAGAGCGCGGGCGAGGCGCCGTACATCGAGATGCAGTTCGCGCGGCTCGACATCCCGGCGAAAGAGGGCGTCGCATTCCAGCTGGTGAAGAAGCTGCTGGCATTCAATACCGCCGACACGCAGCGCGTCGAGGTGGTGATCCTGTCGAAGAATGATCCGGTGTCGGGGTTGCGCGTATTCCGCTCTGCGGAGCGCGCGGGGCTGAAGCTCGAGCGCGGTGTCTTCACGCGCGGCCGTAATCCCTATCGCTATCTCGATTCGCTGAAGGCGAACCTGTTTCTGTCGGCGAACGAGAACGACGTCATGAGTGCGCTCGAGGCGCAGTGCCCGGCGGCGCGGGTGGTGCCGGAATCGGCGCAAGCCGCGGGGCGACACGCGGAGGAGGTGCGCATCGCGTTCGACGGCGATGCGGTGCTCTTCTCGGACGAGGCGGAAACGGTGTACCAGCGCGACGGCCTCGATGCGTTTACGAAGCACGAGTCGGTGCACGCGCTGAAGCCGCTGCCGCCGGGGCCATTCAAGCCGTTGCTCGAGGCCTTGCACCGGCTGCAGGCCGCTTCCGGGACCGCAGTTCCAATGCGCGTTCGAACCGCGCTCGTCACCGCACGCAGCGCGCCCGCGCACGAGCGCGCGGTGCGCACGCTGATCGATTGGAACATCGCAGTGGATGAAGCCCTTTTCCTCGGCGGCCTGGACAAAGGCTCGTTTCTCAAGGCTTTCGAGCCGGATATCTACTTCGATGACCAGCGCGGACACATCGAGTCAGCGCAAAAGCATGTAGCGACCGGGCATGTCCCGTTTGGCGTCGCGAACGCAAGACGCACATGAGGATCCTCAAGTACGTTCTGTATGGTCTCAGCGGGATCGTGCTGCTCGTCGTGCTCGCCATCGTGGCGGCGCTCGTCATCGTCGACGGCAACTTCGTCAAGAACCGGCTCGAGCGCAAGATGAAAGACGACCGGCAGCGCACGCTCAGGATCGAAGGCGTGCCGAAAGTGTCGGTGTTTCCCAGGCTTTCGCTGTCGTTCGGCAAGACCACGCTCTCGGAACGAGCGAGCGAGAAGGAGTTTCTGTCGTTCGAGTCGATGAGCGCGTCGGTCGGCGTGCTGCCGCTGCTTGCGAACGAAGTCGCGATCGACGCGATCTCGCTCGCCGGTCTGTCGGTCAACGTGATACGCGCAAAGGACGGCACCTTCAATTTTGCCAACCTGACCGGCGATCCGGACGAGAAGCCGCCGCACGAGCCGAAGGACAAGGCGAAGGACGAGCTGAAGGCGGAGTTGAAGGAATTACCTAAAGTTCGCGTGGCCGAAGTGAGAATCGAGCGCGCGCAGATTACGTACCGCGACGAAGAGACCGGGCAGAATCTGCGCGTCAGCGATCTCAACCTGAAAACCGGGCGGCTGGAGGACGATACGCCGTCGGATGTCACGTTCTCCGCGCAGGTCACCGGGAAGAATCCGGACGTGGACCTGCGCGCCGAATTGAAAGGCGCGGCGAGCCTCAACCTGGCGAAGCGCACTTTTGCGCTCGCCAAGCTGGACGGCAAGGTACGCGGAGTTGCCGGGCCGGTGCGCGGGCTCGACGGGCAGGTGAGCGGATCGCTCGCCGCCAACCCAGGCCGCGGAGAGTTGAACGCGAGCGAGTTCAGCATCACGGCGAAGGGCTCCTACGAGAAGGACGCGTTCACGCTGGTGATCGCGGCCCCGCAACTCGCGGTCACCACGGGCAAGGCGGCCGGCAAGGCGGTCACCGCAGATCTCAGGATGAAGGGACCGAGCCGCAACGTCGACGCGAAATTGCGTCTCGAAGGGCTGGAGGGCACCGCCGAAGCGCTTTCCATCACCTCGCTCGCGCTCGACCTCGACGCAGCCATCGCACCGAACGTCGTGAAGGGAAAGATCTCCACCCCGGTGAAGGGCAACCTCAAGGAGCGCAGCATCGAGCTGCCGAAGATCGTCGCCGATCTGACGATCACGAGCCCGCAGATCCCGCAAAAGACCGTGACCCTGCCGCTTCGCGCCAGTATGAAGGCGAACTACGAAAAGCAGAGCGGGGCGGTCGAGCTCAACACGACGTTCGACGAATCGACGATCCAGGCGAAGCTCGGCGCGACGAAGCTCCAGCCGCTCGTAGCGACGTTCGACCTGAAGATCGACCGGCTCAACCTGGACCGCTACCTGCCGCCGGAGAAAAAGGAATCCAACCCGAACGAGCGGCTCGATCTGTCGGCGCTGAAAGGGCGGAGCGCGACCGGCAAGGTCGAGATCGGTGCGATCACGGCACGGCGCGTCAAGCTCTCGAACGTCAAGGCAGACATCAAGCTCGCGGGCGGCAAGCTGGAAGTCTCGCCGCATTCGGCGAACCTCTATGGCGGCACGCTCGCCGGGAGCCTCGGCGCGGATTCGAACGGCAATCGCATCACGATGAAGGAAACCATCCAGGGGGTGCAGGTCGGCCCGCTGTTGCGCGACGCGGTGGAGCAGGACCGGCTCGAAGGACGCGGCAACGTGAATTTCGATGTGGCGATGGCCGGCCCGAGCATCGCTTCGCTGAAGAAGTCGATGGGTGGCTCGGCGCGCGTCGAGGTGCGCGACGGCGCGGTCAAGGGAATCAACCTCGGCGAGGCGATCGGCGACGTGCGCTCGGTGATCGGCAAGGGTCCGAAGACGAACGACCCGTCCAAGCGCACCGATTTCTCCGAGATCACCGCCAGTTTCGCGATCAAGAACGGTGTCGCGCACAACCAGGATCTGCAGGGCAAGGCACCGCTCTTTCGCCTCACGGGCGCGGGCGACATTGACGTCGGGAATTCGACGCTGAATTACGGCGCCAAGGCGTCGCTCGTCGCGACTTCGAAGGGGCAGGGCGGGCGCGAGCTGCCCAACCTCACCGGCGTGACGATTCCGGTCAAGGTCACCGGTGCGCTGGAAAAGCCGGATATCACGGTCGATTTCGCCGAGCTGATCGCGAAGTCAGGCCTCGGGCTTGGCAAGGCGATCGGATCAGTCGGTGGCGCGGCAGGAAGCGCGGTCGGTGGTGTCGCCGGCAGCGCGGCCGGCGGAGTCAAGGACAAGCTGAAGGGGCTTTTCGGCCGCTAGGCGCGAATGCGACCCTCGTGCACCGCGTGGCACGCGACGAGCGAAGTGCCGTGCGGAAGAGGGGCGGGCCTTTCCACTCTGCAGCGCTCGTTGGCATGCGGGCAGCGCGGATGGAACGCGCAGCCCGCCGGCGGATCGAGCGGATTCGGCACTTCGCCCGCGACCGGCGTTCTCGCCTTGCCGCTCATCGCCAGGTCGGGGATCGCGTCGAGCAGCATCCGCGTATAGGGGTGCTTGGGCCGCGCGAAAAGTTCGTCGGCGTCGGAAAGCTCGGCAAGGCGGCCGAGGTACATCACGCCGACCCGGTCGGCGACATGCGAGACGACCGCGAGATTGTGCGAGATGAACAGGTACGTCAGCCCGAGCGTCTCCTGTAGCGTCGTCATCAGGTTGAGGATCTGCGCCTGCACCGACACGTCGAGCGCCGAGGTCGGCTCGTCGCAGACCAGGAACTCCGGACTCCCCGAGAGCGCGCGGGCGATCGAGATGCGCTGGCGCTGGCCGCCGGAAAATTCGTGCGGGTACTTTTCCCGGTCCTCGCGCGCGAGGCCCACCTGCACCAGCAGCTTGCCTACGCGATCGACGATTTCGGCGGGCGATTTGGCGAGCCCGAGCACGCGAATCGGCTCGGCCACGATGTCCATCACCCGCCAGCGCGGATTGAGGCTCGCGTAGGGATCCTGGAAGATCATTTGCATGCGCCGGCGCAGCGCGGCGGCGCCGGGCAATCCGAGGTCGATGCCGTCGAACTCGATTCGGCCCTTTGTCGGTGCGTAGAGCCCGACGATCAGCCGCGCCACCGTCGACTTCCCGCAGCCCGACTCGCCCACCAGCGCGAGCGTTTCCCCGCGCCGCAGCTCGAACGACATGCCGTCCACGGCGCGCAGCAGTTGCTGCGGCGTACCCTCGAGCACGCGGTTGAGCCACGGGCGCGAGACGTCGAAGTCCTTCGAGACTTCGCTCAGCCGCAGCAGGGGCCGGTTATCGGGTGGGTTCGCCATAGAGCCAGCACGCGGTACGGTTGGCGCCAGCTACGAACAGCTCGGGCCGCTCCCGATCGCACGGCTCGAAGCGCTTCGGGCAGCGCGGGTGGAACGCGCAGCCGGACGGGATCGCGGTGAGCCTCGGCATAGACCCTTCGATCTGCACCAGGCGAGGGCGCTTCGAAGCGTCGCCGGAAGCCGCCGTCGCGTACTCCCGGATCTTCGGAATCGAGCCCATCAGCCCGACGCTGTAGGGGTGGCGCGGCGCATGAATTACTTCACGTACCGGGCCGATCTCGGCGATGCGCCCGGCGTACATCACCGCCACGCGATCGGCGGTCTCCGCGATGACGCCCATGTCGTGCGTGATCAGCAGCACCGCAGTGCCGTGATCGCGCGCGAGCCGCTTCAGCAGCGTGATGATCTGCGCCTGGATCGAGACGTCGAGCGCCGTCGTCGGCTCGTCGGCGACGATCAGCCGCGGCTCGGCACACAGCGCGAGCGCGATCACGACGCGCTGGCGCATGCCGCCCGAGAACTGGTGCGGGTAGTGATCGAACCGGCTTTCCGCCGCCGGGATGCCGACTTCGCCAAGCAGCGCGAGCGCGCGGCTGCGGGCCTGCTGCGGGCTGGTGTCGAGATGCGTCTGTATCGTCTCGACGAGCTGCTCGCCGATCGTATAAAGCGGATTGAGAGAGGTCAGCGGATCCTGGAAGATCGCGCCGATCCTGCGCCCGCGGATGCGACGCATCTCGTCGTACGGCAGCGTATCGATGCGCCGGCCTTCGAGCCGGATCTCGCCGCCGGCGATGCGGCCTGGAGGCTCCAGCAGGCCGATGATCGCCATGCCGGTCAGGGATTTTCCGGCGCCGGACTCGCCGACCACCCCGAGCACCTCGCCCGGCGCGATCGTGAACGAGATGCCGTCCACTGCGGTCAGCGTGCCGCGGCGCGTCGGAAACTCGACGCGCAAATCCTTCACCTCGAGCAGCGGCTCGCTCATCGCCGAGGGGATCAGCGCAGCTTCGGGTTCAATGCGTCGCGCAGCCAGTCGCCGAGCAGGTTCACCGACAGAACGAGCACGACGAGCGCGATGCCCGGGAACACCGTGATCCACCATTCGCCGGACATCATGAAATCGTTGCCGACCCGGATCAGCGTGCCGAGCGAAGGCTGGGTCGGCGGCACACCAACCCCGAGAAACGACAGCGTCGCCTCGGTGATGATGGCGGTCGCGATGTGGATCGTCGCGATGACGAGCACCGGGCCGGTGACGTTCGGCAGCACGTGCCGCACCATGATCGCGAGCGGGTGGCGCCCGATCACGCGCGCCGCCTGCACGTACTCCTTGTTCTTCTCCACCAGCACCGACCCGCGCACGGTGCGCGCGTACTGGACCCAGCCGGCGACGCCGATCGCGAGAATCAGCACTGGAATCGCGAGACTGTCATGGGCTTCGGGCGGCATCGCTACGCGGGCGAGACCGTCGATCAGCAGCGCGATCAGGATCGCGGGAAACGACAGCTGCACATCGGCGATCCGCATGATGAACGCATCGAGCCGGCCGCCGATGTAGCCCGACAGCAGGCCGAGCGTGACGCCGAGCACCGCGGCGAACGCCACCGCAGCGAGCCCCACGGCGAGCGAGATCCGCGTGCCGTACAGGATCGTGGACAGGACGTCGCGCCCCTGGTCGTCCGTGCCGAGAACGTAGGTCGGCGAGCCCTTCTCGGTCCACGCCGGCGGCGTGAATCCGTCCGTCAGGTTGAGGGTTGCGCTGTCGAACGGGTTATGCGGCGCGACCCAGGGCGCCAGCAGCGCGCTGCCGACGCAGATCAGCGTCAGCAGCGCGGCGGCGATCGTGACCGGCGAGCGGCGAAAGCTCCAGGCGAGATCGTGCTCCCAGGCGCGACGCCAGCGGCCCGCAGCCCCTTCCACTGACTATTTGCCAGCCTTGCCCGGCGCGTCGATCCGCGCAAAGCGCGATTCGGGCGCGTCGTTGGCGCGGTGAATCGTGCTGACGTTCTTCTTCATCGCCCACGGGCGCAGCTGGTAGTGCAGCGGCACGAAGTAGTGCTGGTCGCGGACGATGATCAGCGCATCCTTGATCAGAGCGTCTCGCTTCTTCGCGTCCATCTCGGTCTTCATCGCGTCGATCATCTGGTCGAGCTTCGGATCGCTGAGCTTCACGAAATTGAAGCTGCCGTCGGCACCGGTCGTCCTCGTGCGCGCGAGGTTCTGCAGCATGTAGAGCGCGTCGAACGTCGCGACGCCCCAGCCGAGCATGTAGACGCTGGTGTCGAAGTTCTGTACCTTGGCGATGAACGTGCCCATCGGCTCGGCGGCGAGCGTCGCCTTCACCCCGATCTTCGCCCACATCCCGACGAGCGCCTGGCAGATCTTCTCGTCGTTGACGTAGCGACCGCTCGGGCAGTTGAGCCGGAACCCGAAGCCGTTCGGATAGCCGGCTTCGGCAAGCAGCTTCTTGGCCGCGTTGGGGTCGAACGGCGGGATCTTGTCGATCGCCTTGTCGTAGCCGTGCACCTGCGGCGCGATCATCAATCCGCCGGGGATCGAAAGCCCCCGCATCGTCACCTTCTTGATCGCCTCCCGGTCGACCGCCATGTTCAGCGCACGCCGCACCCTGACATCCTTGAACGGGTTCTTGCCCTTGACGTCGGCATACTTGAGCTCGTCGCTGCCCTGGTCCATCGCAATGAAGATCGTGCGGTTCTCGGCGCCGTCGAGCACCTTGAGCTTCGATTCCTTCTTCAGCCGCTCTACGTCCTGCGTCGGCAGGTCGGTGACGAGATCGACGTTGTCGGCGAGCAGCGCCGCGACCCGCGTTGCGTCGGACTTGATCGGGCTGTAGATGACCTCGGTCGCGTTGCCCTCGCGCTTGTCCCACCAGTTCGGGTTCGCGGCCATCGTCACCTGCTTGTCCGGCTCCCACGACTTGATCATGTAGGCGCCGGTGCCGTTGGTGTTGCGCGAGGCAAACGTGTTCTCGTTCGCCTTGTAGTCCTGGACCTTCTCCGACTTGTTCTTTTCCGCCCACGTCTTGCTCATGATGTGGAACACGACGAGGTTGCGCAGGAACACCGGGTTCGGCCCCTCGAGCATGAAGTCGACGGTGTGATCGTCGACCTTCTTGACCTCCTTGACGCCGGTGACGTAGGGCTGCATCGTGCCCTGCGGCTGCTTGATGCGCTCGTACGAGAACACGACATCGTCGGCCGTGAACGGCGAGCCATCGTGGTATTTGACGTTCTGGCGCAGCTTGAAGCGCCACTGCGTCGGGGTCACCTGCTCCCAGCTCGCGGCGAGCGCCGGCTCGACCTGGAAT
>Ga0075429_100000008_pt1 | contig 86739 bp, 90 predicted proteins | sample RhiMetdeltSRZDD3_FD_75295 | JGI IMG/M metagenome (GOLD analysis project Ga0075429, IMG submission 75295) | Populus rhizosphere microbial communities from Tennessee, USA - Rhizosphere MetaG P. deltoides SRZDD3 | ecosystem: Host-associated > Plants > Roots > Rhizosphere > Soil | place: USA...
GGTTTCCGCCGACATTCAGCGTGGCTTCATCCGTCGCATGCGCCGTGGTATCCGAGGTGAGCACGCTCACGGCAACGGTGGCGGCGATGCCCTTCGCCCCGCTCGCATCGGCCGACAACATCATCGACGTGGAGCGCAGGGTCAGATTGCCGGTCGTGGCAATCGAAGCATTGCCGACGATGACATCGGCATCGGTTTCGCCCACGCCGATGGCTACGCCGACCAGGATGGAGATCGGCGCCGAGATGACGCGGATTTTGGCGTTGGACCAGGCCGTGAAATCCTCGGCCTCGATCACGGTCTGCGTCAGAGCATCGGTGCCGATGTCGATGCTTGCCGTGGACACCGCCTGGGTGAAGCCGAACAAACCGGAAATGCCTTCGAGCGACTGCACGAGCCCGTCGGCGATGCCGAAACCGATCGGGTTCTTGGCGTAATCGCTAGCGTTGAAGAAATGCTGGCTGTCGGCGATGGCGAGCAGTTCGATGTCGCCGCCGCGAAGCGTCGCGGCGCCGATGCGGATGTCGGTATGGATCGTGTCGAGGTTCGCAAAACCGAGGAAGCCGCCCGACGCTTCGCCAACGCCGAAGAATCCGCCCTTGGCGCGATCGTCGATGGCGTGAATCGTGATTTTTCCATCCGCACCGGTCAGCGAGGTCGAATCGAGGACAGCGCCCTGACCAATGACGATATGCCTGCCCTCGAGCTTGATGTTGCCCGCGCCCGAAGCACCCTCAGTAACGATGGTGCCGCCCAGAACATTGATGTTATAGGCTTGAAGGCTGACAGTCCGGCCCGCCGAGACGAGGTGCGTTCCGATTCCGACGTTGATGGTGTCGCCAACGGGGTTCACCTGGTAATCCGCCGCGGTGCCGCTGGTGAAATGCACCCACTCGAGGTCCTGCTGGGTGATCGTGGCGGACGCGTTGAGGATCACGACTTTGCCGGCCACGCCGCCGTTGTGCACGTCGATCGTCACCTGCTGGCCGGCGGTGAGGTTCGAAACGTCGATGCGGAATTCGTCCCCGGCGCCGCCTTTCAGAAGATCGATGCCGCCGCCGGTGCTGATCGTGACGGTCCCGGTGAACGCGGCGGCGTCGATGGTATTGGCGTTCGTGCCGCCCTTCAGCACCGCAAGTTCGAAGCCCGAGTGAGTGTCGGCGCCCTCGACCCCGATCGTCAACGCGCTATCGGTCAGCAGGAAATTGGCATCACGCGTTTCGATCAGCGTGTCGACGCCGGCGCCGCCACTGATGCTGTCAGCACCCGTGCCGCCGGTCAGTGCGTCGTTGCCAGCGCCGGCCGTCAGGGTGTCGTTGCCGCCTTGGCCGTCGATGAAGACGCGCGACACGACGATGGGGCCGCCCAGGAACACCGCGGTGGCGGCGTCCGAGTCGGCGGCCAGGCCGAGGTGGAGGCGCGCCAGGGAATCGTTCAACGCCGTGACCGCCAGCGTACCGCCGCCCGATGACGAATCCTGAATGCGGATCGCCGACGTGGCGGAATCCAGCGTGGCCGACAAGCTGGCGTGCGCCGCATTGATCGCGCTCAGCACGTCTTCTATGGTGACCGCTGCGCTGAGGTCGATGCTCGCGCGCTCGCCATTTGCGAGCGTGATGCGGATGTCGCTGCTGCCGTCGGTGATCGCCCAGCCGGTCAAAGTCTTGCCGACGCCGGTGCGATCGATGCCGAGATCGGCCGCCGCGAACGAGCTGTTCAATGCCTCGACGCGAAGGTCGCCTAATACTGCGCCTGACGCATAGACCGTCGCATCCTCCAGAGTGATGCCGGTGCCCGACTCGCTCACTACGGCAGTCAACCGGGTCACGCTACTGATCGTACCGGCCGCGACGATGGCGTCCAGCACGTCCTGCAGCGTTGTATGGGCGCTGGTGAGATCGACGTTGGCGATAAAGCCGTCGCGAAGCACGACTCTGAAATCGTTGCCCACGTCGATATAGCGCACGCCAGCGCCGTTGTTCAACAGCGCCAGCGGCGTGGTGTCGGCGACGCCAGTGAGGTTCATCGTGACACCATCGTCCGTAGTCACACCCGTGCCGCCGTTGAGCATCGCCAATTCGGTGGTCGTGGACACGCCGGTAAAGGCCGCGGTGCTGATGGTGTTGGCCGAGCCGCCGCCGGTCAGCCGGGCCAGCTCCAAGCCGGAATGGTGGTCCACTTCGCTGCCCGTGATGCCCGTTCCGGTGGCGGTGAGCGTGGTGTCGTCCAACGTGAAGTTCACGTCGCGCGCTTCAACGATCGCGTCGGCGCCACTGCCGCCGGTCAATGTGTCGGCCCCGGCATTGCCGCTCAACTCGTCGTTGCCAATGCCGCCGTCCAGGCTGTCGGCCGACGCGCCGCCGATCAAAACGTCGTCGCCGCCCGTCCCGGAGAGGACGACCGCGCCGGCGAAGGCGGATGCGTCCATGCGGTTGTTGCTGCCGCCGCCGGTGAGGTCTGCACGCTCGATTCCCGTCAAGGTGTTGGTGAGCAGCGTGCCCTGCGCAGTCACTGCGGCGCTCACCGTACCGCCGCCCGTCAGGCTGCTGGCCGCGGTCATGTCGGCCTGGTTCATGCCCGCAGCATTGCCGAAGAACCGAATGGTCCAGGCGTTAGCGCCGGCGTCTTTGTCGACGCGGACCTCGTCGTCGCCGATGTTCGACAGTTCCGTGAGCGCCGATTTGAGGCTCGCGCTGTCGCTGTTCCAGGCGATGGCGCGGCTTGTCTGCCCGCCAAGAGTCAGGGTGAACGTTCCCCCGGTCACCGTGCCGCTCTGAGTGACGCGCACGGTTTCGCTAACGCCTTCACCCATGTCGAGTGTCGCGCTCGTGCTGTTCCCGACAAGAACGAAGCGCGTGTCGGCTGTTTCCACCGCCGCGTCCGTACCCGAGCCGCCGCTCAGTTGGTCGATGCCGGTTCCGCCGGTGAGGAAGTCGTCCTGCGTGCCGCCGGTGAGGCTGTCGTTGCCGCCGCCGCCGATCAGGGTGACGCTGCCGAGGGTGAAGGTAGCCGCGTTGATGGTGTTGGCCGATGCGCCGCCGGTGAGCTTGGCGCGCTCGATGCCGCTCAGGGTGTCGGCGGCGTCCGTGCCGATGGTCAGGGCGCTGTTGGTCAGCGTGAAATTCGCGTCGCGCGATTCGACGACGCGGTCGCTGCCGAGGCCGCCAGTGAGAAGGTCCACGCCACTGCCACCGGTCAGCGTGTCGTCGCCCGCGCCGCCGGTCAATATGTCGTGGTCCAGTCGGCCATCGAGGAAGACGTTGCCCGACACGATGCTGGTACCGGTCAGCGCGTTGCCGCTACCGGTGCCAACGATGCCCAAGTCCGCCGCTGCTAAGGAGCCGTTACGCGCGATAACCTTGATGTCACCTGTGCCGCCGGCCGTATCGCTGATGTTGATGCCGGTTCCGCCTGAATTGATGCTCGCGAAAAGGCGCGCGTCGGTGGCGTTGAATGCCTCCAGCACCGCCTGCAACGATTTCAAGCCGCTCAGGTCGATCTCGACTTTGCTGTTGTCCGTCAGGGTGACCTGCAGATCGGAACTGACATCGTTGATTTCCGCGCCAACCAGCAACTGATCCTGTCCGTCTTCGAGCAGGCCGAGGTCGGACGCGGCGAAAGACCCGTTCATGGGGTTTACATGGAGGTCGCCCGCGCCAGCCACGCTGTCGCGCAAAATCAGGACGCTTAAGGTGGTATCGATAGACACGCTCAGGCGGCCGGCCGGCGCAGCGGCAGTGATCGCATCGAACACCTGCTGCAAGGTGGTCTGCGTGGTCAGGTCGACCAACACCTCCAAGCCGTCGGTCAGGACGATTTTGAAATCGTTGCCCGCCGCGATGCGAACGCCATCGCCGTTATTCAGCGCGGACAGCAGGGTCGCGCCATTCAGAGCGAGCGTTTCCACCTGGCCGATGCGCACGCCGTTCCCGGTGGCGCCGCTCAATGCGGAAAGGAGCGTGACTTCCAATCCGTTTTCGATCACGCCGCCGCGTAGCGTGACGCTGCCGGTGAACGCCGAGGCGTCGAGCGTGTTCGCATGCGCGCCGCCCGTCAGCTGCGCGATCTCGAAATCCGACAGCGTGTCGATGACGGCGCCTACCGTCAGTGTGGTGTTGGTAAGCGTCAGGTTGGCGTCCTGCAACTCGACCAGGCTGTCGATTCCTGCGCCGCCCTGCAGCGTATCGGCGCCGCCACGGCCGCCCAGCACGTCGTCTCCGGCGCCGCCAATCAGGAGGTTGGCGAAATCATCGCCGGCGAGGCTGTCGCCAAGGGCCGAGCCCGTGGCATTGCGGAAATCGGCCAGGCTGGTGAAGCCCGTGGCGGTGCCGGCCAACAGGTCCACGGTGACGCCGCTTGTGGAGAGCGAATAGTCGAGCATGCTGTCGCCGCTGCCACCGACCAATCCTTCGATGTTTTCGAATTTGGCGATCGTGTTGGCCGGGTCGTCGCTGCTGGTCGCGGTGAACGTTCCGTCCGCGTTCATTGCGACCGTCAGGTTCGCTGTCACGCCCGAGAAATCGAACGTGTCGTCGCCGTCTTCGGGCTGCGACTCCTCGGTCACCGTGTCGGTGCCCCAAGCCGCCCCGAACTTATAAACGTCGTCGCCGACGCCGCCGCCGAGCGTGTCGTTTCCGGCGCCGCCGATCAGGACGTTCGGCCGCTCGTTGCCGGTCAGCTTGTCCGCGCCCGAGCCGCCGTAGGCGTTCTCGAAACCGTCGATCGTGCGCAACGTCACTGTGAGCCCGGTCCTCACCGGCTGCGCGCCGGCGTTGGAGAGATTCAAGGTGACTGCGCCGGTGGACGTCGAGAAATCGAGCGTATCCGTGCCGCCTGCCGTCTCGTCGATGGCGACGGTGCCCTCGGCAGCCGCCGCGAACTGGTAGGTGTCGTTCCCCGCGCCGCCGTGCAGGACCTCGAAGCCAGTAAAGGTTACGGATGCACTGCCGACCGAGCCGGAGTTCGCGGTAGCGAGCGTCCAGGTTTTCTGCAAATCGCCGGCCGAGAGATCGTCCGCGCCCTCGCCGCCGGTGATCGTCGAGGCGGTCGTGACCGACTTGAGCTCGAAGCGGTCGTCGCCCTTCTTGCCATCGGCGACGATGCTGGTGACGTTGTCGTAGGTCTCGGCGTCGTAGTCGCCGAGCTTGATGGAGATGTGGTAGCCGGTCGTCGAGCCGGCCGCGAGCTGCTCGATGACGACTTGATCGGCGTTGTCAGTAAGATTTGCGGTGAGAACGCCGGCGCTGACCGATGCCAGCGGCGTTGGCGACGCCGATAGCAGGATCCGCTGCTCAAGCGCCTCGCACAGCACCCTGCGGCGAAACGGCGGATTGCGGAACTTGGAGCGTGGAGAAAGTCGATTCTTCGCCGAGTGGAACCAACGCGCGGCGACGGAACGCAATGCCGAGTCAGCCCCGCGCCAAAGCCTGGCGATCCCCCCGTCTCCCCCCACCTCGGAACCCCCCTGCCGCTTTGCCCGCAACCAGAAAAACCCGAGTCGCTTCTAGTGACCTCGAGGAGCGACGTTCTCGAATGCGACTATACGCACAAAGTCATTGAGCGCCTACGCATTCTGCGCTGTCGCGCAGCCGACCATCAGGGCTATGGGTATCGGTACTTTGGTATCGGTGTCGTCGTGCTGACACGACAGGGCCAGAAAGCGGAAAAAGTGTGACTTATTACCGCTTTTTCGGCGCCGCGCCTGCGTGCTTCCCGCTCTCCGCCCCTTTGCCGGCTTTCGGGCGCTCCTCTTTCGGCTCGTCTGCCACCGGAATCGCCGGACGCTCCGATCCTGCGCTGACCGGTATCTTCGCGAGGCGATCCCTCATCCCCTGGAAATTCCGCATCGACGAGAGGTGCGCATAGATCAGCTCGAGCTCGTCCGACTTAACTAGGCCCGCGAGCGTATCCGCCGACAGCGTCTTGAGCCGGGCGCGGTCCACCACCGAGAAACCGGTCAGGAACATGCGTTCGCCGGACTCGAGATTGATCTGCGCGCGCATCGGCTCGAGCAGGTTCAGTTCCTTGAGCTTCTTGCACAACGCCTGGGTGCGCCGGAATTCGAGCTGGTACTGCTGCAGAAACTTCAGCACGTTTTCCACGTAGGGCGTGGGCTTGCGCTCGTCGGTGAAGAGCCGCTCCCCGCGTCCTTTGCGGTTGAATCCGGGAAACCCCTCATCGATGCACAGCGTGAACGTCTTGCCCTCGTCGGGACTGGAGAAGACGAACGGGTAGCGCCGCAGGAACGCCGGGATGTACTTCGCCTGCCAGCCGCCTCGCTCGGTCAGGTACAGGTTCTCCTCGCCCCGCAGGCCGAGGATCACCGCCGGCATCACGACATCGCCGGTGCCGCCGAACACCACGGCATACTCGGCTGCGGCGCTGAGAATCTCCACCGACATCAGCGGCACCGAGTTGACGCCCCGGCTGAACGAATAGTCCGTCCCGACTTCGACGGACCAGTCGCCGTGACGCGCGTGGGCTACAGGCGTTGCGGTTTCGTAGATCAGGAGTTGGGTCGCCAATGTCTGCCTTCCGTTGGTGGGTGCGCTGGTGGGGCTAGGGCTTTGGCTTCTCGGCGGCGGCGCCCGCACTGCGGCGCGCCGGGACTTTGCTCACGACGATATCGGGGAAGCTCGCCTGGCAGCGAATGCCGGCCGGGATCTTGCGCTCCCGGTTGGGAAGCTCGAGCCGCACCCCGAAGGTTCCGCTCGCTGCGTCGAGAACGCTATCGATCACCTTGATGGTGGCCCGATGCCGCGACCCGGCCGGGATCTCCGGCAGGACCTCGACCGCCGACCCCGGCTTGATCTTGCCGTAGGCCTCGACCGGAAGCAGCACCTCGACGTAAAGCGTGCCGATCTGCGCGATCTTCAGCATCGGCTTGCGCCCCACCCCGGCCTCGGCGAGCTCGCCGGGATTCAATATGCGCTCGGTCACGACCCCGTCGACCGGGCTGCGAATCGTCTTCAGCCGGATGATCTCGAGCTGCCGCTTGTGCTCGAGCTCGGCGAGCTTGCGGTTATCGAGCGCGTCGCGCAGCTCGGCTTCGCCGAGCTTCTTCTCGGTTGCCGCTTCGTCGCGCGTCTGCGCCGACATGTAGTTCTGCTTGTGCAGCTCGTCGGCGCGCTGCGCCTTCTTCGAGCTGTACTCGACCCGCGATTCCCCCGAGCGCACCGCGCCCTCCATCTGCGAACGCTGCTTGGCGATCGCGGCCGCGGCGCGGTCGACGGAGGTGTCGAGCACCGCGAGCTCCTGACCCTTTTTCACGAAGTCGCCGCGATCGACGTTGACGCGCTCGATCAGTCCCTCGATCGGGCTGCGCAGCTCGAGCACCTGGCTCGGCTCGATCACGCAATCGAACTGTGCCGCAAGCGCCACGGAAGCGCCCGAGCAAAGCAACAGTCCGAGCACCGAGCACGCCCCGGCGTGCCTTGCAACCTGCGATGTCATTGCACCCCTCCAGAAAACGCAAGAGCCGAATCGAGTTTTCGATCCAGCTCGAGCGTGACCCGACGAACGTGCGAATTGGACCACTCCGCCGATTGCTGCGCAACCGTTCTAAGGAGAGCGGCGAGTCGCGCAGGTAACGGCTCGGTCCGATCCGTGAACCGCGCGGCGAGCAGCGTCGCGACGCGGCCCGCGTGGCGCAGGAACACGTCATCCTCGAGGCTGACGATCGCTTCATGGGATCCGGGATCGCCCTGGCGTCCGCAGCGGCCGAACAGCTGCCGGTCGATCCGGCGCGACTCGTGGAATTCGGTAAGGATCACGTGCAGGCCGCCCCTTTCGGCGACGTCGCGCGTTAGCGCGATGTCGGTGCCACGTCCCGCCATGTTGGTCGCCACCGTGATCCGCCCCGCGTCCCCGGCGCGCGCGACGATCTCCGCCTCGTCGCGATCCTGCCGCGCATTCAGCACGACATGCTCCGCGCCCCGGCTGGCGAGCAGCGCGCCGAGCTCTTCCGATGCCCCGACCGAGCGCGTACCGATCAGCACCGGCCGGCCCGTGCGGCTGATTTGGGCGGCCGCGGCGGCGACCGCGTGCCATCTCTGCTCGCGCGTGCGGTACAACCGCACGCCTGCATCGCTTCTGCGCACCGGCCGGTTATGTGGAATCCGCACCGACCCGAGCCCGTAGACGGCCTCCAGCTCGGGCGCGACTTCCATCGCCGTGCCGGTCATTCCGCACAACCTGAGGTAACGCGGAAAGAGGCGCTGATACGTGATGCGCGCCAGCGTCGGCTGCCGTCCGGTCACCTCGCAACTCTCCTTGACCTCGATCAGCTGCTGCAGCCCGCGCTCCCAGGAGCGATCGGCGAGCACGCGTCCGGTGTATTCGTCGATGATCTGCACCTTGCCGTCGCGCACCAGGTAATGCGTGTCCAGGTTGTACAGATGTCGGGCCGCGAGGCTTTGCTGCGCCAGCTCCTCGCGCCCGCGGGCCGAGCGCCACGCCGGCGGAAGCGATTCCGAAAGCGCCTTCAGATGGGCGCGGCCCTGATCGGTCAGCAGCGCCGACCGCTCCCGCGGATCCACTTGGTAGTCGACGTCTTTTTCCAGCTCGTCGGCGATCTGCAGCGCAGTGCGGTACAGCGCTTCATCGCTGCCCGCGTCTGCAGCCCCGGCGATGATCAGCGGCGTGCGTGCTTCGTCGATGAAGACGCTGTCGGCCTCGTCGACCAGCGCAAAATGCAGCCCCCGCAGCAGCAGGCGGTCGAGCCGGTCGGTGCGTCCGAACAGCTTGTCGAGCAACAGCCGTCCGCGTCCCCTGCGCGCCGCCAGCACCAGGCCGTCGCGCAGGTAGTCGAAACCGAGGTCCTTGTTCGTGCAATAGGTGATATCACTTGCGTACGCATCACGGCGCTCCGCGGGTTGCTGCCCGTGCTGCACGATTCCGGTCGTCAACCCGAGCGCGGCGTATACCGGGCGCATCCATTCAGCGTCGCGCCGCGCCAGGTAGTCGTTTACCGTGATCACGTGCACCGGCATTCCCGCCAGCGCCGCTGTCGCTGCGGGCAGCGTCGCAGTGAGCGTCTTGCCCTCGCCCGTGCCCATTTCGATGACCTTGCCCTCCAGCATCGCGCAGCCGCCGGTCAGTTGCACCGGAAAGTGGCGCAGGCCGACGGTGCGCGCGGCAGCCGTTCGCACCAGCGCGAAGGCCCGCGCAACCAGCCCGGGCACGAATCCGGCGCGCACCAGCGCGGCGCGCAGCTCGCTCGCTTCGGCGAGCAACTGCTCGTCGGTCAGTCCGTCGGCCGCGGCCTGCTCTCGATCGGTCAGATCGGCGACGCTGCCGGCGCGCCGCAGCGTCCGGGAAAACGGCCGCTTCAGGCCGGCGCCGGCGGCGAGGAGGAAACGGTCAAGCGAAGTCTCGCGCTCCTCGGCGCGCTCGGCGTAGGGTGCCACGCTCCTGCGCGGCAGATCGGCGCGCGGTGTCGCCCGCTCAGACATGAAACTGCGCGAGGAACGCCTGGCGGACCCGGCGATACCACTGCTGCGCAAGCGGCTCCGGCTGGAAGCCGAGCCGCACGTAGACGCGGCCGCCGTAGCTCCGGCTCGCCGCCTCCGCCGGCAATCGCAGGTCGTACTGAAACGTGGTGGCGAGCGTCTTGCCACTCTTCGGATCGCGCGGATCCGCGACGACCTGGCCGCCGCCCTCGCTCGAGAGCGCAGTGCTCGGCAGGTGGTCCTTCGCCGCCGGCACTTCGCGCACCAGCGTGGCCGGATACACGTCCGCCGCCCGCTCCGCGAGCCGCACGTCGATCCGCGACAGGCGGCTGCGCACCAGGTCGACATCGTCCTGGGAAACGACGACGCGGACGATCGTCGGCGCATCCTGGATCACGTAGCCGAGCAGCTCGCCCTTGCGGTAGTACCGCCCCGGAAGATCTGCCGGCCGCTCGACTACGAAGCGTCCCTGGACCGCGCTGCGCGCGATCAGGTTCTCCGCGCGCTCCAGCATGCGTGCATGGCGCGCGTGCTCGTGCATCAACTCCTGGCGCGTGATTTCCGCCTGCACGCGCTCGGCGAAAAGCTGCTGTTCCAGTCTCGCTTGCAGCTCGGCGACGCGCCCTTCGAGCACGGCGAGTTCCGCCGCGATCACCGGATCATGGCTTTCGATCAACGGGGTGTTCGCCGCCACCTGGGTGCCCGGTTCGGCCAGCGCGCTGCGCACGAAACCGTCCGCGCCTGCACGCACGTTGGCCTCTTCGGGCAGCCACACCACGCCCTCGGTCTGGATGCGAAGCGGCATCGGCGCGAAGAGCAGCACGCCGAGCACCAGCGTCAGCGCGACGAGCGAGACCGAGATCGCCTGTTGCCTGGCGCGTGCGGCGCGCGGCAGCTTGAGCAGGTAGCCTGCGAACTTCACCACCGGCCAGACCAGCATCGTGATCGCGCCCCAGATCGCGAGCGCGACGCCGATGAAGAACCATACGCTCGCAACGTAGAAAACGATCGCGAACAGTACGAAGATCCGGTAGACGAACGCCGCCGGCGTATAGAACAACAGCCACCGGCGCTCGCCGGCCGTCGCATCCGGCGGCTCCGCGCGCGCCATCCGGAATACGTAGCGCTCGAGCAGGTAGCGCCAATAGCGATTGCCCCGCGCCGCAAGGTTCGGGACTTCGATCAGGTCGGACAGGATGTAGTACCCGTCGAACCGCAGCAGCGGGTTGCCGTTGAACACGACGGTCGACACGCCGGCGATCAGGATCACGTTGAACGCGATCGCGCGCAGCCATCCGGGCTCGGCCAAGACCCACAGCAGCATGCACAACGCGGCAATGAGCAGCTCGGTCAGCATGCCCGCCGCGCCAACCAAGACTCGCCGCCACTTGCTGCGGAACCCGCTTGCGGCCGTCGCGTCCACGTAAGGCACCGGCATGAACACCAGGAACAGGATGCCCATCTCGTGCACCTCTCCCCTGCCGGCCTTCGTGGCATAGCCGTGCCCGAGCTCGTGCAGCACCTTCACCACGGGGAAGCACAGCCACAGGATGACGAGATTGTCGAACGCAAGCGCCCGGTCGGCGAGGTTGCGAGTGAGCTCGGGCCAGTGCAGCGCGCCGAGCACCAGCGCGAATCCGACGATCGCACAGTAGAGGAGCGCACCGAACCGGCCAAACAGCGGCCGCAGGTACGGCAGCGTGCGCGACAGGAACCGGTCCGGGTTCCACAACGGCAAGCGGATGCTGAACGGATTGCGCCAGTTGCTCTTGCTGCGGCCGCGATCCTGCTTCGCAAAGCGCTCGAACAGCTCGCTCGAATCGGGACTCACTTCGCAATGCAGCAGGTCGGCGGCATGCAGTTGCGAGAGCAGCTGGATCACCTCGTCCTGGCCCGGCGTATCGTCGCGGAGCTGCTCGATCGCCGCGTCCCATACCTCCTTCATCGTCCGCTCGCCATCCATCAGCCCAAGCAGCTGGTAGGCGGGCGGCGTCAGGCGATTGAACCGCCCTGAGGCCGGGTCCTGGACGACATACCAGACCTCGCCGCGAAACCGGTGGCGGCGGATGGCCGCCTGCCGCTTCAGCGCCGGACGCAGCGATGCGACCCGGTACCACGAAGGACTGAGGAAAGCGTCGCCGCTCACGGCATCCAGGTCCAGGCCGAGATCCGCACCCAGTTGACGAAGTTGCGCGTCCAGATCCACAGCAACCGGCGCTCGCCGACCGAGATCTTTCCGACCCCCTCCATCCCCGGCCGGATGCGCGCCGCGGTGTCTTCGAGTTGCGCTTCCGCCCTGAAGAAATTGCGCCCCTCCTGGGCCGTCGCAACCGACGTGACCGTCTTGATCGTGAACGGCAGGGTCGCGCCGCTGACGCCCGTCAATGCGAGCTCGCCGCGCTGGCCGCTCGTGACATGGGCGATGTCGCGCTCGTCCACTTGCAGGATGACGCGATATTTTCCGAGCGGCGCGAGCTCGAACAGCACTTTGCCCTTTTCGACGGGCGCGCCGAGCATCTGCGACAGGTCGCCCGACACCACGACGCCGTCGAACGGGGCTATGAGCTGCGTGCGCGCGAGCTTCTCCTCGCTGAGCGCGAGCTGCGCTTCGACCTGGCTCAGCTGCGCCGCGAGCACGCGTGACGTCGCACGGTCGTGCTTGGCGAGCGCTTCCCGGTACTTTTGCGCCACCTGTTCCTTTTCGGCGTCCCACCGCGCGCGCTCCAGCTTCAGGTCGCGATCGTCGAGCGCAGCGAGGACCTGTCCCTGCCGGACCGCGCTGCCGGCGCGGACGAACGCTTCGGTGACGTACCCGTCGAATGGCGCGACCGTGGCGCGCTGCACCGCACCTTCGACGATGGTCCGGGCCGAGACGCGGAATTCGCCGTCGGCAAATGCGAGGAACAGCGCCGCGATCAGCAGCAGGACTACGGCGACTTTCAGCGCAGGCCGGCGCGGGCCGATCAGCCGGTCGCGCCAATCCGCCAGCGTCGATACGATGCGTCCCGAGAACCAGCGCTCGCTTTCGAGCCTCAGCTGCAGCGCAGGCCCAAGCAATTCGCCGACCGCTTCGCACAGCACTACGCTCGCCGCGTCGAACGGCTCGCCCTGGGTGCGCTCGAGCGTCAGCGCGCCGATCGGCTGACCGCGGCTCACGATCGGCACGCTGAGCACGGCAGCCGAGCCGGAGCGCGCGGCCAGGTCGCGCTGCGCGACATTCACCCTTGCGGGCGATTCCGGCAGGACCGGATAGGCAATCCAGCCGGCCTGGTCGATCGCCTCTTCCATCGCGCCTTCGATCGTCTCGACCAGGTGGGACTTCGGATCGAACCATGCCGTCCTGGAAATGGCGCGCAGCTCGAGCCTTGCCTTCTTCTCGATGCCAAGGCTGACGCGATCGGCACGGACGACCGTGGCAAGCTCGTTGACGACGGCCATCGTCGCTTGCGGCAGCGTCGCGTGCTCGTGCGCGGCCTGAACCAGGTCGAGCGCGATCGCCGCCCGATCGATCATCGCGGCATCCCGGGCGAGCTGCCTCCTGCGCAGCAGTGCGACGAGCCAGCCGGTTCCCCACAGCAGCTGGCGCAGTACCGCCTGCAGCTCGCGCTCGGGCCGCGCGCGCACGTCGACGACGATCGCGCCGGCCAATTCAGCGTCGGCCTCGAGCGGACACGCGACGTGCACGCTGCCCGGGGCCACGCGGCTCTTGTCCTCGGGATCGACGCCGAGCACCGTTCCGCGGCGTCCGGCGAGCGCCCGCTCGGCCGCCTCGGTCAGATACGTGACGTCGTGGCGGCGATCCGGCCACACCGCCGCCGGCACATACGACTGCCCGGCGCTATCCCGCAGCAGCAGCAACCCGGCGCGTACGCCCGGGATCATGCTGCATTGGAGCGCGAGCCAGGAAAGACAGAACGCCTCGTCCGACGCGGCCGTCGTGAATGCGGCCCACTCGTCCGAGCCGAGTTCTTGCGCTTGCAGCGACGTCACTTCGCTCATCGGGCGGCAAGTATAGTCACCCTGCCGGCGCCTTGCGCGCCTGGGAGGGTTTCGTCAAGTGGGAGCCGCAGCGTGGAGGAGCTGAATCTCGCAGCGCTTGCGGCAAAGGTCGCCGGTGCCGTAGTGATCGTGATTGCGGCCGCGCGCCTCGCCGAGCGAGCCGGGCCGTTCGTCGGCGCAATGATCGCCACGCTGCCCGTCTCGACCGGCCCGATCTACGTCTTTCTCGCAATGGACCATGGCGCGGCGTTCATCGCGCAGGCCGCCGTGAGCAGCGTCGCGGGCACCGCCGCAATCGTCGCTTTTATCGCCGCCCATGCGCTCGCGGCGCAGCGCTTTGCCACCGCCGGTGCTCTTGCGTTGGCGACACTCGCCTGGCTTTGCGCAACGCTTCTTCTTCGGCTGCACGCGTGGTCGTTTGCGGAGGCTTGCGTGCTCCTTGCCGGCAGTTTTGCACTGGCTGTGCGCGGCCTGCGGCGATTTGCGGTGGCGGTCCCGCCCGTAGCGGGCCCACGTGCGCGTTTTGATCTGCCGTTTCGCGCCCTGCTCGTTGCGGTGCTCGTAATCGCGACCACGCTTGCAGGCCGCGCGTTCGGCCCATCGCTGACCGGACTGCTTGCGACCTATCCGGTAGTCTTCACCAGCCTGATCGTGATCCTGCAGCCGCGCGGCGGCGGCGCTTTCGTTTCCGCAGTGCTCGTCAATGGGCTCAAAGGGCTTTTGGGTTTCGGCACGGCGCTCGCGGTGCTGCATCTCGCCGCGCTGCGGATCGGCGCCGCGGGCGCACTGGTCCTCGCACTTGCAGTCGCGGTTGGGTGGAACGCGACGCTTGCGCTGCTGCGACGCTCGCGCACGGCGCGACGCACCGTGCCGCTCCAATAATCCAGCCTACTGCGCCGCGATCAGGCTCGCGAGGTACTCCGGGTCGGCGCGCAGACGCTCGGAAGAACCGTCGTAGACGATGCGTCCCTTGTCCATGACGACGGTGCGCGTCGAGAATTCGAGCGCCACGCGGCTGTTCTGCTCCACCAGCACGATCGAGAGCCCGCCCGCGGCGCGCAGCCGGGAAAGCACCAGCGCGAGCGCCTGCACGATCACCGGCGCAAGCCCTTCGGTCGGCTCGTCCATCAGCAGCACGGCCGGGTTGGTCATCAGCGCACGCGCAATCGCGAGCATCTGCTGCTCGCCGCCGGAAAGTTGCGTGCCCGGCTGGTCGAGCCGCGTCTCGAGGTTCGGGAACAGCTCGAACACGCGCGCCGCCGTCCAGTGCCCGGGCCGCGCGCCCAGCTCGAGATTCTCGCGGACCGACAGTGAAGGGAAGATCTCGCGCTCCTGCGGCACGTACCCCAATCCTGCGAGCGCGCGCTCATGTGCGGGCGCGCGCTCGACGCGGCGGCCGCCGAGCACGATTTCGCCCGCATGCAGCGTGGTGTGCCCCATGATCGTCTCCAGCAGCGTCGACTTGCCGACGCCGTTGCGGCCGATCACGCTCAGGCTCTCGTCTTCACCGAGCGCGAGGTCGACCGATTCCAGCACGTGCGTCTCGCCGTAGCCCGCGGTCACGTTCTTCAGCACGAGCGCTTCAGCCATCGAGCGCGCTTCCGAGGTAGACCGCGCGCACGTCGGGATTCGCCGCGATCTCGGCCGGCGTGCCTTCGGCGTACACCGCGCCGCCCACCAGCACCGTGATGCGGGAGGCAAAGCGGAACACCAGGTCCATGTCGTGCTCGATGATCAGCACCGCAATCTCTTTCGGCAGCCCGCCGATCGCATCGAGGATGATGTGGCTCTCCGCGCTCGGAATTCCCGCCGCGGGCTCGTCGAGCAGCAGCACGCGCGGATCGAGTCCGAGCGCGATCGCGAGCTCCACCAGGCGCTGCCGGCCATACGGCAGCTCGACGATGCGCCGGCCGGCATCCTCGCCGAGCTTCAGCATCTCGACGAGGCGCATCGATTCGTCCAGCACGTCGGTGCGACGGCCCGCGGCGCGCAGCATCGCGCCGCCGACGCCCAGGCGCTCGGACACTGCGATGCAGACGTTCTCGAGCACGGTCAGGCCGCGGAACAGCTGGTTGATCTGGAACGTGCGCGCGATTCCGCGCTTCACGCGCTTCGCCTGCGGCAGCGACGTGACGTTCTCGCCCTCGAGCAGCACGCTGCCGCGCGAGGGCGCAAGCAGCCCGGTCAGCAGGTTGATGAAGGTCGTCTTGCCGGCGCCGTTGGGCCCGATCAGCGCGTGGCGCGCGCCGCGCTCCAGGCGGAAATTCACGTCGCGTGCGACTTCGAGCGCGCCGAAGCTCTTGCACAGGCCGCGCGTCTCGAGCATCACCGGCTCGCTCACGGGACGCCCTGCCGCTGCATGCGCCGGCGCAGCGTCTCGCCGAGGCCAAGAATGCCGTTGCGCGCGTAGAGCGCGACCATCATCAGCGTGATGCCGATTCCGAGCTGCCACGCGGTCGGGTAGGCCTTGGCGAGCAGATGCTCGAGCACGAGATAGGCGATGGCGCCGACGAAGGCGCCATACATTCGCCCGTAGCCGCCGAGAATCAGTACGATCAGCACGCCCGCCGCGCGCTCGAGGCCGAGCGCCGCGAGGTTCACATAGCCTGTCGTCTGCGTGAACAGCCCGCCGGCGACGCCGGCCAGCGCCGCCGAGAGCGTGTAGGCAAGAACCAGGCGCGCGCGCACCGGTGCTCCCACCGCGTGCATGCGCAGCAGGTTCTCGCGCACGCCGGTCAGGCTCTGCCCGAACGACGAATACACCAGCATGCGAACGAGCAGGAAGCAGCCCAACAGCAGCGCGAGCGCGTACAGGTATTGCGTGCGGAAGTACAGCACGTCGAACGCGAACAGTCCGAGGATCTTCCTGAAGCTCAGTCCCGGCATCCCGTCGAAGCCGCCCGTCCAGGCTGCGCCCATGTTCGCCGCCTGCTCGAGCAGCGTCATCGTGCACAACGTGACCATCAGCAACGTCAGGCCGTGCGTGCGCAGCAGGACCAGGCCGCTCGCCAGGCCGATCGCCCCTGCAACGAGCGCAGCGGCGACGAGTCCGGTGAGCGGCTCGTTCCAGCCCGCGTGCTGCGCCAGGATGCCGACCGTATAGGCGCCGGCACCGAAGAACGCAGCGTGGCCGAGCGTGACGATGCCCGCGTAGCCGAGCACGAGGTCGAGCGACAGCGCGAACAGGATCATGATCAGCACCTGGGTGCCGAACGCGAGGTAGTTCGGAAAAACGAAGAACGCGCCTAAGCCGGCGATCCACGGCAAAGCCTCCCACCAGCGCAAGTGGTGCCGCTCGGCGAGCCTGCGCACGGCGCTCATGAGGCCTTCCTGCCGAACAATCCCTGCGGACGCCACAACAGCAGCACGAGCGTCAGCGCATAGATGAAAATCGTCCCGCCTTTCGGGAAATAAATCTTGAGCACGAAGTCGAGCACGCCGATCAGCAGCGCGGCGAAGAAAACGCCCGTGACGCGCCCCAGACCTCCGACTGCGACCACGATGAGGAAGTACACCAGGTACCGCAACGGGTAGTTCGGGTCGAGTCCGAGGATCTCCGCGCCCAGACCGCCGCCAGCCGCCGCGAGGCCGCTGCCGATCGCGAACGTCACGGTGAACAGGCGCCCGACGTCGACGCCGAGCGACGCGGCCATGCGGCGGTTGTCGACCGCGGCGCGAATGCGCGCGCCGAAATGCGTGCGCTCGAACCCGAGCCAGAGCGCGAGCACCAGCGAGGTCCCGGCCACTATCAGCGCCAGGCTGTAGGTACGGTAGTGGATGAAGCCGAGATCGGTCTGCCCGCGCAGCCACTCGGGCAGCTCGACGACCTGGGTCTCGGGGCCGACGCCGAGCGTGACCGCCGCAGTCATCACGAACACCAGGCCGATCGTGAACAGCACCTGGTCGAGCTCGGGCGCGCGATAGAGCTTCGCGTAGAAGAGCTTCTCCAGCACGACCGAGAGCGCCGCCACGGCGGCGAACGCAAGCGCGAGAGACGTGAAGAAGCCGAGCCCCCAGTGACGCATCGCGAGCACGATCGCGTAGCCGCCGAGCATCGCGAAGCCGCCGTGCGCCAGGTTGACGAAACCCATCAGGCCCATCGTCACCGACAGGCCCACCGAGACGATGAACAGCACCATCCCGGAAGCGAAACCGCCGAGCAGGATGCTGATGGGATCCATGAAAAAGAACCGCCGCCCGTCAGGCGTTCACGGGCGGCGGGTTGCTTGACAAAGTCGTGGGGCGGCGCGTGTCTACTCTTTGCAACGCCCTTCCTTCAACTCCTTGCACATGTCCTTCACCGCATTGATCGTGGCGATGTTCTTCTGCACCAGTCGCCCGCCGCTCATGACCAGCTCGCTGATGTACTCGTTCATCACGATGTCGCGCGTGCGCGGATCGATCGAGATCGGCCCGCGCGGGCTGTCGTACTTCCAGCCGCGCAGCGAGTTGATCGCCGCATCGGCTTCGATCTTGCCCTTGAGGCTGGTGACCATGTGCGCGATCGCCGCCATTCCGTCGTAGCCCTGCACGCCCATGAAATCGGGCGTCGAGTTCGCGCCGAAGTCCTTCTTCCATTGGTCGACGAAGCGCTTGTTGGCCGGGGTGTTGAGGTCGGCGTTGTAGTGATGGATCGTGATCATGCCGACCGCGGTCGGCCCCATCGACTGCAGCTTGTGATCGGGCGTCAGGTCGCCGGGGCCGACGAGCTTGATGCCCGCCTGCTTCATGCCGAGCGCGTTGTACGTCTTCGCCACCGCTACGGCGTGATCGCCCGAAGGCACGAAGACGAAGAACACGTCCGGCTTCTTGTCCTTGGCGCGCTGGAAGAACGGCGTGAAGTCGGGCACCTGCCCGGGGCCGCCCATCGGGATCTCGTCGATCACCTTGCCGCCGTTCGCCTCGAAGCCGCGCTTGAACGCGTCCAGGCTGTCCTTGCCCGGCGGGAAGTCGGAATAACCGACCACCGCGGTCTTCGCCTTCAGCGTCTTCACCGAGGCCTCGCCCATCGCATGGCCCGCATGCCACATCGAGAACGAAACGCGCGAGATCATCGGCGACAGCGTCGTGATCCACGCGGTACCGGCATTCATGATGACCATCGGCTTCCTGCCCTCGGTGGCGAGCGGCGCCGACGCGATCGCGTCCGGCGAGTAGATGAATCCCGTCAGGATGTCGACCTTCTCCTGCGTGATCAGCTCCTGCACCGCGGTCTTCGCTTCCGCTCCGCTCGGGTTCTTCGAGTCGCGCTTGACCAGCTCGACCTTGATGTTGCCGAAAGCACCGGGATTGAGCTTCATGAATGTCTGAATGCCGCGATCGACCTGCTGGCCGAACTCCGCGCCGACGCCGCTGTACGGCAGCACCACGCCGACTTTGACGGTCTGCGCCGAAGCACCCGCGCCAAACAGGGCGAGCGAGATGGCCGCGAGCAGGCGTGTCAGCCCCGTTCCGGTTGCTTTCATTGGACCCCTCCTCCTTTGGGCCGCGGCACGCGCCGCGGCAGCGGTAATATGGAGAAAATACGGCATAGGGTCAAGGAGGTTGCATGCTGCAGGAACGCATTGCGGATTTCTCCAAGCTCGTCGAGCCCGATCGGGTGCGGCGCGAGGTCTACGTCGACCCGGGCATCTTCGAGCTCGAGATGCAGCGCATCCACGAGCGCTACTGGATCTACTGCGGGCACGAGAGCCAGGTGCCGAAGGCCGGCGACTACTACGCGGTGCAGATCGGCCGCCAGCCGATGCTGATGGTGCGCGGCGCCGATCGCAAGGTGCACGTGCTCTACAACCGCTGCCCGCATCGCGGCAACATGATGTGCGGCGACCGGCACGGCAACACGGGCGAATTCTTCCGCTGCTCGTATCACGCCTGGACGTTCCACCATGACGGCGCGCTGCGGACGATCCCGATGATGGAATCGGGCTACGCAGGCACGCGCTTCGGGCCGGAAAATCCGGACTGCAGCATGAAAAGGGCGGCGCGCGTCGAGTCGTATCGCGGCTTCGTATTCGCGAGCCTCGCCGCCGACGGTCCCGGCCTGGTCGAATTTCTCGGCGAATCGAAAATCGCGTTCGACGACATGTGCGACCGCGCGCCGGACGGCGAAGTCGAGATCGTGCCGAACTGCTTTCGCGTGATCCAGCATTCGAACTGGAAGATCTTCCTAGAGAACCAGCTCGACGCGCTGCACCCGTCGGTCACGCACCAGTCGACCGGCCGCGCGGCGCACGAGGTGGAGAAGCAGATCGCCAAGCGCGCGAAGAAAGGCGAGGCGCCGCTGTCGTACCACATGCTGTCGGCGTTCGCGACGGTGACGATCGACAAGTGGGACAACTTCCAGACGCTGAACTATCCGTACGGGCATTGCATCCTGACCGGCTACATGGGCTTGCGGCCGCAGGACCCCGACACGCTCGCCTACGACAAGATCATGATCAAGGCGTACGGCAAGAAGCGCTTCGAGGAGATCGTCGGCGTCAACATCCACCACGTGCTGATCTATCCCGGCCTCTCCGTGCAATCACCGCTGCAGCAGTTGCGCGCGGTGCGGCCGCTCGGCGTCGATCGCACGCTCACCGAGATCTGGCACTTTCGCCTCAAGGGCGCGCCGGAGCCGATCTACCGCCGCTCGCTTGCCTATTACAACCTCGTCAACTCGCCGTCGACGCTCGTCAACGCCGACGACCTGGAGAATTTCTGGAAAGTGCACCAGGGACTCGCGTCTGAAGGCGGCGACTGGGTCAGCTTCGGCCGCCATTTCGGCCGCGACACCGAGAAATCCGGCGTCGTCGCAACCGGCCCCAGCATGGGCACGTCGGAAGCGCCGATGCGCAACCAGATGAAGGCCTGGGCGCACTACATGGGGAACGGGCAGTGAAAAAGGGCGACGTGCAGCACGCGGTGGAGCAGTTCCTCTATCGCCAGGCGGACCTGCTCGATACGAAGAAGTGGCAGGAGTACATCGACCTGTTCGCCGCCGACGGCGTCTATTGGGTGCCTGCCGATCCCGCGCACAAGACGTGGGACGGCATGCCGGCGATCTTCGCCGAGGACCGCAATCTGATGACCGTGCGGATGAAGCGCGTGCTGCATCCGGACGCGTGGTCGCAGCGACCGGCGTGGGGCACCAATCACGTGGTCTCGAACGTCTCGATCGAAGAGATCGCGAAGAACGGCGACGTGCATGCGCGCTCGCGCTTCCACATGATGGAGCTGCGGCGCGACGACGTGCGCCATTTCGCCGGCGCCTATACGCATCACCTGAAAAAAACCACGGACGGCTACCGGATCAAGCTGCAGCGGGTCGACATGACGAACGCGCAGGCCGCGTACGATTACGTGCTGCAAGTGTGGGTATAGGAAACATCTCGAAACATTCGCGGTAGAAACATCTCGAAACATCTGCTGTAACGGATATTCGACGCCGCGCAACGCGCGATTCCGACAGCCATCGCGCCCGTCCTCCGGTATCTTGGACGCGCTGCACTCCAGCAGTTCTATTGCCTTTCGAAAGGAGGTCTTATGAACCTGAAAAAGGCATTGTTTGCAGCGACTCTTGCCTCTGCGGCGCTCGGGGTTTCGATCCCGGCCCAGGCGCAAGTGATCGTGGAGACTCCGATGCCGTACGGGTATGAAGTCCGCCCGCCGCGGCCCGATGCTGGATACGTCTGGCAAGAGGGGCATTGGAGTTGGAACGGCTATCGCAACGTTTGGGTGGCCGGCCACTGGGTGCGCGCATACCCGCAGTATTACGCGCAGCGCCCGTACCGTGACCGCGACCGAGACGGCGTCCCCAATTACGCCGATCGTGACATCGACGGTGACGGGGTTCCGAATCGATACGACAGGTACCCCTACAACCCGTATCGATCGTAGTGTGTAGACTAGGGACGGACTCCAGTTTCTTCTTTTGATTTTGGGGTCCGTCCCTTTTTTTGCATCCGGGTTTTCCGTCAACCCTCTACCTCTGTAGGACGCGTCCTACGCGTGTCCGCGACGACCACTGACATCCGGCGCCCGGTCTCGGGCGTTATCTTGCCAGGTGCCACCGTTTTAGGTACCACCTTGTCCTTTTTGAGGAGTTCGACATGAACGTCAAGAAGACACTCTTTGCATTGATGTTTGCGTCCGCGTTTGGCGGGATCTCGATCCCGGCGCAGGCGCAAATCGTCGTGCACGTCGCGCCGCCGCCCGACCGCTATGAGGTCGTGCCGAGCTATAACCGGCGCGGCTACGTCTGGGAACCTGGGCATTGGCAATGGAACGGCCGTCGCCACTACTGGGTAGCCGGGCATTGGGAACGCGTCCGCCCGGGCTACGCGTACGTCGCCCCCCGCTGGGTGGAGCGTGAAGGACGTTGGGAATACCATTCGCGCCGCTGGGACCGCGACCGCGACGGCATTCCAGATCGCCGCGACCGAGATCGCGACGGTGACGGGGTACCGAACCGGTACGACCGGGCGCCCGACAATCCCCGCCGTTCATAAAATCCCCGCCGTTCATAACCTCGCCCTGTGATGCGCGCGCAAGCGCGCATCACAGCCGAGGACGCTCCATGAGGAGAGACCCATGAACAGCAAGCTGAAGTTCGTACTCGGCGCATCCGCCCTGCTGGTAACCGCGCAGGCGGCCGCGCAAATCACGTTCTACGAAGGCGAAGGATTCCGCGGGCGCTCGTTCACCACGGACAAGCGCGTCTGGAACTTCGACCGCTTCGGCTTCAGCAATCGAGCATCGTCGGTCGTCGTCGACCGCGGCCGCTGGGAAGCCTGCGAAGAGCCCCGCTTCGAGGGCCGATGCGTGATCCTGCGCCGCGGCAGCTATGACTCGCTGCGCGGCATGGGTATGGACAACCGGATTTCCTCGGTGCGGCCCGTCGAGCGCGGCAGCCGCGCCAGTGAAGCGCCCGAGCCGCTCGCAGCGCCCACCTACGAGTACCGGCGCCGCCCGACCGAGCGCGTGTTCGAGGCGCCCGTCACTTCGGTGCGCGCCGTGGTCGGACCGCCGGAGCAGCGTTGCTGGGTCGAGCGCCAGCAGGTCACTGAACAGCGCGCCGACCCGGGTGGCGCGCTCGCAGGCGCGCTCATCGGCGGCGTCATCGGGCACCAGCTTGGCAGTGGTCGCAGCCGAGATGCTGCCACCGCCGGCGGCGCAGTCGCCGGCGCGGCGATCGGCTCGCAGGCGCGTGGCGGCACGGTCACGTCCGAGCGTGACGTGCAGCGCTGCACGCAGGCGGTCAGCGGCCCGCCGCAGTACTACGACGTCACCTACACGTTCCGCGGCGTCGAGCACCGGGCGCAGTTGAAGTCGCCTCCGGGGCCGACGATCACGGTGAACCAGGATGGCGTGCCGCGCGGATAGAGTCGGCGCGTAGTCAGGCCGGCGCTGCGGACGGGATTCTGATCCCTTCGTAGAGCCAGGCAACGCCTTCGAAGGACGGTTTCGCGCCCGGATCGCTTCGCGGTCCGGGCGCCAGAAACCAGTTCCGTACCTCCCGCACCACGCCGGCTGCGTGGTAAATGTCCCCGTAGTACCGCGCAGTCGTCTGCACGCGCGCATTGCGCAAGTACCGCGCGTCCTCGTACCAGCGGAACGCCTGCGCGAAATCCCAGCCCGCGATCTCCGCGTACGCCGCGAGCACGACCGCGTCCTCGATGGCCATGTTCGCGCCCTGCGCGAGATACTGCAGCATCGGATGCGCGGCATCGCCGAGCAGCGTGACGCGCCCGCGCGAATAATGGCGCACCGGCTCGCGGTCGCAGAGCACCCACATCTTCCAGACGTTGATTTTCTCGAGCAGTCGCTGCACTTCCGGACGCTCATTGGCGAACTTGCGGTGCAGCTCTTCGGTGTCGCCGAACGAGTCCCAGCCTTCCTCGTAGCGGTCGCTGTGGAACACCGCCACCAGGTTGTAGAGCTCGCCGCGCCGCAGCGGGTAGTGGACGAGGTGCGTTTTCGGGCCCGCCCAGAGCACGACGTTGTTCTGCCACAGGTCGTCGGGCACTTCGGCGCGCGGCAGCACGGCGCGGTACGCGATATGGCCGGACACCCGCGGCTTGCCGTCGCCGATCAGGTGCGCGCGGATTCTCGACCACAGGCCGTCCGCGCCGACGAGCGCGGCACCCTCGAAGCGCCTTCCGCCCTCGAGGTGCAGCGCCACGCGGTCGCCGAGATCCTCGTAGCGCTCGCCTTTCGCCATCGTATGCAGCTCGATCCGCTTCTCGGCAGCGCACGCATCGAGCAGCACCTGGTGCAGGTCGCCGCGATGGATCACGCCGTACAGGTACCCGCCGAAGCGCTCGCGAAACGCGTCGCCGGCGGTATGCATCCGGAGCACTTCATCGCCGCTGATCGCGTCCATCATGATCAGGTTGTCCGGATGGACCGAGTAGCGCTCGATCGCCGCCGTGAGGCCGAGCGCGTCGAACATGCGGTAGACGTTCGGCCCGAGCTGGATGCCGGCGCCGATTTCCCGGAATTCCGCGCCCTGCTCGAACACTTGCACCGCCAGGCCACGGCGGGCCAGAGCGAACGCTGCCGCAAGCCCGCCAATGCCGCCTCCGAGCACCAGGACCGGTCGCATGTGTCGCTGAAATTCTACCTTCGCCTGTCTTGTCGCCGTTCCGCGACCGCCCCACTCTTGACTTGGCGCGAGCCGGAGTCTAGATTGGCTCGCGGCAGGTCGCGATCAGCTCCGGGAGACTGCGTCCGCCCACCCAACCACCTATGAGGAAAACCGAATGACTTCCGTGATGAAAAGAGCCCTCTGCAACTTGCTGATCGTGTTGATGGCATGGACACCGTTTCAAATGGCGTACGCCGGCGTGATCTCGACCGACCAGGCCGTCGGCGCGTCGTCGCAAGGCGATCGCGCTGCAGTGTTGAGCGTGATCAGCCGTTCCGACGTATCGAGCCAGCTGCAATCGCTCGGCCTGGATGCAGCGACCGCGAAGGATCGCGTGGCTGCGCTGACCGACGAAGAAGTCCGCTCGCTGAACGGACAGCTGCAGGCGCTGCCCGCCGGCGGTGATGGCTGGGCCGTGGCCGCGGTCATCCTGATCGCCGTGCTGGTCTGGTACTTCTGGTTCAGGAGATGATCGGACAGGCACTTCTGCTGCCAAAAAACGCCCGCCTCACCGCGGGCGTTTTTGTTTGCGCGCTGCTGCTCAACGGCTGCGCGTCGCTGTTCTTCCCGCAGGCGGCGTCGCTGAGCGATTCGCGGCCCGCGGACCTTCCCGCGAGCGCAGAGCTCAAGGAAGTGCCGTTCTTTCCGCAGACCGAATACCAGTGCGGTCCGGCCGCGCTCGCGACGGTGCTCGTGCATGCGAACGTCAACGTCACGCCGGATGATCTGGTCGGGCAGGTCTACGTTCCGGCGCGCAAGGGAAGCCTGCAGGTCGAGATGCTCGCCGCCGCGCGCCGCCACGGCCTGATTTCGTACGCGCTCGCGCCGCGTTTCGAAGACGTGCTGCGCGAAATCGCCGCCGGCACGCCGGTGATCGTGCTGCAAAACCTCGGGATCTGGCCGTTCGACAACTGGCACTACGCGGTTGCCGTCGGATACGACCTCGACAGCGGAGAGCTGTTCCTGCGTTCCGGAGAAAAGCAGCGCCAGGTACTGCCGACCGGCGTGCACGAATTCGTCTGGAAGAAGAGCGACTACTGGGCGATGGTCGCGGTGCCGCCCGACCGGATTCCCGCTACCGCGGAAGAGTCGCGCTGGCTCGCCTCCGTCGTTGCGCTCGAGCGCATGGGGAATGCGCGCGCGGCACGCGTCGCCTATGCGACGTTCCTGAAGCGCTGGCCGGAGAACATCAATGCCTCGGTCGGGCTTGCCAACACCCACCACGCGGCGGGTGAGCTGAAGGAGGCGGAAACCGTGCTGCGCGCCGCGCTCGCGCGCCAGCCGGACTCGGTGGTCGTGCTGAACAACCTGGCGCAGACCCTGTCCGACGAAGGCAAAAACGCGGAAGCGCTCGCGCTGGTCGAGCGCGCGGTAGCGCTGGGAGGCCCGTTCGCCAGCGCAGTCAGCGAGACGCGCGCGCTGATCCTGAAGCGGATCAAGCCCTAGATCACATCGCCTTGAAGAGATCGGCGAACAGCCGGCTCACCGCCAGCGTCTCGCCGCGGTGCTTCAGTTTGAGGCTCACGCGGCCCTGCTCATCGCGCGTCGCCGAAGCCACCACATCGAGGTTCACGATCGTGCTGCGGTGGATCTGGCGGAACGTCTCCGATGGAAGGTGCGGCAGCAGTTCGCGCAGCGGCGTGCGCAGCAGCGATTCGCCGTCCTTGGTCACGACGGTCGTGTATTTGTCGGCGGCCTGGAAGTAGAGCACTTCGTCGAGCGCGATCATCCGCACGGTGTTGCCCGCTCCGGCGCGCAGCGTGCGCAACTTCGGCGCATCCGCTACCGGTCCGTGTATCGCGCGCAGCTGGTCGAGCAATCGCTCGGGCTCGCCGGCACGCGCGGCGAGGCGCTTCTTCAGCCGCTCCACGGCGCGCGCGATCCGCGGCGCGTCGATCGGCTTGAGGACATAATCGATCGCTGCCGCGTCGAACGCGTTGAGTGCATATTCCTCGTACGCGGTCACGAAAACGATCGCCGGGACCTTGTCGCCGAGGCGATCGGCGAGCTCTTCGGCAACCTCCAGCCCGCTCATTCCCGGCATCCGGATGTCGAGAAAGACGACTTCGGGCAGCTCGCGCTCTGCAGCTTCGAGCGCCGCGTGCCCATTGGCTGCCACGGCCACGACGCGCAATTCCGGCCACGCTTCGGCGAGCGCCGCCTGCAGGCTCGCAGCGAGCAGCGGCTCGTCCTCGGCAATCAACGCACGCGGGCTCATGCGAGCGGCAGGCGTAGCGCGACCGAGACGCCACCCGCGGGGACTTCCGCGACCTGCACCGACGCTTCGCTGCCGTACGCGGCAGCGAGCCGCTCGCGGACGTTCGCCAGGCCGACGCCACCCCCGCTTGCGCCCGTGGAGGCCCAGCCCAGGCCGGTATCGCTCACCGTGACCACCAGTCGGCCCTGCTCGGAGCCTGCCTGCACGTTGACTTCGCCGCCCTCCATCTTCGGCTCGACGCCGTGACGGATCGCGTTCTCCACCAGCGGCTGCAGCAGCATCGGCGGGACGCTCGCTTGCGCAAGCGCTGGCGGAAGCTCGAGCCGGTACTTCAGCCGGCTTCCCATCCGGATCGCCTGCACGTCGAGATAGCCGCGCAGCAGCGCAAATTCCTGCTCCAGCGTGCTGCGCTCCCGGCGCGAGGCGGCGAGCGTCGCGCGCAGGTATCCGTTCAGGTCAGCGAGCATGACGCGGGCGCGCTGCGGGTCGGTCTGGATCAGCGCGTCGAGATTCGCCAGCGTGTTGAACAGGAAATGCGGCTCGATCTGCGCCTGCAGCAGCTTCAGCTTCGCTTCGACCGAGTGGCGCTCGATCTCGCTCGTTCGCTCGCGCGTCCAGAAGAAATAGGTGCCGATCAGGCCGGCCACCGCCGTGATCGCCAGCGCCGTGCCCCCGGTGAGACGCGGATTCCAGGCCTGGCCGAGGATCGCAGTCGCGATCAACGTGCCGCCGAGCCAGCCGCCGACGATCGCGACCGCGACGAGCGCGATCATCGGCAGCGTCGGCGGAGAGCGCTCGCGCCACAGCAGGCGGCGCCCCGCATCCACGATCAGCAGCACCGAGAAGCCGATGCAATGCGAGAAGATGAAGTTGTCCCAAGGATTTCCATAGCCGACGAGCGTCAGCAGCAGCGCGATCGCGGTGTTGAAGCCTGCAACGACTAGGAACTGCAGCGCAAGCCGGTTCATTAGAGCCAAGCTTACAAGAGCCCGAGCGCGCCCCAGACCATCTTGCCGAGCAGGCGCCCGGGCAGCAGCGCAAACAGCCCCGCAGTGACGAGGCTGCCCGAATAGAGGCCGATCACGCCTGCCCGGTGGCGGCGAATGTGGCCGCTGATCGCTGCGTAAACGACTCCGGCAAGCAGCGCCAGCGTGACGATCGACAGCAGGTGGATCCACGAATAGCTGCCGTTTCCCTTGATCCAGAAGCTGGAAATTGCGGCCACCAGCATCAGTCCCGCCCAGGTGCGCCCCGCTGCACGGTGCAGCTGCGTTCCCTTGCGGGCGAGAAAGACCGCCGCGCCGAGTGCGAGCGCGGCGAGCGCCGCGGACAGGTGGATCCAGATTGCGGGCGTGAATGAAGTGGTCACTGGCGTCCCCTTGCATTGAGGTAGCGCCAGTTTCGGCAGGCCGGCGCGGGACGGCGACCGCGCTGCGACGAAAGGGCTGGAATCCGGCGCGAGAAGTCGCCGGCGCTCGCGAACGGGATCAGCCCTTCGCGAGCAGGTCAGGCGTGATCTCGCCGATCGAGCGCATGCCGCTCAACTGCATCGCGCGCACGAGCTCGCTCGTCAGGATCGCGAGCGCGTGCCGCGCACCCGGCTCGCCGCCGGCGCCGACGCCATAGAGCGTCGCGCGCCCGACCGCGACCGCCTGCGCGCCGAGCGCGCGCGCTTTCAGCGCGTCGATGCCGCGGCGTACGCCGCCATCCATCAGCACGGCGATCCGGCTGCCGACCGCGCGGGCAATTCCCGCCATCGCATCCAACGATGCGATGGCTCCATCCAGCTGCCTGCCTCCGTGGTTCGACACCCAGACGCCATCGACACCCATGCTGACGAGGCGCTCGGCGTCATCGACGCGGCTGACGCCCTTGACGACGAGCTTTCCCTTCCAGCGCTCGCGCAGCCGCGCAAGATCGTCCCAGCAGAAGCCCGGATCGATATCGCGGCCGACCGACGAAGCGAGCTTCAGGCCGCGCGCATCCGTGCCGCCGTAGCCGCGCACGTTGACGAAGTCCGGCAACCCGCCGTTCATCAGGATCCGCCAGGCCCAGGCCGGCCGCAGCGCGCCCGCCAGCACGTGGCGCAGCTTGAGGCTCGGCGGGATCGTGAAGCCATTGCGGAAGTCGCGCTCGCGCTTGCCGCCGGTCGCGAGATCGACCGTCGGCACGAGCGCTTCGTACCCTGCGGCCTCGGCGCGGTCTATGAGCTTGCTTACAAAGGCTCGATCGCGCAAGACGTACAGCTGGAACCAGCGCCGGTCCGGACCTTCGCGCGCGATGTCTTCGATCGACGCGGTTGCGTTGGTCGACAGCGTGTACGGGATTCCGAGCGCGCGGGCGGTGCGCGCGATCGCGAGGTCGGCGCCCGGCCACGCAATGCCGATCGCACCGGTCGGTGCGATCACGAACGGCATCTTCGACGGGCCGCCGAGGATCTCGCAGGCGAGGTCCGGTGCACGCACGTCGGCGAGCACGCGCGGGACGATGCGCACCCGCTCGAACGCGGCGCGGTTGTCGCGCAGCGTCACTTCGTCCTCCGCGCCGCCGTCGAAGAAATCGAAGATCGCGCGCGGCAGGCGACGCTCGGCGAGGCGGCGCAGGTCGGCGATCGAGTAGGCGCGCGTGACGTCGGCCATGGGCGTCGCGCATAATAGCCGAATGAAACCCGCGACCTTGCAGAAGCGCATCGAGGGCGTTCTTTCGCCCGTCATCACGCCGTTTCGCCGGGACCTTTCGCCCGATCCCGACCGGTTCGTGCGCCATTGCCAATGGCTGTTGCGGCACGGCTGCTCCGGCCTGGCGGTGTTCGGCACGAACAGCGAAGCGAACTCGATGTCGGTCGAGGAAAAGCTCGAGCTGCTCGATGCACTGAAAAGCGGCGGCGTGCCTCCCGGGGTCTTGATGCCCGGCACCGGGCACTGTGCGCTCAGCGACTCGGTCAAGATGACGCGCGAAGCCGTGCGGATGGGTTGCGGCGGCGTGTTGATGCTGCCGCCGTTCTATTACAAGGGCGTCTCCGACGACGGCCTGTTTCGCAGCTTCGCCGAGGTCATCGAGCGGGTCGGCGACGAGCGGCTGCGCCTGTACCTGTACCACATCCCGCCGGTTTCGAACGTGGCGGTCACGCTCGGTTTGATCGAGCAGCTGCTCGCGCGCTATCCGGGCACCGTCGCGGGCGTCAAGGATTCATCCGGCGATTGGTCGAACACCAAAGCGATGCTCGACCAATTCAAGGATCGCAGCTTCGACGTGTTCGCCGGCAGCGAAGTATTCCTGCTCGACAACATGCGCGCCGGCGGCAAGGGCTGCATTACCGCGACCGGCAACGTCAATCCGGGCGCGATCGACCAGGTCTATCGCCACTGGCGCGGGCCCGAGGCCGACAAGCTGCAGGCAGGCATCACCGCGACGCGCAAGATCGTGCAGAAGCAGCCGATGATCCCGGCGCTGAAGGCGATCACCGCGCACTTCGGCAACGACGCGCAGTGGAAGGCGGTGCGCCCGCCGCTCGTCGAGCTGACCGGCGAGCAGGAGCGCCAGCTGATCACCGACCTGAAGGCCGCCGGATTCTTGATGCCCGGACTCGCGGCTTGATTCGAAAAATGGGGACGGACCCCATTTCTCCGTGCCTCGAGAAATGGGGTCCGTCCCTATTTTTCCCGGCATGATTCGGGCGATCGCCGAGAAACTGCAGGCCTTGCTCGAAGCATGGTTCGGCGTACGCGTGCCGATCCTCGATCGCGCAGATGCGAATGACGGCGCTGCCATAGTGCTCGGCGGCTACGGCGCAGGCGGGTTCTACGACGGCAACACGACCGTGGACGAGCTTGCGCTCGCGGGCTTCCACCGGCCCGACAACGGCGATCTGCTCGCGGTCAAGTTCAGCATTGCGGTGCACCAGGAATCGGGGCAATGCGACTCGTGGGATGTCGAAATCGACGGCGCCCAGGATCGCGAGCGCGACGAGTTGGTCGCGCTCTTCGATCCACGCCAGCGCGAGGGCTCGTTCAACGACCACATGACGCCGACGCTGCGGTTCAACGCGACGGCAGTCCCGTTGCAACGGCGCTGACGCGCCGCTCGCCCTACTCCACCGTCCAGATGCGGACCGCGAAGTCGCGATTCCGCGGAAGTTCCGGCGTCACGAAAACCCCGCCGTCGGCGCTCGCCGCGATCCAACGGGGCGCAAACGGCCCGGGCAGATCGACCGTCGCCAGGTGCGCGTACGTGTCCGGAGCGAAGAAATCGATCCGCGCGCGATCGTCCGTGCTCGGGGCCGCTGCGATCCACCGCTCGCTGATTGCCAGAGTGCGCGCGTACGAGTTCGGATAGGGCGCGAAGCGGGCGATCGCCTCGCCAGTCCGCGACCACGCACCGACGTCGCCATGCAAAATGGTCAGGAGCCGGCCCCGCCAAGGATCGAACTCGAGCCCGAAGATCGGATGTCCGCGCTCGATCGCGCCGATCTGGGCGCGGCGGTCCGCATCGATCAGCGTCACCTGCGGCTCGCCCCGGGCGGTCGTCGCGCCCATCGCGGTCTCGTCGCAGCCGCCGTCGTCGCCGACGGCGATCAGAGACCCGTGCGGATCGGCTGCGAGCGTGTCGGCGGAGAAATATTCGTAGGATCCCCGCGAGAGCGTATGGAAGCCAAGGTCGTCGAACGCCGGAGCGCCGCGGACGTAGAGCGACGCGCCCGATAGCAGGGCGAGCCATCGCCCGCCACCGCCGAAAGCGAGCGGGCCGCTGCCGATCGATTTCGCCTCGGCCTCCTCGGCGAGGTCCGCCGGGCGGCGCAGCCGGACGCCGCCGTACTCGTGGACTGCGATGCGGCACCCGTCGGGCGACCACGCGACTGCGCGCACCTGCGAATTCGAATACGCGCCCGCGGGCGGCACGCGGATCTTTGCCGTGATTTCGCCGCCACGGGTACGAACGATGAGGCCGCCGTTCCCGTCGCCGGCGACGAAACGCTCGCCGTCCGGCGAGAACGAGGCGCGCTCGATCAGCGCGGTGTGGCCGCCCGAGACATTTTTGGCGGTAACGCGCATTTCTCTGGCGATCAGTCGACCGCGCGAAAGCGAATGCTCGGGTCGCGCTTGATCTGCTCGACCAGCGCGACTTCCCACTCGAGGTAGTCGCGCGCATGCTTTTCGGCGTTTGTACCGTGGTCATACGGCTTGTACCAGACGTCGTCGAGCGTAGTCGTCGCGCGCTCGATGCCGGATTCTCCAGCGCCTCCCGACGCGCGCCATTGAGCGTTGCCGCCTTCCAGCACTCGCACGCGCGTTCCGGGCCAGAGCGCGGCCGCTTCCGGCGCGGCGAGATGCGCGAGAACGCCGTCCTCTGAAGTCAGAACGAGATCGGTGAGCGCGCCGATTCGCGCGCGCGCTTCCGCGAGGCGCGAACGCACCGCCCACCAGGCGCCCGGAGCGTGAAAGGCGCGAAAGCGCAGGCTCGTCGAAAAATCGATCACGGTCGCGTCGCCAGGGGCGCTCACCGTTTCCCACGCCTGGAATCCGGCGACCGGTCGCGCACGCGGACCGTGCTCGGTACGCCATCCTGAGAAACCGTCGTCGCCCTCGGGCTCGAGCACGAACACCTCGTCCCAGCCCATCTGCACGAGCCACGACGCGGTCATCACCGAGCGCACGCGCGCCGGATCCACCAGCACGACGCGCGCGTTGCGCACGCCTATGTATTCGTCGGTCGCCTGCACGAGCTGGCCGCCGGGCGCGTGGCGCGAGCCTACGATGCGCCGCTGTTCGAATTCTTCGCGCGTGCGCACATCGAGCAGGAACAGCGTGCGTCCAGTGTCGCGCTGCCACGACTCGACCTCGGCACGCGAAGCGAAGCGTACGTCGAACCGCGTGGCGACGCGTTGTGCCGCCGCGCGAGCCTTCGCCAGCCCTTGTGGCGTCGGATCCTGCGCGATCCGCGCCGCACCGCGCTCGCAGGTAAAGCCCGCAAGCTCCCAGCCCATCGTGCCGTCCTGCAGCGCGACGACCGGGTTCGGGATGCCAGCATTGCGCAGCGACTGGCAGCCGATGATGCTGCGCGTGCGGCCGGCGCAATTGACGACGACGAGCGTATCGGCGTCGGGCGCCAGATCATGGACGCGGTACGCAAGCTCGGCGCCCGGCGCGTCGACTCCGCCCGGAATGTTCATCCGGTGGTATTCGTCGTAGGGGCGCGAATCGAGGATCACGAGCTTCGCGCGCTCGTCCTGCAGCCGCTTCAGTTCCTGCGGCGGCATGCGCGGCGTGTCGTAGCGATGCTCGACGAATTCTCCGAACGCTTTCGATGGCACGTTTACGCCGGTGAACAGCTCGCCGCCCGCTGCGCGCCATGCGGCGCAACCGCCTTCGAGGATCTCGACGTCGCGGTATCCGAGCTCGCCGAGCCGGCGCGCGGCGCGCACCGCGAGATCTTCGTCACCGCCATCGAACAGCACCAGCGGCGCAGAGCGCCGCGGCACCAGGTCCTCGATCATCATTTCCAGCCGCGACAGCGGAAGCGACGAGGCAAAGAACGGATGACCCTGGCAATGCACGCCCTGCTCGCGCGCATCGAGCAGCGCGAGCTCGCCGGCGCCCGCAAGCCGCTCGCGCAGCGTCGCTGCCGCAACCGGCCGCGTCACGGCCGGCCGGAACGCGCTTCGCGGATGTCCGAGTGCGGCGGGAAGATGCTCCAGCGCTGCGCTTTGGCGTCGTAGTACTCGCGCTTGTCGAGCTGCTCGAGCCCGCGGCCGTACATGTGGAAATTCAGCAGCGGCGCGGAGATGTGAATCGAGTGCAGGTCTTCCGGCAGGAACGTGACGCCGGTGCCCTGCCGCACGGTGTACTCGCCCTTCTCCTTGACCGCTCCGTCGGGGCTGCGGTCATAGAACCGGTTCACCTCTTCGCCGGTGACCCCGACGATCACGGCCCACGTGGTGTGGTTGTGCGCCGGCGTGCCGTACATGCCGCTCGACGAATTGGCGTACAGCGCGAAGCGGTGCTCGGGGTCCTCGGCAAGACGGTAGAGGCACGAGTTGCGCTTTCCTCCCGGTGCGGGCGGCGGATACGCCGCCTGGTCGAACAGATCGGTTCGCGCGGCAAGCTTGATCAGGCGCTGCTTGATGCGCTCGAGGCTTTCACGGGTGACGCCGACCGTGCCCTCGATGCGGCGGATGTCGGCGACCGCGGCATCGATCTCGCGGGCTCGTTCTTCGGCTGGGTTCATGGCGGCCTCCTGCGGAGACACTACTATACTCAACCTCCGGCGTGAGAGGGAGCACGACATGGCACATTTCCCGCAGTTGCTTCGTAATCTTCCCGCGTTCGAAGGACCGTTCGACGCGTTCAAGCTGGAAGCGAAGAATTGCGACGTGCTGTTCGCTTCCTACCCGAAGGGCACGGTGATCCCGCCCCACGACCATGAGACCGAAAACGTGGGCGTGATCACACAGGGCGAGCTGATCCTGATCGTCGACGGCAAGGAAACCCGCTACCGCGCCGGCGCCTGGTATCACGTTGCGGCGAAGCAAGCGCACGCAGCCCGGTTCGAGGTGGAGACATCGGAAATCGAGTTCTGGTTCTACAAATGAGCCAGGCGATGGAGCTCGTGTGGCCATCGGAGCGCTACCTGGCTTCGTACATCGCGGCGCTCGAGCGCGGCTGGTCGGGCGACCACATACGCGGAGAGGCCGCGACCAAGGAGGAGCTCGAAGAGATCGCGAACGACGCCGCGGCGTTCCTCGCCGGGCTCGTCGACCGCGAGGCGAAAGGCCCGCCGATCGAATTGCCCGACGGATCGACTGCGGAGCGGCTCCCGGGTTACCGGCGCTGGATGTGGGACGGGGAATTCTGCGGCAGCATCGGGTTTCGCTGGCGCCCCGGAACGAATGAATTGCCGCCGCACGTGCTCGGGCATATAGGCTACTCCGTCGTGCCCTGGAAGCAGCGTCGCGGCTACGCGACCCTCGCGCTCAAGCAGACGCTGCAGGATGCGAAGGCGGAGGGGCTCTCGTACGTCGAGCTCACGACGGATCTGGCCAACGCGGTGTCGCAACGCGTGATCACCGCGAACGGCGGAGTGCTCGTCGGACGCTTCACCAAAACGGCTGCGCACGGGGGCGCCGAGAGCCTGCGCTTTCGCATCGACCTGCGATGACGCCCAAGGCAATCGTGTTCGACCTGTTCCATACGCTGACCGGATTCGAGTCGGAGTGGTCGGACCTGCCCTACACCTGCGACGTGCTCGGAATCGAGCGGCGGGTGTGGAACGGCGTGATCACGACCGGATCGCGCTGGCGGCTCGCCGGCGAGGAGCGCGACGCCTACCGGATCCTCTCGCGGCTCGCGCGCGAAATCGATCCGCGGATCACCGACGAAACGGTCCGCAGGGCCGCCGGAATCCGCACCCGGCGGTTCCGCGACGCGCTGCAGAGGATCCCGGCGGCGAACGTGGCGACGCTGAAGCAGTTGCGGCGCGCCGGGTTCGGCCTCGGCCTCGTCAGCAACGCCGACGCGACGGAAGTCGAGACGTGGAAGGATTGCCCGCTGTCGGGCTTGTTCGACGTGGAAGTATTCTCGTGCGAGGTCGGACACGTAAAACCCGAGGCCGCGATCTTCCACGCGTGCATCGACGCGCTCGGGCGAAGGCCCGAGGAGTGCCTGTTCGCGGGCGACGGCGGCTCGAACGAGCTGGTCGGCGCGAAGGAAGTCGGGATGGCGACGGTTTTCGTCTCGGGCGTGATCGCGGAGCTGTGGCCCGAGAAGGTGGCCGAGCGGATCCCGGTCGCCGACCATCACATTGCCAGCGTCCCGGAGATCCTCGCGCTGCTCGGGCTCGCGAATGCGAACCGTTAGGACCGAGCGCCTCGTGCTCGAGCCGCAGACCGCTTCGCACGCCGAGGAAATGTTCGGGGTGCTGAGCGATCCCGCGATCTACGAATACGAAAACGCGCCTCCGCGCTCGCTCGAGTGGCTGCGGAAGCGCTTCGCAAAGCTGGAAACGCGGCGCTCCCCGGACGGCACGGAACACTGGCTCAACTGGGTCATCCGCATTCCCACGTCGGAGTTGATCGGCTATGTGCAGGCCACGGTGCATCCGGACGGCCACGCGGCGATCGCCTACGAGCTCGCGAGCCGCTTCTGGGGCCGCGGCCTTGCGCGGGCCGCGGTGGAGGCGATGGTTTCGGCGCTGGAGGAAGACTATGGCGTCCGACGGCTTTCCGCAGTGTTCAAGCGGCGGAACCACCGCTCGCAGCGGCTTCTCGAGCGCCTCGGGTTCTCACCCGCAACGCCGCAGCTTCATGCCGAGCTTGGCGCCGAGCCCGACGAGATGCTGATGCTGAAGGATCCGATCTGAATCGCAAGATCGGAAATCTGTGCGGGATGCTGGCGCCTCTGTTGTGGGCGTCCGCGATTGTCTTCTGCGGCAGCCTGAGACCGGAATACAGTCACTTCACGCAGTACATCAGCGAGCTCGGCGAGCGCGGCAGCTCTACCGAGTGGACGATGCGCTATCTTGGTTTCGTTCCGACCGGGCTGATGCACATCGCGTTTGCCGCATTCCTGTATGCGGCGTTTCGAGGCAGCCGGATTGCAGCGATCGCGGCAACGCTGCTCGCGATCAATGGATTGGCACGTATCGGCGCCGGCCTGTTTCCATGCGCGCCGGGATGCGCCGGACCCAATGTGTTGCTCAGCGAGCGGCTGCACAGTCTGTCGGCGGCGATCGGTTTTTTTGCGTTTATCGGAGCCTCGATGCTGTGGGGCATCGTGTTGCGTGCCGATCGAAGGCTCCGCGGGCTGAGTCCATATTCCATCGCCTCCGGTATTCTGGGCTTGGTGTTCCTGCTGCTGATGGTCTGGAGCGACCCGCAGAGAGCGGGCACAGGCTTGTACGAGCGCTTGTCGTCTGGCGTGCTGTCTCTTTGGGTGCTGGTGTTTGCCGCCAGGCTGTGGCAGCTGGAGAGAGCGACAGGCACCGTTGGGACAGCCGACTTCGCGCAAACGCTGCAGCAAGCGATCGACGAGTCGCGGGCGGCAGGTCTCGCTGATGCGGTGCGCGATCTCGAGCGAACGGCTGGTGCTGCATACACGACTTCGTCGGAGTATCTCGGCGAGATCGGCGAAGCGATCGCACGGTTTCTGAAAACGAACGGTCACGATTTGTCGCCTGCCACGGCGGCCAAGTTCCGCAGCTGCCTTGCCGAGGTCGGCAAGGTGTGGCCGAAGTATCGGCGGTAACGCAAGCCGCGGCCCTCAGTACCCGCTCAGCTCTGCCGCGGTAAAACCCTTGGCGCCCGGATCGGCTCCGAGCACGAGCTCGAGCATCGAGTTCATCGTCGTCAGGTCGTTGTCGAAGCCGCCGTGCCAGCCGGCCTTGGTCCGGTCGGGATTGCCGTCGGGGTCGTAGCACTTCACGCGGCCCGCAACGCCGTCCGCAGCGAGCCCCTCCTCCACTGCCTCGCGGTAGATCCGCATTCCGAGCAGCGGCACGATCGCGCCCTTCTGCTCGTAGGCGCGCGACACGAGGTAGAGCAGCGACTTGCGATAGATCTCGGCGACGTTGTCCTCCTTTTCGCGCTTGTCGTCGAGCTGGAAGTGGTGCACGGCGTCGATCAGGCGCGCCGGTCCCTTGAGCAGCGGGACGATCTTGTCGAAGAACAGCTCGACGCTGCACGCGGGCGCAAACAGGATCAGCTGCTCGATGGCCGGTCCTGCGAGCGCTTTCCATTGCTCGAGCAGATGCGCCATCCAGATCGATCCGGCGCTGTGGCACAGCAGATGCACTTTGGGCGCGCTCGCGCCCGCCGCGGCCAGCGCGTTGCCGAGCGTAGTGATGAAGTGCGTTCCCGCCGCCGGCAGCGGCAGGAACGCGCTGTCCGCGTCCGACCGCATTTCGCTCCACAGCGGGCAGCCGAGCGGCTGGCTGATCTTCTCGATCCACTTGTCCCACCAGTCCGAGATGCCCGCGACGCGTTCCCGCGCGTACTTGTCTTTCCCGACCAGTACGTCCTTGAGCTCTTCGAGCAAACTGGTTTCCCAGATGAAGTGAAGCTCGGCGATATCATTGCGCTTGAACACCGGGCGCCACCGGCCGGCGCGCAGCGCGGCGCGCTCCACGGTGTTCAGTCCGCCGTGCGCGAACAGCAGCAGGCGGCTGGGGCGCGGCTGGCGCTTGCCGGCGACGATCTCGCCGTTGACGAGGCGATCGACGATGTCGTCGATCTCGGCCGCGGTGGTCGGATACTCGCCGGTCGGGTTGTACTGCGCATCGTCGATGTGCACGTAGTGGCCCCAGATTTCGTGCGACGGCGGGCCCGCCTCCTGCACCCTCGTGCCGGTGTTGCCGTGCGTATAGCGCTCGCCTCGCAGCGCCGCGAGCGAATCGACGCGCAGCGCGGTGCGCGCCACCCACAGATCCCAGACGTTGACGTCGAAATCGTCGTAGTGCCAAAGCGCGACGCCGCCGCGCTTGCTCGCGGACCTTCGTGTCTGGAATCCGCCCCAGCCGGGACCCCATGAGTTCTGCACCAGGAATCCCTCCGTCGTATAGCCGACGATCGCGAACGCGTGACCGCCGCCGCCCGACGGGCGCTTCTTGTTGAACGCGATCGCGTGCTTCGCGGTGTCCCAGCCGCGGTGCGTTTCTGCGGCCGCATAGATGACCCCGACTTCATTCAGCGCGGCATGGACGTCGAGGCGCCTCGGCAGCACGCGGTAGTACGCGCCCAGCGGCGACGCGAGCGCGGCGAGTTGCCGCTCGCGCGTCAGATAGCCCGCGCCGCGGTCAAGCGGCCAGTCCGCCTCGGTGCAGACGCCGTGCTTGAACCAGCCCTTCATCGCGCCGCGCGCGCTCGAAAAGTCGTACCTCTCGCCCGGCCACTGGTCGTAGCGCTTCGCCATCTCGAACAGCATGCGCGCGCTCGCGCGCGTGGCGGGCTTCGCGGGCGCCGTCTTGCGCTTGTGCGCGAGCAGATAGTTGACGACCGCAGCGAGACCGAAGCCGGTGCACGCGCCCTCCGACTCCTGGTCAAGGATGTGGAGATACTCCCAGCGCGGGAACAACTCGTCCGGCAGCTCGACGAGCGCCGGGCGATAGATCAGGTCGCGAAAATCGAAGGAGTCGCGTTGGACATCGCGCACTCTTTTGCTCATTTTTCCTCCACGTTCAAAGAACGAGCAGCGTCCACATTCTAGTGATTGGCCGCACGCAGACCATTACCCATAAGAGGTAGGCCAGCGAGCCAGGCGGACAATTGCCCTTGCCCGTTCAACGGCGTAACGTATCGCGAGGGGGAGATCCCATGATCCGCAGGTCGATCGCGCTCGCCGCGATGTCATTCGCAGCGCTCTTCGGGGGAAGCCAGGCCGTGGCGGCAGAAATCAAAGTCCTGGCAAGTCCCGGCGTCCGCGGCGCCGTGAGCGAGCTCGCGCCGCAGTTCGAGCGCGCGACCGGCCACAAAGTCGTCACCGACTTCGTCGTCATCGCGATCATCAAGCGCAGAGTCGAGGCCGGCGAGCCGTTCGACATCGCCATCCCCAGCCCGGAGCTCATCGACGACCTGGTCAAGCAGGGGAAGGTCGCCGCCGACACGCGCACCGTGTTCGGACGCACCGGGCTCGGCGTCGCGGTACGCAACGGCGTTCCGAAGCCCGACATCAGCACCGTCGACGCGTTCAAGCGCGCGCTCCTAAGCGCAAAATCCGTCGGCCACTCCAAGGAAGGCCAGACCGGCGTCAACTTCCTGATCGTGCTCGAGCGCCTGGGAATCACGGCGGAAATGAAACCCAAGCTGAAAACCTACGAAGGCAACCAGATGGCCGAGGCTCTCGCGAAAGGCACCGAGGAAATGGGCGTGACCGGCATGGGGCCGGTCCTGGAGATGAAAGACGTTCAAAAACTCGGCGGACTTCCGCCGGAGATTCAGCGCTACGTCAATTTCAGTGCAGGCGTGAGCGCGAATTCGAAGGAGCCTGAAGCGGCGAGGGCGCTGCTGAAGTTCATGATGTCGCCGGAGGCGGCGGCGGTGGCGAAGGCAAAGGGGCTGGAGCGGGAGTGAGGTGGGGACGGGCGGACGCTGTTACATCTTGGTCGGTTTGGAGATCGACAAATCTGTCAACTAGTTTGACAACTACTGCTAGTTAGAAGTCACGTCGCGATGGTTTACTCAGCGCGGGAATACATCTTGTTCACGATATTCTTCGGGTTTATCTCCTTTCTCGTCCTAGGCTACGCGGCCCTTACGCTGTTCAGCGAACGTGGCGGGCTTGTTAGCGGATGGGTAATTTATTCAGGTGTTCTCAGTGTCGTAGCGACCATTCTCTCGTTCTGGCGCTACAAGCGTAGCAAGGCATCACGTGGTCAACACTTGGGAAGCGAACCGTGACTTCTAACTCTAGTTCGAGCGAACGCCTTGCCAGCAGTGCTGGCGGGCACCGCTCAACAAAACGTTATGAACCATGAAAAAGCCGTACCGCGGTAGTTGCCACTGCGGGAGAGTGCAGTTCGAGGTCGAGGCTGATCTCGACCACGTGCGGGTTTGCGATTGCTCGATCTGTCGCCGAAGAGGTGCACTCATTCATCGCGTCGAAGACGACGAATTGCGACTACTCACATCTATTGAGGAGCTAACCGTCTACGAGTGGAATACAAATGTCGCAAAAGACTACTTCTGCCCGGTTTGCGGGATCCTGCCTTTTCGGCGACCGAGAACCGCTCCGGACAAGTGGGGCGTGAACGTGCGATGTCTTGTTGACGTTGATCTTGGCGCAATCCCAATCAAGTACGTTTATGGCAGCAAGTTAGCTGTCGTCACTTGCGATTGGGACAGCGCCTAACCCGAACGTTGCCCGCAATGATTGAACGATGCACGTCAGTCGAGCACTCGGGATGGCTGGACCTTTTGTCGGACCGGCGTTGAGCGACAATGAAGTCTCGGCAAAACTCGAGGCACAGTAAGCGATGCCCCCTCCCTACTCCGGCCGTTGCCTCTGCGAAGCAGTCCACTACCGCGTAACGGAAGAGCCGCTGACGCTCTACGCGTGCCACTGCACCGACTGCCAGCGGCGCAGCGGCAGCGCGTTCGGTTTGTCGATGTGGGTGAATCTGCCTGCCATCGAAGTGACGAAGGGCGAAGTCACGCTTCACCAATCGACGAATGCCGAAGGCAAGCTGCGCCTGGCCAAGGTCTGCGGCCAGTGCGGCGTCCGCATGTGGTCGGAGCCGCCGAGGTTTCCCGGCCTGGCGGTGATGCGGCCCGGCACGCTGGACGACAAGTCGTGGGTGCGGCCGGTCGCGCACATCTGGACGCGCAGCGCGCAGCCGTGGTTCGTGTTCCCGGAAGGAGTTGCTCGGTACGAGAAACAGGTAGGCGACCTGGGCGTGCTGATCGACCTTTGGCGCAACCAGCCGGGCCGCGCGTCCTAGCGCGAAGACTATACTTTGCCCGCAACGCCGCCGGCGTGGGAGCGCCAGCGCGACACGCAACTCAAAAGGGGGGAACCGTGGACAAGAAATTCCTGATTTCGTGGCTGGTCCTGTTCGTCGTCTGGATGGCGGGAAGCTTCGTCGTGCACGGCGTGCTGCTGAATGCCGACTACATGGCGCTGCGCAACCTGTTCCGCTCGCCGGAAGATGCGCAGACGTTCTTTCCGCTGATGATCATCGCGCACGTGTTCCTGTCGGGCGCGCTCGTCTGGATCTACTCGCGGGGCGTCGAGGCGAAGCCATGGCTCGCGCAGGGCGTGCGCTTCGGGCTCGCGGTGGCGTTCCTGACCGTGATTCCGACCTATATGATCTACTACGTGGTGCAGCCGATGCCGGGGGCAACGGTCGTCAAGCAGCTGATCTTCGACGGCGTGCTGACCGTTCTGCTCGGCGTGGTGGTCGCGTTCCTGTACCGCTCGCGCGCCGCCTGAGCTAGCGGACCCTGTAGATCTCGTCGACGAAGTTGCCGCGCCACGCCTCGAGCGAGGCGCGCTTGCGGTCGGCCTGCGCGATCAGCATCGCGTGCTCATTGCCCTTGTCCCAGCGCAGCTTGTAGACGCGCTTGTCGTCCTTGCCCTTGCGCGCGATCGTCTCGTTCGCCTCGCCGCTCGGCGCTCCCCAGCGCGACTTGGCGTGCGCGACCACCTTGTCGCGGTCCGAGGTAGCGAAGCGCACCGAGAGCGACTGGATCGAGCCGTCCTTCAGGTACACCGTGAGCCGTGCCGGTACGCCCGCGAAAGCGATCTTCGCATCGTCGCAGCGCCGGTCGGCGACGCGCGAAGCCCATTCCAGCGGCTTGCAGCGCGCGCTCGGGAACGCCTTCTTGACCTGCGCCTCGTCGCCGCCGAGCGCAACGCCGTTCATCTCAAAGGCGGCGAGCGCCGCGGGCGCAGCGAGCAGCAGCGCGAAGAGCGCGAGCGTCCTCATCCTCGCAGCGCCCGGTAGCGGAAGCAGTCGCGCGAGTGGTCGTTGACCATCCCGACCGCCTGCATGAACGCGTACATGATCGTCGATCCGGTGAACTTGAACCCGCGCCGCTTCAGGTCGGCCGACAGCGCGTCGGAGATCTCGGTGCGGGCGGGAACGTCGCGCAGGTGCACGCGCCGCGGCTGCAGCGGCTTGTCGCCGACGAACTGCCACAGGTAGCGCGCAAAGCTGCCATATTCTTCCTGCAACGCGAGCACGCCTTTCGCGTTGACCACCGCGGCCTCGATCTTCGCCCGGTTGCGCACGATGCCCGCGTCGGCGAGCAGCTTGCGCTTCTTCGCCGCGCCGTAGCGCGCGACCTTCTGCGGATCGAAATCGTCGAACGCGCGCCGGTAGTTGTCGCGCTTGGCGAGGATCGTGTCCCACGAGAGGCCGGCCTGCGCGCCTTCGAGCACCAGGAATTCGAACAGCGTCCGGTCGTCGCGCACCGGCACGCCCCATTCGCGGTCGTGGTAGGCGACCGAGAGCGGGTTGCGCGCCCAGCCGCAGCGGCTCGGTCCGGAAGTCACACGCTGAGCAGCAGCGCGGCCGTCAGCGCGATGCCGGTCACGTAGGTGCCGAGCGCACCCAGGAAGCGCAGCGGGTTCGGACGATTGAGCGTCGGCATCGCGACCACGCCTGCTGCGTGCACGTAGCGCGACACAGTGGCGAGGATCATCGTCCACAGCACCCAGCCGGCCGGCTCCGATCGCATCGCCAACACGAGCATCAGCAGCCCCAGGACCGGCACGTACTCGGCCGCGTTCGCGTGCGCTCGGCACAGCTTGTGCAACATGTCCGTGGGATCGTCCGAATAGCCGTAATTGGTTTTCGTCTTGCCGCGTGTAAGCGACACCGCGAGTCCGAGCGCGAAGATCAAGAACGCGAGCAACCCGATGCAAACCAGCGCAGTTTTCATGCTTTTCCCCCTGCCGAAATGCTACCTCAGTTCGCACCCCAGACCGCAGCGGCGGTTTCGACCACCCGGAGCAGCTTCGCCTCCTGATCGGCAAATGCGAGCGCCGTGCCGTGCCGGTGGCTGGCGAATCCGCACTGCGGCGAGAGGCCGAGCCGCTCGAGCGGAACATGCGCCGACGCTTCGTCGATCCGGCGCCTGAGGTCGTCCATCGATTCGAGCCTCGGTGTCTTCGTGCTGACGAGGCCGAGCACGACGAAGCGATCCTTCGGCATGAAGCGCAGCGGCTCGAAACCTCCGGCGCGGCCGGTGTCGTACTCGAGGAAGAACGCGTCGACCTCGAGCCTCTGGAACGTCTTCTCGGCGATCGGCTCGTAGCCGCCCTGCGCGATCCATTTGCCGAACGCGTTGCCGCGGCACAGGTGCACGCCGATCGTCATGCCCTGCGGACGGCGCCGCGTAATCCGGTTGATCAGGTCGATGTAGCGATCGATCAGCCGCTCGGGATCGTCGCCGCGGGCGCGCACCGCCGCGCGAATGCGCTCGTCGCAGAGCAGCGTCTGCGCGACTTCATCGAGCTGCACATAGCGGCCTCCTGTCTCATGGATCGCTTTCAGCTCATCGACGTAGATCTCGATCACATCGGCGAAGAATTCATCGAGATCCGGGTACGCGTTGCGATCGACGCACGCGTCGCCGCGCGGGTAGTGAAGGTAGGACGGCGCCGGAAGCGTCGCCTTTGCGGTTCCGCTGCGCACCTGCGTCAACGCGAACGCGACTTCGTCGGCTACGATCGGGCCGGTGCGCCGCACCTTCTGCAACGCGATCGGCGCCGCGCCGATCCTCGCTTCATTGCCGGCATCGTCGCGCTGCAGGTCGACGTCGCCGACCGAATCGGCGCGGCCGAACCCAGCGACCTTCGATACGAAACCGAGGCGCCACGACTCGCGCCTGAATTCGCCGTCGGTGATCGAGCGCAGGCCGAGGCTCTCCTGCCAGCGGATCACCGATGCAATGTGCTCGTCCTCGAGTTGCTTCAGGCGCTCGGGAGCCGCCTTGGCCTGCCACGCATCGAGCAGCGCCTTTGGGCGCAAGAGGCTGCCGATCTGCTCGGCGCGAAAGGGAGGATTCAAGCCGTCCCGCCGGCGATCTTCGCCGCGTGGCGCACGCGCGCGAATTCCTCTTCCTGCGCTTCGTCCACCTTACCGGCCATTCGAGTATCGGCCAGCCACGAGTTTTGCTACTGCTGGCCTTTGCGCCGCAATCCGGTCCGATTCTGTGCGTTTACACGCACGTTTTAGCCGGCTTGTTGTCACTAGACCTCCAAAACGAGTTCATACTCTCCTAGTCACGTCTGGGCTGCGCGAGAGTGCGCGTGGGGAAGCCTGCATTGCGCTTCCAGATGAATTTACAGCTACTCATGATGTCCAATCAACACCCGTCCACCAATGCAGTAGCTCCGCGCGGATTCTTGATCGGCGTGCTCATTCACATGAGCGGATGGTGTGTCTCTGCGCAATCGCAAACGCTTTCAGAGCAGGTATTGGGGAGCATCGACATCCAAGGCTCTCTCGGAGGTGCGAGTATCGTCTCTCCCAGAGGCAACAACCTCGCGGTTCGCGAACGCCTTGGAACCAAGGAGCGTTACGTGACGCTACAGGGACCGGGACCGCAATTCGACCGGATCATCACCGGCGCCGTCTGGATAGAGGATCGATTGGTGTACTACGGTGAGCAAGGAGGAAAGTACTATTTGGTTGACGGAATGAACAAGGTTGCGCTGGATGGCACGCCAACCTCACCTCTGGTGCTGGGCCGCGTATGGCCCGCTTTTGACCGCTCGCATTACCTTACGTTTACCACCAATGGCAAAAGCATCTCTTGGTATGCGGACGGTATCAAGCAGCCGACGCGATTTGACAGACTGAACAACGCATTGAATCTCGCGCCCCCGGCTTCCACACCAATTTTTGTAGCTACCAAAAACTGTGTGGCCAAGGTAGTTGGTCATGCCGCGTCCGCCAAGGCCAACTGGGATTTGGTTCACTGGACATGGTCCAGCGCAGACGGATCTACGATGTACGTCTATGGTGAGACCGCAGGGCGGATGATGTTGAATCGAAATGGAGTGCCGGTTTTTAAGGAGCCATTGGACAAATTTCTGGCGAGCCGGGACGGAAAGAAGTGGATAGCCGCCATCGACCGCTCTACTGAACAGGGGCCCCGTCTTGCGCTGATTGAGGACGGTAATCAAGTCGCGGAGGTGAATGTTGATCTGACGCGGCATGCAACCTATTTGGCGTCGAACGGATCAACTTGGGTGTGGAAGATTTACGATGAAGATTACATCGCTGTCACGCTCAAGCAACCAGGAAAACCCGACAGGCGATTGGCTAAAGACCCGCTTGAATACTATCTTTCGGAGGACGGCAGCCGGGAGGCTTACCTAACCGCCTCCGACGGGACTCCACCCCGAGTCGAGATCGTCCTAGACGGCAAACAAGTCTCGATCGAAGCTGGGGTAGCTGCCAGGTCATTTCGTTTCGGGCCTGGGTCTGCCTTTGCCTTCGAAGCGCGTGACGCAGAGTCGAAATCGATCGTCAGTCATCTCGGACGAGGACCCACGTTTGATGAGTTGAGTACCGTACTGTTTCTTTCCGATGGACGCCCGGTGTATGCAGCGCGTCGGGGTCCGGACAAGTTTGTTGTCGTCGGCTCCACTCAAGTAACGATCCCGGCAGAGAACCTTTATGATCTGATAACACTCCGCATGGATGGCAGCAACGTCAAGGTCCTGGGCACCCGCGGAACAAATCTGGTCGCCTTCACTATTGCGAATTGAGTGCGTAAGCGCAGCTAATAACGCTACCTTTCAAGCCGTCCCGCCGGCGATCTTCGCCGCGTGCCGAACGCGCGCGAATTCCTCTTCCTGCGCTTCGTCCACCTTGACCTCGTGACTGGCCGGGCGTGCGCGCAGCTTCGTGTCGATCAGCTCTGCGCGGTCGCGCTGCGCGAGCCGGAATGCCTGGTCGCGGCCCGAAAGGTATTGCGGCGGCCAGTGCTGCGGCATGTGCTGGTACCACGCCGACGCCTGCAGCGTGAAGTACGGGTTCGCGAGATGCGGGCGGGCGAGCGCGACGAGGTCCGCCTTGCCGGCGGCCACCAGCGTATTGACCTGGTCAGGCGTCGTGATCGCGCCAACCGTCATCGTCGCGATGCCGACCTCGTTGCGCACCCAGTCGGCGAACGACGCCTGGAACATCCGCCCGTAGACCGGCCGCTGCTGCGGCACCGTCTGACCGGTCGAAACGTCGATCAGGTCGCAGCCCGTGGCCTTCAGCATCCGCGCGAGCGCCACGAGATCCTCGCCGAGCAGGCCGCCGGGCGCCCAGTCGGTCGCCGAGATCCGCACCGACATCGGCTTGTCTTGCGGCCACGCGGCGCGACAGGCGCGGAATACTTCGAGCGGAAAGCGCATCCGGTTGCCGATCGATCCGCCGTACTCGTCCTTGCGCGTATTCGTCAGCGGCGAGATGAAGCTCGCGAGCAGGTAGCCGTGCGCCATGTGCAGCTCGAGCATGTCGAAGCCGGCCTCGTTTGCCAGCACCGTCGAGCGGACGAACTCGTCGCCTATGCGCTGCATGTCCTCGCGCGTCATCTCGCGCGGCACCTGCGAAATATCCTTCATGTACGGAATCGGCGAAGGTGCGACCAGCGGCCAGTTGCCCTCGCCGAGCGGATGATCCATCTGCTCCCAGCCGAGCTGCGTCGAGCCCTTGCGTCCCGAATGCCCGATCTGCATGCACAGCTTCGCCTTCGAGTTCGCGTGGCAGAAATCTGCGATCCGCTTGAACGCGTCGCGCTGCGCTTCGTTCCACAGCCCGGTGCATCCCGGCGAGATGCGCCCTTCCGGCGACACGCACGTCATCTCGACATAGACGAGCCCGGCGCCGCCGATCGCGCGGCTCGCGAGGTGCACGAAGTGCCAGTCGTTCGGCAGGCCGTCGATCGCCGAGTACTGGTCCATCGGCGAGACGACGACTCTGTTTTCTACCACCAGGCCGCGCAGCCGGAACGGCGTGAACATCGGCACCGGCGGATGGTCGAGATCGATCTCGAACCCCTGGTTGCGCACGGTCACCGCGAACCAGCGCTGCACGTCGCGCATGAACGCGGGGTCGCGCAGCTCGAGGTTTTCCCACGTGATCTGCTTCGAGCGCGACATCACGCCGAACGCGAACTGCAGCGGATCCATGCCCCAGTAGCGCTTCATGTGCTCGAACCACGCGAGCGACACGTTCGCCGCGTGCTGCGTCTTCTCGACCTCCTCGCGCCGCGCGGTGTCGTATCTCGCGAGCGCGTCCTTGACGGCAGGCGCGGCCTTGAGGCTCTCGTAGAGCGCGATCGCGTCCTCCATCGCGAGCTTGGTACCCGAGCCGATCGAGAAATGCGCCGTGGCCTTCGCGTCGCCGACGAGCACTGCGTTGCCCATGACCCAGGTGCGGTTGACGATCGTCGGGAAGTTGCGCCAGATCGAGCGGTTCGCGATCAGCCGGTGCCCGGCGAGCTCTTCGGCGAACACGCGCTCGAGCGTCGCGAGCATCGTCTTCTCGTCGGCGGTGTCGAAGCCGAAATTGCGCCACGTCGTCTCGTCGGTCTCGATGACCCAGGTGCTCTGCCCCTTTTCGTACTGGTAGCAGTGCGCGAGGATGATTCCCTCGGGCGTCGAGCGGAAGAAATACTTGAACGCATCGAGCGGGCGGGTCGACCCGAGCCACGTGAACTTGTTCGGCCGCAGGTCGACGCTCGGCCAGAAATGCGCGCGGTGCTTCTCGCGGATCTTCGAGTTCATGCCGTCGGCGACGACGATCAGGTCGGAATCCGCAAACTCGGTCACGTCCTCGACCTCGCGCTGGAACTCGAGCCGCACGCCGAGCTCGCGGCAGCGCTCGTGCAGCAGCTGCAGCAGCGCGACGCGCGAGCAGCCGCAGAAGCCGTTGCCGCCCGAGCGCATCACGCGCCCCTTGTAGATGACGTCGACGTCGCCCCAGTAGGCGAAGCGGCGCCGGATCATCTCGTACGACGGCATGTCGTGCGCCTTGAACGTGTCGAGCGTCTGGTCCGAAAACACCACGCCGAAGCCGAACGTGTCGTCCGCCCGGTTGCGCTCGAGCACGGTGACGTCCCACTCGGGCCAGGTCTTCTTCGCGAGCAGCGCGAAGTAGAGCCCGCCGGGGCCCCCGCCGATCACCGTAGCTTTCATGCCGGATCCGGAATCACCGCGGTCGCCTCGATCTCGAGCCGCGCTTCGGGCTCGATCAGCCCGCCGACCTGCACGACGGCCATCACCGGATAGTGACGGCCGATCAGCTCGCGGTACGCGGCGCCGACTTCGCGCAGCGCGCTCAGGTATTCCTGCTTGTCGATCACGTACCACGTCAGCCGCACCAGGTGCTCGGGCCGCCCGCCGGCCTGCGCCAGCACCGCGACGATGTTCGCGAGCGCCTGCCGGAACTGCCCGGCGAATGATTTCTCCACGAAGCGCTGCTCGCCGATCCAGCCGACCTGGCCGGCGATGTAGACGGTGGTTCCGCCGCGCACCGCGATTCCGTTGGCGAAGCCCTTCGGTCTTGCCCACTCGGGCGGCTGCAGGATCTGCATCATGGCTTGGCTCCCTGGTCGGTGGCTGCTCGCTTCAGCTTGAAGCGCTGCAGCTTTCCCGTCTCCGTGCGCGGCAGCGCGTCGACGAACTCGATCGCGCGCGGATACTTGTACGGCGCGATATTGCGCTTCACGTGCTCCTGCAGCTCGGCGGCGAGCGCCGCATCCTTCGCCTGCCCGGGCTTGACGACGACGAATGCTTTGACGATCGTGCCGCGCTCCTCGTCCGGCCAGCCGACCACGCCGCACTCGGCGACCGCGGGATGCGACAGCAGCGCGCCCTCGACTTCAGGGCCGGCGATGTTGTAGCCGGCGGAGATGATCATGTCGTCGGTACGCGCCTGGTAGTGGAAATAGCCGTCCATGTCGAGCACGTAGGCGTCCCCGGTGACGTTCCAGCCGTTCTGCACGTAATCCTTCTGCCGCTCGTCGGCAAGGTAGCGGCAGCCGGTCGGCCCCTTGACCGCGAGCCGTCCGATCTCGCCGGGCGCGCAGCGATTGCCGTCCGCGTCGAGCACGGTCGCGCTGTAGCCGGGAAGCGCGTGGCCGGTCGCGCCGCGCTTGACGTGCGCCGGATCGTGCGAGATGAAGATGTGGATCATCTCGGTCGCGCCGATGCCGTCGATCAGCTCGATCCCGCTCGCCTGCTTGAACAGCTGGCGCGTCGCATCGGGCAGCGCTTCGCCCGCCGACACGCATTTCGCCAGAGAACTGAGCTCGTAGTTCTTGCCGGCGTCCTTTAGCAGCAGCGCCATCGCGCGGTACATGATCGGCGCCGTGAATACGATCGTGGTCCTGAAGTGCTCGATCGCCTCGAGCAGCGTCTCGGGCGTCAGCTTCTCGAGCAGCACGGTCGACGCGCCAAAGCGCAGCGGGAAACAGAGCAGCCCGCCGAGCCCGAACGTGAACGCGAGCGGTGGCGTGCCGCAGAACACGTCGTCTGCGGTCGGCTTCAGGCAGGAGCGCGGAAAACAATCGCACATCGCGATCACATCGCGATGGAAATGCATCGTGCCCTTCGGCTTGCCGGTAGTGCCCGAGGTGAACGCAATCAGCGCGACGTCCTCGGCCGCGGTATCGACGTTCGCGAACTCGATCGACTGCCGGGCGCACAGCGAATCGAGCGAGTCCGGAGCGCTGTCATACCAATAGCGCACCGTCTTCAGCATCGGGCAGGCCGGCAGCGCCGCGCGTAATTCCGCGGCCAGCCGGTGGTCGCAGAGCGCATGCGAGACCTGCGCCTTGGTGATGATGTCCGTCAGCTCCTTCGCGCGCAGCATCGGCATCGTCCCGACGCAGACGCCGCCCGCCTTCATCACCGCAAGCCAGCAGGCGGCCATCATCGGGTCGTTCGGGCCGCGCAGCAGCACGCGATTTCCCGGCACGAGTCCCATCTCGCCGAGGAGCACATTGGCGATCCGGTTCGCCTGCGCCAGCAGCTGCGCGTAGCTGCATCGCCCGTCGTAGGTGTGAATCGCGACTCGGTTGCCGAACCCCGCGGCGACCATCTCATCGAGCAACAGCACTGCGCAGTTCAGCCGGTCGGGATAATGCAGCTCCGGCAGGTCGAAGCGGAACTCCGGCCACTGCGAGCGCGGCGGCAGGTTGTCGCGAGCGAACGTGTCGACATGCGCGGTGCGGGTGCGGGCCATCGAGCGCTCAGCTTTCCCCGCGCTGCGCGACCTGCTTCAGCCGCGCGAGCAGCCGGAACAGGTCGACGTGCTCGCGGCGCGTCAGCCCGGCGAGCAGCTCGGCGATCCATTGCTCGTGCGCGCGCGCCATCTCGCCGAACGCGCGCTCGCCGGCGCGCGTCAGCCGCACGCGGAACGCGCGGCGGTCGGCATCGGCGCTGCGCTCGACCAGGCCCTCGCGGACCAGCTGGTCGACGATCCCGGTGACGTTGCCGCCGGTGACCATCAGGCGGCGCGACAGCTCGTTCATCTTCAGCCCGGCCGGATGGCGCTCGAGCTGCGCCATCAGGTCGAAGCGCGGCAGCGTGGTGGCGAAGCGGCTGCGCAGCCGCGAGCGCACGTGCCGCTCGATCAGCTGCGAGCAGGTCAGCAGGCGCAGCCACAGCCGCAGCGCGCGGTGGTCGTCGGCGCGCGCTGCGCTCTCGCGGTCGTGGCGCGGCACGGCCTGCAGCATGCTAGAACCCTAAATAGATTAGACCTAAAGCATTCTGCGGCCGCGGCGCGGGATTGTCACGCTGCGCCGCGGCACGGCGCGGCGCTAGAATGCGCGGCATCGACGAGGAGGCAGCGATGAACGAGACGCGCAGAACGTTCCTGGGAGGCCTGGCGGGCGCCGGCGCATTGGCGATCGCGGGCGACGCAACGCGCGCACTGGCGCAGGACAAGCCCGAGGCCGCGCCGGCCGGCACGCTCCCGAACGACGCGGTCAAGAAGGAAAAGGCCGCGGCGATGCAATATCACTCGGAGCGGCCGCTGACCGGATCGGTGCCGGCGCACGAGCATGACTTCGACGTCACGCCGAGCGAGCGGATGTTCATTCGCAACAACTTGCTGACTCCGGACGTCGATGCAGCGCAGCACCGTCTTACGGTCAAGGGGCTCGTCGACAAGGAGGTCGTGTTCACGATGGAGCAGCTGCGCACCGCGTTCCCGGTCGTAACACTGCAGGGGATGCTCGAGTGCGCAGGCTCGGGGCGCACGAGCTTCAACCCGCGGCCGAGCGGCACTCCGTGGAGTCCGACCGGCGGCATGGGCTGCCCGAAATGGACCGGCGTGCGGCTTGCGGACGTGCTGCGCGGCGCCGGGCTGAAACCCGGCGCCGCGCACGTCGCGGGCCAGGGCGTGGATCCCGGCATGATCGCTACCGCACCCGCGGTGATCCGCTCGGTGCCGCTCGCCAAGGCGCTCGAAGAAAATACGCTGGTCGCGTGGGGCATGAACGACGCGCCACTGCCGAAAGTGCATGGCTACCCGCTGCGCCTGGTCGTCCCTGGTTGGGTCGGCTCGGCCTCGACCAAGTGGCTCGGCACGCTGATGGTGCTCGATGCGCCGTTCAAGGGCACGTACATGACCGGCAGCTACGTGCAGCCGAGGTGGCCGGTCGAGCCCGGACAGAAAATGCCGGCCGAGACCGTTTCGACCGAAGCGTGGCCGGTGAAGTCGATGATCACGTCGCCCGCGCCGAATGCGCGCTTCAAGGGCACCGACCGGATCGCCGTGCGCGGCCGCGCCTGGGTCGGCGAAGGATCGATCGAGCGCGTGCAGGTCTCGACCGACGAGGGGCGGACGTGGCAGAACGCCACGCTCGGACCGAGGGGCGATCGCTTCGCGTGGCGGACGTTCACGTTCGACTACCAGCCGCAGCGCTTCGGCTACCACACGTTCCTCGCGCGCGCATGGGACGATCGCGGCAACGCCCAGCCGTTCGAATCGACCTGGAACCCGCTCGGCTATTTCTGGAACGGGGTGCATCGCGTCGGAGTCGTGGTTGTTGCGTGACCTCGCCGCCGCAGCGCTCGCGCTCGCGGCGGTGTTTTCGGTCGCCCAGGCGCAGGACCCGCAGAAGCTGACCTCGGGGCCGGGCTCGACGCTGACCACGCAGAAGTGCCAGATCTGCCACGAGCTCGGCCACGTCACGCGTTCGCGGCTGTCGCGCGGCGAGTGGACGGACAACCTGCAGAACATGCGCGAGCGCGGCGCGCCGCTGACCGACGCGGAAATCCAGGTGATCGTCGGATACCTCGCCGCGTACTACGGCCGCGATCCGGCACCGGCGCCTGCGCCCGACACGCTTGCTGCGACCAGCGACGATCCGGTCGCGAAACTTCTCGCCGACAACGGCTGCACCGCGTGCCACGACGTGACGAAGAAGCTCGTCGGGCCGGCTTTTCGCGAGGTTGCGCAGAAATACGCCAGCGATTCCGGCGCCGCCGCGCGCCTCGCGGCGAAGATCCGCGCCGGCGGCGACGGCGTCTGGGGATCCGTGCCGATGCCTCCGAACACCGGGCTCTCCGATGTCGATGCAAAGCGCCTCGCCGAATGGGTACTCGGCCAGAAATGAACCGCTAATCTGGTAGAGTGGTCCGCATGTCCGCACTAGCTCGCACGTTCGTTTTGCTGTTCGCCTGCGCATTCGCGTTGAACGCGAGCGCCCAGGGAACCGGACTCAAGCCGCCGGAGACGACGACCAAATCGAAGCCGGCCGCCAAGCCGGCGGAGAAAAAACCGCCGGAAAAGAAACCGGCCGCTGAAGAAGACAATCCGGGCGTCAAGGCGGTCGAGAAGATCTTCGGCTGCATGGCCGAGGGCCTGCCGAAGGAATGGCGCCGCGCCTGGGTCGTCGTCACCGAGCTCTCGGGGGACGACAAGGAGCGCAACTTCGAAGGGAAATTCTTCTACTCGCTCGACGACGCCGGCGCCAAGCCGGTTGCGCTCGTGCCCTGCAACGCGCGCGAGGTCGCGCAGGGCGTCTACGGGCTCAACGATTTCCTGGAGTTCGAGAAGCGCAAGTGGAAGGTCGCTACGCTGATCTTCACGACCGACGGCAAGTTCGAAATCAAGTACGACTACACCAAGTAAATCCGGACGCTAGCGCGCCGGTCACGCTTTCCGCAGGAAGTCGAAGTCGCAGCCGTGCTCGGCCTGCAGCACGTGCTCCATGTACAGCTTCGCGTAGCCGCGTGCCGGTTGCGCAACCGGCGGCTTCCACTGCGCGCGGCGCCGCGCGATTTCGGGCTCCGCGACCGCGAGGTCGATGCTGCGCGACTTCACCGACAGCCGGATCCGATCGCCGTTGCGCACCAGCGCAAGCGGGCCGCCCGCTGCCGCCTCGGGCGAGACGTGCAGCACGATCGTGCCGTACGCGGTGCCGCTCATGCGCGCGTCGGAAATTCGCACCATGTCCTTGACGCCGGCGCGCGCGAGCTTCGACGGAATCGGCAGGTAGCCGGCCTCGGGCATCGCGTAGCCCGACTTCGGGCCGGCGTTCTGCAGCACCAGGAAATCGTCCGCGGTCACGTCGAGCGCCGCGTCGTCGATGCGCGCAGCAAGATCGTCGAGCGAAGTGAAGACGACGGCGCGCCCTTCTCTCTCGAACAGCGCCGGATCCGCGGCCGAGCGCTTCAGGATCGCGCCGTTCGGCGCCAGCGAGCCGAACAGCGCGACCAGCCCGCCCTCTTTCGCCAGCGGCTCGGCGAGCGGCTTGACGACGCTGCGGTCGACCCATGACGGCTCGCGCTCGATGCGCTCGCCGAGCGTGATTCCGGCGACCGTCAGGCACTCGAGGTTCAACAGCGGCTTCAGCTCCCGCAGCACTGCGCCGACCCCGCCTGCCGCATGCAGGTCCGACATGTAGTACTGGCCGGTCGGCTTCAAGTCGACCAGCACCGGCGTCGAGTCGGACAGCACGTTCAGGCGCTCGAGCGAGACCGGGATCCCGAGGCGGCCGGCGATCGCGGTCAGATGCACGATCGCGTTGGTCGAGCCGCCGATCGCGAGCAGCACGCGCAGCGCGTTCTCGACCGATGCGGGCGTGATTACCTGCGACGGCCGGATCGGAATCTTCGCCAGCTCGACGGCGCGCGCACCGCTGGCCTCGGCCGCGCGCAACCGGTCCGAATGCACGGCGGGAATCGCCGCGCTGCCGGGCAACGCCATGCCGAGCGCTTCCGCGATCGCGGCCATCGTCGATGCAGTCCCCATCACGGCGCAGGTGCCGGCAGTCGTCGCGAGATTGCCTTCGACCTCCTCGATCCCCTGCGCGTCGACCTTGCCGGCGCGATGCAGCGCCCAGAACCGCCGGCAGTCGGTGCACGCGCCGAGCCGCTCGCCGCGGAACGAAGTCGGCATCATCGGGCCGGCGAGCAGCTGCACCGCCGGCACGTCCGCGCTCGCGGCGCCCATCAATTGCGCAGGCACAGTCTTGTCGCAGCCGCCGACCAGCACCACCGAGTCCATCGGCTGCGCGCGCACCATCTCCTCGACGTCGATCGACATCAGGTTGCGGAACATCATCGAGGTCGGGTTGAGGAACACTTCGCCGAGCGAAGTCGTCGGGAACTCGATCGGCAGCCCGCCCGCCGCGAGCACGCCGCGCTTGACCGCGTCGATCAGCTCGGGGAAGTGGCGATGGCAGTTGTTGAAGCCGCTGCGCGAGTCGGCGATGCCGACGACCGGGCGCTCGAGCGCGTCGCTCGAGTAGCCCATGCTCTTCGCGAACGAACGGCGCAGGTATAGCGAAAACCCTGCATCGCCGTAGTTGGTGAGCCCTCGCGCCAGGCCCTTGTGCTTCTGCTCCGCCACGGCAGTCATATTAGCCGAGCACCGTTCAACCGACTGATTTATAAAGGTGGGAAGACTCCCACTCCTGAGAATTTCAAGAGTGTGGTTGCCTTCCCACTAGGCGGGGCGTACCTTTGTTGTGAAGGAGAACGGCATGGAAACGGTGGCTGAGCTGGGCAGCGATCTGCTCGAAACCATAGCCGACTATTGCCGCCGCGCGGGCGTCGCCGAGTCCACGTTCGGCCGCCGCGCGGTCAACGACGGCAAGTTCGTCGCGCGGCTGCGCGACGGCGCGCGGATCACGCCGGAAACGCTCGAGCGCGTCAGCGAGTACATGGCTCGCCACGGCGTCGCGGTCCCGTCCGAGCCGCGCGAGCTGCGGCGCCTGATCCGCGTCGCCAAGCCGCCGGTCGCGCGGGCGCCGGCCGACAGCCCGCCTTCGCGCAATTTCCGCTTTTTCGACAACCGCCAGAAATACCTGCTGTTCGTCAGCACCTGCAGCGAGAAGGAAGTAATCGCGCGCCGCGTCGGACTCGAGCTCGCGCACATCCATCCGCGGCCGCCGGCGGTCCGCGTGTTCGATGCCGGAATGGGAGACGGCACGGTGCTGACGCGCGTGATGCGCGAGATGCACCGACGCTTTCCGACGATGCCGTTCTATTTCGTCGGCAAGGAAGTGAGCCTCGAGGACGTGCGCCTTTCGCTGGCGAAGATGGCGGATCGCTTCTTCGAGCATCCGGCGACGGTGCTGATCGTGACGAACATGTACTACAGCGAGGCGCCGTGGCTCGCGCCGCGCGCGCTGTCGGCCGCGACCGCACTGCTGTGGCACGAAGCGGCGCTGACCGGGACCACCGCGCATGAATTCAGCGAGCAGATCTCCGCGCTCGAGCCTTTCCTCGCGAAGAACTGGCAGGCCCGGCACAGCCCGAAAACCGGCAACCCGATCTACGAGCGGCCGGTCGCGCTGGTGCTCTACCGCGACGATTTCCGCTTCCTGCTCGACGACGTGATCCCGCGCCAGGGCAAGGCGCGCGCCGACTACGACCTGGTGCTCGCGTCGCAGCCGTACCGCGCGCGCGTTCCAGTCGACTTCAAGGCTTCGCGCGTGATCGCGCCGCTCGCGCGCGGTCTCGGGCCTGGGGGCCGCCTGCTCGGGATTCACTCGTACGGCCACGATCCCGGACTCGAGATCGTGCAGAAGGTCTGGCCGGACGAGGATCCGTTCCGCAGCGGACGGCACGACGTCCTGCGCGCGGTGCGTGCGGAATTGGGCAAGGACGCGCGCCACTACAACTTCAACGCCTACTCCGACGCGCGCGCGGTGTTCCGCTACGACATGCACACGCTGCCGACCGAAATCTCGGCGAGCATCGGCACCTCGACGCTGTTCGCGGCATGGAACGCAGCGGTCTACGTCGCGCAGATCGACGACGAGCGGCTCGGCACCGTCCTCGGCGAGCGCAAATACCTGGAAGCGACGCGCGAAGTGCTGCAGGCGCACGGCGGGTTGTGGTTTCTCGACGAGTCGTACGTGATCTCGAAGAAGAGGGGCTGAGCATGGAACCTTCCACGCGTTTGCAGGGCGCCGGCAGCGCCGAAGTCGCGGCCGCCGCAGCGGAGCTCGTCACCAACGGCTCGGTCGAGATGGGCGCGCACCGTCCCGGGGATGCGCGCGCGATCGCCGCGGTGCTGCCGGCGGGAACGCCGGTGTACGTCAATCACCTGCCCCGGCACAGCCTCGCGGATTCGCTCGCATCGCTGATCGCGGTGCGCGACGCGGGGCTCGAGCCGGTGCCGCACGTCGCGGCGCGGCGCATCCTGAATCGCGCCGAGGTCGATTCGTTCCTCGGCCACGCGGTCAACAGGGCCGGCGTGCGCAAAGTGCTGCTGATCGGCGGCGACGAGTCCGCGCCGCTCGGTCCGTACCCGGACGCCGGCAGCGTGCTTCGCGAAGGCATCCTGCCGGCGTGCGGCGTCCGCGAGGTCGGCATCGCGAGCCACCCGGAAGGCAATCCGCGGATCCCGCTGGCCGTGCTCGAGCGCGCGTTCGACGAGAAGCTCGCGATCGCCAGCGCTCAAGGGCTCGGCGCTTATGTCGTCACGCAGTTCTCGTTTTCACCGGCGCGGATCCTCGAGCATTGCACCAACCTCGCGCGGCGCGCGCCCGGGGTGCCGGTCTATGTAGGGCTCGCGGGTCCTACGTCCGCGGGAACGCTGCTGCGCTTCGCGCAGCGCTGCGGCGTCAGCGCATCGCTGCGCGCGTTGCGCGACCAGGGAATGGCCGCGGTCAATCTGGTCACCCACACCGATCCCGGCGACCAGCTCTCGCTGCTCGCGCGCTATTGCGCATCGCATCCCGGCAGCAGCATCGTCGGCGTGCACGTGTTCAGCTTCGGCGGCGCCGCGACTGCCGCCGCCTGGATGCACGACACGATCACGAAGCTCGGGACGCGCTAGAGGTCGAGCGCGCCGCTCGAGCGCTGGCGCGCATCGTCGCCGACGATCGCCAGCTCGCAGCCGCGTCGCAGCACTTCGACCGTCTCGTCCCAGAAAATCGGCCGCCGGAATGTCGACGACAGCGTGAACCGGCCGGGCAGGCCGCCTTCGGCGATCGCCCGCATCATCCAGGTAAACGACATCAGCCCCTGAGCGACCGGCGCGCGCAGTCCGACGCCGGCTGCGACTTCGGGATCGAAATGCACCCGATAGCTCGGGAATTCGTGGCTGTACGAGGCAACGCGCTGCGGCGTGAGCGTCATCCGCGCGACGCTTGTCCAGTCTTCGCGGTCGAACGCGCGATCGACCGCTGCCGGCGCGACCTTCGCGTTCGCGTCGACGCGGAAGTACGTCAGCTCGCCGAGCACCTTCGGCGCGCCGCTCGCGTCCTCGAACGCGAACGCCGTGTGCGCGAACTGGCCCTTCGGAGTGCGACGCAGCTCGCGCACGCGCCCGCGCACCGTCAGCGGCTCGCCAAAGCGCACCGGCGCCAGCTGTTGCATCCGCTGCCCCGCGTGCAACCCGTCCATCGGCGTTCGCTTCAGGTAGCGCATCGCGAGAATCGTGTCGTTCGCGAGGATCGAAAGATCGACCGTGTCGCGGAACAGGCTCGCGGGGACTTCAGCCGCGTCGTGGTAGCGGCGCTGGCGCTCGGCCGTCACCGTCGTCTGCCAGGGCTGCAGCAGCAGCCCCGGTTCCAGATCGCGTCCTGCCTCGGCGTAGCGCATGCGTGCGCATCTTACCGGTAGACTTCCGCGCGACCACTTTCGAAGGAATCGTCATGGCCGCAATCGGCTTCATCGGTCTCGGCGCCATGGGGCGTCATATGGCGGCGAGCTTGCAGCGCGCCGGGCACGAGCTGCGCGTGCACGATCTGAAGCGCGAAGCAGCCGCCGAGCATCTCGCGACGGGCGCTCGCTGGGCGGAAAGCCCGACCGCCGCGGCGCAAGGCGTCGACGTGCTGTTCACGTCTCTTCCTGGCCCGCCGGATGTAGAAGCAGTCGCCACAACGTTGCGCGACGTGCTTCGGCGCGGCACCGCCTGGTTCGATCTGACGACCAATTCGCCCGACGTCGTACGCAGGCTGCACGCTGCGCTCGCCGAACGCGGCGTGCACCTGCTCGACGCGCCGGTCAGCGGCGGCCCGAAAGGCGCGCAGAGCGGCAAGCTCGCGCTGTGGGTCGGCGGCGAGCAGGAAATCTACGAGCGGCACCTGCCGCTGCTGCAGGCCATCGGCGACCAGCCGCTCTACGTCGGCCCGATCGGGGGCGGCACGATCGCCAAGCTCGTGCACAACTGCACCAGCTTCGCAATGCAGGCGATCCTCGCCGAAGTGATGACGCTCGGCGTCAAGGCCGGCGTCGAGCCGCTCGCGCTGTTCAAGGCAGTGCGCCAGGGCGCGACCGGCCGCGCGCGCACGTTCGACCGGCTGCCCGATTTCTACTTCGCCGGCAAATTCGATCCGCCCGCGTTCGCGCTTGCGCTCGCGCACAAGGACATGACGCTCGCGCTCGAGCTGGCGCGCAAAAACGGCGTGCCGGTGCGGATGGCCGAAACTGCGTTCGCCGAGCTCGATGAAGCGATGCGCCGGGGCTGGGGCGGGCGCGACTGCCGCGCCGCGATGACGTTGCAGGAGGAGCGCGCGGGCGTCACGGTGCGCGTGCCGGCAGATAAGTTGAAGGGCGCGCTGGATTAGAGGGGGGCGCTGCGATTTGATCTTGCGCCGCTGCGAGATTTGATTCGCAACCCTCGCGGGCGTAGCGTGTTGAAACGAAGGAACGATCAGGGCGCGGTTACATGTTCGTCGGTTTGCAAACCGACAAATCTGTCAGCTCATTTGTCAACCAATACTAGTTAGATGGCATGAAATGACCGTCCGAGAATATGCGTTCTTCGTCGCGCTGGCCGCGGCGCTTATTGCCCCAATCCTATTTACTCCTCCAAGCGAAGGGTTGCGTCACTGGCTGCGTAGATCCACGATGACGCCAGTCGAAAAAGCAGTACGGGACAAGAGGCAACTCTGGCGCGGTATTGTCGGTTTCGTTGTTGCGTTCGGATTCCTCGCGCTGGCAGGTTGGTTGTGCGACTGCGGATTCTTTTTCTTCTAGCAGCGTGTATGCCATCTAACCCTGCAGCCCACGCAGACGCGCGCGCGAGCACCGCCATTTCGGACGCGTCGCCAGGCGCGCGCCAGTGGCGTCTACGTTGGGCGGATGAGATCTCAGCATGAAGCGCAGTAATTTCGGTGTCGACTGCTACCGCTCGCTTGTGGAGGCGCCACGGGCAGTCGTGGTCGTCAGCCTGATCCTCAGTCTCCTTGTCGTGTCCTTCGCCACCGAGGCCCAGCAGCCGGAGAAACCGTACCGCATCGGCTTTCTGTCGGTTGCAGTCGGGCCAACTACCAGAACACAGAGCTTTCTCGACGGACTCCGCGACCTCGGCTACGTAGAAGGCAAAGACTTCGTCATGGAGTACCGGCGCGCGGCCGGACAGCTCGAGCGGCTGCCCGAGCTAGCGGCCGATCTGGTCAGGATCAAGGTGGATGTTATCGTCGCCGCGGGCACCTTGGCGGCGCTGCCCGCGAAGCGCGCGACCGGGACCATTCCCATCGTGTTCGCCGGTGCCGCGTACCCCGTCGAAAGGGGGATCGTGACCAGTCTGGGGCGGCCGGGGGCGAACGTGACCGGCGTCGCACTGCATGTCAGCGTCGCCAAGTATCTGCAGTTGCTCAAGGAGATGGCCCCGAGAATCTCGCGTGTCGCTTACTTTTACTCCCTTCCCGCAGCCGACGAATACACGAGCACCTATCTCGCGGGGTTGGAGGCCGATGGGCGGGCGTTCGACCTGAAGCTCGACCCGGTTCACGTGCGCGAGCCGGCTGATGTCGAGCGGGCGTTCTCCGAGTTCACGCGGAACGGCACGAACGGGTTGCTGGTCGACAATCCGAGCGTACTTCTCAGAGTCCGGGAGCGCGTGTGTGGACTTGCCCTGAAGCAGAGGCTCCCGGTCGTCGGTCGAGGTCGCGAGTTCGCGGACGCCGGCTGCCTGACGTCGTACGGCGAGAACCTGAACGAAGTGTACCGACGTGCCGCCACCTACGTCGATCGGATCCTCAAGGGCATGAAGCCCGCCGACTTTCCTGTCGAGCAGCCGACCAAGTTCGAATTCGTGATCAACATGAAGACCGCCCGCGCCCTTGGCCTCACGATCTCACCGTCGCTGCTGTTGCGGGCGGATCAGCTCGTTGAGTGATGTCGCGTGTGCCGCTCGCCGCGGCCGCTCAGCATGACCGTTAGCCGTCACCGGATGCGCAAGGCGGTATTGCTACCTGCCCTATTTGCCGTCGTTGTACTTCCTCTCGCGCTATTTGTCATAAACGGCGCAGGGACACATATGTCGCCGTTGCTGCTTTATCTGCCTGCAGCTCCGTGGTGGCTGGTATACCAGGGTGGGTCTATCGTAAGTGAAACAGGGGTACTGCTAGTTGGATGCGCAATAAACGCATTCCTGCTATATCTCTTGGGAGCTGCCGTGGACAGGCGCACCAACCGTGACAAACGAGACCTAGGCGGCAGAAATAGGGTACCGAGACAATGACGGCTAACAACGCGTTCGAGAGCGGACCGCCTTCGGCGGCGGCTCAATGCGAACGTTGGCGGCAAACGTGGCGGGCGCGCTACGCGGCAGGCGGGGGTTGCTGCTCCACACGCGGCAGTTCAGCATCGATGCAGGCCCAGCGCGGTGCACTCGACGTCCAAATGGTCATTGCGGGGCTTGCACGATTCGGTTCGTCAAAGCTTCCAACCCGAACGAAGATCAAATGTGGTCGCGCCTCCGCCTCGCTGAACAAGGGAGTACCGCACGTCGAGCAAAATTGCCGATGCATCCGGTTGCCACTGTCCGCGATGCTCGCGAAGTCGGTCGTCCTCCCCACAACCTTGAATGCCGCGGTGCGAAAGCAAGCTCCAACCGTCCCACTACCTGCTCCCAAGTATTGGCAATCTCGGCACCAGCAAGTGCGCGTAGTGATCGGCGGCTCCTCGCTCTCCCAACGAACCGCGCCGCAAAGGCACCCGCCAGTCAATGTCATTGCGCTCTCCCAAGGTCAAGAAGGTAGTGAAAGCAGATCGTACCCTTCGCGGTCAACTTCTGGTCGGGGTGCCGCCTGACCCGTCGCTCCACACCGACGCGCTGCCTTTGAGTAAAGGAACTGATATGTCCGGCTCGGATCGGTACGAACTTCGTTCTGGAGTACCAATTCTCAGACTCTTCAAGGCTCGTGCGAGACCAAATTGCGAAAGCGCTCTGGCAGAAAAACTTTCGACGTCGTCCGTTCAGGTCGTCCGCAACGAACCAGGCTTTCTCGGCTTTGTCTGCGCAGGTCCGGCCAATAATTCTGATCGTGATTTCGTCTTTGCATCGATGTGGCGCGATGCGGACGCAATTGAGGCGCGCTTTGGCCACGATTGGCGCGTCTCGTTTCTTCCGCCGGGATATGCCGAACTGATCGAAGAATGTACCGTGGAGCATTATCAACTTACCGGACAGTCTTTTCCTCGATCGCTGATAGAAGAAGGAAAACCGCTATCACCATGAAGCACGTGCGTTGTTCTCAGGAGCCCTATGCCAGTTCACCACAACATGCTCGGCCGTACGCCCTCTGCCACTGAGCGGATTCTCTTCCCCATAGCGGACCAGGCTTTGGGAACCCACGCGTCCCTCGTATACGAGAACGTGCTCAACCCGGGAATCACGGTGCCGCTTCACCAGCATCCTTGCGAGGAAGTCATCGTTTGTACAGCCGGTGTCGCCGAGTGCTCCTTGAATGGAGAGCCGTGGCAGCGGTACGAGCCTGGCAGTGTGCTGATCATTCCGCCGAACACGCCGCACTCTCTGAGGAACATTGGCCCCGGTCTGCTCCGGCAGCTGGCCTTCATGCCAACTGTCGTAAACCAGACTGTCTGGCTGGAGCACAAAGGAAGCGTTGAGTAGTGCCCACGCATGCGACCTCTTCGGTACTCAATCAACGTCACATTGGACGGGTGCCGTGATCAGTAAGGAAAAGAGAAATGGTTCCAAGTCGCCTCTCGATCATTACCTGCAACATCTGGCTGACCGAGCGTTGGCCGGCGCGCGCACCGGCGCTGGAAAGACTTCTCACGCTGTTCACCCCCGACATACTCTGCGTGCAGGAATTGCAGCGTCCGACGCAGGAGTTCCTGGACCGAGTTTTGAGCGGGTATGCGCGGGTCCATGATCCGTTTCCGGGTTGGACCAACGAGAGCAACATCTACTGGAACGAGGCATTGCTCGAGGAGACCGAGCACGGTGCCGAGGAAGTTGGTCACGTCGAGCCGGAGCGGCGCATGTTTTGGGCGCGGCTGCAGATCAAGTCTTCGCGCAAGGCGATCTTCGTCGCGACCGCTCACCTGACGAGTCCCCGGCACGGCGATGAAAGCGAAACGGGTGTGTCGCCGAGGATACGGCAGCTCAAGCGAATCGCCGACGAGCTCACGCGACGCGTGCGCGACGGCGAGCCGGCGTTCTTCATGGGTGACATGAACGACGCCTGGCATCCCCAGCGCATCCTCATGCAGGCGGGATTTGTGAGCTGCTTCGCAGCGCTGGGAATGCAGAGCCCGCCCACCTTCCAGTGCTATCCGACGGCGAACGTCCAACCCGGGGAGCGAACGGTTACCGAGGCGATCGATCTCATCGTCGCGAACAAGTACGCACGCGCGATCGCCGCAAGCGTTCCGCAATGCTACGCTGGTGACCTCGCACCGTCGGATCATTGGCCGGTGCAGGCGATCTACCAGCTTGCATGAGTCTGCGCGATGAAGCCCTGGCCCTATGGCGAACGATCCGTTCGACCTCGATCGCTTCGTAACGGCGCAGGAACCAATCTATGCGCAGGCCCTGGCCGAGTTGCGTGCCGGATCCAAGCGCACCCATTGGAGTTGGTTCATCCTTCCGCAGATGCGAGGTCTCGGCGCCAGCCCGATGTCCGTCCTGTACGGAATAGGCTCCCTCGATGAGGCAAAGGCATACCTCGCTCACCCGCTGCTCGGCGCGAGGCTTCGCGAGTGCGTATCGGCCATGAACAGCCACATGGGCCTCAGTGCGAGCCAGATTCTGGGCTCGATTGACGCACAGAAGTTCCGATCCTGCGTGACGCTCTTCATCGAAGCCAGCGAGCGCGAGCCAATCTTCACCGCAGCGCTGGCCAAGTACTTTGGCGGGTCGCCGGATCAAACTACTCTGTCCCTGCTGGCCGGCCAGCAAAAGCGCGATGAGACCTGACCGCGCGTTGGAGTGGATGGCGCGGCGCCTTTGTTGCCGTGTGCTTTCGTCGCGTCGCTCCTCGCGCGATCGTTCGTTTGCGTAGCGGGAATGAACTTGCGACAGATCGGGTCCTCGATCATTTTCTTCACCGTCGTGTTTTGGCCGGTCGGCGTTTACGTGGCTTTCGTGAGCCCTGCCCTGATGCGTCAGCTTGATCGCCCTGTAATGGCGCTTCAGGCCGCCCTGTTTCTTGTAGTCCCCATCGTCGTAATCGTGTTGTCCTACTTTCCTTTTTCTTCACAGAAAGAATGGAAGCGCAGGGGTTGGGTGATTTATGGGAGTTGGTTTCTGGTCGGGTTTCTAATGGCGTACGCGTTTTCTGCTGCGCTCGGGGGAGTATCGATGGCGGTAGTAGAGGGCGTCGCGAGCCCAACCGGGTATCTGCAGAATGCCGGCGCTGCTGTCCTCTTGCTTGGGATGGCTCATATCGCGATAGTGCCCTGGGTGTTTATCGCCCTGTTCACGCTGAAGGCCATCAATCGGCGATTTCATTTGTGGTCCGACGTTGTCGCAAACTAATCAATCACTGCATGCGCCGTGCCCACGCGTGACGTTCGCGTGCGCATTCGCGGGCATTGTCCTGGTGCTGCAGGCAACGTGTGCATTCTCTTCGAGAGAAGGCGAGGCACTCGTCCAGCCCATTCTCTGGATCATTTGGACTTTGCTGGTCACCTTTGTCACGCTGGTCAGCGGCGGCTGCTTTCTCGGAGCGTTCAGGGCAAGCAAAAGTGGCGAATCGATACTGATGGGCGGCGCGCAGGGACTGCTGAAAGGGGTGGTCACGTTTGTGGTCGTAGTCGCCGTGTCGGTAGGCGCATTGACTGTCTTGGGCATGTTCTGGGTGGCCTATTCATTGCTGTACGTCTACGTGTTGCATCCTTCCTGAGTCACGATGACGCCGACCCCCGCGCCAACCGTCAGCTTCGCGAGCGATTTCGATGGCGACCTTCACATGTTTTCGCAGGACCCGGATACCGCCACCTGGCGAGTCTTTGTCATCGCCAGGGACCTGAAAGAATACGAGCGCAAGGTCAGCGATCAATTCATCGGCTGCTACTGGCGCCTCGCACCTGGGGAGCCTTGCTGGTACGTCGACGACGTGACAGAGGGGATGTTCATTGAGATCCGCCGTCCTGGCGCTGCCCCGGCGCGGGCAGTACATCCTCGCTGGAAAATCTGGCAAGCCCGATACGCCAAGGGCGAGGAACCTTCTGTCCTGTTGGAGCGCTGGGGCGGTGCAAGAATTCAGGTCGTCGACATGCAGGTGCATCACAAATCGCACTAGCGGCCCGTTGCGCGGGCTGGTCGACGTGCAAGGCAACGAATAGGAGGTGCGTTGTGAGCAATCAGACTCTGAAGGAAGCAGCGATTGAGTTTCTTACGCTGGCGGCCTCGGGCAAGGTGTCCGAGGCCTATGCGCGGCATGTAGGCTTCGGATTCCGCCATCACAACCCAAACTTTCGCGGCGACGCTGCGTCCTTGAAAGAAGCAATGCAGGAGAACGCGACCAAGAATCCCAACAAGGCGCTGAAAGTCCAGCGCGCTCTGCAGGACGGCAACGAAGTGGCTGTCCTGTCTCATGTGCAACAGCATCCCGGCGAACGCGGTGGCGCCGTCGTACACATTTTTCGCTTTGAAGGCGGGCGCATCGTGGAGCTTTGGGACATTGGGCAAGAGGTCCCGGAAGGCTCGATCAATGAAAACGGAATGTTCTAAAAGGAATACGCATGTCCGCCTACGAACTGGCGCAACTGAACATCGCCCGCATGAAAGAGCCGCTCGAGTCGCCGACCATGGCCGACTTCGTAGCCAATCTCGATCGGATCAACGCGCTCGCCGAGCGCTCGCCTGGCTTCGTCTGGCGCCTGCAAACAGAGGAAGGCGACGCGACCGCGTTGCGTCCGTTAGGCGAAGACACGCTGGTCAACGTCTCGATCTGGCGGGATGTCGAGTCGCTGAACAAGTATGTCTACGAGTCCGCACACGTCGAGATCATGCGCCGCCGCAAGCAGTGGTTCGAGCGGATGCGGGAAGCGTATGTCGTACTGTGGTGGGTCCCACGGGGACATCGCCCGGACGTATCCGAAGCGATCGGCAAGCTGGAGCTGCTGCGTTCCAAAGGACCAACCAGGGACGCTTTCACGTTCCGCCATGCTTTCCTGGCGCCCGATGCAGCGCAACCGAGCGCGCCATCTGAGTTCGGCGATGAGTGCCCGGCCACCTGAATGCTGAAGGTCCATGGTATGAACGCTGGCATGAAGAATGAAGCCAAGCCGCGTGTGTACGACATCCTCGCCAGGGCCTTCATAGCCGAGGACGTGCGGGCATGCTTCGCGCTGCTCGGCGACGCGAACATGAACTGGGCCGCGCGGTTGTCCGAGCAGGGATGCCGCATGGTCTACGTGAGGCACGAGCACTGCGCGCTTGCGGCCGCGATGGCGTACGCGCGCAAGAATTGGGACGTCGGCGTCGCGACCGTCACGTGCGGGCCCGGTGTGACGCAACTGATCACGGCGCTCCCCGCCGCGGTGCGTGCGCATCTGCCGCTGGTCGTGTTCGCGGGCGAAGCGCCGCTGAAAAGCGGCTGGTACAACCAGGAGATCGACCAGGCTCCGATCATCACCGCGACCGGTGCCGCCTATCATCGCCTGCACATGCCCGAACGGATGCCGGTGGCGATACGCGACGCTTTCGTGCAGGCGCGCCGCGAACGCCGGCCGGTGGTCGTCGGGGTTCCGTTCGATCTGCAGGCGCGGCCGTGGGACGGACCGGCGGACCTGCCGAAGCCGTCGCGCCAGCTGTTGCCGCGCCCTTCGCCGATCCCGCCGCACCCCGACGACCTAGCCAGCGCCGCGCAACTGGTTGCCGGCGCGGAACGGGTCGTCGTGCTTGCCGGTCTGGGCGCGGTCGAAGCCGGTGCCGGCGCCGCGTGCCGGACGTTGGCGGCGAAGACGGGTGGCCTGCTGTCGACGACGCTTCCGGCACGAGGGCTGTTCCACGACGATCCCTTTTGCATCGGCATCTCCGGAAGCTTCACGCCCGAGATCGGCCTCGAGTACCTGGCGCAGGCCGACCTCGTGATCGCGATCGGCTGCTCGCTCGCCTACCACGCGGGCGGCGGCGGCCAGCTGTGGCCCAAGGCGGAGATGCTGCAGGTCGATATCGATCCGGTCGGCGTCAGCCAGGGCCAGGAAGTGGCGCGCCAACACTTGCGAGCCGATGCGCGTCTCGGCGTCGAGGCGCTGACGGCGGCGCTACCGGCGCGCGAGCGGAGCTGGCGAAGCGATGCGATGGCTGCGCGGATCCGCGATGCGAAACCCGACAGCCACGTATTCGAGATCGAGCCGGGAATGCTCGACCCGCGCGACGTCGTCGAAGCGCTCGAAAAGAATTTGCCGCGCGACTGGGAGATGGTGAACTCGGGCGGCCACTGCTCGTGGTTCTTCGCGCAGATGCCGTCGCGCCCGCAGCAGAGGTTCCTGACGATCCGCGAGTTCGGCGCGATCGGCAACGGCATCTCGTTCGCGATCGGCGTGGCGGCGGCGCGCCCGGATCGCACCGTCGTGCTGTTCGACGGCGACGGCAGCCTGATGATGCACGTGCAGGAGCTCGAGACGATCAAGCGCCATCGGCTGAGCATCCTGATCGTCGTGATGAACGATGGCGCGTACGGCTCCGAGCTGCACAAGCTCCGCTCGGAGGGAATGCCCGAGGACGGATCGGTGTTCGGCTACTGCGATTTCGCAGGCATCGCGCGCGGATTCGGGCTGCCGGGAAAGACGGTCGGAAACCTCGACGATCTGCCGAAGCTCGTGGCGGAGTTCGCAGCCAGCGGCGGTGCCGCGGTCTGGGACTTTCATGTCTCGGCCAGAGTCGTGTCTCCGACGATACGCCGCGCCCATCCTCATGCAGCGAAGACAAAGACGGGTTGATGGCAACGGAACAACAACTCGACGAGGCCGCGCGTGCGCACGACGCGTACCTGGTCCTGAAGAAGCATTTCGAATGCGCCGGCGTGGCTATCAAGCATGACGACTTGCCAGGAAGCTGGTTCAGCTTCAGCTGGCTTTTCTACCTGAACCTCGGAGGAAATGCTCTGGCGAGAGCGCGACGACGATCGGCGCCGGGCCGACGAGGGGTACTATTGAATAGATGAAAAAAATCCTGCTCGCAGCGCTGCTCGCGATTCCCCTGCTCGCGTACGCCCAATACCCGACGAAGCCGGTGCGCGCGGTCGTCGCGTTCGGCACCGGCGGCACCACCGACGTCACGGCGCGCATCGTCGCCGCGGCGATGTCGCAGGCGCTCGGCCAGACCGTCGTGATCGACAACAAGCCCGGCGCGGACGGCATCATCGCCGGCAGCGACGTGATGAAGAGCGCGCCGGACGGCTACACGATCTGGTTCGCCACGTACACCCAGATCTCGGCGCTGCCGTCGCTGCGCAGGAACGTGCCGTTCGATCCGATGGCGGACTTCACGCCGATCGGCGGCATCGGCAACTTCACGTTCTTCTGGACCGTGAATCCGGAGCTGCCGATCAGGAACCTGAAGGAGCTCGCGGCCTACGGGCGAGCCAACCCCGGCAAGCTGAACGCCGGCAGCTCCGGCGCTGCCGCGACGATGGCGCCGACGCTGTTCGCCCGCGCCGAGAAATTCGACCTGCAGGTGATCGCCTACAAAAGCGAGACGACGGCGCTGAACGACCTCGTCGCGGGACGCATCCAGCTGATGCTCGCAAGCGGCACGCTCGCGCAGCACCTGCGCGACGGGCGAGCACGCGGGCTGGCGACGCTCGGCAACCAGCGCAGCCCGGCGCTTCCCGACCTGCCGACGATGATCGAAGCCGGCGTGACGCCGTTTTCGGCGGTGCCGTGGATGGGCCTGTTCGGCCCGGCGAAGATGCCGAAGGAGATCGTCGATCGCTTGTCGCGCGAGCTGCTCGCGGCGCTGAAGAACCCGGAGGTGCGCGAGCGCGTTGAGCGCCAGGCCATCGAGCTGAATCCGATCGGACCCGAGGCGATCGGCGCGCTCGCACGAGAGCAGACCGAGGCCTGGCGGCGCATCACCAAGGAAGCGGGCTTCGTCGCCGAGTGACCACGCGGGTCGTCTGCGGGAAGTACGTGCTCGGCACGCGGGACGGCGCGCAAGTCCTGCTCGAGGACCATTACGTCTACGTCGATGGCGCGCGGATCGAGGCGGTCACGCGCGACGCGCCGGCGAGCGGGCAGGAAGTGATCCGCTACGAGCACGGCCTGGTCACGCCCGGCTTCGTCAACCTGCACGCGCATTGCATCCGCGGCGGCCTGTTCCGCGGCATTCCCGACGACCTCGAGATGGAGCCGTTCGTCCCGAAGCTCGTCTACAACATCCTGTTGCCGCTGACCGCGATTGCGGCGAAGGAGTTGACGCCGCAGGAGCTGCGCGCCGTCACCGCGCTCGGCATGGTGGACCTGTTGCGCGGCGGCACGACCACGCTGCTCGACATGTGGCACCACGGGCAGGAGATCTTCTTCGACGTTGCCCGCGAAGTGGGCCTGCGCAGCGTCGGCGCGCCGTTCATCCTGTCCGCGTCCAACGCCCGCCTCGGTCCCGACGGCTACCCGGTCTGGGATTTCGGCAACGACGGTCACGCGCAGCTGCAGAAATCGATCGCGCTGTTCAACGCGCGCGACGAAGGCGACAAAGGCCTTGCGCAGGTCGCGATCGGCCCGCACGCGACCGACACCTGCGTGCCCGAGCTGCTGCGCGACTGCCGCAAAGCCGCGGACGATCTCGGCTGCATCCTGACTACGCACTTCGCGCAGACGCCGCAGGAGCTCGCGCTGCTGCGCAGCCGCTACGGCATGGGGGCCGCGGAATACGCCCGCCACGCCGGACTTCTCGGCCGCAACGTCGTGCTGGCCCACGCCGGCTGCGCAACCGACGACGAGCTGAAAGTGCTGGCCGGCAGCGGCACGAGCGTCGCCAACTGCGCGTTCAGCTTTGCGCGCGAAGGCATCAGCTTCCCCTACGAACGCTTCGCGCGCGCCGGCATCAACACCGGCATCGGCACCGACTCGCACGGCATGGACTTCATCGCCGAGATGCGCGTCACGGGCCTGTTGTCGAAGCAGCACTTCGGCAAGGCCCACGTCGGCACCGCACGCGAGCTGCTCCGTGCCGGCACCCAGGCCGGCGCCGATGCGCTCGGCCGGCCCGACCTCGGCCGGCTCGCACCCGGCGCCAAGGCGGACCTGCTCGTGTTCGACCTCTGGAAACCGCATCTGCAGCCGGTGCGCGACCCGTTGAAGAATCTCGTCTGGAAAGGCCACGGCGGCGACCTCGCGCTGGTCATGGTCCACGGCGAGCCGGTCGTTCGCGACGGCCGGCACCTCAAGATCGACGAAACCGCGATGATGCAGACCGCATCGGTCGCGGCGCGAAAGATCTGGAACATCGCCGAGCAGCGGCAGATCCTCCCGGCGTAACTCACGCGAGGCTTTAGGATCAATGGCGGACCTGTTCCGAGTGCGGCCGTTCGCAGAGCAAGACCGCGAAGCTCTGGAAGCGATCTATCAGCAGTGCCGCGCCGAAGCCACGTGGCTACCGCCGGCCGCAAGGGAGGACTCGGACTTTGCGCGCGATACTGCGGGCGAGACCCTGTTCGTTGCCGTCGGAAGCGACGACCATCCGCTCGGGTTCCTCTCCGTCTGGGAGCCCGATAGGTTCATTCATCATCTGTACGTGCGGAGCGAGTTGCGCGATCGAGGCATCGGCAAGGCACTGCTCGGATACCTGAGCACTCAATTGCCGACGCCGTGGAAGCTGAAGTGTTTGACCGCCAACGACGCAGCGCTTGCCTTTTACGCTAGTCAGGGCTGGAGCAAAGTATCGTCGGAGGTGGGTGACGAAGGGCCCTATTTCGTGCTGGAAAAATCGCAATGAGCGAACGCGCAGGCGTCGCCGCCGCGCTCTTATCGAGCGCGCTTGGCGGCACCGCAGCTGCGATCACGCGTTACGTGATCGGCGCCACCGACCCGGTGACGCTGGCGTCGTTTCGCTTCGGCATCGCTTTCCTGCTGGTGCTGCCCATTGCGCTCGCGCTCGGCAGCAAGTGGCCGGTCGGCCGCGACTGGCTCGGCGTCGCGGGCCTGGGCGTGTTGTTCTTCGCGGTCTTCTTCGTCATCTACAACGTCTCGATGAGCCACACGACCGCGGCACGCGGCTCGCTTGCGCTGTCGACGCTTCCGTTGACGACGATGCTGGTTGCGGCGCTGCTGGGTTACGAAAAACTGACGACGCGGAAGACGGTCGGCGTGCTGATCGCAATCGGCGGCGTTGCGGCGGCGCTTGCCACCGGGCTCGCCGAAGCGCCCGCGGGCGCCTGGCGCGGCGACCTGATCATGCTCGGCGGCGCTTTCATCATGGCGCTATACAGCGTCTGGTCGCGACCGTTCATGAACCGCTCCAGCCGCCTCGGATTTCTCGCTGCGGGCATGGGCTTCGGCTCGGCGGCCAGCGCGATGCTGGCGTGGCACAGCGGCGGTTTCGCCGCAACGCAGGGTTTCGATACCGCGCAATGGATCGCGGTGCTCTGCCTGGGCATTTTTGGCGGCGCAGCGGCGTTCTACCTGTGGGTCTACGCGCTCGAGCGCACGACGCCTACGCGCGTCGCGAATACGATGACCGTCAATCCGATCGCCGCTTCTCTATTGGCCGCGGTGCTGGTTGGCGAACCGCTTGGGGTCAACCTGCTCGTCGGCATTGGCGCGGTGGGGTTCGGAATCTGGATTGCGTCGACTGAAGGCCGCAAAACTTGATTAGGCCCAGTAACAGCGAAGAACGATGCCACCCGTCCCGCGCGGTGTGAAAGCGTTGGCCGCATTGTTCCTGCTCGGCGCGGGCATCGCTGGACTCGCTTCGCTTGCGTTGCTGTTTCCGGGTGGCGCGCTAGAGTCGGTCTGGCAACTGAACCTAGTAGCGCGCTCCCATCTTGCGTCCCTCGGGCCGCTCGGCATTGGACTGACGGTATTGGTCAGCATCGCTTGCGCGGGTGCAGCGCTGGGGCTGCGGTCGCTGGCCGGCTGGGGGCACAAGCTGGCAGTCGCACTGCTGGGTGTAAACCTTCTGGGTGATGCGGCGAACGCAATGTCCGGGCATTATCTTCGGGCGCTGATCGGAGTGGCCATCAATGGCCTGCTGATTGCCTATCTGCTGGAGCCGCACATGCGAGCGCTGTTCGCATGGCGGGGCCTGGGCGCCCCTAACAGAAAGCAAACGCCAACGTGATTCCCGAGATCGACTATTTGCATCTACTGCAGTGGCCCGCAATGATCGTCACGGTCGTTGCAGCCTGGCTCATTGCCTCTCAGTCCAAGCGCAAGCGCATGATCGGCTTCTGGTGCTTCCTGTTGAGCAACGTGCTCTGGGCCATTTGGGGATGGCACGACAGCGCCTATGCATTGGTTACGCTGCAAGTCGCGCTGGCTATCCTCAATTTTCGCGGCGTCTACAAGAACGAGCCCGCCCAATGAAGCTATTTATTGCCGGCGGGACGGGTGCGATCGGGCGCGTCCTCGTGCCAATGCTCGTGAACGCAGGACACAAAGTCGTCGCACTGACCCGTTCCGCCGCTAGCACTTCGCAAATCGAGAAAATGGGCGCAGTGCCGGTCGTCGGCGACGTCTACGACGAAGGCCGGCTCGCTCGCTTGGTCGCGGAATCCGAGGCGGAGGTCGTCCTCCATCAGCTGACCGCGTTCGGAACCAAGACCGGCGATCCCTACGCGGAAACGATCCGCGTCCGTATCGACGGGACGCGCAGCCTGATCTCCGCAGCGCGCGCGGCCCGGGCGCGCAGGTTCATCGCGCAGAGCATTTCGTTCGTCTGCTCGCCGTCCGGCAGCGGACTGACCGACGAAGAAACTCCGCTCTATCTCGATGCGCCTCCCGCGGTCCGGGCGCTGGCGGAAGCGGTTGCGTCGCTCGAGCGCCAGACGCTGGGCGCGAAGGGAATGTCCGGTACCGTGCTCCGGTACGGATGGTTCTACGGCCCCGGTACCAGCTACGCTCCGGAAGGCCCGATTCCGACCGCGATTCGCAACGGCACGATGCCGATCGTCGGTGCCGGTGCCGGGACCTATTCGTTCATCAATCTGCGCGACGCAGCCGAGGCAACGATCAAGGTTCTGGCGCGTGAATCCACCGGCATCTACAACATCGTCGATGACTCGCCGGTTCGCTTCAGCGAATGGCTGCCGGTCGCTGCAAAGCTGCTCGATGCGCCCGCACCTGGCCGCATCGACGAGGCGTTGGCGCGGCAAAAGCTCGGCGACATGCGCGTGTACTACATGAATCAACAGCGCGGCGCGTCGAACGCGAAGGCCAAGCGCGAGTTCGATTGGCAACCGGCCGTGCCTTCGTGGCGAGCGGGATTTGAGGCGCTCTATTCGAACACCAACCCACAATCGAGGTAAGCACCGATGGCTGCCACTGAGCAAGAGAAATTCGAGTTTGCTACCCGAGTCGGCGTCGAAGCATTTCAGCTGATGCAGCAACGGATCGAGGAGCTTGGCCCGTTGGCATTCACCGAACGGTTCATGACAATGGTCTCGGTCTCGGTCGTCTGCCTGGCCAATGTTCTGCGGCCGGGCGTCGAGAGGGCGCCTTCCCGCGGCTCCGCGGCGGACCCGCTCATCGGCACTACGATGAAGCAGGTACGACAACTGCTCGAGCCGGTCGTCAGAGGCGAACAATGAGAGGCAGCTGTCAGTGAGCTTGCGTCCTGCCCGGAGTATCCGCCCGAGCCTTGAACCGGGGTAACGCATGGCCAACGAGCTGCACGATTCCGCGCCGCGCACCTTCGTCTACGGCATCGGTTTCCCGCCGGTCAGCGACGAGCGCGCCCGGGTGCTGATCCTCGGCAGCCTGCCCGGGCAGCGTTCGCTGCAGCTGCGGCAGTACTACGGACAGCCGCGCAATGCGTTTTGGGGAATCATGGGGCGGCTGTTCAATGCCGGGCCCGAGCTGCCGTACGCCGAGCGCACGCAACGGCTCGTCGACTCGAGGGTTGCGCTGTGGGACGTCTGCGCGGCTGCCCATCGGCCCGGCAGCCTGGATTCGTCGATCTCGCGCGCCAGCGTCGTGGCGAACGCGTTTGCCGACTTTCTCGGCACGCACCGCCGGATCGGGCTGATCTGCTTCAACGGGTCGACGGCCGCGGCGCTGTACAGCAGGATCGTGCTTCCGGACCTGCCCGAAGCGTTTCGCAAGATCCCGATCAAGGCGTTGCCGTCGACCAGCCCTGCGCATGCGTCGATGTCGTTCGACGAGAAGCTGTCGCGCTGGTCGATCGTCCGCGACCATGCGGGATTGAAGCGAATTCGTGCCGGCAGCAGAGCGTCCGTTGGGGTCAAGAGAGTATCCTGAGCGAGGAAGGCGCCCTACAAGCTCGCTCAGGAATCCAATGCCATTCAAAAGCAAAGCGCAACGCCGCAAGTTCGCCGAGCTGCTGGTCAAGGGCAAGATCAAGCCCGAGACGTTCGAGGAATGGAACCGGGAAACCGGCCGCGCGAAGCTGCCGGAGCGGGTCCATCCGAAAAAGCCGGCAAAGCCCAAGCGCAAACGCACGACGAAATCCAGGCGCCGCTAGGCCGCGAGCCATGTCCGCGGCAGAGGCGCTCAGCGTGAAAATCAAGGTCTGCATGTTCGATCAGTACGGCACTGTGGTCGACATGCAGAAGGGCCTGACCGAGGCGGTGACCCCCTATCTGAAACGCAAGGGGTGGAACGGGCGGCCCGATGCGCTGGTGACCTGGTGGCGGCGCACCCACTTCGAGAACTCGATGATCGACGCGCTGCTGCACCGGGAGCACACGCCGTATCGCGAGATCGGGCAGCGCGCGCTCGCCTACACGCTGACACGCGCGGCGATTCCCCACACGATGGACGAAGTTCGTTTCCTGGTCGCGCAGATCGAGCGGCTGACTCCGTTCCCGGATGTGCCCGATGCGCTCGCGCGGTTGAAGACGCGATACAAGATCGTCGTGCTTTCAAACGGCGATCCGGATATGCTGGAAGCGGCCAAGGCGTTCCACAAGATTCCGTTCGACGCGGTGATCTCGGTCGCCGCCGCCAACTCATTCAAGCCCCATGTCGCAACGTATGCGAAGGCGGCCGAAATCCTGGCCGTGAGACCGGACGAAATCCTGTTCGTCGCCAACCATGCATTCGATTGCATCGGCGCCAAGTCCGCCGGCATGCATACGGCATTCATAGACCGGCGCCTGCGGCCGTTCGGCATGACTCCGCATCAGCCGGACCTGATCGTCCGCGACATGGCCGGGCTTGCGGACCTGCTGGTGGACTGATGGCCACCGAGATCCGCATCTACAGCGGCGGCGCGCCGCGCGCGGCACTGAAGCCGCTCGCCGCAGAGTTCGAGCGGACGACCGGCCAGCCGTTGGCGTTCACGTTCGACGGCGCCGGCGCGATCCGCGAAAGGCTCGCGTCCGGCGAAAAAACCGATGTGATCCTGCTGCCGACCCCGATGATCGACGCAATGGGAGCCGCAGTGCTGCCCGGCAGCCGCACGCAGCTCGCGCGCTCGGCGATCGGCGTCGTGGTGCATCGCAAGGCGACGGCACCCGATGTGTCGACCGCGGACGCGTTGCGCAAGTCGCTGCTCGCGGCCCGCTCGATCGCGTATTCCGATCCGAAGCTCGCGCCGAGCGGCATTCATCTGGCCAAGGTTCTCGCGAACCTGGGGATCGCCGATGACGTGCAATCGAAAACAGTGTTGCGGACCCCGTTCGACGGCGGGGTCGCGCTCGTCGCCAGCGGCGAGGTCGAGATCGGGATCTATCTCGTCAGCGAGATCCACCTGGTCGAAGGCGTGACGCTGGCCGGCCTGCTCCCCGGCGAATTGCAGAGCTACGTGGTCTACGCGGGGGCGGTTGCGGCCAACAGCCCCTCTCACGACGCGGCGCTTGCGTTCCTCAGGTTCCTTGCCGATCCCGCGGCCTCGGAGCACTGGAAGGCCGCCGGATTCGAAAGCGTGTAAGTTCATGGACAATGCTCGTACCCAGGTACGCGCCTATGTCGCTTCGCTACCCGCGGACGCGCGGAAAGTTCTGCGCAATCTCCGCGCCGCGATCCGCGCGGCAGCGCCCGGCGCCGTCGAGGCATTCGGCTACCGCATTCCCGCGTTCAAGCTGGAGGGACGATGGCTCGTCTATTACGCCGGCTGGAAGCGCCACGTCAGCCTGTACCCGATGGGTACGGCAATCCGGCGCGCGTTTGCTGCGGAGCTCAAGGGGTACGAGACCTCGAAGGGCACGATCCGATTCCCGCTCGAGGATCCTCCTTCTGCGGGGCTCGTCAAACGGCTGATCAAGGCGCGCATCGCCGAGCTCCGCCAGAAAGGCAAAAACCGATGAACGTTTCCCGAGGAATCGGAGCCGCTGTACTTGCCGGCGCGTGCGCATGGACTCCGTCCGCTGCGGCGCTCGATCGGGTGCGGGCGATCGAGGTTGCCAAGAAGGAAGTCGGAGACAAGTGCAAGGCGGACGCCGCGTGCACGTTCACGGCCAAGGCGGAGGGAAACAAGTGGCACGTGCGGGTGGATTTCCCCAGGGCGGCAAAGAGCAAGGCCAGTCATCGCGATCATGCGATCTTCATCCTCGGCCCGACCGGCAGGATCGTCGGGCGCATCGAGGGAAAATGAGGCAGTGCCGATAGGCTCTCGTTACGTCGTTCTTGCCGGAGTGGTTGCAGCAGCACTGGTCGCCGCACCGTGCGCGCAGGGCCAGCGGGGCGGCGCCGGCGCGGACGAGCAGATCATCCGCGACGCACAACCAGTCGCATCGAGCGGTCGCATCGACGTCTTTCAGCATGGAACGCTCGTCGACCCGGCGCTCGCCGAAGCGGCGGAGCGCGCGCTGGCGCGGATGGAAGGACTGCTCGGGCGCAAGCTCGACGAAGCGGCGCTCGGCGCGCGAGTTCGCATCTATGTCTCGTCGAGCACCACCGTCTCGCATGTCTGGCGCGGCTACGAGCATCCGAGCGACCCGAAGGGCGCGCTGTTTCTGAACCCTCGGGTGGCGGAAGCGGCGCTGCGCGGGTCGAACGCCACGTACGCACACGAGCTGGCGCATCTGCTCACGTGGCGGTTCCACAGTCACACCTTGCGCGAAGGGCTCGCCGACTATCTCGCGCTCCAGCTCCACCCGGGTGCCGGGATCGGCCCCAATCCGTACGGGTACGCTTCGCCGCCCCCGGTAGACCCGGAAATCGAGGAATACCTCGGCACCACCAGGTCGCCTCCGATGGCGGTCACGTCGAGTCCCGCCTATCGCCGCGCGTACTACTACGCGAGCTACCGGTTCGTTCGCTACCTGATTGAGCGCGCGGGCATCGCCGTCTTCCTGAAGGTCTACGATGCGCGGGATCCAGAGGACGAACTGCAGCGCTTGTACGGCGCAAGCCGGCGGGAACTGGTCCTTGCAGCCGCGAAATGATTGAGGGACCGCGCTACTTGTGCCGCGGGTCGAGCGCGTCGCGCAGCCCGTCGCCGAGCAGGTTGAACGACAGCACCAGCAGGAAGATCGACACGCCCGGCCAGATCGCCATCCACGGCGCCTGGTCGACGTAGTTGCGTGCGACGTTGAGCATGCTGCCCCAGCTCGGCGCCGGAGGCTGCTGGCCGAGGCCGAGGAACGACAGGCTTGCTTCGGCGATCACGGCGGCCGCGATCGCCAGCGTCGCCTGCACGATCAGCGGCGCGACGATGTTCGGAAAGATGTGCCGCAGCGCGATCCGCAGGTGCGGGTTGCCGAGCGCGCGTGCCGCTTCGACGTAGTCCTCGGATTTTGCCGACAGCACCTGCGCGCGCGTCAGCCGGATGAACACCGGCGTCGCCGAGATGCCGATCGCGATCATCGCGTTGGTCAGGCTCGGCCCGAGGAACGCGGCGAGCGCGATCGCGAGGATCAGGAACGGGCACGCGAGCATCGCGTCGGTGACGCGCGAGATCAGCGCGTCGACCCAGCGCCCGAGGTAGCCGGCGAGCATGCCGATCGGCACGCCGAGCGCGAGCGAGATCGACACCGATACGACGCCGGCGAGGATCGACGCGCGCGTGCCCCAGATGATCCGCGACAGCACGTCGCGGCCGAGCTCGTCGGCACCGAACAGGTACGCGCCGCTCGGCGCATGCCGCACCGCGCTCCAGCTCGTCGCCAGCGGATCGTGCGGCGCAAGCCACGGCGCTGCGAGCGCCAGCAGCACGAAGAACGTGACGACGGCGAGGCCGAACATCGCGCCGCTACGGCGCAGCAAGCGCCTCATGAGACCCGCATGCGCGGATTGACCAGGAAATACGCCAGATCGGCGAGCAGGTTCAGCGTGATGTAGACGGTCGCGGTAAACAGCACGACGCCCTGCACGACCAGGTAGTCGCGGTTGAACACCGCATCGACGATCAGCTTGCCGAACCCGGGGATCGAGAACACCTGCTCGGTCAGCACGGCCCCCGACAGCAGCGTGCCGAACTCGAGCGCACCGAGCGTGATGATCGGGATCAGCGCGTTTTGCAGCGCGTGCTTCAGCACGACGACGCGCTCATCGAGGCCTTTCGCTCGTGCGGTGCGCACGTAGTCCGACGACAGCACCTGCAGCATCGCGCTGCGCGTGTGCCGCATCAGCACCGCGGCGATCGCGTTGCCGAGCACGAACGCCGGCATGATCATCGCCGCGAGATTCGCCTTCAGGTCCTCGAATGGGCTGACATAGCCGGACGCCGGCAGCCATCCAAGCTGCACCGCGAACAACAGGATCAGCAGGATGCCGAGCCAGAAGTTCGGCGTCGACAGGCCCCACAGCGCGAAAATGTTCGCCGCATAGTCCCATGCCGTGCCCTTCTTCACCGCCGAGATCACGCCCGCGGTGATCCCGATCGCGAGCGCGATCAGCATCGCCATCGTCGCGAGCTGGATCGTCACGGGCAGCTTCTCGAGGATCAGCTCCATCACCGGCTTCTGGATCCGCACCGAGTCGCCGAGATCGCCGTGCAGCACGCCCGAGAGCCAGTACCAGTAGCGCACCGGCAATGGCTCATCGAGATGGAATTTCGCGCGCAGGTAGGCGACGACGTTCGGGTCACGGTCCTCGCCGGCGAGCGCGATCGCCGGGTCGCCGGGAAGCAGCTGCTGCAGGCCGAAGATCAGGACCGAGACGAAGAACAGCGTCGGCACGACCAGCGCCAGGCGCCGCAGCAGGTACTTCAGCATCTGGAAATGGGGTCCGTCCCCATTTTCAGCTCGCTACTTCTGCATCCGCAGGTCGTGCACGCGCACCATGCCATCGGGCACGGCGCGAAGACCCGTCAGCTTCGCGGTGTGCGCCCACAGCCAGTGGCGGTGGTACAGGTAGACGATCGGCCGGTCCTTCGTGATCTGCTGCGCGATCTTGTCGTAGGCGGCGGCGCGGCGCGCGGGATCGAGCGACGTGCGCGATTCCTCGATCAGCTTCTCGACCCCCTCATTGCAGTACCCGGCGTAGTTCGTCGGCCCCTTGCACGAGAGCATCGTGTGCAGGTTGCCGTCGGGATCGGCCCGTCCGCTCCATCCGATCACGTACGCCTCGAACTGGCCCTTGTCGGCGAGGTTCAGCGAGGTCGCGAACTCGGTCGACTGGATCTTGACGTCGAACCCCGCGTCCTTCGCCATCGCCTGCACGACCTGCGCGATCCGCTGCGCGTCCGACGTCGTCGGCGTCATCAGCGTGAAGCTCGGATTCGCGACGCCGGCCTCCTTCAGCAACTGCTTGGCCCGCTCGACGTTGCGCTTCGGCGGCGGTGCGCTCTTGCCGTAGTAGCGGTTGCTCGGCGCGACCCACTGGTTGCCGGCCTGCGCCTCGCCCTCCATCGCGACCTTGACGATCGCGTCGCGATCGAGCGAAAGCTCGAACGCCTCGCGCACGCGCGCGTCCTTGCCGAGCGGATTCTTCTGCGCAAGGTCGCTCTTGCCGACGTTGATCGTGATGCCCTGATAGCCGATCTCGACGATCTTGGCGATCTTGAAACGGCTGTCTCCACGCAGGCCCGGGATGTCCGACGGGCCGACGCGCTCGATGAAATCGAGCTGCCCGGAGCGCAGGTTCGCGAGGCGCACCGTCGCATCGACGATCGGCAGGTAGACGATCCGGTCGAAATGGATCTGGCCCTTGTTCCAGTACTCCGGAAAGCGCTCGAGCACGATCCGGTCCTGCGCGATCCGCTCGACGAAGCGGAACGGCCCGGAGCACACCGGCTTCGCGCCGAACTTCTCGCCGGCGGCTTCGGCGGCCTTCGGCGACACCATCATTCCCGCGCGATCCGTGAGCACCGCGAGCAGCGGCGCGAACGGCGCAGCGAGATGGATGCGCACCGTCGACGGGTCGACCACGTCGACGCTGGAGACGACCGCGAGCTCGCCGCGGCGGTTCGAGCCCTTCATGTTCTTGTGGCGCTCGAGGTTGTACTTGACGGCTGCGGCGTCCATCTTTTCGCCGTCGTGAAAGGTCACGCCGGAACGCAGCTTGATGACGAGCGACTTGTTGTCCGCCGACCACTCGGACGAGGTCGCGAGCTGCGGCACGATCGCGAGCTTCTCGTCGAGATCGAACAGCTTGTCGCACAGGCCCGCGAACACGATACGGCCGACGAACGTGCGCGCCATCGTCGGGTCGAGGATGTCGGGATCCTCGGCTAGACCGATGCGAAGCGTTTGCGCCTGGGATGCGCAAGCGAACGCCGACAGCACGCAAGCGAGCAGCAATCTGGATTTCATGATCGATCTCCTCAAGGGTGAAACGCTGCCTGAAGCCGCCGCAGTCTCTCATTGATCGGCGTCAAGTGCGAGGCGGCGCTGTAGGGCTCGATCTGCTGCCAGAAATGGCAGGCGACGCCGGAGACGAGCGGCGGCTCCTCTGCGGCGCAGCGCTCGCGCGCCCAGGGGCAGCGGGTGCGGAAGCGGCATCCCGACGGGGGCGCATACGGGCTCGGCACATCGCCATCGAGCACGATCCGCTCGCGCTTCAGCGCCGGATCGGGGACCGGGATCGCGGCGAGCAGCGCGCGCGTGTACGGATGGCGCGGCCCGGCGAAAAGGGCGCGCTTCTCGGCGACTTCGACGAGCTTGCCGAGATACATCACCGCGACCCGCGTCGCGATGTGCTTCACGACCGCGAGGTCGTGCGCGATGAAGATGTACGCGAGGCCGAAGCGGCGCTGCAAATCCTGCAGCAGGTTGATCACCTGCGCCTGGATCGATACGTCGAGCGCCGAGACGGGCTCGTCGCAGACGATCAGCCGCGGCTCGACTGCGAGCGCGCGCGCGATGCCGATCCGCTGCCGCTGGCCGCCCGAGAATTCGTGCGGGTAGCGCTGCGCGTGCTCGGGCGCAAGGCCGACGAGGCGCAGCAGCTCGGCGACCCGCTCGCGCTTTCCTCCTTTTGCGAGGCCGTGCAGCATCAGCGGCTCTTCCAGCATGTCGCCAACGGTCATCCGCGGGTTCAGCGAGCCGTACGGGTCCTGGAAGATGATCTGCATCTCGCGGCGCAGCGAGCGCACGTCCCGCTCGGGCAGCGAGAACAGGTCCCGCCCGCCGAACCACACCTTGCCCGAGGTCGGCTCGATCAGCCGCAACAGCAGCCGTCCGACCGTCGACTTGCCGCAGCCGGATTCGCCGACGAGCGCGAGCGTCTGGCCCTCTTCGAGCTCGAAGCTCACGTCGTCGACCGCGCGGATCGCCTTGAAATGCTTCACCAGCCGCTCGGCTCTCAGCAGCACGGTCACAGCGGCGCCCGCCAGCACGCAGCGTAATGGCCGAGCTTCACTTCCGCGAGCGGCGGAATCTGCTGCAGGCATTTCTCGACGACGAACGGGCAGCGCGGATGGAAGCGGCAGCCGGCAGGCAGCGCCGCGGCATCCGGGACGAAGCCTTCGATCGCGCTCAGGCGTTCCTGCTCGAGGTGCAGCCGCGGGATCGAGCCGAGCAAGCCGACGGTGTACGGGTGCTGCGGCTCGGAGAACAGGCGCCGGGCGGTGCAGCGCTCGATCACCTTGCCCGCATACATCACGATCACTTCGTCGGCGAGCTCGGCGATGACGCCAAGGTCATGCGTGATCAGGATGATTGCGGTGCCGAGCTCGGCGCGCAGCGTCCGCATCAGCTCGAGGATCTGCGCCTGGATCGTCACGTCGAGTGCAGTCGTCGGCTCGTCCGCGATCAGCAGCCGCGGATTGCAGGCGAGCGCCATCGCGATCATCACGCGCTGGCGCATGCCGCCGGAGAGCTGGTGCGGGTAGTCGAGCGCGCGCCGCTCCGGGGACGGAATGCGGACCCGGCGCAGCATCTCGAGCGTCTGCGTGCGCGCTTCGCCCGGCGTGACCCTGCGGTGGCGCAGGATCGCTTCGGAAATCTGGTCGCCGACCGTGAACGCCGGGTTCAGCGACGTCATCGGCTCCTGGAAGATCATCGCCAGCTTGTCGCCGCGCAGGTCGCGCAGCCGCTGCGGCGCGAGCTTCAGCAGGTCTTCGCCCTCGAACAGCACTTCGCCGGCGGCGATGCGTCCCGGCGGCTGCGGCACCAAGCCCATGATCGACAGCGCGGTGACGCTCTTGCCGCATCCCGACTCGCCGACGATGCCGAGCGTGCGGCCGCGCTCGAGCCGGAAATCGATGCCGTCGACCGCGCGCACCTCGCCCTGCTCGCCGTCGAACAGCGTCCGCAGCCCGCGAACTTCAAGCAGCGCGGTTGCGGGTGCGGGATCTTGCATGGTCGGCGATCTGCTTTTCGATCTCCTGGCGATCGAGCGTGCCCCACGGCTGCGCCCTCCTCGGTCCGCAGCGCATGAACGGGATGAAGCGCTCTTGGGCTTTCTCGTAGAGCCGGCGCAGCTCTGCGACAGGCTCGGAATGATCGTCTACCCGAAGCGAAAGCGCCGGGTATTCTTCGGTCGTGTAGACAAGCAGCGCCGCAGACTGTTTTCCGCGCTTATCCCCGCCGGCAGCCTCGCCCGCAGCAAGCGCGAGGATCAGCCGATCGGCGAATTCGAGCTGGGGGTTCTGCTGATACGCACGTGCGGTAAAGTCGATCACGCTTTTTCCGGCCAGCATGTTCCCTGCAACCGAGTACCCCTCCCCCGACGTCTCGCCGCACCAGTCGACGCAAGCAGCGCCGGTGTGCTGGCCGACGCGGCCGGCGGCATCGATCAGATGGACCTGGCGTTGCTCGCGGCCCTCGTCCGGCGCTATGAGGCGCTTGACGACCTCGGGGGCCGCGACGCCTGCGCGCAGCAGCTCGAGTCCCTGCGGCCCGTAGTGGGGATTCATCAGCGCCTGCGTCGAAATCGCGCCGACGCCGCTTTGCGCGTACGGACAGAGCGCGCCGACTGCGAAGAAGCGCGTCGCGATCGCGACGCCGAACGCTCCGCTCGCCGCGTCGCGCGCTATGATCGACCAGGTCATGGGCCGCGATGATACCCAGCTTGCCGGGCGGCGGGCGCTTTCCGTTCGATGCTAGGCGCGATTGCAGGCGACATGATCGGCGTGCCGTGGGAGGCGCTGGGCGAGAAGCGCTACGACTTTCCGTTGTTCACGGAGTACTCGCGCTTCAGCGATGACACCGCAATGACGCTGGCGGTCGCGCAGGTGCTGCTGGAAGGCAGGGACTACGCATCGACGATGCGCGACTTCGGGCGGCGCTACCCGTTGATCGGCTACGGCGCCGGTTTCGAGCGATGGCTGAGCGACGACTCGATGGGGCCCTACAACAGCTACGGCAACGGCGGCGCGATGCGCGGCAGCCCGATCGGCTATGCGGCGCGCTCCGCGGAGGAGGCGGTCGCGGAGGCCGAGCGCTGCGCGGCGCCGACCCACAACCACCCGGAGGGCATCAAGGGTGCGCAGGCGGTAGCGCTCGCGGTGTTCCTTGCCCGCACCGGCGCGTCGAAACCGCTGATTCGCAGCGAAATTGCGACGCGCTTCGGCTACGACCTGGAGCGTACGGTCGCTTCGATCCGCCCGACGTACGCGTTCGACGTCGCCGCGCAACGCTCCGTGCCGGAAGCGATCGTCTGCTTTCTTGACGCGCAGGACTTCGAGGCAGCGGTCCGAAACGCGATATCGCTCGGCGGTGATGCCGACACGATGGCGTGCATTGCGGGCGCGATCGCCGAGGCCCATTGGGGCGAAGTTCCGCCGGCGATCGCAATCGAGGTCCGCAAGCGCCTGCCGCCCGAGTTTCTGCAACTGGTGGATCGGTTCCGGAGTCGCTTCGGCGCGTAGCGCGCACGATATTTGCTCCGGGGGTCGGCATGATCCGGATCGGCATCTCCGGCTGGCGCTATGAACCCTGGCGCGGCACGTTCTACCCGGACGGCATGCCGCAGCGTCGCGAGCTCGAATTCGCTGCGCGCCACTTCCCGACCGTCGAGATCAACGGCTCGTTCTACTCGCTGCAGCGGCCCGAGTACTACGAGCAGTGGTACCGCGAGACGCCTGCAGGCTTCGTCTTCAGCGTCAAGGGCTCGCGCTACATCACGCACCTGCGCCGGTTGAAGGAGATCGAGAAGCCGCTCGCGAATTTCTTCGCTTCCGGCATCCTGGCGCTGAACGACAAGCTCGGCCCGTTTCTCTGGCAGTTCCCGCCGATGTTTCCGTTCAAGCCTGAGCGGTTCGAGGATTTCTTCGCGCTGCTGCCGCGCGACACGCAGCAGGCGCTGTCGCTCGCCAGGAAGAGGGATTCCCGCATGACGGGCCGAGCGCGCCTGGCGATCGATGCAACCAGGCCGCTGCACCACGCGATCGAGGTCCGCCACAGGAGCTTCGTCGACAAGGCGTTCGTTGCGCTGCTCAGGAAGCACCGCATCGGCCTCGTCGTCGCGGATACCGCGGGCAAATGGCCGAAGATGTTCGATGTCACCGCCGAGCTGGTCTACGTGCGATTGCATGGCGACGTCAAGATCTACACGAGCGGCTATGGCAGCCGCGCACTCGACCAGTGGGCACGGCGCATCCGCGGCTGGGACGCGGACGGCAGGGACGTCTATGTCTATTTCGACAATGACGTGAAGTCCCGGGCGCCGTTCGATGCGCTGAGCCTGATGAAGAAGCTCGGCCTCGAATGGAAGGTCGACCCTCCCGCCGGCTTTCGCGCGCATACCGCCGGCGTACGGGTACCGAAGCTCAGGAAGGAGTACGGTCCGCGCGTCACAGGCGGCAACCCGGCGTGGCAGCGGCTCGGCCAGCGCTAAGATGCGCGGGTGATCGGGGAAAGCAATACGGCAGTTTCCAGTTGGCTCGCGGAGTTCGAGCGAGCGCTCGCGGGACCCGACCACCGCCTGCTCGAACCGCTGTTTCATCGCGACAGCCATTGGCGCGACGTGCTGGCGCTGACTTGGCGCATCCACACGGTCAGCGGTGGCGATAACATCGCCGGCGAATTGAAGGCGCACGCCGCACGCGCCAAGCCATCGGGGTTCCGGATCAATCCCGAGCGCACCGCGCCGCGCGAGGTGACGCGCGCCGGCACCAACGCGATCGAAGCGATCTTCAGGTTCGAGACCGCCGAAGGACGCGGCAGCGGCGTATTGCGGCTCACGACGAATGGCGGCGACGGCGCGCTGAAAGCCTGGACGCTGCTGACCGCGCTCGACGAATTGCGCGGCATCGAGGAGCAAGTGGGCAAGTCGCGGCCGAAGGGTGAATCCTATTCGCGCGATTTCCACGGGCCGAACTGGCTCGACCTGAGGAAATCCGCCGCAGAGTATGCAGACAGAGATCCCGCGGTTCTGGTCGTCGGCGGCGGCCAGGCCGGCCTTTCGATCGCCGCGCGCCTCAACCCGTTGCAGGTCGACACGCTGATCGTCGATCGCGAGGCGCGCGTCGGCGACAACTGGCGCAATCGCTACCACGCGCTGACGCTGCACAACCAGGTGCACGTCAACCATCTTCCGTACCTGCCGTTCCCGCCGAACTTTCCGGTCTACATCCCGAAGGACAAGGTCGCGAACTGGTTCGAGTCGTACGCGGAAAGCATGGAGCTGAACTACTGGACGGCGACCGAATTCCGCGGCGCCACGTACGATCAAGCCGGGCAACGATGGACCGTTCCGCTGCAGCGCGCCGATGGCACGAAGCGGACGCTGCACCCGCGGCACATCGTGCTGGCGACCGGGGTGAGCGGAATCCCGAACCTCCCCGACATCCCTTCACTGCGGAGCTTCCGCGGCAAGGTGCTGCACTCCAGCCAGTATGGCGACGGCGAAGCCTGGAAAGGCGCGAGCGCGATCGTGATCGGCACCGGCAACAGCGGCCACGACATCGCGCAGGATTTGTATTCGAGCGGCGCCAAGGTCAGGCTCGTGCAGCGCAGCCCGACGCTGATCGTCAATATCGAGCCGAGCGCGCAGCTTCCGTACGCGCTGTATGACGAAGGACCGCCGCTCGAGGATTGCGACCTGATCACGATGTCGGTGCCGCTCGCGCTCGCCTGGAAGACCCACCAGATCCATACCGCAAGAGCGAAGCAGCTCGACCAGCCGCTGCTCGAGCGGCTCGAGCGCGTCGGCTTCAAGCTCGACTTCGGCGAGGAAGGCACCGGCTGGCAGTTCAAGTACCTGACGCGCGGCGGCGGCTACTATTTCAACGTCGGGTGCTCCGACCTGGTCGCCGAAGGAAAGATCGGGCTGGCGCAGTTTTCCGAGATCGCCGAGTTCGTCGCCGAAGGGGCACGGATGCGGAGCGGCGAGACGCTCGCTGCCGATCTGATCGTGCTCGCGACCGGCTACAAGGGCCAGGAAGTGCTGGTGCGCAAGCTGTTCGGCGAGGAAGTCGCCGATCGCGTCGGCCCGATCTGGGGATTCGGCGATGGGCAGGAATTGCGCAACATGTTCACGCGCAGCGGCCAGCCGGGCCTGTGGTTCATCGCCGGCAGCTTCGCCCAGTGCCGGATCTATTCCAGATACCTCGCGCTGCAGATCAAGGCGTGCGAGGCCGGCTTGCTGCCTCGGCAGCTGATGTAGCGATGCTTCGAGCCATTCTCGCGGTGGTCGCTGCGATAATCGCATGGATCGTCACCGCGACCGCTCTCAACCTGCTGATTCGCTTTGCCTGGCCCGAGTACGCGGCAGCAGAGCCCGGGATGAGTTTCATTCTGCCCATGATGCTCGCGCGGCTGCTGCTCGGCGTCATCGCTTCTTTCGTCGCGGGCCTTGTCGCTGCGGTCGTCGCCAAAGACCGCAAGTGGCCGGTCTACGTCGTTGCGATCATCCTGCTCGCGGCGTTCATTCCCGTTCACTACA
>Ga0075429_100000009_pt1 | contig 85110 bp, 83 predicted proteins | sample RhiMetdeltSRZDD3_FD_75295 | JGI IMG/M metagenome (GOLD analysis project Ga0075429, IMG submission 75295) | Populus rhizosphere microbial communities from Tennessee, USA - Rhizosphere MetaG P. deltoides SRZDD3 | ecosystem: Host-associated > Plants > Roots > Rhizosphere > Soil | place: USA...
TACTTCCTGCACAACGAGGTGGACACGATCGAGCACATGCACGATCGCCTGGCGCGGCTCGTTCCCGAGGCGCGGCTCGCCGTCGCGCACGGCCAGATGCGCGAGCGCGAGCTCGAGCGCGTGATGCGCGATTTCTACGCGCAGCGCTTCAACGTGCTCGTCTGCTCGACCATCATCGAGACCGGGATCGACGTGCCGAGCGCCAACACCATCGTCATCCATCGCGCCGACAAGTTCGGCCTTGCGCAGCTGCACCAGCTGCGCGGGCGCGTCGGGCGCTCGCATCACCAGGCGTACGCGTACCTGCTCACGCCTCCCGAGGATGCGCTCGGCGGCCAGGCGAAAAAGCGGCTCGAGGCGATCCAGATGATGCAGGAGCTGGGTTCGGGGTTCTATCTCGCGATGCACGACCTGGAGATCCGCGGCGCCGGCGAGGTGCTCGGCGAGTCGCAATCCGGCGAGATCCAGGAGGTCGGGTTCGATCTCTACACGCGCATGCTCGAGCGCGCGGTGCGCGCGCTCAAGGCCGGCAAGGCGATCGACCTCGAGCAGTCGGTCGACGTATCGACCGAGGTGAACCTGCACGCGCCGGCGCTGCTGCCCGAGACCTATTGCAACGACGTGCACGAGCGGCTTGCGCTCTACAAGCGCCTTGCAAGCTGCGAGACGCGCGCAGCGCTCGATGCGATGCGCGAGGAGCTGGTCGATCGTTTCGGCGACCTGCCCGAGCCTGCGCGCGTGCTGCTCGACTCGCACCTGCTGCGCATTCTGGCGAAGCCCGTCGGCGTCGCGCGCATCGATGCAACGCACGAAGCCGTGCAGCTCCAGTTCGAGGAGGCGCCGTCGGTCGACGCGAAGAAAATCGTCGACCTCGTGCAGCGGCGCCGCTCGATGCGGTTCACCGGCCGCGACCGGCTGCGCATGGAGGCCAAGCTTCCGGCCTGGCCGGAGCGCGTCGCCGCGGTGAGGGAACTCCTGGTCGAACTCGCGGCCTGAGGAGAATGAACCTGGTGGTGCAAGGCGCGGTGCTGGCGCCGGCGGCGCTCGCCGAGGTCGCGGCGCTCGCCGGGGCGACGCAAAGCCTCGCGTTGGGGGCGAGCGCGTGGCGGTTCGCCGGCGCAACGCAGGACGCGCGGGTCGAGCGCTGGTGCGCCGATCATCAGGTTGATTTCGCCTGGGTACCCGAAGCGCGCAGGCTCGCCGATCTGCGTCTTGTTGCAATGGACATGGACTCGACGCTGGTGACGATCGAGAGCATCGACGAGATGGGCGATCTGCTCGGCATCCGGCCGCAGATCGCCGCCGTGACGGCGCAGGCGATGCGCGGCGAGATCGACTATCCGGAAGCGCTGCGCCGCCGGGTGGCGCTGCTCGCAGGGCTCGAGGAGCAATCGCTCGAGCAGATCTGCGAGGAGCGCATGCACCTCTCGCCGGGCGCGCAGGCGCTGCTGCTACGCTGCCGCGCCGCAGGCATCCGCACGCTGCTGGTGTCCGGCGGGTTCAGCTTCTTCACGGCGTGGCTGCAGGCGCGGCTCGGAATCGATGCGGTGCTCTCCAACGAGCTGGAGATCGAGCGCGGGCGCCTCACGGGGCGCGTGGTCGGCGGAATCGTCGATGGCGAAGCCAAGGCGGCGCGACTGCGTTCGGAGATCGATCAGCTCGGCATCACCCGGGAGCAGGCGGTCGCGATCGGCGACGGCGCGAACGACATTCCGATGATGACGGTTGCCGGGGTCTCGGTCGCCTATCGGGCCAAGCCGATCGTGCGCGAGCACGCGACGCACGCGCTCGATTACGCGGGACTCGACGGGGTGCTCAACCTTTTTCTGTAGGTATAAGATCGTCGGCGCATGCAGATCCGTGCCTTCCAGCCTGCGGACGAGACAGCGGTCGTCGCTCTGTGGCAAGAGTGCGGGTTGACGCGGCCGTGGAACGATCCGCGCGCAGACATCGCACGCAAGCTCACCGAGCAGCCCGAGTTGTTCCTGATCGGCACCCTGGCGGATGAAGTCATCGCGAGCGCGATGGTCGGCTTCGACGGCCATCGCGGCTGGGTGTACTACCTGGCGGTCGCAGCGCGTCATCGCAAGCAATCGTACGGCCGCGCGTTGATGCAGGAAGCGGAACGCCTTCTCACGCAGCGAGGCTGTCCGAAGCTGAACCTGCAGGTGCGCTCGTCCAATGCGGAAGTGATCGAGTTCTATCGCAGGCTGGGGTACGTGCAGGACGAGACCGTCAGCCTGGGCAAGCGGCTCATTCACGACGAAGAAAAACGGGCGTAGAACGATGGCAGGCGGGGCCTGCGAAGAATCAGAAGAGCCCATGAGTGCCACGGAGAACGATGTGCTCGCCGCGATTCGCGCGAGCTTTCCAAAGGAACGCTGGCAGGACATCGGTTTGATTCTGGATGCGTACGGCACCGAACCTCACGAGCGCGAGCGCGAACGCGTCCAGCTGGCGATCCTGAAAATCAGCGAGGGAAGCGAGCAGAAAATTCGGGAGTTCGTGGCCACGGCGAAGAAGGATTACCGCGACGTCCTCTTCTGGGCCGACTATCCGGAACAGGCTAAGATCGGTCCGGGCGAGAGAGAAAGGATCCTGGAAGCACTGAGCAAGCTTGGCGCCCCGCCACCGCCAAAGGAATGAAGGAGCCACCCGATTGAGCGTCCGGCCGAGACTGGCGATCGTACTGCTGGCACTCGTTCCTTGCAGTGTCATGGCGGCCGATGGTCCTCCTCCGACACCGGTCAAGCCCGTCATCGACACGTATCACGGCACGACGGTCACTGACCCGTACCGTTGGCTCGAGGAAACGAGCACTCCCGAAGTCGAAGCGTGGATGCGGAGCCAGGACCGGTATTCGCGCGGTCTCTTGGACCGGATTCCGGGGCGTGCAGCGCTGCTCTCACGCATGAAAGAGGCGGAGGACTCGGCCGCTGCGCGCGTATCTCGCGTCACCCGGCTCAAGAACGGAGTGGTGTTCTTCCTGCGCCAGGATGCCGGCCATGATCAGGCACGGCTCTACGTCAGAACGTCGATGGCAGGACGGGACCGCCTGCTGATCGATCCCGACCGTTTGCGCGCGGATCCGACGCGACCGATTGCGATCTTGGCTTTTTTCCCGTCTCCGGGCGGAAAGTACCTCGCCTATACCGTGGCCGAATCCGGCTCCGAGAAGGCGCGACTTCACGTGCTCGAGTTGCGCACCGGTCGCGAGATGATTGAGCCCATCCGTAATACTGAGCCCAACGGTCAATCGATCGAGAAATGGCTTCCGGACGAGTCCGGGTTCTATTTCGTGACGTATCGCGATCCTGCATCGGTAGCCGCGAAAAGCGATCGGCGTACCTGGTCCCAGACGTGGTTTTTGGCACTCAAGGATACAAAGCCGGACGCCGTGCCAATCATCGACGGAATGGCTGGAGTGGGACTGAAGCTAGGCCCGCTCGATCAGGCGTTCATTCTGTTCCCGGCGCCTTCGGCCCGGCCGCGGATATTCAGCTGGGAGGGCACGCGGCCCGAGATCCGGCTGTTGACGGCTCCGTCGATCCGCCGCGGCGCCGACACCGCGTGGACTGAGATCGTTTCGCGGGACGACAAGGTCGTCCAGGAAATGGTCGCCGGCGATCATCTCTACCTGAGGACGCACAAGGATGCGCCGCGCTTCAAGGTCATCAGGACCTCGATGTCGCGGCCGGATGTCGCGCATGCCACGGAGATTCTTCCTGAAGGACGCGGAGTGATCACCGGTATCGGAGCCGGGCGGGATGCCCTGTATGCGACGATCCGTGAAGGCGGACGAACGCGCCTTGTGGCCGTAGAGCACGCGAGCGGCCGGACGCGCGAGATTGCATTGCCGTTTCCGGGCAACGTCCGCATCATGTCAAGCAACGCCCAGGTGCCTGGCATCCTAATCGAGCTCGGCAACTGGGCCCGCACTGGACAGATCTATCACGCTGACATCAAGTCGGGCCGCGCGATTGCGACATCTCTGCAGCCGGGCAGCAAGTTCGATGTCGTTCCGAATGTCGAGGTCACGTTGCTCTCGGTTCGCAGCCACGACGGCGTCGAGGTCCCGCTATCGATCATTCATCGGTCCGGTATCGCGCTTGATGGGAACAACGCGACGATTCTGACGGCTTACGGCGCGTATGGTTTCGCCGAGGAACCCCGGCTGCGGTTCGAATGGCTCCCATGGCTCGAAAGGGGCGCGATCCAGGCGATCTGCCATGTTCGCGGAGGCGGAGAGTTTGGCGACCCTTGGTATCGCGCCGGCTGGAAAGCAACCAAGTCGAATACCTGGAAGGACTTCATCGCGTGCGGGGAGCACCTCGTGAAAAACGGGTATACCTCGCCCAGGAAGCTCGGGGCGATCGGCTGGAGCGCGGGCGGAGTCACCGTCGGCCGGGCGTTGACGGCGCGACCTGACCTGTTTGCGGCCGTCGTTCCGACCGTCGGTCTGCTGGACACCTTGCGGTTCGAGGCGGACGCGAACGGCGCACCGAATGTGCCCGAATTCGGTTCGGTGGCAGTCGCCAAGGATTTTCCGTACCTGCTTGAAATGAGCTCGTACCATCACGTACAGGCCGGGATGAGCTACCCGGCCGTTCTGCTGCCGCACGGGGTGAATGACGCGCGGGTCGCGGTCTGGCACTCGATGAAAATGGCAGCCCGGCTCCAGGCAGCTTCGTCGTCGGGCCGGCCCGTGCTGCTGGGTCTCGATTTCTCTGCCGGCCACGGTTCCGGTTCCGGTCAGGCGCGGCGTCTCGGCCAGTTTGCCGACTCGCTTTCATTCATGCTGTGGCAGTTCGGCGATGCCGCTTTTCAGCCGCAGTAGGAGGCTCTGGCAGCGAGACTAGCGCATCCGAAACACGTTCATGTCGCCTCGAGCAGTTCTATTCGATCTTGGAAATACGCTGGTCAACTACTACCACGGGCCGGAGTTTCACCCGATCCTGCGGGACTGCCTGCGTCGGGTGGATGACGCAGTGGGTGGCCAAAGCAATCCTGAGGAACTATTTCTGCGAGCGTTGGAGCTTAACCGGGAGGCACCGGATCTCGCGGTCCGGCCCCTTGCCAACCGTATCTGCGAACTGTTTCCTACGTGCATGGGCAGAGTTGAAGACGAGATCGATCGCATCTGTCGCGCCTTCATGGATCCCATCTTCGCCTGCGCAAAGGTGAACGACGCTGCCGCAGATGTCCTGGATGAGCTCCGCGCTCTCGGGATCAGAACGGGGATCGTTTCGAACACTCCGTGGGGCAGCCCTGCTGCGCTATGGCGTGAAGAATTGATCCGGCATTCACTCCTGCACAGGGTGGACGTTGTTGTCTTCTGCGTCGATGTTGGATGGCGCAAGCCGCATCCTGCCCCGTTCCTTGCGGCGCTCCAACAGCTTCACGCAACTGCACAAGACGCATTCTTTGTTGGCGACGATCCGCGCTGGGACGTGGAGGGAGCAAGGCGCGCTGGACTTCGACCTCTGTTACTGTCCGTCGACGCGGAGCACCGGGCGGATTGCACGGTGATCCGCAACCTGCGGGAAGTAGTCGGCTATGCCGCTGGCGATACCGACGCCAGCTGACTCTGCCTCGCTGCAGACGTTGAACGCGAACCCCGTACCATCAAGACAAATCTCCTTGAGGAAAAGTCGATGGAGCGCCTGACGATCCCGCAAGACATTGCCGAATGGAACGAGCGCGGCCGCGACGGCCTGCCCGGTCACCTCGGCATGGAATTTCTCGCCGTGGAGCCGGACGAAGTGCGGGCGCGCATGCGCGTCGAACCGACCAAGTGCGCGTGGAACGGCTATCTGCACGCCGGCGCGGTTGTCTCGCTGGCCGATACGGCATGCGGCTACGCGACAGTGCGCAACCTTGCCGCGGACGCGAAAGGCTTCACGACCATCGAGCTGAAGAGCAATTTCCTTGGCACTGCGCTCGAAGGCGACGTCACCTGCGTCGCGCGCCCGGTTCACAAGGGCCGCACGACCCAGGTCTGGGACGCGGAAATCCGCTCGGAGAAGAGCGGAAAAACGATCGCGTTCTTCCGCTGTACGCAGATGATTCTGCACTGACGCGGAAAGGAAACGCCCAGCCATGCTGCGCGAGGTCAACACCTACCAGGCGCCGGATGAACCGCCGCGCCGCTTCTTCTTTTCCCACGAGCAGGACTTGTGGGTCTGGTTCGCCGAAGACGGCCAGCCGGTCGCGTTCCAGCTCGCGTACGGAAAATATCGCAACGAGCACGCGATCCGCTGGAAATCCGGCTGCGGCTTCAGTCACGAGCAAGTCGACGATGGCGAGAACGCAGGCGTGATCAAGCAGTCGCCGATCCTGATCGCCGACGGCGCATTCGATGCCGCCGGCGTGGTGGAGCGCTTTCTGCAGCTCTCGGCCGAGATCCCGCAAGGGATCGTCGATTTCGTCGCCGCGCGGCTGCGCGAGCACCCCGAGTTCCGCGACGCTACTTCGCCGCCACCACCATGATCTCCACCAGCGCGCGCGGGTCGGCGAGCTTCGCCTCGACGCAGGCACGTGCGGGCAGGTTCTTCGGGTCGGTCCACGCGCTCCACACTTCGTTCATCGGCGCGCGGTTACGGATGTCGGTGACCCAGATCGTCGCGGTGAGGACGTTCGACTTGTTAGTTCCGGACTTCGCCAGCAACCGGTCGATCTCGTCGAGGATTTCCTTGGTCTGACCCTTGACGTCCGCCTCGAGCTTTTTCGCGACGACACCGGCGAGGTAGACGGTATTTCCATGCTCTACCGACAGCGAAAGAATACCTGAAGAATCATGGCGTTGAACGGTCATTCTATCTATCTCCTTGAAGTTTCTATTTGTGGTCCATTATGTACACGCCGCTCCACTCTTCGGGCGGCGGGTCTGCGCTCAACCGGTCGCAACGCTCGACGTAGAGCTGCGCGGCCTTGTCGTCGGGGTTGATCGCCAGCACGCTGCCGAACAGGGCGCGCGCACCGCTGAAATCGCGGCGGCGATACTTGGCCAGCGCGTCACGGAAGTAGCCCAGCCCGTCGCTCATCGCCGGGTAGCTCTTCTCGGTATGGTAGTCGAGGATCTCGTAGATCGCGACCGGCTGGGTCTTTCCCTTGACGACGATGCGGTCCAGCTCGCGGCCGCGATAGGTCCCGCGCAGTTTCTTCCAGGTGAACTCGCTCACCAGGATATGCGCGCCGTATTGCTTGCACGCAGATTCCAGGCGCGAGGCCAGGTTCACGCCGTCGCCGATCATCGTGTAGTCCATGCGCTTGCGCGAACCGATGTTGCCCGAGACGATGGTGTCGGTGTTGAGGCCGATGCCGATGTCGACCGCCGGGCGGCCTTCGGCGAGGCGCTGCTCGTTCCACTGGCCGAGCTCGCGCATCATCGCGATCGCCGCGCGCACCGCGCGATCGACATCGTCCTCGTGCGCGACCGGCACGCCGAATCCGGCCATGATCGCGTCGCCGATGAACTTGTCGAGCATCCCGCCCTCGCGCGAGATGCAGTCGACCATCAGCGTGAAATAGTCGTTCAGCAATCCCACGGTGCCCTGCGGCCCGAGCTGCTCGCTGATCGTGGTGAAGCTGCGGATGTCGGAGAAGAGCACCGTCGCCTCGGTGCTCTGGCCGCCGAGCGCCTCTGCTCCGCTCGCGAGCAGCTGGTCGGCAACGCCCGGATCCATGTAGCGGACCATCGTCGACTTGAGCCGTTTCTCCTGGCTGATGTCTTCGATGATCACCATCGAGCCGATGCGCTTCTTCTCGGCGTTCACCAGCGGCAGCGCCGTCAGGTTGGTCGAGATGTGCTCGCCGCCGTAGATCATCATCTCGCCGTCCATCGTCAGCTCCGGCCTGCCGGTCTCCTCGACGCGCTTCAGCTTCTCGAGGATCCAGCCGTTGTCGCCGGTGAAGAAATCGGCGGCCATCTGGTTGACGATCCGCTCGACGCGCATCTTCAGGATTCGCAGCCCCGGGATGTTGCAGGTGACGATGCGGCCGGATTCGTCCAGCGTAAGCACGCCGTTCGACATCGATTCGAGCATCGCGTCGCTGTAGTTCTTCATGTTCTGCACGTCGGCGAACAGCTTCGCGTTCTCGAGCGCGATCGAGATCTGCGCGGTGAACGCGCGCAGGCGCGACTCGTCCTCCGCGCTGAACGGCCCGCCGTGCTTGTTCAGCACCTGGGTGACGCCGATCGTCTTGCCGTTCTTGTTGATGATCGGCACGCACAGGATCGAGCGGGTAAAGAAGCCGGTGCGCGTGTCGAAGCTCGGGTTGAAGCGCAGGTCGGCGTAGGCGTGCGGGATGTTGATCGATTTTCCGGTGGTGTAGACCGCGCCTGCGATGCCGAGGTGGTTCGGCAGGCGGATCTCGTTCAGCTCCAGCCCCTCCCCGACCTCGGACCACAGCTCGTTGGTCTTGTCGTCGTTGAGGAACAGCGTCGAGCGCTCGGCGTTCAGCATGCGCGTCGCTTCCCCCATGACGCGCTTGAGCAGCAGGCCGAGCTTGATCTCCGCGCTCACTTCCGACACCACGCGCACGAACTCGCGCTCCTGCTCGCGGATCTCCTTCATGCGCTCGATCAGCTGCGCGCTGCCGAGCGCGAGCGATCCCTGCGCTACCATCGCGTCCAGCACCTCGAGGTCGTGCGGCGAAAATTTCCCCTTGCGCTTGTTGAGGGCCTGCAGCACCCCGATCAACTCGCCGTTCGCGGCCCGGATCGGCACGCAGGCGACGCTCTTCGTCGTGTAGCCGGTCTGCTCGTCGATCGCGCGGTTGAAGCGCGAATCAGCGGGCGCATCGTGAACGAGCAGCGGCTCGCCGGTCGTGAACACGTGGCCAGCGATCCCGGTCGTGTTCGCCAGGCGGATCTCGCGCTTGATGCGGCCCTGCGCGACGCGCGCGTAGAGCTCGCCGCTCGCCTTGTCGTTGAGGAACAGCGACCCGCGCTCGGCGCCCAGCTCGGCGGCCGTCAGCTCGACGATCACGTGCAACACGTCGTCGAGCGATTCGCATTTCGCCACCCGGCGCGTGACCTCCAGCAGCAGCTCCGCGAGGCGCAGCCTGCGAGCGTCGTCATTGCTTCGCCTCGGTTCGCGGCGGCGCTTGGTACGCGCGGTCGCGGTCTGGCCTTGCGTCTCCGCCCGCTCGGCAGACTTGGCAGATCCGTCGCTCATCGGATGCCTCGCGTTTCGACGCCGCTCGACTCGAGCCGCGCGCGCAGCTCACGCACCGTCGCCTGCAGCTGGATCGCCTCGGCCCGGTACCGGGTGTGCAGGTCCTCGAGCGCCTGGGAGTGCACGATTTCCTCGCGCTCCAGAGCCGTTCTGAGAGCGGCGCTCGTTGCGCGCAGCTCGGCGATTTCTTCCTTCGAATTTGCGACCGCCTGCTGCACTTTCGGCTCGGCTTCGTAGCGCGCCTGCTCGAGCGCGTCGTGCAAGGCGCCGAGCGTGGTCTTGAGCTGCCGGATCTCCTGCTGTGCGGTCGACGCCGCGCGATGTACCGCGTCTTCGCGTAGGGCCCGCTCCTGCTCGAGCTCCGCGCGCAACGTGGCCACCGCGCTGCGCAACTGCTTCAGCTCCGCGTGCGCGGTACTGCCGGCTTGCATGTCGGCAAGGTCGGCGCGTCGATGCGCTTCGTCGAGCTCCGCACGCAACGCCGCAATCGTGCTCCGCAATTCGCGATTTTCGGCGAGGGCGGCAAGCCCTGCGTCGGCGTCGGCCGCCAAGCTAGCACCCGGCGACCAGCGCGCGGGCAAAGCCGCCGCGGTCGCTGCCCGCCTGCCTGGTGACGACGATGTTCACGCTCGAGAACGTGCCGTCGCGCAGGATCTTCGCGTCGGCGAGGACTGCGCCCGAGCTACGCACGATGACCTCCATTCCCGACTCTCCCAGGATGCGCTCTTCTGCGGCGATACCGGGACGCGTCTTCGCGTTGCGGCCGATGCAGATCGCAGCGGCATAGGGCGTGCGCGCCACGCGAAACGCGAATTGCTCGCCCGGATCCGCAGGCCGTTCCGGCTGCTCGACGCAGCCCGCCACCATCAGCATGAAGAAGAATGCAGTGCTGCGAAGCACACGGGCACGCGTTTTGCTCATTCCCATTGCAGTATAGGGTAAGGCGGGGACCTGACCCGCGAACAACTACAATTTACAACGCCATGACCAAGCGTGCTGCGTTCTACCGCCGGCTTCTCGCCACCCTCGCCCTTGCGAGCCTGCTGACCGGCTGCGACCCGATCTCCCTGACAGCGCTCGGCGTCGGCGCGGCCGCCGGAGTGCAGCATACGCTCACCGGGATCGCCTACAAGACGTTCACCGCCCCCATGCCCAAGGTGCGTACTGCGGTCAAGACAGCGCTCTCGAACATGGACATCAAGGTTGGCGCGACGGAGAAAATGGAGAACGGCGAGCGGATCAAGGCGCGCGCCGCGGACCGCGACATCGAAATCGAGCTGGAGGCACTGAGCAGCAGGACGACACGCGTGCGTTCTACAGCGCGCAGCGGCCTATTCATGGATTCCGCGACCGCGACGGAGATCATCCTGCAGACGGAAAAAGCGCTGGGGGCAACCTGAAAGGAGTCCTCTCATGAAACGGCACATCCTGATCGCGGCATGCGCCGCGCTTGCCGTCGGCCCCCTTGCAGCGGCGGCCCAGAGCGGCGAATCGAAAGCCCTCGCAACGCAGGCCGCGCAAATGGATTCGCTTGCGACGAGCCAGGGCGGCGTAAAGGTCTCGGGGAAGATCAGTTCCGATTTCCTCGATTTCTCCGGCTCGCCGGCGAACGCCGACGGGCTCGTCGGCGGCCTGAGGAAGGGCACCCCGATCACGCTCTCTTCGACCGACGCCAAAGGCGTTATCACGTCGACGACGTTCACGCCCCCGACCGGAAAGATGGGATACGGCAATGTGTACACGTCACTCGCCCTGGCGAAGCAGCAGCTCGCGGGGGTGGGGATCACCGATCCGTCCGCGCAGCAGATCCAGGCCGCGCTCGTCGGCGGCACGGTGATCGGCGCGAACGGTCAGGCGACGACGTTGACCGGCGTGCTGACGCTTCGCGCCCAAGGAATGGGCTGGGGGCAGATCGCCCAGAATCTCGGCTACAAGCTCGGCCCCGTGATCAGCGGCATGAAATCCGCCAACGCCCATGTGTCGACGCCGGCTTCGACCGCTTCAAGCGCGAAAGGCGCGCCGGCGAGCGGCGTCACCACTGCCGCCGGATCGAGCCACGGTCAGGGCAACGCGTACGGGCGTGGAATCACGACCGGAGCCGGCGGTGCCGCGGGACAGGGCCAAGGCAATGCTTACGGTCGCGGCATCACGAGCGGCGCCGGCGGCGCGCCGGGACAGTCCGGCGCAGCCAGCCACGGCAAAGGCGGCGGCAAAGGGAACTAGTCCCGCGCGGAACGCGCGGGAATCAGCCGAGCCACGCGCGCGCGTTGCGGAAGATCCGCATCCACGGCGATTCTTCCGGCGCCGCGTCCGGCGTCCACGACATCTGCACCGAGCGAAACACGCGCTCGGGATGTGGCATCCAGATCGTGAAGCGGCCGTCCGGCGTAGTGAGCCCGGTAATGCCGCGCGGCGAGCCGTTCGGGTTGAGCGGATACGTCTCGGTCGTATTGCCGCGGTGATCGACGAAACGCATGCAGACGAGCGCTGAGACCCGGTCCTGCTCCGCCGTGCTTTCGAACTGTGCCAGCCCCTCTCCGTGCGCCGTGGCAATCGGCATCCGGCTGCCGGCCATTCCGGCGAGCAGGATCGACGGGCTCGCCGGAATCTCGACGAGCACGAAGCGAGCCTCGAACTGCTCCGAACGGTTGCGCACGAAGACCGGCCAGTGCGCTGCGCCCGGGATGATCTCCTTCAGCGCCGCCATCATCTGGCAGCCGTTGCACGAGCCCAGCGCAAACGTGTCGGTGCGGCCGAAAAAGCGCTCGAATTCCGCACGCGCCCGGGCGTTGTAGAGAATCGACTTCGCCCAGCCCTGCCCGCCGCCGAGCACGTCGCCGTAGGAAAAGCCGCCGCACGCGGCGAGACCGCGGAACGAATCGAGCGTGACACGCTGCGACAGCACATCGGACATGTGCACGTCGACGGCTTCGAATCCGGCGCGATGGAACGCGGCAGCCATTTCCACCTGACTGTTCACGCCCTGCTCGCGGAGCACCGCCACGCGCGGCCGCGCCCCGCGCGATACGTACGGGGCTGCAATCTCCTCGGCGGGGTCGAACGACAGGGCGAATGAAAGGCCCGGGTCGGCGGTATCCAGAACACGGTCGAATTCCTCCTGCGCGCACTGCGGGTTGTCGCGCAGGCTCTGCATGCGGAAGGTGGTGTCGGACCAGGCGCGCTGCAACTCGACGCGCTTCTCGGCGAACACGGCCCTGGCGTTGCGCGTGATGCGGATCTCGTCTCGCGTATTGACGTGGCCGACGATGTGGGCGCAATCACCGACGCCGGCGGCGCGCAGCGCATCCATCACGCGGCCGCGGTCCGACTCGCGCACCTGGAGCAGTGCCCCGAGCTCCTCCGCGAACAACGCGCCGAGCGCCAGGTCGCGCATGCGTCCAGCGAGTTGCTCTTCTCCATCGCGCTTGAACGCGTCGACTTCGTCCGCCGCTGCATCGAACGCGATCGGGTCGAGACTGAGCGTGACCCCGCAGTGCCCGGCGAACGCCATCTCGCAGGCCGTCACGAAAAGCCCCCCGTCCGAACGATCGTGGTACGCGAGGATGAGCCCTTCGGCGGCGAGCGCCTGCACGGCGCTGAACAATCCGGCAACGAGCGTGGCATCGTCCGCATCGGGGCAACGGTCGCCGAACCGCGAATGCGTCTGCGCGAGGATCGAGCCTCCGAGGCGGTTCTTGCCGCATCCCAGGTCGATCAATATCAGCTCGGTCTCGCCGCAGTCGGTGCGCAGGCGCGGAGTCAGCGTCGCGCGCGCGTCCTCGACCGGCGCGAACGCCGAGACGATCAGCGACAGCGGTGCCACGACCTCGCGCTGGTCCCAGGCAGTGCGCATCGAAAGCGAATCCTTGCCGACGGGGATCGACACACCGAGCGCCGGACAAAACGACATCGCCACCGCTTCGACGGTCCGGTAGAGCTCCGCGTCCTCGCCCGGGTGACCTGCCGCCGCCATCCAGTTCGCGGACAGCTTGACGCGTCCTAGCGATCCGATGCGCGCGGCCGCGAGGTTCGTCAGCGCTTCCGCTACCGCCATGCGGCCCGACGCCGGGCCGTCGATCAGCGCGATCGGCGTCCGCTCGCCGATCGCGAACGCTTCGCCCGCGTAGCCCTCGAATCCGAGCAGCGTGACTGCGCAGTCCGCGACCGGCGTCTGCCACGGGCCGACGAACGGGTCGCGCGAGCAAAGTCCTCCGACCGTGCGATCGCCGATCGCGATGAGAAACGTCTTGTCGGCGACCGCGGGATGCTTGAGCACCCGATACGCCGCATGGCGCAGCTCGATGCCGGTCAAGGCGAATGGCTCGAGCGCACGCGTCACGCGAGCGACGTCGCGCAGCATGCGAGGCGGCTTGCCGAGGATCGTGCTCAGCGCAACGTCCACGGGCCGGTTGTCGAACCGGGCGTCGTCGACTTGCAGGCGCCCATCCGGCGTGACCGCGCCGAGCACGGCATGCGGACAGCGCTCGCGCGCGCAGATTTCTGCGAACCGCTTTCGATCGTGCGGCGCAATCGCGAGCACATAGCGCTCCTGCGCCTCGTTCGACCAGATTTCGCGCGGCGACATGCCGGGCTCTTCGGACGGGATCGCGCGCAGGTCGACCCGCGCCCCGCCCTGCGCAGCATGCACCAGCTCGGGCAGCGCATTCGACAGGCCCCCGGCGCCCACGTCGTGAATCGACAGGATCGGATTGGCGTCGCCGAGCTGCCAGCACCGGTCGATGACTTCCTGCGCGCGGCGCTGGATCTCGGCGTTGCCGCGCTGCACCGAGTCGAAGTCGAGATCGGCCGCGTTGGCACCCGCAGCCAGCGACGAGGCGGCTCCGCCGCCCATGCCGATCAGCATTCCCGGGCCGCCGATCTGCAGCAGCAGCGTGCCGGCGGCAAGCGGCGCCTTTTCCACTTGCGTCGCGCAGATGTTGCCGATGCCGCCGGCGAGCATGATCGGCTTGTGATAGCCGCGCTGCACGCCGGCCACTTTCTGCTCGAAGGTGCGGAAATACCCAGCCAGCGCGGGCCTGCCGAACTCGTTGTTGAACGATGCCGCGCCAATCGGACCCTCGAGCATGATCGAGAGCGCGCTGACGATGCGGTCCGGCCGCCCCGCATCGTCCGTTTCCCACGGTTGCTCCGCACCGGGAATGCGCAGGTGCGAAACTGAATAGCCGACCAGGCCCGCCTTCGGCTTCGCGCCGCGCCCGGTGGCGCCCTCGTCGCGGATTTCTCCTCCCGCTCCGGTTGCCGCGCCCGGAAAAGGCGCGATCGCGGTCGGGTGATTGTGCGTCTCGCACTTCATCACGGTGTGCGTGAGCGCGGCCCGCGGCCGGTACGCCCCGCCTTCGCCGGGGTGAAACTGCTGCGCGACGCGACCCTCCATGACCGCCGCGTTGTCGCTGTATGCGACCACCGTGCCCTGCGGGCACACCGCGTGCGTGTGGCGGATCATCGCGAAGAGCGACTGTTCCTTGCGCTCTCCGTCGACGATCCATTCGGCGTTGAAGATCTTGTGCCGGCAGTGCTCGGAGTTCGCCTGCGCGAACATCGTCAGCTCGGCGTCGGTGGGATCGCGCCCCAGGGCGCGGAACGCTTCGCGCAAGTAGTCGATCTCCTCTTGCGTGAGCGCAAGCCCGAGCTCGACGTTGGATCGCTCGAGCGCGGCGAGCGGCACGCGGCCGACAGGCCGCGGCTCGAAGCGCCGGAAAAGCTCCGCCGCTTCGTCAGGCCCTGCGAGCACCGATTCCGTCATCCGGTCGTGCAGCAGAGCGGCGACGCGGGTTCGCGCATCGGCATCGAGCTGCGCATCCAGCGCGTATAACGTGCCACGCTCGATCCGGCGCACGCGCCCGAGGCCGCAGATCCGCGCAATCTCGGTGGCCTTCGAAGACCAGGGTGAAATCGTGCCGATGCGCGGCACGACGAGAAGCAGCGCGCCCGCAGGCATCCGGTCGGGCGGCGCTCCGTACTGCAGCAGCCGGCTCAGCAGGTCTTGCTCGGTTGGCGCCAGCGGCGCCTCGGTCTCTGCAAAATGCCAGTACTCCGCGGCGAGGCGGCGAATGCCGGGATGCATCGCCCGCAGCGCCGGCAGCAGCTTGGCGATGCGGAACTCCGACAAGGCGCGCGCGCCGCGGAGCTTCAGGATCGTGGACATCGGGCCCGGCTGGTAAAACGGAATTTTACCAAACCGGTACCGCTCATCTGCGCAGCGCCGGCTCCTTGAGCTTGCCACCGAGGCTGAGCGTGGTGCGCTGCTGCTTCAGATCGACGATCACGCGCCCGCTCAGCGCGCCATCGGGGGCGATCTCGACACCCGCACCCGCGTTGAGCGCGCCTGCCGAGATCGCGACGTTGCGCACCTGCACCGCGCCGCGATCGTAGACGCCCTGACCGGTGAGCTCGTTGAAGACTGTCCGGCCGGCCATCGGCCCCGTGCCCTGCATCGCGCGACCAAGATCGAAGCTTCCGAGCACACCCTTCTCGATCTTGAAGGTCCCTTCCAGGCGCAGGCTCTCGCCGAGCTTCGCCGGAGCGGGCCCCTTCATCGAGTACGTGCCCCGCGATTCGACTTTGCCTTCGGAAACGAGCGTCGGAGCGAAGACCCCCACGTTGACGCCGCGCGTGCGTACTTCGCCCTCGACCGACCATTCGCTGCCCCAGCGAATGCGTGCGTTGCCGCTGAAGACCCCTTCGAGCGCGCGCCCGTCGAACTCGGCGATGCCCATGCCCTGCCGCGTGGCGGTCCCTTTCATCCCGAAATCGGCAAGCGATACGCCGGGGAGGAACGGGATCTGGAACGTCCCGGCGCTCAGTTCGAACGTCAGCTCGCCGCCGCGGCCGCCGATCGTTCCCTGCAGCCGCTCAGGTCCGCTGATCCTCGCCGACTGCACGGTCCCGTCGGGTGCGATCGTAGCTTCGACATCGAGCGGTGGCAGCGCGACCGGGCCCTCGAGCTTGAGCTGTTTCGCCGCCACCGTTGCGACCTTCAGGTCCGCGCTCTGCAGCGTGCCAAGCAGCGCTGCGCCAAGATGTTCCTGGCCGATGACCGCGCCCTCCAGCTCTACGCGGCTGAACGTCTTCTGCGGCCCGAAGATCGAGCCGATGCTCGGCGACGTCCGCACGAGCCCGATCTTCGCTGCGTCGCCGATCGATACGTTCTCGAGCTTGACCTGCAACCCGGTCACCAGCGACACCCGCGCCGAACCAATCTTCACGACCTGGCCCGTGGCCTGCGCAGCGGCTTTCTCGTACTCCGCAGTCGGGAGCGGTATGACGTGCACCACGGCCGCGGCCACCAGCAGCAGGACTACGAGCCCGATCGCGGCCTTCTTGCCGAGGTTGCGCGTCCGCTCGATCGCAACCGCTTTTCCTACGACTTCCGCATCCTTGCGCTCGCGTTCACGTTCCTTGTCGCGTGCGCGCTTCTGGGACTCGGCGAGCGCGGCCTGGTCGCGCTTGATGTCATCCAGGTCGAGATCGTCGTCCTTTACCGGGATATCGCCATCGCCCTGCCTGGCCAGCTCGGCCTGCTTGGCGGCATACGCTTCCTTGGCCTTTTTCTTGCGCTCCTCGGCTTCGCGCACCTTGCGTTCTTCGTCTTCGCGCGCCTTGCGCTCCGCCTCCTCCTTGGCGCGTGCAGCCTCTTGCCGCGCGCGCTCTTCCTGCTCGCGCCGGCGCCGCTCTTCCTCGGCCTTGCGGCGCGCTTCTTCCTCCTCGCGCTTGCGGCGCTCTTCCTTCTGGCGCTCGACCTCCTGCTTCGCCTTGCGGTCTGCCTCTTCCTTCGCCTTGCGCTCCTCTTCCTCGCGCTGCGCGAACGTATTCAGGTCGGCGAACAGACTGTCGATCGATGCCTCGGGGGCAGCGGGCGGCTGGACCGGGGTCACCGGCGCCGGCGCGGGCGGCGCGTTCGCTGCCGCCATTCCAGCCTCGATCTTCTTGCGCGCGCGCTCCTCTCTTTCGCGGCGGATCCGGTCTTCGTCTTCGCGCTTGCGGGCCTCGTCGGCGCTGCGACGCTCGGCATCTTCTCGCGAGCGGCGCTCGGCCTCTTCCTTCGCCCGGCGCTCGGCCTCTTCCTTGGCCTTGCGCTCGGCATCCAGCTGCTTGCGCAGATCATCCGCTTCGCGCCGCGCCTTCTCCTCGGCCTCGCGGCGCGCCAGCTCGAGCCGCTCGCGTTCGGTGCGCGCCAGGCGGTCCGCCTCTTCCTTCGCCTTGCGCTCGGATTCGTCCTTTGCCTTGCGCTCCGCCTCCAGCTGCTGGCGCAAGCCCTCGGCTTCCCGGCGCGCTTTTTCGTCCGCCTCGCGCCGCGCCTGCTCGATCCTTTCGCGCTCGCCAGCGTCGCGCGCCTTGCGCTCGGCCTCTTCTTTCGCCCGGCGCTCGCCTGCCTCCTTCGCCTGGCGCTCGGCTTCCTGCTTCGCGTTGCGCTCGGCCTCTTCCTTGGCCTTGCGCTCCGCCTCGAGCTGGCGGCGCAGCTCCTCGGCTTCGCGGCGCGCCTTCTCTTCCGCCTCGCGCCGCGCCTGCTCGATCCTTTCGCGCTCGCCGGCCTCGCGCGCCTTGCGCTCGGTTTCTTCTCTCGCCTTGCGTTCCGCTTCTTCGTTCGCCCGGCGCTCGGCTTCCTCCTTTGCCTTGCGCTCGGCCTCCACCTTCGCCTTGCGCTCCGCCTCAAGCTGACGGCGGAGCTCCTCGGCTTCGTGGCGCGCCTTCGCCTCGGCTTCCTCCTTCGCCTTGCGCTCGGCTTCCTCCTTCGCTCTGCGTTCGGCCTCTTCTTTCGCCCTGCGCTCCGCTTCGAGCTTCGCCCTGTGCTCCTCTTCGAGCTTCGCCCTGTGCTCCTCTTCCAGGCGCCGGCGAAGCTCCTGGGCCTCGCGCGCCTTGCGCTCGGTTTCTTCTCGCGCCTGGCGTTCCGCTTCTTCCTTCGCCCGGCGCTCGGTTTCCTCCTTCGCCCTGCGCTCGGCTTCCTCCTTGGCCCTGCGCTCGGCTTCGCCCTTTGCCTTGCGCTCCGCTTCCAGTTGCCGCCGCAGCTCTTCGGCCTCGCCGCGCGCCTGCTCCACTCGGGCGCGCTCGCGCTCCGCGGCCTCGCGCGCCAGCCGCGCGGCTTCCTCCTTCGCCATGCGCTCGGAGTCTTCGCGCGCTTTGCGTTCTGCCTCCAGCTTGGCGCGCAGGTCGGCTTCCACCCGTGTTCGTTCCTCGCCCGCCTGGCGGGCGCGCTCCAGCGCTTCTCGCTCGCGCTGGGCAGCCGCCTGCCTTTCGCGCTCCAGCGCCTCGGCTCTCGTCTTCGCTTCCCCTTCGGCCTTCGCGCGCGCTTCCGCGGCCGCCCGCGCCGCGGCGTCCTGCGCCGCCTTTACCGCCGCCGCGGCTTCCGCGCGAATCTTGGCTTCTGCATCCGCGCGCGCCTTTGCCTCGGCGGCCGCGCGCGCCTTCGCCTCGACTTCCTGGCGGGCGCGATAGTCGAGCAGTTCCTGCTCCTTGGCCCACGCCTCGGCCTTCAAGCGCGCTTCGGCTGCGAGGTCTGCTTGCGCCCGGGCAGACGGTGCCCCCGCAGCGGGAGCAGCCGGACGGCGAGCCGGAACCGCGGTGAAATCGAGTTCCTCGCCAGGGTCCTTGGCAGGCGCGGCAGGCTTTGCAGCCGCAGGTCGCGTCGCGGCAGGGGTCGGGGCGATCGGCGCCGGCGCCGGCTGCGAGCCGGATTGCGCGACTTCGCGCACGAATCCATCCTTGTCGAGCTGCAGAACGAGCGCCTCGAGCTTGGCTGCGTCGATCTTGTAGAACTTGATCTGCAGGTCGGCAAAAGTCGTCTTGCCGTCGATCTGCGTGAGAACGGCGCGGTCGGCGCGCGACAACAGGCTCGTCTTGCCGGAAGCCTCCTGCACGCCTTTGCCTGTCTTCGAATAGATCGAGGTGGGATTCATGGGCTCGGAGCGCCGGGATTCCTATTATATCCAGCGTGCTACATTGAGCCCCGCCTCGGATGACCGCACGCGCCGCTTCTTCGTTTCTGACCGTTCTGCTCGGCGTGCTCATCGGCCTCACGGCGCTCGGCATGGACCTGTTCCTGCCGAGCGTGCCCGCGATCGCGCAGGCATTCGATGCCGAGCCGGGTCTGGCGCAACTGGCGGTGACGACCTATCTGCTGGGGCTCGCTGCCGGGCAGTTCGCGTGGGGCCCGCTCGCCGACCGGTTCGGCCGCAAGCCGGTGCTGCTCACCGCGCTGGGCTTGTTCTTCGTTGCGAGCGCAGCGTGCGCTGCGGCGCAGTCCCTGACGAGCGTCGTGTTGTTGCGCTTTGCGCAAGGCGCCGGGATGTCGAGCGGGCCGGTGATCGCACGCTCCGTGGTGCGCGATCTCGCCGCGCACGAAGAGGCGGCACAGCTGCTCGGCAGGATGACGATCGTGTTCGGCTTCTTTCCGGTCCTGGGTCCACTCGTCGGCGCGCAGATCCTCGCGCTTGCCGGGTGGACCTCGGTCTTCTGGTTCTATGCCGCCTTCGCCGTCGTCTTGCTCGTGATCGTGGCGCTCGGCTTTCCAGAGACCGCGCCTGCGGAGCGCCCGGCGATCTCGCTCGCGCGAATCGCTGCGCGCTATGCCGTGCTCCTTGGAGAGCGGCGCTTCGTGGCTCCGCTCGTGACTGCGCTTTGCGCGCAGATGGGCATCCTCGCGTTCGTCGCCAGCTCCTCCCTGGTGCTCGTCCAGGCGATGCAGCTCACGCCGACCGCGTTCAGCCTGCTCTTCGCTGCAGTGATGCTCGGACAGATGGTCGGCGGTTTCGTCGCCAGCCGCCTCGTCGTCCGCCTCGGCATCGAGCGCATGGCGAGGCTCGCGGCGAACGTGGTGCTGCTCTCGGGCGCGCTGCTCGCGATTCTCGTGTTCGCCGGGATCACGCACTGGAGCGCGATCGTGCTGCCGATGCTTGGCTACATCTTCGGCTGCGCGCTGCTGGTCCCGAACGCGACGGCCGCCGCGCTGACGCCGTTTCCGCAGATGGCCGGCGCGGCCTCTTCGCTGCTCGGCGTGCTGCCGTTCTCGCTTGGCGCACTGGTGAGCGCGGTGCTGGGCGCCGCGTTCGACGGCACTGCGCGGCCGCTTGCACTGGCGATCGCGCTCGCCGGCGCAGGTGCATTTGCGAGTGAACGGCTGCTGTTCGGCCCCGCAGCGCGGATGGCAAGGGCCGCGCGGCATGGATAGGCTGGATTGCGCAGTCATCGGCGCCGGCGTCGTCGGTCTCGCGGTGGCGCGCGCGCTCGCGCTCGCCGGCCGCGAGGTCGTGATCCTCGAGGCGGAGGAGGCGATCGGCACGCATACGAGCTCGCGCAACTCGGAAGTGATCCATGCGGGCATCTACTATCCGCACGGCTCGCTCAAGGCGCGCGCCTGTGTCGAGGGCAAGCGCATGCTCTACGAATACTGCGTGCGGCACAACATTCCGCATGCGCGCTGCGGCAAGCTGATCGTCGCGACCGCGGCAGGCCAGGTGCAGGAGCTCGACGCCATTCAAGCCAAGGCGCACGCCAACGGCGCGACGGACGTCGTGCGCATGACGCGCGAGCAGGCGCTCGCCCTCGAACCTGAGCTTTCCTGCGTGGCGGCGCTGTACTCTCCTTCGACCGGCGTGATCGACAGCCACGCCTTGATGCTTGGCTATCTCGGCGACGCGCAGGCGAACGGCGCGATGCTCGCGCTCGGCAGCAGGCTCGAGCACGCGGCAGTGTCCGACGCAGGAATCGAGCTGCACGTGCGCGGAGCCGAGCCGGTACTCGCGCGCGGCGTCGTCAACAGCGCGGGTCTCGCAGCGCCCAGCGTCGCGCTGCGCATCCGGGGCTATCCGAAAGAACAGGCGCCCCGCGAGCTGTACGCCAAGGGAAACTACTATTCGCTGACGCGCCGCGCACCGTTCTCGCGGCTGATCTACCCGGTGCCCGAGCCAGGAGGGCTCGGCGTGCACATCACGCTCGACCTCGCCGGTCAGGCGCGCTTCGGTCCCGACGTCGAATGGGTCGAACGGATCGACTACAGCGTCGATCCCCGGCGCGCGGAGCGCTTCTATGCGGCCATTCGCCGCTATTGGCCGGGCTTGCCGGATGACGCGCTCGCGCCGGGCTATGCGGGAATTCGGCCGAAGATCTCCGGACCGGACGAGCCCGCGGCGGATTTCGTGATCCAGGGTCCCGCCGAGCACGGCGTCGCGGGGCTCGTGCACCTGTTCGGCATCGAGTCGCCCGGATTGACAGCTTCGCTCGCGTTGGCTGATGATGTGGCGCGGCTGCTTTCCGAATAGAACAACCCGGAGGAGATATGAGACTGAATTTCGTCGCGGCTGCACTGGCCGCGTCCGCCCTCGCCAGCACTGCGCAAGCGCAAACCAAGTGGGACATGCCTACGCCCTACTCCGACGGCGAGTTCCACACGATCAACGTGCGCCAGTTCGCCGAAGAAGTGAAAAAGGCCACCGGCGGCCAGCTCGACCTCAACGTCCACTCCAACGGCTCGCTGATCAAGCATCCGGACATGTTGCGCGCGGTTTCTACCGGGCAGGTCAACATCGCCGAATTCCTGCTCGGGCAGTTCGGCAACGAGGAGCCGGTGTTCAACGCCGACAACGTTCCGTTCCTCGCGGCCGGCTACGACAACGCGTGGAAGCTCTACCAGGCGCAGAAGCCGGTGCTGCAGAAGAAGCTCGAAGCACGCGGCATGCGGCTGCTGTATTCGGTCGCATGGCCGGGCCAGGGGCTCTACACCAAGAATCCGCTGAAGAGCGTGGACGATTTCAAGGGAACCAAATTCCGCACCTACAGCGCCTATACGGCGCGTCTCGCCGAGCTGCTCGGTGCGAGCCCGACCGTGATCCAGGTGCCCGAGGTGCCGCAGGCGTTCGCCACCGGCACCGTGCAGGCGATGATCACGTCGTCCGCTACCGGCACGTCGACGAAAGCCTGGGAATTCGTCAAGAACTACTACATGACCAACGCCATGCATCCGAAGAATGTCGTGGTCGTCAATGAGCGCGCATACCAGAAGCTGCCGCCTTCGCAGCAGAAAGCGCTGATGGACGCTGCAGCCACCGCGGAAAAGCGCGGCTGGGACCTCTCGCGCCAGAGGGAGCAGAGCGCGAACAAGCAGCTCGCCGACAACGGCATGACGGTGCACGCGCCCGACGCGGCAATGATGGGCGCGCTCGGCAAGGTCGGCGACACGATTGCTGCGGAATGGCTCAAGGCAGCCGGCGCCGACGGCGACAACATCGTCAAAGCCTACCGCGGAAAGTAAGCGCTTGAGGCGGTTCCTGGACCGCCTCTACCACGCGAGCGGCGCGCTCGCCGCGGTCTGCCTGGCCGGCATCTGCGTGCTGATGCTGGCGCAGGCCGGCGGCCGCGAGTTCGGCCTGCTGATCCGCGGCGCCGACGACATCACCGCGTGGCTCTGCGCCGCCGCGGCGTTCCTCGCGCTCGGCCACACCTTCAGGCACGGCGAGCTGGTCCGGGTGGGCCTGTGGATCGACATGCTCGGGCCGGAGACGCGCCGCTACGCCGAGCTGCTGGCCCTGACCCTGACCGCGCTCTTCGTCTGTTACATGACCTGGGCGGCGGCGCGGTTCGTCTACGACAGCTGGAAATTCAACGAGGTCGCGCAGGGCCTGATCAAGCTGCCGATCTGGATTCCGCAGCTTTGCTTCGTGATCGGCGTGGCGATTTTCCTCGTCGCGGTGCTGGACGAGCTGGTGGCGGTGATGCGCAGGCAAAAGCCCGCGTACCAGATCGCCGAGGAGGAGCGCCGCGCAAAGGGCGACTTTTCAGAGATGGCCTGAGCGATGGGCACGCTGACGATTGCCTCGATTCTGTTCGCGCTGCTGCTGGTGCTGCTCGCGGGCGGCGTCTGGATCGCGATCGCGCTCGCCGCCGTTGCGTGGTTCGGCCTGCAGTTCTTCACCTCGACGCCGCCCGACGTCAACCTGTTCCAGTCGTTCTGGGGCTCGAGCGCCTCGTGGACGCTGGCGGCGCTGCCGCTCTTCATCTGGATGGGCGAGATCCTGTACCGCACCAAGCTTTCGGAAGAGATGTTCGAGGGGCTCGCGCCGTGGCTCACCTGGTTGCCGGGCCGGCTGATGCACGTCAACGTCCTGGCGTGCGGCATCTTCGGCACGGTATCGGGCTCTTCGGCGGCCACCTGTGCGACGATTGCCAAGGTCGCGCTTCCCGAGCTGATCAAGCGTGGTTACGACGAGAAGACCTGCCTCGGGTCGCTGTGCGGCGCGGGTACGCTCGGGATCCTGCTGCCGCCCTCGATCATCATGGTCGTCTACGCCGTCGCGGCCGAGGTCTCGATCCTCAAAGTGTTCCTCGCCGGGTTCCTGCCCGGGTTCCTGCTGATGGCGCTGTTTTCCGGCTACATCATCGTGTGGGCGCTGCTCAATCCGGGAAAGACGCCGAAGGAGGACATGAAACTCTCCTTCGGCCAGAAGCTGCACCGCAGCCGCCACCTCATCCCCTGCGTGCTGCTGATCGTGTTCATCGTCTGGGTGATGGTGATCGGCTGGGCGACCGCCACCGAGTCGGCCGCCTACGGGGTGCTCGGCTCGCTCGCGATCGCGTGGTGGGCGGGCGGCTTGAACCGCGCAACGTTCTGGCAGAGCCTGATGGGCGCGACGCGGCTTTCGTGCATGATCATGTTCATCCTCGCCGGCGCGGCGTTCCTGTCGTCCTGCATGGCATTTACCGGCATCCCCAAGGCGCTCGCCGAATGGGTCGCGGCGCTGCAGCCGAACCGCTACATGCTGATCGCGGTGCTCGCCGCGATCTACATCCTTCTGGGCACCGCGCTCGACGGCGTCTCGATGATCGTGCTCACGACCTCGATCGTGATCCCGATGGTCGAGAAGGCCGGATTCGATCTGGTGTGGTTCGGCATCTTCATCGTGCTGCTCGTCGAGATCGCGGAGGTGACGCCGCCGCTCGGCTTCAACCTGTTCGTGCTGCAGACGATGAGCGGGCGGGATTCGAACTATGTCGCCTACGCATCGATCCCGTTCTTCTTCATGATGATCCTGTGCATCGCGCTGATCACGGTCTTCCCGGAGATCGCCACGTGGCTGCCGGACGTGCTGCTCGCAAAGCCGAAGTAGGGTGATACGCTTCGCCGGGTCATGATCGTCGTTCACCACCTCAACAACTCCCGCTCGCAGCGCGTGCTCTGGCTTCTCGAGGAGCTGCGCATCGAATACGAGGTCAAGCGCTACCAGCGCGATGCGCAGACGATGCTGGCTCCACCCGAGCTGCGACAGGTGCATCCGCTCGGAAAATCCCCGGTGATCTCCGACGGCGACGCGACGATCGCCGAGTCGGGCGCGATCGTCGAATACCTGATCGGCAAGTATGGCGAGGGGCGGCTCATTCCCGCGCACCGCACGCCGCAGCGGTTGCAATACACCTACTGGCTGCATTTTGCCGAAGGCACGGCGATGCCGCCGCTGCTGCTGAAGCTCGTCTTCGACCGGATCGAGAAGGCGCCCGCGCCGTTTTTCGTGCGGCCGATCGCGCGGGCAATCGCGAACCGCGCCAAGAGCACGTTCGTCCAGCCCAACATCGACCGCAATCTCGATTTCATGGAAGCGGAGCTGGCGAAGAACGAATGGTTTGCGGGCCACGAGTTCACGGCGGCAGACGTGCAGATGAGCTTTCCGATCGAAGCCGCGGCAGCGCGCGGCGGCCTTGATTCGAGCCGGCCGAGGCTGATGGCGTTTCTCGAGCGCATTCACGCGCGGCCGGCCTATAAGCGCGCTCTGGAAAAAGGTGGCCGGTACGCCCTCCTCCGCTAGCATGCCGCAGCCGATCTACCTCAGCGCCGACCTCCGGCGCATCGAAGAGGCCGCAGCCGCGAATGCGGGCGCGACCTCGCTGATGGAGCGCGCCGGACAGGCCGCCGCGGACCTCGCCGCGCAGCTCGTCTCCGAGCGCGGCAAGGACGTGCTGGTGCTCGCGGGCCCCGGCAATAACGGCGGCGACGCATACGAAGTGGCGGCGCACCTCAAATCGGAATACTTCCGCGTCAGCCTGGTGTCGCCTGCGGATCCCGCGGCGCTGCCGCGCGACGCACAGCATGCGCATCGCAAGTGGCTCGATGCGGGCGGCGAAGTGCTCTCCGCTGTTCCGCAGGATCGGAAGTGGGCGCTCGTGGTGGATGGCTTGTTCGGCATCGGCCTCGCCCGTGCGCCGCAGGCCGAATACGCGCAGCTCATCAAGTTCGCCAATTCGCAGCGCTGCCCGGTTCTCGCGCTCGACATTCCCAGCGGTCTCGAATCCGACACCGGCCGCGTGCTCGGCGAGGTGGTGCGCGCGACGCACACGATCACGTTCATCGCGCTGAAGCCGGGGCTTCTCACGCTCGACGGCCCGGACCATTGCGGCGCGGTCACGGTTGCCGATCTCGGGATCGCGGCCGGCGTCGTCGAGCAGGGTGCGTGGATCGCGGGACCGGAACTGTTCGCCAACCTGCTCAAGCCGCGGCTGCGCAACTTTCACAAGGGACAGGCCGGCTCGGTGTGCATTCTCGGAGGGGCATCGGGCATGGCGGGCGCGGCGCTGCTCGCCGGACGCGCTGCGCTGATGCTGGGCTCGGGTCGCGTCTACGTCGGCATGCTCGCGCCGGAAGCTCCGATCGTCGATCTCACCGTGCCTGAGCTGATGCTGCGCCATCCGGACGAGGCGCTCGGAATGGAGCTCGACGCGCTCGTCGTCGGGCCGGGGCTCGGCCAAGGCGAACGCGCCGAGACGCTGGTCGGCGCCGCGCTGGCAAGCGACATTCCGTGCGTGATCGACGCCGACGCGCTCAATCTGATCGCCGGAAACGCGGATCTGAGAGACGCGTGCGCGCGGCGCAAGGCCGACACGCTCGCCACACCGCACCCCGCGGAAGCTGCGCGGCTGCTCGGCGTGGAGACATCCGAAGTGCAGCAGGATCGCTACGCCGCGGCTCAACGGCTCTCGCGCGAGCTCCATGCTCACGTGGTGCTGAAGGGCGGGGGAAGCATTCTTTTCGCGCGCGACGGGCACTGGTTCATCAACACGTCGGGCAACGCAGGAATGGCATCCGCCGGCATGGGCGACGTGCTTTCCGGAATTCTCGGCTCGCTGCTCGGCCAGGGATATGCCGGTGAAGCCACGCTCGTGCTCGGGACGCATCTGCACGGCGTTGCGGCTGACGAGCAAGTCCGCGCCGGAATCGGCCCGGTCGGACTGACCGCGAGCGAAACGATCGTCGCTGCGCGCCGGGTTTGGAACGGCTGGCACGGCGGATAACGGCGAAGGAGTTCTCCATGGCCGCAACTACGCATCGATTCCCCGGCGAATCGCACTGCGCGCAACAAGCTGCTCGACGCCGAGCTGAAGTTGCGAAAACAGGTCGAGCAAGTCGCCGCGCTGCGGCGCAAGCTTCCCGCCAGCGGCAAGGTACCGCAGGATTACGAGTTCGAGGAAGCAGGCGGCACAAAGGTGCGACTGTCGCAACTTTTCGAGCGCGGCAAAGACACCCTGGTCCTGTACAGCTACATGTACGGGCCGGACATGAAGCAGCCCTGTCCCATGTGCACCTCGTTCCTCGACAGCCTCGACGGCGCGGCGCCGCACATCGCGCAGCGGGCGAATCTCGCCGTCGTCGCCAAGTCACCGATCGCTCGCATCGTCGAGTTCACTCGCGCGCGCGGCTGGCGCAACCTGCGGCTGCTTTCCTGCGCGCACAACACCTACAACCGCGATTACCACGGCGAATCGCCCGACGGAAGCCAGATGCCGTCGCTCAATGTGTTTACTCTCCGTGACGGCGGGATCCGACACTTCTTCCACACCGAGCTGCTGTTCGCCAAGGCGGAAAAAGGACAGGACTCACGCCACATCGACATGGCGTGGCCGCTGTGGAACGTGCTCGACTTCACGCCCGAGGGGCGGGGCGACTGGTATCCGAGTCTGGGGTATCCGCGGAGTTAGCGTGCTAAGTCCTTCGTGAGCGCCCTCACTTCGGGCCTGCTCCGCTCGAGCGTGCTCGGCACGCTAACCCTGATCGCTCTTGTATTCCTCCCGGCCGGTACGCTCGACTATTGGCAGGGCTGGGCCTATATCGGTGTCGCTGTTGTTGCTTCCGGCCTCTACACGCTCTACCTGTTGATCCACGACCCGGCGCTGTTGGAGCGACGCACGAAAGCGGGCCCCCGGTACGAAAAGGAGCCAGCCCAGAAAGTCATCATCTCTTCCTTGTTCGCAGCGTTCATTGCGCTCATTGTGCTGCCGCCACTCGACTACCGTTTCGGCGGGTCGCCTGTACCGTGGTACGTCTCGATCATCGGCGATGCATGCATCCTTTTCTGTTTCTACGTCTTCTATCTCGTAGCGAAGGTCAATACCTATGCGGCTGCGAATGTGCGGGTTGAAGAGGACCAGAAGGTCATTGATACCGGCGTCTACGGCTGGGTCCGCCACCCGATGTACTTCGGCGCCCTGTTTCTTATCGCCGGTACGCCGCTTGCGCTCGGCTCGTGGTGGACACTGCTCTTGATCCCGCTGTTCCTCCCGATCTTGTATTTCCGGATCGCGAGCGAGGAAAAGGTACTTACACGAGATTTGCCCGGCTACGCCGGGTACACCCGCAAGGTGCGCTATCGCCTACTACCATTTATCTGGTAGTCGTAGGCGCAATCGTGGGCTTCACTCGCACCGGTAAAACGCGTCGCGCCGCTGCCTGCTGATCACTTCCAGGTCCTCGGGATCGCGCGGCACGCCCTTGTTTGAATTCAGGCGCGGCTCGAGCTGGGCGAGCCGCTTCTCGAGTTTCGCGGTGCGCGATTCGGCGTTGATCTGCGCGAAGCGCGCGCGCAGCGCTTTCACATCGTCCTTGCGATCCTCGACCTGCGCCATCGTGATCTCGCGCCGCAGCTTGCGCTTCTCGCAATGCACCGGCTCGAGCTGCTTGAGGATGTCGACGAACTCCCTGCCCTCCGGAGTCATCGCCGCGGCGGGAGTCGCCACAAGCAGAAAAGCGAGCGCAGCGCGACGAAGGATCACGCGCGCAATGATACTCTGCCGCTCATGGAAGCCGACGAATCGCGGCAGGGCGAGCTCACCTCCGCCTATCTGTATCGCCTGATCGCGGCTCGCGAGAGCGACCCGCGGCGCAAGCGCCTGTTCGAAGGCCTGGCGCGCGACGCGGAGGCGCAGGCCGAACATTGGGCGAAGCGCATGCGCGAGCGCGAGATCGAGCTGCCGCCTTTCCATCCTGCGATCCGCGCGCAGCTCGTCGGCTGGCTCATCGGCGTGTTCGGGCCGCACCGGCTGACGCACGTGCTCACCGCAATGAAGGTGCGCGGCATGTCGGTCTATCGTGGCGAAGGAATGCGCTTGCCGTCGAAGCACGACGACGTGGGCGAGCATCACAAGAATCGCGACGATCGTCCCGACGCGGTGTCCTCCGGAGGGAGCCTGCGCGCAGCCGTGTTCGGCGTCAACGACGGGCTGGTATCGAACACGAGCCTGATTCTCGGTGTCGCCGGCGCAGGCCCGGATGCGTCGATCGTGATGCTCAGCGGCATCGCCGGATTGCTCGCCGGCGCGTTCTCGATGGGCGCCGGGGAATACGTCTCGGTGCGCTCGCAGCGCGAGATGTACGAGTACCAGATCGCGCTCGAGCGCGCGGAGCTGGCGGAGTATCCCGAAGAGGAGGCCGAAGAGCTCGCCATGATTCTCGTCGCACGCGGCATGGACGAAGAGGAGGCGAAGCGCTACTCGAGCGCGCTCGTCAAGGACCCGGCGCGCGCGCTCGAGACCCTGGCGCGCGAGGAGCTCGGCCTCGATCCGCGCGATCTGGGCTCGCCGTGGGCGGCTGCGTTCTCCTCGTTCTTCTCGTTCGCGTTCGGCGCCGCCGTGCCGCTCGCGCCGTTCCTTTTTCTCCGCGCGCCGAATGCGCTGCTTGGATCGATCGCGCTCGCCGCCGCGGCGCTCTTTGCCGTGGGCGCGGCGATCAGCCTGTTCACGGGACGCGGCGCGCTGGCCGGAGGCGCGCGCATGCTGGCGATCGGCGCCTGCGCAGGCGCGCTGACCTATCTTCTCGGCAGGCTGCTCGGCGTGAGTTTAGGCTGACGTGGCCGCGCGGCGCTTTTCGCGCTGCCCGTTTTTCAGCTTGCGCACCACGTCGAAGATCTCCGCTGCGTGGTGCTTGGGATTGACCCCGTATTCGGCGTGCCGGATAACGCCCTTCTTGTCGATCACGAACGTCGAGCGCACGAGGCACTGCCGGCGAACGCCGTCGTGCTCTTTTTCCTGCAGCACGTGATACAGGCGGCACACCTCGCCCTCGGGATCGGCCAGCAGCAGGATCGACAGGCCGTTCTTGTCGCGGAACTCGGCGTGCGTAAGGCAATCGTCGCGCGAAACGCCGACAATCACGCAGTCGCAGCGGCCGAACTGCTCGTCATGATCGGAGAAATCGGTCGCCTCGAGCGTGCAGCCCGGCGTGCCGTCGCGCGGGTAGAAATACAGCACCACCAATTTCTTGCCGCGGAACGCCGACAGCTCCACCGGCTGCATGTCGGCGTCGTGCAGCGAGAACTCAGGCGCTGGCTGTCCCGGTTGGAGCATGGCAATGAGTTGCGAGCCATTCTAATGCACGTTGTATGCAGCTTGACAAGACCTTGTCGCATCGAAACTACAAACTTCGCGTCGATATAATTCTGCGATGCGGGAGCATCTGCCCGGCGGCATGGCCGCAAATGAATTCCTGCGGCTGCACTGGCAGAGAAAGCCGCTGCTCGTTCGCAATGCGATCCCGGGTGTGCGCGCGTGGCCGGGAAAGCGCGGGTTGTTCGCGCTCGCGCGGCGCGCGGATGTCGAATCGCGCCTTGTTTCGCACGGCGGTGGGCGCTGGCGCGTGGACCACGGCCCGCTCGCACGCGAAAAGCTGGCGCGAGCGCCCACGCGCGGCTGGACGTTGCTGGTGCAGGGCGTCAACCTGCACTGCGCGCCCGTCGAACAACTGCTTCGCCGGTTTGCGTTTCTTCCCCAGGCGCGTCTCGACGATGTAATGGTGAGCTACTCGGCGCCTGGTGGCGGCGTAGGTGCTCACTACGACGGCTACGACGTGTTCCTCCTGCAAGGACCTGGCCGGCGCGTGTGGCGCCTGGAGCGCACGCGGCGCTTTGCAGAAGTGCCGGATGTGCCGCTGCGCCTGATCGCCGACTTCGTGCCGCAGGAGGAGTACCTGCTCGAGCCGGGTGACCTGCTGTATCTGCCGCCTGGTTGGGGCCACGAAGGAGTCGCGCTCGAGCAGTCGTGGACCTATTCGATCGGTTTTCGCGCCCCGCGCCGGGCGGAGCTCGCCGTCGCGTTCCTCGACTACCTGCAGGAGCGCGGATTCGCCGACGAGGCGTATCGCGATCCAGGCTTGCGGACCACGCGCCGGCCTGCGCGCATCGACTCCCGGATGTTGCGTTTCGCAGAAAGCACGCTGCGCGCCATCCGCTGGTCGCACAGGGATGTGCAAGCGTGCCTGGGGTGCTTCCTGACGACGCCCAAGCCACACGTGGTCTTCCGGCGGCCGCGCCGGCCGCGCTCGCGGGCGCGTTTCGTTGCCGACCTGCCGCGCGGCACGGTGCGCCTCGATCCGAGGACCCAATTGCTGTACTGCGGCGAGCGGTTCTTTCTGAACGGCGAGGAAATCATCCCCCGCAAAACGCAGCAGGCCGCGCTCGCGCAACTCGCCGATCGCCGGCGGCTGGCGGGGGCGACGCTTGCCCGGCGCGGCCTGGGCGATCTACTCTATGGGTGGTACGAGGACGGCTGCCTCGACTTGGAGCGCGCACCATGAGCCCGGCAAGCGACGAGCCCGCGGCACCGCCGCCGCAATACGAGCGGTTCGAAGACGAAGAGACCTTCCAGCAGGCGGTCGACCGCCTGCTCGGGCAATCGGGCCGCGAGCTGCGCATCTTCGATCCAGACCTTTCCGGGCTGCGCGTCAACATGCCCGAACGCATCGCACGCCTGCAGCGGTTCCTGATCGCCAGCCGGACTCGCCGCATCTACATCGCGATCCACGACACCGACTACCTCAGCAAGTATTGCCCCCGCATGCGGGACCTGCTCGCCCGCTACGCCCACGCGATCCAGGTCCAGCAGACCGATGAGGAGATTCGCGAGATCCAGGACGCATTCCTGGTGCTCGACGCGAATCACTACGTGCGGCGCCCGGTGGCGCGGTTCTGGCGCGGAGCGATCGGAATCGGCGACGAGTCCGAGGCGCTCTCGATGCGCGCCCGGTTCTTCGAGATCTGGGCCGCGTCGTACCCGGCGGTCTCGCCGACCACGCTCGGCCTGTAGTTCGGCTGCTGATATACTCCGTTTTCCACCGCGCAAGCGGACGGACCACACAACCACGCGATCAGGGGAGATGAAAATGAATAAGTCACTGCTTTTGGCTGCGGTCGCTGCCGTGGCTCTGGCCGCCTGCGGCCAGGAAAGCTCCAAACCCAAGCCAACGCCGCCGGCGGCTGCCAAGCCGGCGCCCGCGCCCGCTCCGGCCCCGAACATTGCCCCTCCCGAGAAGAAGGACGAGGCCAAGAAGTAATCGCTACAGCTGTTTTGCAACGGCGGCGTTCCGCAAGGACGCCGCCGTTTTCATTTCCGCTTCCGCTAGCGCAGGTCGCGCCAGCCGAAGCCTTCCTCCTGGGTCGCGATGCCGACCCACTCGTGCTCGCAGCCGAGCGCGTGCGCGAGCGCATTGCGCGCCAGCGCCGGGCGGTTGTTTTGCTGCGACAAGTGCGCCGCGATCACATGCTGCAGGCGCGAGCGATCGAGCGCGGCGAGAAGCCGCTGCGACGCGTTGTTGTCGAGGTGACCGAACGGTCCCGTGATCCGCTGCTTCAGCCATTTCGGATAGTCGCCCGCCCAGAGCAGATCGAGATCGTGATTGCATTCGAGCACCAGCGCGTCGATCCCGGAAAGCACGCTCTCGACGTGGGCGGTCGAGGCGCCGAGATCGGTCAGCACCCCGAGGCGATGCGCGCCGTCTGAAACGACGAATTGCACCGGTTCGCGCGCGTCGTGCGGCACGGTAAACGGCCGCACGCTCAATCCGTCCACCACGAACTCCGACCCGCCGCGGATCACCCGCACGTGCGCGCTGCGATTCGACTTTCCCGTCTCCTCGAGCGCGGCGCGCGTGCCGTACGTCATGAAGAGCGTGATTCCGTGGGCGGCCGCGAACGCAAACGCGTGCCCGGCGTGGTCATCATGCTCGTGCGTGATCAGGATTCCCCGCAACGAAGCCGGCTCGACGCCGAGCTGGCCGAGCCTGCGCTCGAGCTCGGCCGGCGCGAGCCCGCAGTCGATGAGCAACCGCGTGCCCGCCGACTCGGCGACTGCGCAGTTCCCCTTCGAGCCGCTGCCTGCGCAGGCGAAGCGAATGCCGAGGTCCCTATTTCAGTTGTTCGTGCAGCAGGGTCAGGATGCGATGCGCCGTCGACGATTGTTCCGCGCCGCCATCCTTGTTGAGGACCACGATTTCGCTGTTGCTCGAGGCGCCGCGGACCTGCACCCGGTATTGCTCAGCCTTCACCTTGACGTCGTCGGAGCGCCAGAACGCCAGCCGGTCGAGCAATCCCGGGCTCTCCTTCTTCTTGTCCGCCTCGGGATCGGCATAGCGCACGTAGTACAGGCCCTTCTGCCGGTCGCGGTCCTCGACCGTGAACCCGACGCGATCCAGCGCGAGTCCGACCCGGCGCCACGCGCGGTCGAACGGCTCCTGCACCTGCAACAGCTCGCGGCCGTCGCCGGATTTATTGATCGAAGCGCGCGCAGGTTGCGCGGCGACGGCGACTTGCTGCTTCGCCTTTTCGTCGCGGGCCCCCAGGCGCACCATGAGGCGACGCAGAAACTCCGCCTCGAGCTCCGGATCCGCCGGCCGCGGCTGCCACATGGTCTTGTCCTTGCCCTCGCTGACATAGACCTCGATCATGCCGCGATGGCTGAGGTAGATTTCACTGCTGCCGTCGCCGCCGCGCTCGAGGCGCGTGCGGAACTTGTCCCGCTCCGGCGTCGAGTACACCTGGTCGAGGAGCTTGCCGAGCGCGCTGCGGATCATGTCCTGCGGAATCTTGGCGCGATTCTCGGCCCAGTCGGTTTCCATCACGCCGGCTTCCGCGACCTCGACCTGGATCAGGAAACCGTTTTCCTGCCAGAAATCCTTGACCAGCGGCCAGAGCTTTTCGGGAGGCTCCTGCACGACCAGCCAGCGCTGGGTACCGGCGCGCTCGATCCGCATCTTGTCGACGTTGGGCAGCAGCGCGGTACTGCCAGGCCTCGCCTGCTGCGAACGGTCCGCCTGGTAGCCTGACAGCGTGGCCGTGGATCTGCCTGTTTCGGGAACCGCATAGCGGTTGTCCCGCGACGGGGTCGTCAGATCGGGCGGAATCTCGAGCGGCGGCAGCGAGCCGGCCGACTTGTAATCGACTTTCTTGCCTTCGAGCAGGTCGGTCGCCGTCTTGCATCCGCCCGCAACCAGGGCGATCGCAACCGCAGCCGCAACGGTAAGCCGCTTCAAGCGCGCTTCTCCACGACCCGCAGCGGCAGCGTGATTCCGCTCTCGGCGAGCGCCTCGCGCACCGTTTCATGGAATTCCTCGGCCAGCGGAGTCATGGGCAGGCGCACGCCACCTTCGATCATCCCCATCTGGGCGAGCGCCCATTTGACCGGGATCGGATTCGCCTCGACGAACAGCCGCTGGTGCAGCGGCAGCAGCTTCAGGTTCAGCTCGCGCGACGTCTTCACGTCACCCGAGAGCGCGCGGGAGCACATTTCGTGCATCAGCCGGGGCGCGACATTGGCCGTCACGGAGATCACACCATGCCCGCCGAGCAGGATCAGCGCGAGCGCAGTCGAATCCTCGCCGGAATAGATCGCGAACCCGCGCGGCGCGCGACGAATCAGGTCGGTGCCCCGCTCGATATTGGCGGTCGCATCCTTGATGCCGAGGATGCCGGGCAGCTGCGCGAGGCGCAGCACGGTGTCATTGTGCATGTCGGCGCCCGTGCGGCCGGGCACGTTGTACAGAAGCATCGGCATGTCCACGGTTTCCGCGATTTTCGCGAAATGGCGGTACAGCCCTTCCTGAGTCGGCTTGTTGTAGTACGGAACCACCGAGAGACACGCCGTCGCACCGGTCCTTTTCGCCGATTCCGCCAGCTCGATCGCCTCTGCGGTCGAGTTTCCGCCGGTGCCGGCGATGACCGGGATGCGGCCTTTAGCATGTTCGACCGCGATGCGGATCAATTCCTTGTGCTCGTCGAAATCGACGGTCGGCGATTCGCCCGTCGTCCCGAGCACCACGATGCCGTCGGTGCCTTCGGCAACATGCCAGTCGATCAGCTTGCGAAAGCGCGCGATGTCGAGCGCTCCGTCCTCGTGCATCGGCGTGACGATTGCGACCAAGCTTCCGGTAATCATTGGCTCGTCCTGATCATTCGTAGACGCGGGCATTTTACAGCGCGGCCGCTCTCCTGGCGCAAAGTCTTTGAATCACAGCGGGTTTCGGAGCGGCGCTGCGTCCCTGCTCGAACGCCAGAACGTGCAACGAGCGAAAGGCCTCGAAGAGTTCGCCTGCGCGCAACAGGAATGCAGGGTTGGATGGCTTGCCGTAGCGTTCGTTCCCGGCCATGAAGGTCTCGTAGATCAATACACCGTCGGGCGCGAGCGACGCCAGCAGGTGCGGCAGCAGCGGCCGATGCAGATAGTTCGTCACGACGATGCCGGCAAACCGCTCATCGGCGAACGGCCATGCACCACCCGCTTCGAGATCGGCTTGTACGAAACGTGCTCCCGGTATCGACTGCGCCGCGCGATCGACCGCGACGACCGCGATGCCCCGGTCCAGGAACCATCTCGAATGCCGCCCGCCGCCGCACGCAACGTCCAGCACCGTTCCATGCGTGACCAGCGGTCCCCAGCGGAGCACCCACCCGGACGGCGCGACAAGGTCGTGTTCGATTCCTACTTCCCTGGATCAGCCGCAGGCTTCTTGGTCATGTCGACCTTGCTCGGGATCTGCACCGGCGCTGCATCCCGCACCTTGTCGGCGCGCGACGCAACGTTGCGCCAGACGACGAACAGCAGGATCAGGAACACGACGACCGCGACGAGGACGAGCGTGCGGATCAGCTTGCGCTGGCGTACCTCCTGCGCTGCGAGATGGTCGAGCTCCTCGCGTACTTTGCGCAACGCCGCTTGCTCGGCCGTGCGCTGCGCCGCTGCCCCAGTCATGGCGGGTTGCGAGCTGCGCGGCGTCTCGGGCGGCATAAGGGCTAGCCGATTCTAGCCACTTGCGGCAGCTCGCACGCGAGGATCGCCTGCCGGAGCGCCTCGATCGCTTGCGGTCGCGGATAGCTCCTGCGCCAGGCGAGCGCGACGCGGCGGCGGGGAACCGGACGGGCAAACGGCCGGATCCGGATCAATTCGCCCGCTCCCCTCGCCGCTACCGCAGTCGACGGGAGGACGGTGATGCCGACCCCGCTCGCCACCATCTGACGGATCGTCTCCAGAGATCCTCCCTGCAGCGAGCGTCCGATCGAGCTGCGTCCCGAGCGGCCCAAAGGGCCGCAGAATTCGAGCACCTGGTCGCGCAGGCAATGGCCCTCGCCCAGCAGCAGCAGGCTCTCGCGCTTCAGCTCCTGCGCGGAAATCTGCTTGCGCTTCTCCCACCGGTGGCCGATCGGCACCGCGACCAGAAACGGCTCGTCGTACAGCGCGTGGGTGACGCATCCCGGCTCGTCGAAAGGCAGCGCAACCACGACCGCATCCACTTCACCCTGGCGCAATGCTTCGGCGAGCTGATGGGTGAAGCTTTCCGCAATGTGCAACTGCATCGCGGGAACGCGGCGGCGCAGGATCGGCACGAGCTTGGGGAGCAGATACGGGCCGATCGTGTGGATCGCGCCCAGCCGCAGGGTCCCGGCGAGCGGGTCGTGCCCCGCCGCAGCCAGGTCGCGGATGCGTGACGCTTCCTCGAGCACGCGCTGCGCCTGCTCGACGATTCTTTGCCCGACCGGCGTCACCGCGACCTCGCCCGGGCCGCGCTCGAACAGCGCGACGCCGAGCTCGTCCTCGAGCTTCTTGATGGCGACGGAGAGCGTGGGCTGCGAGACGAAACAGGATTCCGCGGCGTGCCCGAAATGCCGCTCGCGAGCGACCGCGACGAGGTAGCGCAGCTCGGTCAGCGTCATTTCAGGCCGGCGATGAAAGCGCGGACTTCGATCGCCAGCTCCTTTTCCCTCCCCGTGTAGCTGTGGTCGGCGCCCGCGATGCGAACCTGCTTCGAGCCCTCGATCGAGTGCAGTGTGAAGCGCCGGCGCCCGTCGGCGCGCAGGACTTGCGGAAGGTCGTGCTCCGCGTAGACGTCGAGCACGGGCACGTGGACGTTGCGCATGTTGCCGAAGCCGCCGGTGAGTCCCAGGCACAGCCACGCAGCGAACGGCGAATTGTCCGTGCGCTCGTAGTAGACGTTGGCCATCCATGAACCCATGCTGTGCGAAAGCAGCACTACCTTGCGGTAGCCGCGTTCCTGCAGCCACCGCCCCGCCGTGCGGATGCGCTCGACCGCTTCCGGAAAGACGGCGGGATAGTAATCCTCGACTTGCGCGTCCGATTTCTGCACCGGCAGCTGGATCGATAACGTGGCATAGCCCATGTCCGCCAGCGCGACGCGCAGGATTCCAATGAGGCCGTGGTCCGGGTGGACGCCGACGCCGTGCAGCAGCAGCACGGCCGCAGGCGCACGCTTGTGCTCCACGTAGAGCCCGAGAAAATCGCGCCCCGACGGCAGCTTCAGCTGCACCGCGTCGCCGACGACGACACTCGGCACGATCTGGGCGGCCCAGCGCTTCTCGCGCTCGTAGTCCTGCGCTGCAGCCGGAAGCGCTGCAGCCAGCAGCAGCGCCGCGAGCGCTCTCACTTGCGGCGCGCGAGGAAATACAGCGGGATGCCTGCCAGCATCACGGCAATGCCGGTGAGCACCATGTTGCCGAACTTCGGCCCGTAGTCGGCGAGCGCGTAGCTGACCGTCGAATAGATCATGTACGCGCACATCAGGCAGAAAACGATCGGCGTGAGCGGATACCCGGGCGTCCGGACCACCGGCGTCTCGCCCCCGCGGGAGCGAAACACGAACAACGTGATGCCGGTCAGCAGGAAGAAAATCCAGAATACCGGCGCGGTGTAATCCACCATCGCCTGGAAGCCATCCCGCGCGAACGACGCCGCCCATACCAGCAGCAGCGAGATCGCGCCCTGCAACAGCAGCGCATTGGCCGGGGTGCTCCCTTGCGCGCGCCATGCCCCGAGGCGCGCGAACAGCGGAAAGTCCTGCGCGAACGCCCAGGTCGTACGCGCACCTGTGAAGATGGCGGCATTCATCGTGGTCAGCGCGGAGATGCATACGACGAGCGCGATCAGCACCACGCCCTTCTCGCCTGCGACCAGCCGCATAACGTCCGCCGCCACCGCCTTCGATTCGCGCACGCCGCCCAGGCCTAGCGCGGTCAGATACGCGAAGTTGACGAGCAGGTACAGGGCGGTCACGGCGAGAATTCCAGCCACCAGGATCTTCATCATGTTGCGCCGGGCGTCGCGTACTTCGCCCGCCAGGTAGGCCGCTTCGTTCCAGCCGCCGTAGGTAAACAGCACGAAGACCATCGCCAGACCGAACGACGCGCCCCCACCGCCGGTGGCCGCCGCCGGCTTCGGGCTGCCGCCGGCGACGAGCGCGCCGATCGCGAGCACTACGAGCGCCGAGATCAGCACGATCTCCATCACCTTCTGCAGCGTCTTGGAGGAGAACGTCCCCGCGACATTCAGCGCGGTGAGCGCGACGACGCTGGCGGCCGCCCACACGGCCGAGCTCTTTTCGCCCAGACGCAGCACCTCGGAGGCGTAGTCGCCGAAGGCGAACGCCACCGCGACGATCACCCCGGTCTGGATCACGGTCATCCGCGACCAGACGAAAAGGAACGCCGCCCCCGGTCCGAGCCCGCGCAGCAGGAACGTGTACTCGCCGCCGGTTTCCGGGTGGCGCGAGGACAGCTCCGCATAGACGAGCGCTCCGCAAAGCGAGACCGCGCCCCCCAGCAGCCAGGCGAACAGAAACTGCGTCTCGCCGGTCGTATTCCCCGCCACCAGCGAAGGCAGCTTGAAGATGCCGACGCCGATCACCATGCCGATGACGAGGAACATGCCGTCGGGAACCGACAGCAGCGTTTGCGGCGCCCCCTGGGCTGCAGTTCCTGCTTTGCCGGCTACCGGGCTCGAATGGCTGTCCATGGAAGCGTCCTGTTGTTTTCGCCGTCTGACACGAGCAAATCTCCTTCGATCCGGTCACCCTTGAGAATCCCCCGGAACAGATGATTCCAGGGTTTCCCGGCCACGTTGCCGCTGACGACCACTTTCACTTCGTCCCCACGCAAGCGGGTACCGCGCACGGCGACCTCTATGCCGGAGGCGCGCGCCACGATGTCGAGCCGCTGGTAGATCTGCTCGACGCGGAACTCCCACGCCCCACCGTGTTCCTTTACCTCCGACGTCCAGGTTCCGCGCACGTCCGCCGGAATGAACCACAGGTGGACCCGCGAGCGCCCGGTCGGGCCGACCATCTTTTCCGCGACCGTGAGCTCGATCGTTTCATCCGGCCGCCAGCCGCCCATTTCATAGTCGTGCGACACTACGCGCGCCCCGGGTTTGAGGTCCTGCAGCAGCCTCGGCATCAGCTTCAGGTTGACTTCCGGCAGCAAATACATCGTGACGACGCTCGCGCCGCGCAGATCGGTCTCGAAAAAGTCCTGCACCTGGAAGCGCGCCAGCGCGTCGACGCCGGCGCGGCGCGCGTTCTCGGTTGCGCGCGCAACCAGCGACGGGTCGATGTCGACCCCGAGCCCGCGCGAGCCGTAGCGCTTTGCCGCCTCGATGACGATGCGGCCGTCGCCGGATCCGAGATCGACGAGCAGCTCGCCGGCCCGCGGCTCGGCCAGACGCAGCATGCGGTCGACGACTTCGGGCGGCGACACGACGAACGGGACGGTGCCGTCGTCCCATGCCCAGCTCTGCGCGGACGCCGCCGACGCGAGCGCGCATGCCACAGCGAGTGAAAGGAAAGCAGATTTCATGCAGGTAAAATCGGGCTCCCGCCCTCGTAGCTCAGTGGATAGAGCAGCCCCCTCCTAAGGGGCAGGTCGCACGTTCGATTCGTGTCGAGGGTGCCAAAGCCTATGAACGATCAGCGCGATTCTAAGTCATTCCTCCGGACCGCGGCTGCGCTGCCTGGGGCGCCCCGTTCCATGAGATTCCGTGACCGGGTCGTGGAGGTCGCGCAGGTCGCGTTGCTCGCGACGGTATATCTCGGCGCAGCGAAAGTTTCGCTGTTGTTCGCGATTCCGCCCGGTTACGCGACCGCGGTGTGGCCGCCTTCGGGGATCGCGCTCGCCGCCTTGCTGCTCCTCGGCGAGCGACTCTGGCCGGGCATCTGGCTCGGCGCAGCACTCGCCAACTTCAGCGTGAACAACTCGCTCTTTGCAGCGGTGATGATCGGCACCGGGAACACGCTCGAAGCACTCGCCGCCGCGGCGCTGATCCGGCGCTCGATCGGCGTCCCGCATCAATTCGAGCACGGCGAGGATGTGGTGAAGTTCGTCGCGTTCTCGGCGGCGAGCGCGACGATCGCCGCGACGGTCGGAATGGTGCCCCTCGCGCTCGAGAACGCCCTTTCGTGGACTGAGCTGCTGCGCAACTGGCTGACCTGGTGCCAGGGGGACATCACCGGCATCGTCATCCTGACGCCGCTGCTGCTGACCTGGTGCACGCGCGAGGCGTTTCTCTGGAACCCGCGCTACGCATACGAGGGGGTCTGCTTCGTCCTGCTGCTGCTGATCGCCGCAATCGTCGTCTTCGGTTACGTCGCGGCTCCGCTGGCGCCGTTCGCGCGCGCATTCATGATCCTGCCGTTCATCATCTGGGCGGCGTTCCGGTTCAGCCAGCGCGAGGTCACGACAGTGACCGCAGCGGTGTGCGCGATCGCGATCGGCGACACGCTGAACGATCTCTCCTCTGCGCCGCCGCCGCAGGTGTTCAACGAATCGCTGCTGCTGCTGCTGCTCTTTACGAGCACGCTGGTGATCACCGGTCTGGTCCTAAGTGCGGTCGTCAGCGAGCGCGCCCAGACGCTGAAAGATCTCAGGGCGGCGCTGCACAACCTGCACACGCAGGCGGTCACCGATCCGCTCACCCGGCTGCTGAACCGCCGCTACCTCGCCGAGTTCCTGCCGCGCGAGATGATCCGTGCGCAGCGCAAGGGGGATTCGCTGGCCGTGGCGATGATCGATCTGGATCACTTCAAGCGCTTCAATGACAGCTTCGGGCACGACGCGGGCGACCTCGTGCTGACCCGGGTCTCGCAGCTGCTGATGGCGCATATCCGCGGCAGCGACATCGCCTGCCGCTATGGCGGCGAGGAGTTCGTGCTGGTGCTGCCCGACACCACCCTCGAGGGCGCGCAACGGCGCGCGGAGGAAATCCGCGCGGCAGTCAAGGAACTGCAGCTGCGCCACCGGGGCAAACCACTCGGGCCGATCACGGTCTCGCTGGGCCTCGCGCTTTTCCCCGATCACGCATCGGGACCCGATTCCCTGCTCCGCGTTGCGGATGAGGCGCTCTACGAAGCCAAGCGCGCCGGGCGGGATCGCGTCATCGTCGGACGCCCGGCACCGGAATCCGCGTCCGCCCGGATTTAGAAGTCCGCGTCGTCCTGTGCCGCGCCGGTGGCGCGCCGCTGTGCGCGGCGGTGCTGCCAGAGCGCCGCCACGACGGAAATCACCGATGCCGCGAGCAAGCCGCCCGAGATCGGGCGGGTGATGAAAAGCCATGGGTTCGAGTCCGTCATGATCGCGCGCACCAGGTTGATCTCGATCTGGTCGCCGAGGATGACCCCGAGGATGAAGGGTGCGAGCGGAAATCCGAACTTGACCATGCCGTAGCCGAACAAGCCGAAGACGAGAAGCACGTAGACGTTGTCCATCGTGTTGTTCAGCGCGTAGGCGCCGATTACGCACAGCACCACCACGACCGGGAACAGCGCCGCCTTGGGAATGGTCACGATGCGCAGCATCCAGCGCACGCCCGGCAGCAGCACGAGCAGCACGAGCCCGTGGGCGAGGATATAGGCCGCGAACATCCCGTACGCGAGCGTGGCGTTCTGCAGGATGAACAGCGGCCCCGATTGAATGCCGTGGATCGTCAATGCGCCCAGCATGACCGCCGTGACCGCGTCGCCGGGGATGCCGAACGCCATGATCGTGACCAGCGATCCCGCGACGTTGGCGTTGTTCGACGATTCCGACGCGATGATTCCCTCCGGGATGCCGCTGCCGAATTTTTCCGGGCGGCTGGAAAATTTCTTCGCCTGGTCGTACGCGAGCATGTTGGCGGCACTCCCGCCGATCGCCGGCAGCACGCCGATCACCAGGCCGATGAAGGTCGACCACAGCAGCAGGAACGGGCGCGAAAGAATCTCCCCCATCACCTTGAGGTGCGACACCGCGAGGCTGACACCCCGATCCACCGCCTCGATCGCCTTTGCCGTCCCGCCCATCCGCTCGACCTCGGACATGATCTGCGCGAAAGCGAACACGCCGATCAGCACCGGCAGGAAAGGAATCCCGCCGGCGAGGAAGGGGATGCCGAGCGTGAGTCGTTCCTGCCCGAGCACGGGATCGTTGCCGAGCACGGTGACGACGCAGCCGATCGCTCCCGAGACCAGTCCCTTGGCGAGCGAAGATTCGACGAGCCCCGCCACCATCGAGAGCGCGAGCACGAACAGCGAGAAGTATTCCCACGGCCCGAACGCGAGCGCGACCGTCGCCAGCGGCCCGGTCGTGGCGACCAGAAACACTGCGCCCAACAAGCCGCCGAAGATCGACGCCCAGATGCCGAGCCACAACGCGCGGCCTGGCTCGCCGTTCTTCGCCATCGGGTAGCCGTCGAATGTGGTCGCGACCGCCGACGGCTTGCCCGGAATGCCGAGCAGGCACGACGTGATCAGGCCCCCCGTCTCGCCGCCGACGTAGACGCCGATCATCGCCGCCAGACCCTGCAGCGGCTCCAGACCGAACGTGAACGGCAGAACCACGATCACCGTCATCGTGATCGTGATCCCGGGCAGCGCGCCGCCGACCACTCCGATCAGCGTGCCGATGAACAGCGGCGCCAGGTACTTCAGCTGCAGAATGTTGACGATTCCCGCACCGAGCAGCTCGAACATGGCTCAGAAGCCCGTCCACGTGCCGCGCGGCAGCAGCACCAGCAGGTAGCGTTCGAAAACGAGGTGCGTCGCGAATGCGGTAAGGACCGCCAGCAGGACAACGCCCGCCCAGCTCTTGGCGCCGCTGGGCGGCGCGAGCAACGCGCTGGTCGCCGCGACATAAAGCCCGGTGGCGATCCGAAACCCGAGGTACGGAAGCGCTACGACGTACAGGCCGAAGACCGCAAACGTCAGCGCGACGAGTGGATAGTTGAGCGGCTCGCTGCGCGCCGGCTGTTTCTCGGCGAGCGCATCGGCCAGCACCAGCCAGAGCGAAAGAACTGCCGTGATGCCGAGCACGATCCGCGGGTAGAAGCCCGGGCCGATCGGAACCAGCGGGTTGTCCTTGAGGCCGAGCGTGCCCCAGAAAAGAAGCAGGCTCCCGATCAACGCGACGAGCCCGCCCCAGCCGTCCCGGGACAGCTTCAACGCTTGAGCAACCCCAGGTCCTTCGCCAGCGTGCGGTTCAGCTCGTCGTTCTGCTTGAGCCAGCTCGCGTACGCCTTGCGATCCAGGTAGCGAACGTCGGTCGCCTGCTTCTTCATCGAGTCGGCGAACGCCGGGTCCTTGACCGCGGCGGCGCAGCCGTTTTCGAGCTTCGTGATCGCTTCTGCGGGAGTGCCCTTCGGTGCCATGATGCCGCGATTCACGTCGTAGACGACGTTCACGCCGAGCTCCTTCAGCGTCGGCACGTTCGGGATCTCGGGGTTGCGCTTCTCGGTCGCGATCGCGATGAACTTGAGCTGCCCCGCCTCGACTTTGCCTTTCTGCGTCATGTTGGCGTCGGTCAGGTCGACGTGCCCGCCGAGGATCGCGTTCATCCGCGGCGCCAGCCCTTCATAGGACACGTACTTGAACTTGATCCCCGCGGCTTTCTCGATCAGCGCCGGGAAGAAGTGACTGGTCGAGCCGAGCGTCGCGCCAACAGAGATCTGCCCGGGACGCGCCTTGGCGTCCGACACCAGCCCTTTCCAGTCGCTCCAGGGGGTCTTCGGGCTCGCCGTCAGCACCGAGGCGGTCGACGAGATCAGGCAGATCGGCTCGAAGTCCGAGTACGTGACGTCGGCGACACCGGTGTAGTAGGTCGAGTGGATGTAGTCGTGCACCGCATACAGCGTGTATCCGTCGGCCGGCGAATCCTTCGCTTCCTTCGCGCCCTTGGTGCCGGACGCGCCCGCGACGTTTGCGATCACGACCGGCTGCCCGATGCTCTTCTGCATCAGCGGCGCGAACGGCCGGAAGATATTGTCGGTGTCGCCGCCCGCGGGCCAGGGAACGATCAGCTTGATCGGGCGATCGGGATAGGCGGCATGGACGGCGAGCGGCGCGAGCGCGGCCGCGAGCAAGAGCGCGTATCGGGTCATCAGCAGCCTCCTTCCGCTAGGACGCGCGCATTCTAGCTATAGTTCGCGCCTTCCGGTCAAAAAGGGCGCCCCATGGTGGTGTTCCACGGCAAGTGGTACGACGAAGTCACGGTCGGCGCGACATTCGGTGCGAGCCTCACGGTCACCGAGGCGCATCTCGTGCTCGGCTCGGGCCTGTTCGGCGACTTCAATCCGCTGCACATCGATGAGGAATTCGCTCGGCAGTCGCGGTTCGGCGGGCGGATCCTCCACGGTCCGTTCACCAGCGCGCTGGTCGCGGCGCCGGCCGGCATGTACTTCGCGGGCACCGCCATCGCCTATCTCGAGCATGCCTGCCGGTTCAAGGCGCCGGTGCGCGCGGGCGACACGCTGACGACCGTGTGGACGATCGCGGACAAGTCCGACAAGCCGAAGCACGGCGGGGGAATCGTCGGCATGCGCGGCGAGGCGAGAAACCAGCACGCAGAGGTCGTGGTCGAGGCCGACGGCAAGATGCTCGTCGCGTCGCGGCCGGCGAATAAATAGGGACGTACCCCATTTCCGACCGCAATGGGAAATGGGGTACGTCCCTATTTTTCCCGCCGCCGCAGTTCCTTGCGCTGCACCTTGCCGGTCGTCGTCATCGGCAACGCGTCGATGAACTCGATTTCGCGCGGATATTCGTACGGCGCAAGCCGTCCGCGAACGTGCTGCTGGATTTCGTCGATCAGCGCCTGCGAAGGTGCGTGGCCCGGCTGCAGCACGATAAACGCCTTGACCACTTCACCGCGCGTCGCGTCCGGCTTGCCGATCACCGCCGCGTTCGCTACCGCTGCGTGCTTGACGAGGCACGACTCGATCTCGGCCGGCCCGATGCGGTAGCCCGAGCTCTTGATGACGTCGTCCGTTCGGCCCTGGTACCAGAGCGTGCCCTCGTCGTCCATCCGGCCCTGGTCGCCGGTGCAGCCCCATTCGCCGATGAACTTCTCGCGGGTCGCCTGCGGATTCTTCCAGTATTCGACGAAGAACACCGGGTCGGGCGCACCGTGGACGTCGGTGCGGCACACCGCGATCTCGCCCAGCTCGCCGCGCGGCTTCTCGGCGCCGTGCTCGTCGATCACCCGCACCCGGTGCCCGGGATACGGGCGCCCGATCGCCCCGGGTTTCGCCGGCCACGCGGCGTGGCAATTGCCGACCACGTAATTGATCTCGGTCTGGCCGAAGATCTCGTTGATCGTCACGCCGAGCTGCTCGCGCGCCCACTCGATCACGGTCAGGCCGACCGATTCGCCGCCGCTCATGATCGAGCGCAGCGCGATATCGAACCGGGCGTGCGGCTGCGGCACCGCTTTCATCATCAGCTTGAGCGCGGTCGGGAACAGGAACGCATTGCGGATGCCGTACTTCTCGAGCAGCGTGAAAGCGCGCTCGGCGTCGAATTTTCCGCGATAGCCGAGCAGTGGAATGCCGCAATACCAGCTCGGCAGCAGCGCATCGAACAGCCCGCCCGCCCAGGCCCAGTCGGCCGGCGACCAGAATGCGTCGCCGGGTTGCGGGAAGAAGTCGTGCGAATAGACGAACCCCGGGATGTTGCCGAGGATCACCCGGTGCGCGTGCAAAGCGCCTTTCGGCGCCCCGGTCGTGCCGCTGGTGTAGATGATCAACGCAGGATCGTCGGGGCCGGTCTCGACGCATTCGAAGCGCGCGCTCGCGCGGCCGAGCAGCGTCTCCCACGTCTGCACCCTCGACTCCCGCGCACCGCCGGCGCCGATCACGTGGCGAAGCTCCGGGAGCCGGTCGCGTATCGCCAGCAGGTTCGGCAACGTGGTCGGCTCGACGATCGCGACGCTCGCCTGCGCGTTGCTCAAGCGGTATTCCAGCGCTTCCGGTCCGAACAGGTGCGACAGCGGCAATGCGATTGCGCCCATCTGGAAGATTGCCATGAACGCAATTGCAGTCTCCGGGCGCTGCGGGAGCAGCAGCGCGACCCGGTCGCCGCGTCGCACGCCGAGCGCCGCGAGCGCATTCGAAAGCCGGTTGGCCTGCTGCTGGATATCCCAGAACGTCCACGCCGAAGCCGCGCCCGACTCGTCTTCCCAGTAGAGCGCGAACCGGGAGCGGTCGCTGGCCCAGCGGCCGCAGCATGCGCGGGCGAGGTTGAAGCGAGGCGGCACCTCCCAGCGCCAACTGCGGTACAACTCGTCGTAGCGATCGTTCAAGGGCCGGGACGAGTTTCTTTTTGCGTGTTTCAGCTTCGCTTTTTGCCGCGGTCGAGTTTACCATCGCGCGATCCGATGAATCCCGGCGCTCTCGTCTTCGATGCCTACGGCACACTGTTCGACGTGCATTCGGTCGCGCGGCGCTGTGAATCACTGTGGCCCGGCGAAGGCGCAGGCGTTTCGCAGCTCTGGCGCGCGAAGCAGCTCGAGTGGACCTGGCAGAGAAGCCTGATGCGACGCTATGTACCGTTTTCCCGCATCACGCGCGATGCGCTGGAGTACGCGTGCGCGGCGCTCGGTCTTTCGCTCGATGACGGGAGAGCGCACGCGTTGATGCGAGAGTACGTGCGCCTGGATCTGTATCCCGACGTCAGCGGCGCGCTGAGCAACCTGCGCGCAGCCGGGGTCCGGCTCGCAATTCTGACGAACGGTTCTCCGGACATGATCGACCCGCTGGTCGCGCACTCGGGCTGCGCGTTCGAGGCCGTGTTGAGCGTCGACGAATGCGGAATCTTCAAGCCGGCGCCGGAGGTGTATGCCTTTGCGGCAAAACGGCTCGGCGTCGCGGCCCGCGAGATCGGCTTCGTCTCCTCCAACGGCTGGGACGCGCTCGGTGCGAAATCGTTCGGCTTCCGGGTCTGGTGGATCAATCGCGCCGGCGCGCCGCTGGACCGGCTCGATTTCCAGCCGGACGGGATACTGGCCGGACTGGGCGAATTGCCGGCCGCGCTCGCGCAATGAAGTTCTGCTCCAACTGCGCTTCACCGGTCGCGCACCGCGTGCCGCCCGGGGACAGCCTGCCGCGCTACATCTGCGATCATTGCGGTGAAATCCACTACCAGAATCCGCGGCTGGTGGTCGGCACGATCCCCGAATGGCAGGGGCGCCTGCTGCTGTGCAGGCGCGCGATCGAGCCGCGCTACGGCTACTGGACGCTGCCTGCGGGATTCATGGAAAACGGCGAAACCGTGGCCGAAGGGGCGATCCGCGAGACCGTGGAGGAAGCCGGTGCGCAGATCGCGCTCGCCGAGGCGTTTTCGATGATCTCGGTTCCACGGGTCAACCAGGTGCACGTGTTCTTCCGGGCGCGGGTGCTCGATCTCGAGTTCCGCCCCGGCGCCGAATCGCTCGAGGTCTCGCTGTTCGAAGAGGCGCAGGTGCCGTGGAAGGACATCGCGTTCCGCACGGTTTCGCTGACGCTGGAGCGCTGGCTCGCCGACCGCGGCAAGGGTACGTTCGGCTTCCACGTCGCGGAAGTTCCGCCTCGCCAATCCTGAGCGCCGCGCGCAGGGCCGCGGCGTGCGGTATGCTTTCGCCCGCGCAAAAAACGATCAACGAACACCGGCCAAGGAGGAGGAGCCTGCCGATGACGCGTCCATTCCGGTTCGCCCTGATTGCCCTGCTGCTCGCCCATGCACCGCTGGCGGTTGCGGCCGAGCCCCCGAAGCTCGATCCGGCGAACACGGCCTGGATGCTGACCGCATCCGTGCTCGTGCTGTTCATGACGCTGCCCGGGCTGGCCCTGTTCTACGGCGGCCTGGTGCGTGCCAAGAACGTTCTTTCGGTGCTGATGCAGTGCTTCTCGATTGCCTGCGTAGTCACGATCGCCTGGGTCATCGTGGGTTACAGCATCGCCTTTGGCGACGGCGGACCGCTCAACGCCTGGTACGGCGGATTCTCCAAGTCGTTTCTCGCGGGAATCGGCGCGAAGACCATCAAGGGGAGCATTCCCGAGACCGTGTTCGCGATGTTTCAGCTGACGTTCGCGATCATTACGCCGGCGCTGGTGATCGGCGCATACGCCGAGCGCGTGCGCTATTCCGGGATGCTGCTTTTCAGCCTGCTGTGGCTGCTGCTCGTCTATTGTCCGGTCGCGCACTGGGTCTGGGGCGACGGCTGGCTGGCGAAGATGGGACTGATGGACTTCGCCGGCGGCACGGTCGTGCACCTCAACGCGGGCATCGCCGCGCTCGTCTGCGCGCTGGTGCTCGGGCGGCGCAAGGGATTCCCCGAATCGCCGATGCCACCACACAACCTGGCGATGACGGTGACCGGCGCGTGCATGCTTTGGGTCGGATGGTTCGGATTCAACGCCGGAAGCGCGCTCGCGGCGGACGGCTCGGCCGGCATGGCGATGCTGGTAACGCACATCGGCGCGGCCACTGGATCGGTCGCGTGGATGATCTGCGAATGGCTGCGCTACCGCAAGCCATCGGTGCTCGGCATCGTGACCGGAATGGTCGCCGGCCTCGGCACGATCACGCCCGCATCGGGTTTCGTCGGGCCGATCGGCGCGCTGGTCATCGGCGCGGCCGCGGGCGTGCTGTGCTTCGCCGTCACCAGCTACATGAAGCAGGCGCTCAAGGTCGACGATTCGCTCGACGTATTCCCGGTGCACGGCGTCGGCGGTGTATTGGGCACGATTCTTACCGGCATCTTCGTGTCGGCCACGTTCGGCGGCATGGGACTTCCCGAGAATGTGTCGATGGGCGACCAGGTGCTCGTGCAACTCATCGGCGTGATCGCAGTGGGCGCATGGTCCGGCGTGATCACGTTGCTGCTGCTCAAGCTCACGAATGCGCTGACCGGATTCAGAGCCACGCCGGAGGAAGAAACCGAGGGGCTCGACACGGTGCTGCACAACGAGAAGGGCTACAACCTCTAGCGGTACAATCCAGCGCATGCAGCGGCGCGAATTCATCCGCTTCTGCGCCGCTGGCGCCGCGACCGGAACCGCATCGATCGCGGCGATCGCCGAGGCGGCAGCCGACGCGACCCCGCATTTCTACGCGCGCGCAAAGCTGCTCGATGCGAGTGGCAGCCCGTTGCGCGCGGCAACGATCCCCGCGCACCGCAACCTGATCTTCCACTATCCGTACGAGACGACGCCCTGCTTCCTGCTCAATCTCGGCAAGCCGGCGAACGCACCGGCACGCCTCGCGACCGCCGACAAGCAGAGCTACGCATGGCCGGGCGGGGTCGGCGCACAGCGCTCGATCGTCGCCTATTCTGCGATCTGCGCTCATCAGCTCGCGTACCCGACGCGCGACATCAGCTTCATCAGCTACCGCGCCGAGCGCGGCGCGGTCAATCGCCACGCCAACGTGATCCACTGCTGCGCGGAGCATAGCCAGTACGATCCGGCGCGCGGCGCCCGGGTCGTCGCGGGTCCCGCGCCGCAGCCGCTGGCTGCGATCCTGCTCGAGCATGTACCGGGGAACGATGAGCTCTACGCGGTCGGAACGCTCGGCGGAGAAATGTTCGAGCAGTTCTTCGCCAAGTACGCGATCCGGCTCGAGCTCGAGCGCGGCGCAGCGACCAAGAAGCGGATCGGCGAAACCTCGGTCGTGACCGAGCTCGACGCGTACTGCCGGCAACAGGTGAAGTGCTGAGGTGGTCCCCTGGCTCGGGCCGGAGGATCCGTTCCCTCCGGTCGAACGCGCGCTGCGCGACCCGAACGGCCTGCTGTGCGCGGGCGCGGATCTCAGTCTCGAGCGGCTCATCGCGGCGTATCGGGGCGGCATTTTTCCGTGGTACTCCGGCACCGAGCCGATCCTGTGGTGGTCTCCGGATCCGCGCATGGTGCTGTATTGCGACGAGCTGAAGATTTCCCGCTCTCTCGCCAAGAACAATCGCAACAAGGGCTACGAAGTCCGCGTCGACACCGCCTTCCGCGACGTCCTGCTCGGCTGCGCTTCCTCGCGCCGAGGATCCGCGGCGGGCGGCGAAGCAGGCACCTGGCTGGGAGAGGACATGCGCGCCGCGTATGCCAGGCTGCATCGCGCCGGGTATGCCCACTCGTTCGAGTGCTGGCAGGAGGGTTCGCTCGTCGGTGGCCTGTACGGTGTCGCCGTAGGGCGAATGTTCTACGGCGAATCGATGTTTTCGCGCGCCACCGACGCCTCCAAGGTCGCACTCGTCGCGCTGGTCGACGACCTGCGCCGCCGGGGCTTCCCGCTGATCGATTGCCAGGTGAGGACGCCGCTGCTCGCGCAACTCGGCGGCAGGGAAATCCCGCGGCGTGAATTCTTGCGTCGTCTTCGCGCATTGGTAAACTACAGCGAACCCGGAGGGCGATGGACCCGTGTCCCGGCTCAATGATCTACCGCATGCAGTACTGCAGTTCTACGTCACTGCGCCGTATCCGTGCAGCTACCTGCCCGAGCGTATGGCGCGCTCGCAGGTGGCGACCCCGAGCCATCTGATCAACACGGAGCTCTACGGCGAGCTGGTCAAGGCCGGCTTTCGCCGCAGCGGCATCTTCACGTACCGCCCGCATTGCGACAGTTGCCGCGCCTGCGTCCCGGTGCGGATCCCGGTCGCCGAGTTCAACGCCAATCGATCGCAGCGACGCGCCTGGAAGCAGCACGAGGCGCTGACGGCGCATCCGCAGCCGCTCAAATTCCGGCTCGAGCATTACGCGCTCTACCTGCGCTACCAGTCGCGGCGACACTCCGGCGGCGGCATGGACAACGACAGCCGCGACCAGTATTCGCATTTCCTGCTGCAGAGCCGTGTCGACACGCGGCTGATCGAATTCCGCGACCAGGGTCAGCTCGCGATGGTCTCGATCGTCGACTACCTGCCGGATGGGCTGTCCTCGGTGTACACATTCTTCGAGCCGGACCGGCGCGGCGCGAGCTACGGCACCTACAACGTGCTGTGGCAGATCGATGCGTGCCGCGCGCTCGGGCTGTCCTACCTGTACCTCGGCTACTGGATCCGCGAAAGCCCGAAGATGGCGTACAAGTCGCGCTTCGCGCCGGTCGAAGGGTTCATCGGCGGTGCGTGGCGCCGCCTCGGCTCGCGCGAGCTCGATTAAGACGCCTGCGCGATGCTGTATGCGCTGGCGCGTCCCCTGCTCTTTGCACTCGACCCTGAGACCGCGCACCTGCTGACGCTTGCGCTCGCCGATGCGCCGCTGCGCCTCGGCCTCCTGCGCACGCGCGTGCCGGCGTATCCGGTGCGCGCGTTCGGCCTCGAGTTCCCCAATCCGGTAGGGCTCGCCGCCGGACTCGACAAGAATGCCGAGCATGTGGATGCACTCGGCGCGCTCGGTTTCGGCTTCATCGAGGTCGGCACCGTCACTCCGCGGCCGCAACCCGGCAATCCGCGCCCGCGGCTTTTTCGCCTGCCCGCCGCGAACGCTCTGATCAACCGCCTCGGCTTCAACAATGTCGGCCTGGAGCGCTTCGTCGAGAACCTGCGGCGCACGTCGTGGCGCGGTGTCCTCGGGATCAACGTCGGCAAGAACTTCGACACGCCGAACGAGCGCGCAGCCGATGACTACGTCGCGTGCCTCGAGGGAGTATATGCACATGCCAGCTACGTGACGGTGAACGTCTCGTCGCCGAATACCGCCGGGCTGCGCGCACTGCAGGAACGAGACGCGCTCGAAGCGCTGCTCGGCCGCCTCACCGCGACACGCGAGCGGCTTTGCGACCGCCACGGCAGAAAAGTGCCGCTCGCGCTCAAGGTGTCGCCGGATCTCGCGCCTGCCGAGATCGGCGATATCGCAGCGGCCGTGCGCCGCCACCGGGTCGACGCGCTGATCGCCACCAACACGTCGCTCAGCCGGGAAGGGGTCGAAGGGCTTCTTTGCGCAAACGAAGCCGGCGGACTCTCGGGAGCGCCGATCCGCAAGCGCGCGACCGACGTGCTCGCCGCGTTCGCCGCAGAGCTCAAGGGCGAAGCCGCGCTGATCGGCGCCGGCGGCATTCTTTCGGGCGCCGACGCGAATGACAAACTCGCGGCCGGCGCGTCGCTGGTGCAGCTCTACACGGGTCTGATCTACCGCGGCCCCGGTCTGGTCGCCGAGTGCGTGCGGACGCTCGCCGCGGCACAACGGGTCGCGGCATGAGGCGCGCGAGCGTCGCGCTGATCGATGAGCCGCGCTGCATCGGCTGCACGCGCTGCATCGAAGCCTGTCCGGTCGATGCGATCAGCGGCGCGAGCGGGCTGATGCATACGGTGATCGCCGCCTGGTGCATCGGCTGCAAGCTCTGCCTTCCGCCCTGCCCCGTGGACTGCATCGAGATGGTTACGGCACCCGCTCCGTGGACGCGGGCGGATGCACGGTCCGCGCAGCGCCGCGCGGCCGCACGCAAGGCTCGCACCGTGCGCGCGCGGCCGATCGCGCCGCTCGCCGACCGGCGCGCGGTGATCGCAGCGATCCTCAAGCGCAAAGGGGTGCGGTGAACCTGGAAAAGAGACGCAAGATCTTCGAGCGGTTTCGCGCGGCGAATCCGAATCCGACCACCGAGCTCGCGTATCGCACGCCGTTCGAGCTGCTCGTCGCGGTCGTGCTGTCGGCGCAGGCGACCGACAAATCGGTGAACGCGGCGACCGCGAAACTGTTCCCGGTCGCGAATACCCCGCACCAGCTCGTCGCGCTTGGCGTAAAAGGGCTGGAACCCTATATCCGCAGCATCGGCCTCTATCCGACGAAAGCGAAAAACGTGGTCGAGCTTTCGCGCCTGCTGGTCGCGAACCATGGCGGCGAGGTGCCGGCTTCGCGCGAAGCGCTAGAGAGCCTGCCCGGTGTCGGCCGCAAGACCGCGAATGTCGTCCTGAACACCGCGTTCGGCCAGACGACCGTCGCAGTGGACACGCACATCTTTCGCGTCGCCAACCGTACGGGCATCGCGCCGGGCAAGGACCCGCGCGAGGTCGAAGACAAGCTGCTCAAGTTCGTTCCACCGGAATTCCTGCGCAACACACACCACTGGTTGATCCTGCACGGCCGCTACGTCTGCCTTGCCCGCAAGCCGGGCTGTCCGGAATGCCTGATCCGGGACCTGTGCGAATTCAGGGGCAAGACCAAGAAGACCAGGGATGTTTGATCCCACCCGCGACCAGGCACGCGCTTTCTTCTTCGAGACCTGGCGCAAGTACCGCGCGGGCGAGCCGCTCGCCGGTCTCGAGGCGATCGTGCTGGACGTGATTCTCGCGCATCCGGAATATCACGCGGCGCTCGAAGCGCCCGAGCGGTTCCGCGAACGAGAGTATTCGCCGGAGCTCGGCGAGCCGAATCCGTTCCTGCACCTGAGCATGCACCTCGCGATCGAGGAGCAGCTTTCGATTGATCAGCCTGCCGGGATCGCGAACTTCTTCGACACGCTCGCGAGAAAGCGCGGCGACCGGCATGCAGCGATGCACGATGCGATGGAGTGCCTGGGCGAGATGGTCTGGCGCTCGCAGCGCGATCGCGCGCCGCCGGACGCCGCGGCGTATCTCGAATGCCTGAAGAAGCGGGCCGGCCGGTGAACCCGGCGCGATCGCCCGGGGGGATCCTCGCGATGGGACTGCTGTCGTTTCTTTTCGGGTGCGGGCCGAGCGAAGGCCCGTTCCAGCAGAAGAACGGGGCTTGGTACTACCACGAATCGCTGATCGAAGGCGCGGATGCGAAAACCTTCCAGGTGCTGAGCAAGCACTACGCGAAGGACAAGAACCGCGTCTATCACGCCGACACGTATCGGAAAGGCCAGGAGTACTACCTGATCAAGCACAGCCGCGTCATAGTGCTCGAAGGCGCCGATCCCGCAACGTTCCGCTACCTCGACTACGACTACGCCCGGGACAAAGCCAGGGTGTTCTACGAAGGCGTTGCATTCCCAGTGAAGGAAGTCGAGACGTTCGAGCTGATCGACCGCGCGTTCGCGCGTGACCGCGTCACCGGCTACTACCAGCAGCACCCGATCCCCGGCAGCGACGGGAGCAGCTTCTCGGTCGTCAACGACAGCTATTCGAAGGATGCGAAGCAGGTGTTCTATTCGAGGCTCGAGCCGCGCGGGACGAATCCGATCCGCCGCTCGAAGGCGCTCAAAGGTGCGCTTCCGGAAACGTTCAAGGTTCTGGGTATCGGCGGCTATGCAGCGGATTCTGCGCAGGTCTACTACCGCGGGGAGATCGTGACCAAGGATGTGGCCTCGTTCCAGGTACTGGAGCGGGGCTACGCCAGGACGGCGACCCGCGTCTATTACGACGGGAAGCCCGTTCCGGGCGCCGACCCGGCGACCTTCGCGGCGCTCGAGCAGCTGACCGATACCGCCGACGCGAAAGATGGCAGCGGGACCTACAAAGAGGGTCGCCGCACGCAAGCGCCGTAGCAAAACGAGAGTACACTTCGGCCCGAGCGCCGTTCCAACGGGAGGGGTCCCAAGTGTCTGCGCCAAAACCGACGAAAACGCCGTTTGCGTTCTTTGCTTGCCCGAAGTGCAAGCACCAGTCGCGACATGCCTGGTTTCTGACGAGGAAGCTCGAGACGTATGCATGGTGCGAGCGCTGCTCCTCGTACTTCCTGCAGCGCAATGGCGCCTTGTTCGGCTTGCTATGGGGAGGCGCCCTCGCTCCTTTGCTCATCGCTCTCGTGATGGAAGGACCGTTGGCGCCGTGGCTCGAGGATTTTGGTCGCGGCGGACTGATCGCGATGGCCGCAGTGATCGCACTGCCGATCCTCGCCTATACGTTGCCCTACTTCGTCCGCTGGACCATTCGCTATGAGTATTTCGGCCGCCACGCGCCCTGAGCGCGCGTAGCGCCGCACGGCGCAGGGCTGGCCGCTGCCGATGCGCTGGCTCACGGTCCTCGGTGCCGGATTCCTCGCCGCAAGCGCGATCCTGGCGATCGTTTACGGCCAGAATGCGGTCGACCACTGGCAGTCGCACCGCGAGGTCGTCCTGGGCGAGATCAAGGCGCTCGAAAACGATCCGGGCTTTCCCAACCGCGACGCCAACCTGCAGAGCGCGCGCGAGCAGGTCGAGATCCTCGACCGAATTGCACTGAAGAAATCCCTGAGCAGCGCCCTTGTGCTGGTGCTCGCGGTCGCGGCGTTCGTACCTCTGTGGCGCCGCGCTTCGCGGACGTTCAGCCGCACTCGACTGATCGTGTTCGTGGTGCTCGGCGCTGCGGTCTCGGTCGTCGTCCCGGTGCTCATCTTCGTGATGCTTGCCGCAGGCACGATCCGCGGCTGAGGAACGCTCTCTAGCGCTGGAAGTGCAGGCTCGACTTCTGGCTGGAGAACCACGCAGCGAGATCCTCCATGTCCTGCCTGGAGAGGCTCGTCGCAAATCCCTTCATGATCGCGTTGTTGCGCTTGCCGGACTTGTAGTCGGAGAGCGCTTTCACCAGATAGTCGTAGTACTGGCCCGCGAGAATCGGCTGGTCGGGCCCCGATGGCTTCGCACCGTCCGCGCCATGACAGGCGGCGCAGGTTTGCGCCGCCTTGGCCTTGCCGGCTTCCGCTTTGCCGCCCGCCGCCGCCTGTTGCGCCAGCGCGAGCGAGATCACGACGGTCGCGCAGCCCAGGATCGTCCGCGCGGTCATTTGGCAGCTCCGTAGTACGCCGCCATGTCCGCCATGTCCTGCTCGCTCATGCCGGCAGCGATGCCGCGCATCGAAGGGTGTGTGCGCTCTCCGGACTTGTACGCCTGCAGCGCGCGCACGAGGTAGGCGGCCTGTTGCCCGCCCAGTTTCGGCACCGCATAAACGTCCGGATACGCGGTCCTGTAGCCCGGGATGCCGTGGCAGCCTTCGCACATCTGCACCTTCTTGTGCGCAGCCTTCGGATCGCCGACTAGCGCCGGCTGCTGCGCATTCGCCGCCTGCACCCAGCACGCGGCGAGGATCAAAAAAATTCGCAGAAGCATCATCGAGCGGGCACCGGAAAGAGGACGGCGAAGTGTATCGAAAGAGCGCAATGCCCTCAACTATAATGCGGTTTTTGCCCGAAAGGTCTCCATGCGCTTCACCGGCTCGGCCGAATACGTCTCCACGGACGATCTGACGCTCGCGGTGAATGCCGCGATCACGCTGCAGCGTCCGCTGCTGGTGAAGGGCGAGCCGGGAACCGGCAAGACCATGCTCGCGATCCAGGTCGCGAAGACCCTCCAGCTGCCGCTGCTGGAGTGGCACATCAAGTCGACCACCAAGGCGCAGCAGGGGCTGTACGAGTACGACGCCGTATCGCGCCTGCGCGATTCGCAGCTCGGCGACCCGCGCGTGCACGACATCCACAACTACATCGTGCGCGGCATGTTGTGGCAGGCGCTCACCGCGGACACCCCGGTGGTGCTGCTGATCGACGAGATCGACAAGGCCGACATCGAATTCCCGAACGACCTGCTGCGCGAGCTCGACCGGATGGAGTTCTACGTCTACGAGACGCGCGAGCTGATCAAGGCGAAGCACCGGCCGATCGTTTTCATCACCTCGAACAACGAGAAGGAGCTGCCGGATGCGTTTCTGCGCCGCTGCTTCTTCCACTATATCCGCTTCCCGGACAAGGAGACGATGGAGAGGATCGTCGGCGTGCACTACCCGGGGCTGAAGAAATCATTGCTGCGCGAGGCGATGGAAGTGTTCTTCGAGGTGCGCGAGGTCCCCGGGCTGAAGAAGAAGCCCTCGACCTCGGAGCTGCTCGACTGGCTGAAGCTGCTGCTCGCCGAAGACATCCCGCCGGAAGCGCTGCGCTCGAAGGACCGCAAGACGATCATCCCGCCGCTGCACGGCGCACTGCTGAAGAACGAGCAGGACGTGCACCTGTTCGAGCGGCTGGTTTTCATGACGCGGGCGCAGCGGCAATAGCCGCCCGATCTGCGCACCATGGCCGATCCGCTCAAATCCACCGTCATCAACGAGCCGCCGCCGCACGATCAGGTGGCGGTGCTGTTCGCCGACATCGCCGGCAGCACCAAGCTCTACGACGCGCTCGGCGATACCGACGCGAAGATCATGATCGACGAGGCGCTGGTCGCGCTCCAGGTTATCACCCAGCGCCATCGAGGCCGCGTCATCAAGACCATCGGCGACGAGGTGATGTGCGTGTTCCCCGGAGCGGAGCGCGGCTTCCTCGCGGCGATGGACATGCAGACGGTCGTCAACGCGCTGGTAGTGACGAAAGGCGTCAAGCGCATGATCCGGGTCGGGTTTCATGCCGGCCCGGTGATCGAGGAAAAGGGCGACGTGTTCGGCGACACGGTCAATGTCGCCGCTCGCATGGCCGGGCTCGCCAAGGGCATGCAGATCATGACCACCCGCGCCACCGTCGATGCGCTGCCGGCTGCGCTGCGCGCGTCGACCCGGCCGATCGCCACGCTCGCCGTCAAGGGAAAAGCCGAGGAACTGGTGGTCTGCGAGGTGCTGTGGCAGGAGGGCGACGACCTGACGATGGCTGCCGGCTCGCTGCAGGTTGCCGAGCCCAAGGTCGAGCTGGTCCTGCGCCATGGCGGACGCGAGGTGGTGTTGAGCGGGGACCACCCGAGCGTGATGGCGGGCCGCGACGCCGCGTGCGACATCGTGATCGCCGATCCGAAGGCGTCGCGCCAGCATGCGCGTTTCGAAAAACGCCGCGACAAGTTCTTCATCACCGACCAGAGCAGCAACGGCACGTTCATCACGTTCACAGGCGAAGGCGAAGTCGCCCTGCGGCGCGAAGAGGCGATGCTGCGCAGATCCGGGCGGATCGTGTTCGGCCACAGCGCGGCCGACGCGACCGGAGACAGCGTGGAGTTCGCCGTCAGGAGCTGAAACTGGGGTCCGTCCCTATTTTCCGGACTGACCCGGCTTTCAGACTTTCAGCACTGCCTTGCCGCGCGCCGGAGGCGCGGCGAGCAGCCCGGCCGGCGGCGCGGTCTCGAGCTTGCCGCGGACCGTTTCCTGGGCGCAAGCCTGGGCGAACGTCACGTTGACCGTCTGTCCGCTCGCGCCGCCAAGCGCGAAGCAAGCCTGCCCGAGCTTTGCGTTGAGCGGTTTCAGCACGTACTCGGCGATGAGATCGCTGCCGCTGCCCTCGGGAAGCTCGAGCCGGAAGGTGTTTTCGCCGGCGGGTTGCGCATCGAGCACGCCGCGCAGGCTCTTCAGCTCGCGCAGCAGCACCTTGCCCGAATCGGGTCCCGGCAGGCCGCTGACCGACAGGTTGACGTTCTGCGCGCTGAAGCTGAAATGCGCGAGGAAGAAATTCTTCGAGAACTCGTCGCCGACCAGCTTGCCGATATCGGCGAGCGCCGCGTCCTCGGTGGGCCAGCTCGTGTTCTTCGGCAGCTTGGTGTTGGTGTAGATCTCCTCGCCGGTCGCCTTGTCGATCGCCTTCACGGTCCACGAGGTCAGCGCGGTCTTGGTGATCGTCAGCCCCGAGGCCGCGAGCTTCATCGAGAGCTGCTTCACCTTCACCTCGCCGACGATCTGGAAATCCGCCGCCCTGGCTTCGGCCCCGGTCTTCGCCTCGCCTTCGATGGACCAGGTGCGGAAGCCGAAGGACTTGATCCGCTCCTTGATCGCATTCTCCGCGAGCTGCGATCGTGTCGGCGGCACCGCCTGCGACGACTCGGCGTAGCCGATGACCATCTGCACCGCGATCTTCGGATCGCCGTTGTTGCGGATGAACTCGATGCGTTCCTTGTCGCTCATCTGGTTGAGCGACTTCTGCACGTCCTTCACCCGGATCGTCGCGCGCGTAGTGAGCGCCACCAGCCCGTCCTTGCCGAGCTGCGGCGCCTCCTCCGCCAGCGTCGCCTTGATGAACTCTGCCGAGCGCGGCAGGAATTTTTCCTGCACCCACTGGTAGTTGCGGTTCAGCGAATCATGCGAGACGTAAAGCGCGAGCGCCTTTTCGATCAACTGGCGCTTGGCGTCGGCGCGCGCTTCCACTCCCGCGGCGGTTGCATCGCCGTTGAATTTTCCGGGATCCGCGTAGCCCACTGCGCTGATCGTCAGCATTCCGGGCTCGGAGGGCGCCGCCACCGGTGCAGTCGAGACCACGGCCGGCTGCGCGACGACCGGCGCAGGCGCCGCGGCGGCGACCGAGGCCGGCTTTACGGCCGCCGCTGCATCGGAGGGCTGAGACGGGTCGTTCTTTTTCCCTCCCGCAAGGTAAATCCCGCCGCCAACGACGACGACCAGAAGGAGTGCGGCTGCGCCTGCGAGCACTGCCACAGGCTGTTTTCTGCGCGGCTGCGGGGAGGCAGCAGAGGATGCCGCGCCAGAAAGCGGCGCGGCATCTGCGGGAACGGCGGGTCGCGTTGGCGGCGCGGTACGGGGTGCCGGCACGTCGGCGATCGTTGCGTCTACGTTGATCAGCGTGGCGTCGGCCCCCGACGAGACCGCCGCGGGCGTTCTACCCTCGGCAACCGCGGCGATGTCCGCGGCAAACTGTCCCGCGCGCTGATACCGGTCACCCGGATTCTTGGCAATCGCTTTCTTGACCACGGCGTCCCACGCCGGCGGCAGCGTCGTATTCAGCGCCGACGGCGGCAGCGGATCTTCCTTCAGCACCTTGTGCATGATCGTCGTCACCGCACCGCTGAAAGGCCGCTCGCCGGTCAGGAACTGGTACAGGATCACGCCGCAGGAAAAGATGTCGCTGCGCCCGTCGACCGGCGTGCCGAGAAACTGCTCCGGCGACATGTAGGAAGGCGTGCCGAGCACCGTGCCCGCCTGCGTGAGCTCGGAGGTCTCGATGCGCGCGATGCCGAAATCAGCGACCTTGACCGCGCCGCTGTCGAGAAGGATCACGTTCGCCGGCTTCATGTCGCGATGCGTAACGCCGCTGGCGTGCGCGTGGTCGAGCGCGCCAAGCATCTCGCCCATGACCCGCGCGATATCCTTGTTCGCGAAGCGCTGGCCGGCGTCGAAATAATCCTTCAGCTCCCTGCCCTTGATGAATTCCATGGCGATGAATGCGACGCCCGCGTCCTCGCCATACTCGTAGATCTGGACGATGTTCGGATGGTTCAGGCGGCCGGCGGCCTGCGCTTCGCGCTTGAACCGCGCGAGGATGTCCGCGGTCTCGCCATGGGCGAGCTGCTGCGCCTTGATCGTCTTGATCGCGACGGTGCGCTCGATGAAGGGATCGAACCCCTCATAGACCACGCCCATCGCACCGCGGCCGAGCTCGCGGCGGATGACGTACTTGCCCAGCTTGGCAGGAAGCGTCTCGGACACGCTACTTGTACTTCGAGTCAATCTCCCACACGGTCTTCTGCACCAGGCGCTGCACCATCGTGTCGAGACCGACGCCGCCCTGGGCACTCTGCGACACCCCCATGACCGAGCTCGCCTGGGCGCCGACCTCCATTTTCTCCTCGGCGTATCCCTGCGCAACCTGCTCGGTCGTCGTGGCATCCATGATCTTGTAGCGCATGCCGATCAGCCAGACGCCGGTCGCTTCCCGGGTTTGCACGGATCCGGCGACCGTCCCGGCCGCAGCCCCGCCTCTTCCGCCGCCCAGGATGCCCAGCAGGTTGCCGACCGGGCGCCCGTCGAAGCCCTGCTGCACCTGCGAGATCTGCTCCGCCTTGAGGATGTCGAACTTCACGACCCACTTGGTGGTCTTGAGCTTGCCGATCTGCATCGTCTGGCGCGCCTTGTTCGGATCGCCGAGGTTGTAGGCGAGCGCGACTTCGTTGACCAGCGGCCCGAGGTTGCTGCGCTCCAGGACGCCAAAATTAGCCTGGGAAAGCTCGAGCTCCGCATAGTCGGCGATGTTGTTCGGGCCGAATTTCTGTGTGAACGTCGCATTGTTGCTCTTGACCTCGCCCGGAATCACGACCAGCTCCGGGCCTCGCTTCCCCTTGTTCACGTAATCCACGGCCTTGTAGGCCGCTACGTCCGCCGCTGCGTTCGCCTTCTGCGACGTGGCCGAGCCGGCGGTCGGCGACGGGTTACCGAAGGTAGGTTGCGCGGCGACGTTCGCGCTGGCCAAGGCCAGCGCAGCTGCAACGGACCAGGCTGAATGTTTCATGTGCTTCCCCCAAAAATGAGATGACCCTTTACCGCGCTCATTTTCTGCGCGGCTCGGGTTGCTGGCAATATTCGCTATAGAGTTTTGCTACGACTTCCTCGGCCTGCTCATTGATCAGCGTGAGCGCCATTCCCTGGACGTCCGCGCCGCTGTACGACTGCGACTGCGCGTCGGCCTGCGACACGCGCTTGCCGTCTGAACCGGTGAGGACGAAATTCATGCTCACCGCGACCTGATTCACCGGGATCATCGGGTTGCGCATCGCGCGCGCCGAGATGAGCCCCTTGAGCGTGTAGTTCGCCGCCATGCGCCGCGCCGCCGACAGCGCGGCGTCCGGGTTGTTCTTGAAGTAGGCGTCGATCTCGGCCTGCGCGACCTGCCTGCGGATCTCTTCCTGGGTGTAGGTGCGCAGCCCCAGCTTCTGCAGGCGGGCGTTGATGGCGTCGAAATGCGGGCTGAACGCCGCCTGCTTCGCCTGCACCACGCCGTTCACCTCCTCGCCGATCAGCACCATGATCTTGCGATTCTTAATCCGGTCGAGGCACGGCGTGGAAAGCTGCGCATCGATCTGCCTCTGGCGCGCCGCCTGCGCCTCTTGCGCCTCCTGCTGTGCCTTGTCGTTGGAAAACTTGAACCCCTGCGCGCCCGCCAACATCGGCAGCGCCGCCAGCAGCAACAACAGCCCGATTTCCCGCGCGTACATAGACGATCAGTATACTGCGGCGAAATCTCTCGGAGGAGGAGATATGCCACACGGCCAGCTAGGAAACCTCGCGTCGGCCGGGCTGGCGGGATTGATCGCGGCGGGATGCGCGACGCAGCCTGCTGCCCCCTCCGACCCGGCGGCAGCTTGCAACGCACTGATGGTTACCATTCCGGCGCTGGGGATCGATCCGCCGAGTCGCGATGCACGAGTACAGAGCGCCCGGCTGGTCGATGCTTCGCCGATGAGCATCCCGGAAGCCGGGCCTCTGGTTCCCGCGATGCCGCGCCATTGCCAGGTCATCGGCGAAATCACCCCGCTCGACCCTGCTGCGCCTGCAATCCGCTTTCAGGTGAACTTGCCGCACGACTGGAACGGGCGCGCGGTGCAATTCGGCGGCGGCGGATTCAACGGCGTGCTGATCACCGGGCTGGCGTTCCCGCCCGCGGCGCGGCCCGATTTCCCCGCGCCGCTTGCGCGCGGCTACGTCACGTACGGCACCGACTCGGGGCATCAGAACGCCCCCGGCGTCGCGCTCCAGGCCTTTTCGCTCAATGACGAGGCGCTGGTGAATTTCGCCCACGCCTCGTATAAGAAAGTGAAAGATGTCGCCGTCGCGCTGATCCAGCTGCGCTACGGCAAGCCGCCCGAGCAGGTGTATTTCGTCGGCAGCTCGGAGGGCGGCCGCGAGGGTCTGACGATGGCGCAGCGCTACCCTCAGGATTTCGACGGGATCTTCGCGCGAGTGCCGGTGATCAACTGGACGGCGCTGCAGCACGCCGGTACCCGCAACGGCCTCGCGCAGATGGGCGAAGGGTGGATCCGCCCGGCGCAAGTGAAGCTGGTGCACGACGCGGTACTCGCCGCATGCGACGCCGCCGACGGTGTCCAGGACGGTATCGTCAGCGATTACCGCGGATGCCAAGGGCGCTTCGACGTGACCAAGCTGCACTGCGCCCGCGGCCAGTCGGGCGATGGCTGCCTGAGCGAAGCGCAGATTCGCACCGTGCAGACGCTGCACTCTCCCTACGCGTTCGAGTTTCCGCTCGCGCACGGCGTGCGAAGCTATCCCGCCTGGGGACTCGGCGGCGAGAACACGCCGGGCAATTTCCCGGTCGGCGGCTGGCGCGCATGGTTCAGCGGAGATGCGCCGCCCGTCTCGCCTCCAGCGCCGAACAACAGCCGCGGGTGGCAGTACGGCTCGGGCGCGATCCAGTACTTCTATGCGCGCGACGGCAAGTACGACCTGCGCCGCTACGACCCGAACCGGTTTCGCGAGCGCATCCTGCAGGTCTCGGAGCTGATGGATTCGATGAACCCCGACCTTTCCGCGTTCAGCAAGCGCGGCGGCAGGTTGATCATCCTGGAGCACATGGCCGACTATGCGCAGAGCCCGTACGCCGGGATCGAATACTGGCAATCGGTCGTGGCTCGAATGGGATCGACCGCCGCAGACCAGTTCGCACGCCTCTACGTAGCGCCGGGCGTCGACCACGTCGGCACCGGGGCGCCGGCCAACGTCGACATGCTTTCCGTGCTCGCCGACTGGGTGGAGCGCGGCCGCGCGCCGGGGGATCTGGAGGTGGTTGCACAGGAGCGTGTGCCGCCGTTCTCCGTGACGAGCAGCCGCCCGCTGTGCCGCTGGCCGGCCTACCCGCACTACAAGGGCGCAGGCACCCAGAATCGCGCTGCGAGCTTCGAGTGCCGCGCCGGAAAGCCCTAGAATGCACGCGTAACGGAACTCCGCGCCGATGCTGATCGATTTCTTCCTCAAGCTCAAGTCCCACAGGCTCCCGGTGTCGATCAAGGAGTACCTGACGCTGCTCGAGGCGATGGACAAGGGCGTGATCGGTCCTTCCATCGACGATTTCTACTATCTCTCGCGCGCCACGCTCGTCAAGGACGAGGCGAACTTCGACAAGTTCGACCGCGCCTTCTCCGAGTTCTGGCAGGGCGTGGAGACGATCCCCGGCATCGACGCGCAGATACCGCTCGAGTGGCTGCTCAAGCAGGCCGAGCTGAACCTGAGCGACGAAGAAAAGAAGATGATCGAGGCGCTCGGCGGCTGGGAAAAGCTGATGGAGACGCTGAAGAAACGGCTCGAAGAGCAGAAAGGCCGGCACCAGGGCGGCTCGAAATGGATCGGCACCGGAGGCACTTCGCCGTTCGGCGCCTACGGCTACAACCCGGAAGGGATCCGCATCGGGCAGGACAAGTCGCGCAACCGCTCGGCGGTCAAGGTGTGGGACCAGCGCGAATACCAGAACCTCGACGATTCGGTCGAGCTGGGCACGCGCAACATCAAGGTCGCGCTGCGGCGCTTGCGCAAGTTCGCGCGCGAAGGGGCTCCCGACGAATTTGATCTCGACGGCACGATCGACGCCACCGCGCGCAAGGCCTATCTCGATATCCACATGCGCCCGGAGCGGCGTAACACCATCAAGGTGCTGATGTTCTACGACATCGGCGGAACGATGGATGACCACATCAAGCTGTGCGAAGAGCTGTTCTCGGCGTCCAAGACCGAGTTCAAGCACCTCGAGTACTACTACTTCCACAACTGCCTGTACGACTACGTCTGGAAGGACAACCGCCGCCGCCATACCGAGCGCACGCGCACCTGGGACATCCTTCACAAGTACGGCCACGACTACAAGGTGATCTTCGTCGGCGACGCGACCATGAGTCCCTACGAAATCCTGCAGCCCGGCGGCTCGATCGAGTACTTCAACGAGGAAGCCGGCTCGGTCTGGATCAAGCGCGTCACCGAGATCTATGCAAAGGCCATCTGGCTCAACCCGGAGCCCGAGGAGATCTGGCCCTACCGCCAGTCGATCCAGGTCATCAAGGAATTAATGAACAAGCGCATGTACCCGACCACGCTCGACGGGCTGGAACGGGCCATGAAGGCGCTGGTCAAGTAGGGCGGCGCGGCGCGCGCCAGGTCACCCGGCTGTCAAAGCCGGGACCGCGTCGCCTCGCTGGGCGAGCATCGCCTCGATACGCTCAAGGGGGACCGGCCTGCTGAAAAGATACCCCTGCATTTCGTCGCAGTTGAGCAGGCGGAGCAGTTTCGCCTGGTCTTCGGTCTCCACGCCTTCGGCGACTACCGTCATGTCGAGCGCGTGCGCGAGCGAGATGACCGCAGGCACGATCGACAGCCTCTCCGGGTCGCTTGCCATGTTCGCTACAAAGGACTGGTCGATCTTGAGGGTGTTCGCCGGCAAGCGTGCGATATAGCTCAGCGAAGAATAGCCGACGCCGAAATCGTCGATCGCAATCCCGATTCCCATCTCCCGGATCCTGCGCAACGCGAGGATGTGGCGCTCGATGTCCTCCATCAGAGCGCTCTCCGTGATCTCGATGTCCAAACGATCGGCGGCGCCGATCGCTGCGGCCACGTAACCGGGAAAATCCTTCTGCCTCATCTGAATGGGCGAGACGTTCACAGCGATACGCAAGCCCGCCAGGCCGGCTGCGCGCAGTCTCTGTATGTCCGCCGCCGCCTGTCGCAGCACCCAGCTTCCGACTTCGAGGATCAACCCGGTTTCCTCGAGCAGTGAAATGAAGCGGCCGGGCGGCACCAGCCCGGTTTCCGGGTCGTTCCATCGCAGCAGGCCTTCCAGGCCGGTGATGCGCCGCGTCTGGCATTCCACCTTGGGTTGGTAGTGCAGAACGAACTCCCTCCTTTCCAGCGCGCGTCGAAGCTTGTTTTCCAGTGCCAGCCGGTTGGCAAGCGCAGCATTGATGTGCGGCGCATAGAACAGATACGTCTCGGGCGAGGCCTTGGCTTTTTTCAGCGCTGCCTCAGCATTCGTCAACAGCGCGTCGGCATCAGCGCCGTCCGTCGCGTTGGGGAAGACCGTTACGCCGCCCTTCACAGACAAGCGAACCGGCTCGCCAGGCATCGGAAAAGGCTCAACCAGCGCCGCAAGGATTTTGTCGACAGACGGGCCGATTTGCGCCTCATTTTCAATATCGGTCAGGATCAGACCGAACTGGTCGCCTCCGATCCGGCCGAGGATATCGGAGCCGCGCAGGTTCTCTCGCAGGCGCTGCGCGAGAAGCCTGAGCAACGTGTCGCCGGCGTGGCGGCCCAGATTGTCGTTGACGACGTGGAACCCCCGGACGTCGACGATCATGACCACGACCTTGCGGGCGCTGCGCTTCGCCGATTCCGTGAGCGTCGCCAGGCGCTCGTGGTAGAGCCTGCGGTTGGGTAGCCCGGTCAGGGCGTCATAGAAAGCGACCTGGTGGAGCTTCTGCTCCCGTTCGATGTACGCGAGCCCGAACGAAACGTCGCCCGCGAGCTCCTCGAGCAGGCGCATCTCCTCTGCGTTGAAGAATCCCACGTCGGTTGCATACAGCGCAAGAATGCCGATTGCCTCTCCGTCCACCAGCAGCGGCAGGCCGACCATTGCGCGGAAGCCTCTGGCGAGGGCCGCCTGCGGGGAATACAGCAGTCCGTCGGTGGCGATATCGTTGCTCACCACCGGTAATTTGCCGCGTACGACGCGCCCGACCAGCCCGCGAGCTTCCGGCCCGTCGTCCCTCGCACTCAGCCGCAGCGACTCTAGGTAGCCTTGCTCGTGCCCCGCCCACGCCTGCGGCTTTACATCCATCGTCGTGCGGTCGAGCAGCCCCACCCAGGCAAGGCTGAAGCCGCCATGATGCACGGCGATGCGGCAGGTTTCCTCGAAAAGTTCCTTTGGCGCGCGAATTCGCAAGATGGCCGAGTTGATTCCGCCGAGGACGGCGCGGATCCGGCTCAGCCGTTCTATTTTTTCCTGCTGCTTCGTGCGCTCCGTGACGTCGCGCGATACCACGATGACCCTGGATACCTGCCCCGAATCGTCCCGGACCACGTTGCCTTGCGACTCGATATTGCGCACGCTGCCGTCCTTCAGCAGCCAGCGGAAGCGGGCCTGCTGCCCGACTCCGGTTGCGACGGTCTCGCGAAAGACTCGGCGTATCGCCTCGCGGTCTTCAGGGTGCACCTCGTCGAAGGAGTCCGTACCCGTCGCCTCGGCGTCGTCCAGGAGCGCGCGGTACGAGGGGCTGTTGTACAGCCGTCGCCCTTCGCGATCGAGCATCGCGATGAAGTCGCTCGAATGCTCGGTAATCAGGCGGAATCGCTCTTCGCTATTGGCGAGCTCGCGCACGGCGTTGCTGGCGCGCAGGATGTATCGCGCGCGATGGCCGAGCAATGCCCAGTTGATCGGCTTGGCGATGAAATCCGTCGCCCCCGCGGAATACGCTTCATTGATCGAATCGATATCGTCGCGGCCGGTCATCATGACGATGGGTACGTATCGCGCATCCGGCCGGCTGCGCAGCTTGCGGCAGATTGCAAACCCATCCATGCCGGGCATCTCGACATCGAGCAGCACGAGATCCGGGCGTGCGGATTCGAACGCCGCAAGTGCGCTGCCGCCGTCTTCCGCCTCGGTGACCGAAAGACCCGACTGCTCGAGAGCCTCGCGCGTCAGCAGCCGTGAGGTAGCCTCGTCGTCCACGACCAATACCCGTGGTTGGGGCATCATGTCGTCACCGCGCATGCTGCGGCGCTCTCTGCGTGCGCCTTCAATTCGGCGACGACCTGCCTGTACTCCGTTTCGATCTCGGTCATCAAGCGGTCGGCCCCGGCCGTCGAGCTCGCGCGGCCGAGGCTCTCCATGCGCAGGCACAATTCCGCCAGCCCTTTGGCGCCGAGGTTGGCGCTCGCCGACTTGAACGCGTGCGCGGCCCGGCCCATGCCCGCCGCATCGCCTCGCGCCACCGCGTCCTGCATCGAGCGCAGCCGGCCGGGCGCATCGTCGAGGTACACGCCGATGATCCTCGTCACCAGGTCTGACCCGTCCTTGCCGCGCAGCGCGCGCATCTGTTCCAGCACCTGCAGGTCGACGTGCGGCGAAGCAGCCCGTGCCTTGCGCTCTGCGGGCAGCCAGCGGCTCAACGCTCGCTCCAGCTCGCCGAACGAGAAAGGCTTGGTCACGTAGTCGTCCATCCCGGCGGCGAGACATTTTTCCCGATCCCCTTCCACCGCCCCGGCGGTCAGCGCAACGATCGGCATGCGCCCGCTGGCCCGCACAGTCTCGCGGCGGCGGATTTCTGCAGTCGCCTCGAAACCGTCCATCTCGGGCATCTGACAGTCCATAAGGGCGAGGTCGAAGTGGTTCGAATCCAGCGCCTCCAGCGCCTCGCGTCCGTTATTCGCAACCTTCGCGCGACACCCGAGCATTTCGAGCATGTGCAACGCAAGCTCCTGGTTGACGGGGTTGTCTTCAACCAGCAGAACGGATGCATCCAGTTTCCGGGCGGCCGGTTCCGTCTGCCGCACGGCCGCAGCGGCAGCCTTTCCAGCCATGGTGCTGACCAGGCAATCGTAGAGATGCGACTGCCGGACCGGCCTCGTCAGGCAGTATGCGAACCCGGCCTCGTGCGCTACGCGCTCGTCCCGGCCCATGGAGCTCAGCATGATGAGCGGCATTGCGGAGAGCAGCGGGTCGGAGCGGATGACGCGCGCAAGCTCGACCCCGTCCATCCCCGGCATGTCGTCGTCCGCGATCGCGATGTCGAAAGGACTGCCTCGCGCCGCCGCGGTGCGCAGCTTATCGATGGCGCGAGCGCCCGACTCGGCTTCCTCATGAGTCACGCCCGCTGCCGCAAGCTGATGTCCGAGGATCTCCCGGTTGGTTGCATTGTCATCGACGATCAGAGCCCGCACCCCGAACAGCGGTCGTTCCGCTGCGGTCACCGCCTTGGCGCCGGCGGGCTGTTTCTCCAACCGGACCTTGAACCAGAAGGTCGACCCGGTCCCCGGGACGCTCTGCACCCCGATTTCACCGCCCATCAGCCCCACCAGCTGCTTGCAGATCGACAATCCAAGCCCGGTGCCGCCATATTTGCGCAGCGATTGACCCTTCACTTGGACAAAGGGCTCGAAGATGCTCGCGAGCTGATCTTCCGCGATGCCGATTCCCGTGTCTTTCACCTGGAACTGAAGCAGTACCGCGTCCGCGGTCTCGCTCATCGCCTCGACACGCAGCAGCACTTCTCCGCGGTCGGTGTACTTGATCGCGTTTCCCGTCAGATTGATCAATATCTGGCGCAACCGCCCTGCGCTGCCGAGCAGCAGCGTGGGCAACGAGGCCGGTATGAGGCAGTTGAACTCGAGTTTCTTCCGGCGCGCCTCTTCGGCCAAAGTATCTGCAACCTCCTCCAACAGATCGCGCAGATCGAACGGCCGTGTCCAAAGCTCAAGCTTTCCCGCCTCGATCTTGGAGAAATCCAGCACATCGTTGATGATGGACAGCAGCGCGACACCGGACCGGTGCACCGTCTCGGCAAATCTTCGCTGTTTGGCGTCGAGTCCAGTGCCGAGCAGCAGCTCGGTCATTCCCAATACACCGTTCATCGGGGTGCGGATCTCGTGGCTCATCGTCGCCAGGAATTCGCTCTTGGCGCGACTTGCGGCCTCGGCGGCATCGCGCGCCTGGATCAGCTCCTGGGTACGCTGGTCGACCAGGGCCTGCAGGTTGTCCCGGTGATGCTGCAAGTCGGCTTCCGCACTGCGCCGCTGTCCGATCTCGCGCCGCAGCACATCGTTCTGCTGCCGCAGGGCCCGCGACATGAGCTGGCTTTGCAGCGACACGCTGATCGCCATGGTCATGATGAGCAGCGTGACGACGGCGATCTGTGCTGCGAGCGGCGCCGGATCGAGCCCAACCGCCGCTCCCGTGGCCGAGCCGGTCGATACGCAGACCGTCGCGTACATCCCGGTGTAGTGCATTCCCGAGATCGCGATCCCCATCACCAGGGCTGCCAGCACCTTGCTGGGCAAGCTCGTGCCCCCTAGGCGAAACACCAGCCAGATCGCTATGGTCGAGCACACGATCGCGTTTGCGATCGAAAGCAGCCACGGCGCGATGTAGTACATCACTTGCGCGTCGAGGCGCATCGCCGCCATGCCCGTGTAGTGCATGGTGCCGATTCCCGCCCCCATCACCGCGCCGCTGATCAGCAGACGCTGCCAGGAAAGTGAGCCCCGCGTGACGATATACAAGGCGAAGCCGGACGTCATGATCGCCGCGATCATCGAAGCCAGCGTCGTCCAGGGCTCGTAGCGCACTGGAATGGGAAGCTGGTAAGCGAGCATCGCCACGAAGTGCATGGACCAGATGCCCGCGCCCATTGCGAATGCGCCGCCCGTCAGCCAGGCGGCGGATTTTCCCGGTTCGGTCCGGAATTCGCGTACCCGACCCGCAAGGTCGATGGCGGTATAGGCGGCGAGCGATGCGACCACGTAGGACAGCGCGACCAACCCTGGATCGTATCTTGCGGGAAGTGCCAGGCCGGGAAGCGGCCCAGTGACGAACTGCAGCATGTCATTCATGGCGTTTTCCTCTCCAGAAACTGGAGGTCGATGTGCGGCGCGCTGCTCACATCGATCTCGCCATTGATCCAACTACTTGATGCAACCCCTCAATGCATCCTTCCCCAAGTGCGCCGCAGCAACATTTCGCATCCCGATGTTGCTTTTGGGGAGATCTTGCGCGGAAGCAGCCTGTTGCAAGAACTGCAGTGTCTGAGCTGAAAGCCGCTTGCGCGCTTAACGTTGTTTTTTTATGACTTTCCTCTTTTATTGCCAAACATGAGCAGAGGAAAAGCATTTCCCGTGCCAGCGCTGGGCTCGCAGGCTGTCGCCGGTATGCTTGCTTGCGTGCAAAACTGCGATCGCCCGCTTGATGGGCGACTCGAGTACTACTAACGCGCGATGAAGGCGCTGGTGAAAGTAATCTAAACGGCTCCGGAACTCATCGCACGAGGTGCCCGCCTTCTTCCGGGACCTTGTCGAAGAATTCGTCGGGAAACTTCTGCTGCAGCAATGCATCCACCCCGAGGATCTGTTCCGCACGTGTCGAGCCCGCGATCCCTAGGCTGGAGAGCACGCCAATTGTCTTCGGGCCGATGTCGCCGTCGATGTTGCCGATCTCCTGCCCGAGCCGGATGAGGCCCGACTGGATATACGCTGCATCTTCCTTTTCCTTGAACCGGTCGTGCTTCAGCCCCGCGGCGACGATGGCGCTCGCCGCCATGGCTGCCGCCGGCTTGGAGAAATTGCTTCCTTTCCCCGCCTTGTAGTAGTCGTAAACGATCTGATGGCTACCCCGGCATTCGAAGTGCCACGCCTCGGATTCCTTCGGATCTGGTGCGGCGATTATGGGAACGACGCCCGATTTCTTCGCGACCACCCAGAAATCCGCCAGCGACATCTTGATTCCCTTGAGATCGACGTCGAAGGCGCGCCCGGCCTCGTGCATGCTGCCGCCCGGCGGCGGACTGAAGGCCTTCTTCTTGCCGCTGGTGTAATCGAGGTGCGCTTGCAACTGCATGTCGTAGCTTCGGAAAAGATCTGATAACGCGAACTTGCCGCCCAGCGCCTCCACGTCCGCACGTATGCTGTACATGGCATTCTTCATGTCGGATGTCGAGCGCGCCATGCGTTCGGGCATCAGCACGCGCTGCCCGTTGACCTGATAGATCGACATTACGAGAGGGCGTACCAGTAGCGCGGCCATGTTCTATTCCTCACGAATGCGCAGCAACGGGATAGTGCCCGCTCGATTGCGGCGCCGGTCTTGTTATCCGCGTCAAGTAGAGCAGCGTCCACAAACGACTAGTCCTGCTCGCCAAGGACATTCCACTCGGTGAGCAGTGTATCTCCCTGCTGCCAACAGCGAATCGCGCCTGCTTTGATTCGTAGCCGGATCATCTCCTTGACCTCGTCCGGCGTGGTCCCCGCTGGAAGCGCTTCCTTAGTAACAAAAGTACTGGGCATGTCCAGTCTCCAGATGTCCTTGCAACTACGATCCATCCACCTGCGCCAAGGCCTGTTCCCACTTCGTGACCGAATCGTCCGTCTTCGCCGAAAGAACAAGCCACGACGTGGCGAACGCCACGGCCGCCGTGTCCTGCGTAAATCTCAGCCCGTTTGGATCTCTCAGTTTGACGAAGTCGTCGAATGCAGGATCCGTTCTGAGCGGCATGATGCTGGACAATGCCACCGCCGCGGCGCCCTTGAGTTTGGCCACGCGATCCAGAAGCTTGCCTACTCGTTCCTTGAGGACGGTAACTTGTGCCCGGGCCGCTGCTGGCACTGTTATGGCCACAACGTCTGCGTGGGTGGTTACGGGCGGCTGACCTTTGCTGGCATCCCCTGGGCTGGTGCTCGGCACCGATTTCTTGACGGCAAGATTTACTTCTGCCTCGATGTTTGCAGGCACGCAGAGCGCGGCATAACCCCGCATCACAGCGACGGAAGCGGGTCGGGTGTTGTAGTTGACCGGAGATGGAAGCCCTCCTCTGTATCCCGCTTGCAGACCCTTGACCAGTGTCCGCACGGAGGAAGGCTCCAGCTCGTACAGCAGATTGCTGCTGTAGTTCTCCACCGTCGAGGCTGCAAGCCCGAAGAGAATGGCAGTGATCGCTACTTCCTTTGCAGTGGCCTTGACCGCGGCAAGAATACCGGCGGTTGCCGCGCCGACCAGGCCAATCTGGGAAACCGCGGTGCTCTTGTCCCGATTGAGGCGAAACAGCGCGTGCAGGTATGCCTCGCACCTCTGGTCGGCATAGTCCATCCCTGCGTTGATCACCATGGCCCAATCCGCGGCACTTGTTGGCTGCGCTCTCTCCTGCAGAGTCAGCCCCGCTGACTTGTAAAGCTGCGCAAGAATTTTGTCTTGATTTTCCCGGAAGGCCGCTATGTGTGTCGAGTCAAAATCGACGCCGGGCCCCGTTCTCAGAATCGGGTCGGGCTGCATCCCCGCGCAGCCGGAGAGGAGCGCTGCCAGCATGATGAGCGCGGCGCCAAAATTGGCAATGCGAAAATTGCACATGACGATCCTCGGAAGCGAAGCGACCGCGGCGGCTGCAGGACACATTAGGCGTTCCCCCGGTGTTCATCCGCAACCGGCGGTGCGCGGTGTCTTCGGTGATCCGAAGGCGCGCGTGGAAATCGAGCGCCCTCCCCTCGTAGCCCCGGCTGCAATACCCAGCGTACAATTTTCCGTCGTTGCTGGGAATAATCCTTTTGGGTGAGGTCAACATTCAAACTGAGGCACTAACCGCGCGCAGCCGCGATATCAAGATCGGTCGAGCAGCCCTATACTGCGGAGCAGGTATGGCTCGATCGATCTCGAGATTCCTAGTCGCAGCGTGCGTGCTTTTCGCGGTGCCGGCGCACGCGCAGACCTGGCCGACGAAGCCGATTCGCCTCGTGGTGCCATTCGCGCCCGGTGGCAGCTCGTCGATCGTCGCGCGCACGCTCGCTGCGGAAATGGAGAAAGGTCTCGGCCAGCCCATCATCGTCGACAACAAGCCGGGCGGCGGCGGCAATGTCGCCATGCACGAGGTCGCGCGCGCGGATCCCGACGGCTACACGCTGATCATCGGCCACATCGGCAGCCTGGCGGTGAATCCGTACATGTATTCGAAGCTGCCCTACGATGTCGACAAGGACTTCGCCGCGGTGTCGCTGCTCGCGACAGTCCCGGCGATCTTCGTCGTCCACGCCGACGTGGCGGCGAAAGACTTGCGCGAGTTCGTGGCGCTGGCGAAGAAGGAGCCGGGCAAGCTGTACTACGGCAGCGCAGGCAACGGCTCCGCCGGCCACCTGGCGATGGAATATCTGAAGCAGGCGACCGGCATCGACATCGTCCATGTGCCGTACAAGGGGACCGGCCCGAACCTGACCGACCTCGTCGCCGGGCGCACGCAAGCCGCGTCCGCGGGCACGCCGCCGCTGATGCCGCACGTGAAGAGCGGCAAGCTGCGGGTGATCGCGGTCGGCACCGCGAAGCGGCTCGCCTCGCTGCCCGACATCCCGACGGTCGCCGAACAGGGATACCCGGGTTTCGAGACCTCACAGTGGTACGGCCTGAACGCGCCGGCCCGCACGCCTGCCGCAGTGATCCAGCGCCTCGCAGCGGAGGCCGCGAAGGCGGCGAAGAGTCCGAAGGTGCACGACCGGTTTGCCGCCGACGATGCCGACGCGATCGGCTCGGGACCGGCGGAATATGCGGCTTTCATCCGCAAGGAGCAGGAGCGCTGGAGCAAGGTCGTACGCACGGCAAACATCAAGGCCGACTGAGAGCAAGTGAGTACGCGTCGGCTGAAAACGCTGCTGGGCGATCACCCGGTGACCGAACCTCTCAAGCAGGGCCGCATACCGGCCCGCGGGCTTGCGTTCGACTTCGCCGACGTCAAGGTTCCGCACACCGCGTTCAAGCGCGTGGTGCGCGAGCTCGAGTTCGACGTTGCCGAGCTGGCGATCATGACGTTTCTGCTCGCCAGGGCGCATGGCAAGCCGCTCAAGCTGCTGCCGGCCGTGCTCACTGCGCGCTTCCAGCATCCGTTCATCGTCTACAACGCCGAACGAGGACCATTGGATCCCGCCGCGCTGGAGGGTCGCCGCGTGGGACAGCGCTCCTACTCCGTGACGACCGCGACGTGGATCCGCGGAATTCTCGCCGAGGACTACGACGTCGACCTGGGGCGCGTTCGCTGGGTGACGTTCGAAGAGCCGCATGTCGCGGAGTTTCGCGATCCGCCGAACGTCGAGCGTGCGCCCCCCGGGAAGGACATCACTGCGATGCTGCTCGCGGGCGAGCTCGATGCGGCGATCGTTGGCGAAGCGCCGAAAGATCCGCGGATCCGCACGCTGATTGCCGACCCCGCAGCCGCCGGCGAATCCTGGCAGAAGAAACACGGCGCGATCCAGATCAACCACATGGTCGCGGTGAAGCAGGATTGTGACCGGGCGGAAGAGGTCTACCGGCTGCTCCTCGAGAGCAGGCAGGCGGCGGGAAATCCGCCGATGAATCCGTTCGGCCTCGAGGAAAACCGGCGCAACCTGGAAGCCGCGATCGACTGCGTGCACGGCCAGAACATGATCCCCCACCGCTTCAGCGTCGAGGAGCTTCTGCGATGATCGTCGACTGTCACGGCCACTACACCACCGCCCCCGGCGAGCTCGGCGCCTGGCGCCAGGCGCAGCTCGCGGGCCGGGCCTCTGAACTGAGAATCAGCGACGACCAGATCCGCGACAGCCTCGAAGCCGCGCAGCTCAAGCTGCAGCGCGAGCGCGGCAGCGACGTGACGTTCTTCTCGCCCCGCGCGATCGCGATGGAGCATCACGTCGGGGATGCGCACGTGAGCGCCGCCTGGTCGCGCATTTGCAACGACCTGATCCATCGCTGCTGCTCGCTCTATCCGAACAACTTCGCAGCGGTGTGCCAGCTGCCGCAGTCGCCCGGCGTCGCGCCGCAGAATTGCATCGCGGAGCTGGAGCGCTGCGTGCGCGAGCTCGGCTTTATCGGCTGCAACCTGAATCCCGACCCGTCCGGCGGCTACTGGAAGGATCCGCCGCTCACCGACCGCTGGTGGTATCCGCTCTACGAGAAGATGGTCGAGCTCGACGTGCCGGCGATGGTGCACGTGAGCGGATCGTGCAACCCGAACTTCCACGCCACCGGCGCGCATTACATCAACGGCGATACGACGGCGTTCATGCAGTTCCTGACGTCGGACCTGTTCAGCGATTTCCCGACGCTGCGCTTCGTGATCCCGCACGGCGGCGGCGCCGTGCCGTACCACTGGGGGCGCTACCGCGGCCTCGCCCAGGACCTGAAGCGTCCGCCGCTCCAGGAGCTGCTGCTGAACAACGTTTTCTTCGACACCTGCGTCTACCACCAGGCGGGGATCGACCTGCTGCTCAAGGTGATCCCGGCGGACAACATCCTCTTCGCCTCGGAGATGGTCGGCGCCGTGCGCGGCATCGATCCCGAGACCGGCCACTTCTTCGACGATACGAAGCGCTACATCGAAGCGTCGGTGCTGAGCGCCGTCGACAAGCTGAAGATCTTCGAGGGCAACGCGCGCAGCGTCTATCCGCGCTGGCGATGAAATCCCTCGCACTTATTGCTCGAGAATGAGCGCCGTGAAATCCGACGACCTGTCGCGGCTCAAGATCGATCGAACGGCGCAGGGTGGCTCGGCGGTCCGGCGTCGTCGCAGCTGGGTGCGATATGGGGTCGCCGCCGTCGTCGTCGCCGCGGCGCTCGCCTGGGTCGGCAGCCGTTTCGCTGCACCCCCGGCTGTAGAGACGGTCACCGTCGCGAGCGTCTACCCGTCGCAGAACTACACCATGCTGAATGCCGCCGGCTACGTCGTGCCCGAGCGCAAGGCGGCGCTTTCATCGAAGGCCAGCGGCCGGCTCGAGTGGCTGGGCGTATTCGAAGGCTCGCGCGTGCAAGCCAACGAGGTGATTGCACGCGTCGAGAGCAACGACGTGCGCGCGTCGCTCGCGCAGGCGAGCGCCCAGGTGCGCCTCTCCGAGGCGAACTTGCAGCAGGGGCTCGCCGAGCTGGCGGACGCGGAAGGCAACTTCCGTCGCTCGTCCGAGCTGCTGGCGAAGAAATTCATCTCCAGCGCACAGAACGACACCGACCTGATGCGCTTGAGGAAGGCGCAGGCGGCGATCGCTTCGCACAAGGCGTCGGTCGCGTCGTCGCAGGCGAATCGGCGCGCCGCCGAGGTGGCCGTGGAGCAGACGCTGATCCGCGCGCCGTTCGACGCGATCGTGCTGACGAAGAACGCCGATGTCGGCGACAACATCACGCCGTTCTCCTCGGCCGCCGGCGCGAAGGGCGCCGTCGTCACCGTTGCGGACATGAACACGCTCGAGGTCGAGGCGGATGTGGCGGAGTCGAATATCGGCAAGCTGAAGGTAGGACAGCCCTGCGAAGTGCAGCTCGATGCGCTGCCGGACCTGCGCCTGTCTGCGGTCGTGTCGCGCATCGTGCCGACGGTCGATCGCGCCAAGGCGACCGTTCTGGTGAAAGTGCGCTTCGTCGACAAGGACGCGCGGGTGTTGCCCGATATGAGCGCGAAGGTCGCGTTCCTCGAGCGAGCGGTCGCGTCTGATGAGAAGCAGCCGCTCGCCGCCGTACAGCCCAAGGCGATCGTCGAGCGCGAAGGCCGCAAGATCGCGTTCGTCGTCAAGGACGATCGCGCCCGGAGCACGGAAGTGACGACCGGCCGCAAGCTCGGCGAGCTCGTCGAAGTGCGCGGCCTGAAAGTCGGCGACCGCGTGGTGCTCAGCCCCGGAGAAAAGGTCCGCGACGGCGGCGCCGTCTCCGTCACGAAGAAATAGCGCCGTGGCGCCGCTGGTCGAGATCCAGCATCTCGCCAAGTCGTATACGCGCGGCGGCCAGGTGGTGCCGGTGCTCTCCGACATCACGCTCGACATCCATGCGGGCGACTTCACGGCCCTGATGGGGCCCTCGGGCTCGGGCAAGACGACGCTGCTCAACCTGATCGCCGGGATCGACAAGCCGGACTCCGGCATGCTGCGAGTTGGTGGCATCGACATCGCTGCGCTCGGGGAAGGCGACCTTGCCGACTGGCGAGCCGCGCACGTCGGTTTCATCTTCCAGTTCTACAACCTGATGCCGGTGCTGACCGCGTACGAAAACGTCGAGCTGCCGCTGATCCTGACCGGGCTCTCGCGCGCCGAGCGCCGCGAGCGGGTCGAATTGACGCTCTCGGTGGTCGGTCTCGCCGACCGCATGAAGCATTACCCGAACGAGCTCTCGGGCGGCCAGCAGCAGCGGGTCGCGATCGCCCGCGCCGTCGTGGGCGATCCGACCCTGATCGTCGCGGACGAGCCGACCGGCGACCTCGACCGCGTCTCGGCGGCGGACATCCTCGCGATGATGCAACGCCTGAATCGCGAGCTCGGCAAGACGATCATCATGGTCACCCATGATCTGAACGCCGCAAAGGCGGCCAATACGATCGTTCACCTGGAGAAAGGCGAGCTGCTTGTTTCTGCTTAAGCTCGTGCTGCGCAACGCGTTCCGGCACCGGCTGCGTACGCTGCTCACGGTGACCGGGCTGGCGATCGCGGTGCTTGCATACGGCATGCTGCAGACCGTGGTGGAGGCGTGGTATGCGGGCGCCGCCGCGGCTTCGGGAACGCGGCTCGTCACGCGAAGCGCGATCTCGCTCGCGGTCTTCCTGCCGGCAAGCTATGAAACGCGCATCCGCGGCGTCGAGGGCGTCAAGCGGACCGCGCGTTCCAACTGGTTCGGCGGCATCTACCAGGAACCGAAGAATTTCTTCCCGCAATTCGCCGTCTCCGACAACTACCTGGAGCTCTATCCGGAATTCGTGCTGGCCGACGACGAGCGCGCGGCGTGGATGCGAGACCGCAAAGGCGCGCTGGTCGGCCGGCAGCTCGCGGACAAGTTCGGCTTCAAGGTCGGCGACGTGCTGCCGATCCGCGGCACGATCTACCCGGGAACCTGGGAGTTCGTAGTGCGCGGAATCTTCGACGGCTCGGACTCGAGCAAGGTCACGAGCCACATGCTGTTCCACTGGGACTACCTGAACGAGACGATGCGCAAGACCGGCCGGCGCGCCAATTTCGTCGGCGTCTACATCGTCGGCATCGACGACATCGACAACGTCGCCCAGATCTCGACGAGCATCGACGCCGAGTTCAGGAACTCGCTCGCCGAGACGCTGACCGAGAGCGAGCAGGCCTTCCAGCTCGGGTTCGTCGCGATGTCGGACCAGATCATCGCCGCGATCCGCATCGTGTCGTACGTCGTGATCCTGATCATCCTCGCGGTGATGGCCAACACCATGGCGATGAGCGCGCGCGAACGCACCTCGGAATACGCGACGCTGAAGGCGATCGGCTTTGGCCCGTCGTTTCTCGCGCTGCTGATCCTGGGCGAATCGCTGCTGATCTGTGCGCTGGGCGGCGCGCTCGGAATGGCGCTCACCCTTCCCGCAGCTGCATTCTTCAAGAAGGTGGCCGCGATCTTCCCGATCTTCGCGGTGTCGGCCGACACGCTGCTGCTGCAGGCGGCCTGCGCCCTCGCGGTGGCGCTGGTCGCGGCGGTCGTACCCGCGGTGCGCGCTGCGCGCGTGCGCATCGTCGACGGCCTGCGGGCGATCGCGTAGGACGATGGCGATTCCTCTCAGCTACGTGGCGAGAAACCTATGGACGCGGCGGCTGACGACCGTCCTGACGGCGGGCGGCCTTGCGCTCGTCGTGTTCGTTTTCGCCACGGTGCTGATGCTCGACGCCGGTCTCAAGCAGACCCTCGTCGGCACCGGCGAGCACTACAACGTGGTCGCGATCCGCAAGGGCGCGGAGACCGAGATCCAGAGCGGCGTCACCCGCCTGCAGGCGAACGTGATCGAGATGCATCCGGCCGTTGCGACCGGCCCCGACTCGCGGCCGCTGGTCAGCAAGGAAGCCGTGGTGCTGATCTCGCTGCGCAAGACGGGCGCGCAGAAGCCGTCGAACGTGATCATTCGCGGCGTCTCGGCGACCGGCCTGGCGCTGCGCCCGCAGGTGCGGCTCGAGTCGGGGCGGCTGTTTTCTCCCGGCGCGGCGGAAATCATCGTTGGCCGCGCGATCGCGAAAGGGTTCGAAAATACCCGGATCGGGGACCAGCTGCATTTCGCGCAGCGCCACTGGACCGTGGTCGGAACGTTCGACGCCGGCGGCAGCGGCTTCGATTCTGAGATCTGGGGCGACGTCGACCAGCTGATGCAGGCGTTTCGCCGGACCGCGTTTTCCACGGTGGTGCTGCGCCTCGCCGATGCCGACCGGTTCGACCAGCTGCGCGCCGACACCGACGCCGATCCGCGGCTGACAAGCGAGATGAAGCGCGAGAGAACCTTCTACAGCGACCAGTCACGCGCGCTCTCGACGTTCATCAATGTGCTCGGCCTGACGCTGACGACGGTGTTTTCGATCGGCGCAATGCTGGGCGCGATGATCACGATGTACGCAGCGGTGTCGAACCGCGTGAACGAGATCGGCACGCTGCGCGCGCTCGGCTTCAGGCGCAGCAACGTGCTCGCCGCCTTCCTTGCGGAAGCGCTGCTTCTCGGGCTTGCGGGCGGCCTGGGCGGGCTCGCTGCCGCAGCGCTGATGCAGTTCGCGAGCTTCTCGACGACCAATTTCCAGACGTTCGCCGACCTTTCGTTCCGCTTCGTGCTGACGCCGGAGATCGCGGCGAAGACGCTCGCCTTCTCGCTCGTCATGGGCCTGGTCGGCGGGTTTCTTCCGGCGCTGCGCGCCGCGCGGCTGGAGATCGTAGATGCGCTGCGTGCCGCCTGAGGCGTGTCATCCTATGGACTTTCGCTACCCGGAAGGGAATCCATGAGAACAATCTGGCTGCTGGTCGCTGCGCTCTGCTTGCCGCTTGCGGCTCAGTCACAAACCTTCCCGTCGAAATCGCTGCGCATGGTCGTGAACTTCCCGCCGGGCGGCGCCGCCGATCAGATCGGCCGGGCGCTCGGCGCGAAGCTCCAGGAGACGCTCGGCCAGCCGGTCGTGGTCGACAATCGTCCCGGCGCGAACGGCAACATCGGCGTCACCGAGGTGGCGAAATCCGCGCCGGACGGCCACACGCTGCTGATGTCCTCAGGGGGAGCGATCACCACGAACCCGCACCTGTTCGCGAAGCTCGCCGTCGATCCGATGAAGGACCTGGAGCCGGTCGCCCCTGCCGCGATCGTCAGCGTGTTTCTCGAAGTGAAGCCGGCAATCCCGGTGCAGACCCTCGCCGAATTCATCGCCCATGCGCGCGCCAATCCGGGAAAGCTGAACTACGGCTCGCCCGGCAACGGCAGCTCGCCGCATCTCGCCGGCGAGATGTTCAACAAGGCGGCGAAAGTGAAGACCACGCACGTACCCTACAAGGGAGCCGGACCGGCCATGACCGATCTGCTCGGTGGGCAGCTCGACTTCATGTTCGATCCCGGAATCGGCCTTCAGCATGTGAAAGCCGGAAAGCTGCGGCTCCTTGCCGTCGGCAGCCCGAAACGCCACCCTGCGTACCCGGACGTGCCGACCGTGGGCGAGATCGTCGGAGAAGCGTTCGATGCCGATACCGTGTTCGGCGTGCTCGTGCCAGCCGGGACGCCCAAGGAAGTCATCGCTCGGCTCAACCGCGAGATTTCCGCCGCGTTGCAGACGAGCGAGCTGCGCGCGCGCATCTCCGCGATCGGCGCGCAGGAGCTGGTTCTCAGCGCAGATGCTTTTGCGGCGCGTCTGCGCGCCGAGCACGCGCGGATGGGCGCGATCGTACGGGAAACCGGGTTGCGCGTGGAATGACGTTCAGCGAATCGCGAGCAGCGTAATCCCGCACAGCACCAGCAGCGCGCCGAACAGCGTGCGCGGAACCAGCTCTTCGCGGCTGCCGAGCACGAACAGGCTGAACGGGAAAATGACGAGCGGCGTCGTATGCACGACGAGCACCGCGAGCCCGATTTCCATGTGCGTCATGGCGAGCGTGACGAAGATCGAGCCCAGCGACGTGGCGACGCCACAAGCGACGTAGAGCGCGATCGCGGAGCGATCGGCGGCACGCAGCTGCGCGCCGATCTTCGCCCAGTCCCGAGTCGCGGCGATCTGCAAGGCGAACGCCGCCAGCGTAGCGAGCAGCGTCCCGAGCAGCGCCTCGCTCCATTCGCGCATCGCGAGGCCCCGCAAAACGTTGCCGAAGCCGAATCCGGCCACGGTCAGCAATCCCGCGATCATTCCCTTGCGCAGGACCTCGGGGGCTATTGGGCTGCCGGCACGCGCGGTCGGTTGCGTCAGCCACAGGCCGATCCAGACCACCGCGACGAGCACGAGCTCGTAAGCCCCGAGCCGCTCGCCCGCAAGCAACCACGCGCCGAGCAGCGCGAACGCGGGCGCCGAGGAATGAAACACGCTTGCGCGCGAAGGGCCGAGCAGCCGCACGGCGTCGAACAGGAAGCGCCGGCCGAGGAACGTGCCTACCACGCCCGCGGCCGCAAACAGGCCCGCGCCCTTCCAGTTCCAGACGAACGGCGCCGGCTGGACGGCGAGTTCGACGCCCCACAGCGTCGCGGGAAACACGGCGTTCGTCGCGAGGACGACGAAGAAGCCGGCTTCGACCGGCATCCGCGCGACCGCGGAGCGCGTCAGCAGGATGTTGACCGCGAAGCAGAGCATCGCGGCGAGCGCAAGCGCGACTCCCATTCGTTGGGCGCCGCAGCGGCTACGCCGCGGTCAGACTTCGCCTCCTGAAATCACTCGCTCGAAGTGGACGCGAACATTCTACGATGGATGCGGTCGCGCCGCTTCGGCGATCCGCGATTTCCGCGCGAGCCCGGCGGGTATAATTTTTTTGCGAACCATCGACCCGGCAGGAGACTGAGGAGATGATTCATGACTGACAATCCAGAGCACAGGTCCGGGCCCGACAAGACCGACTCCGCGTCGCTCCCAGACGCCGCGCTTACCGACGGCGGTACGCTCATCATCGATCCCGCGCGCTCGCTGCCGGGCCGCACGATCGGCTCGACCGAAGCCCCGGTGCGCCAGGTCGGGCGCTATCAAGTGATCGAGAAGGTCGGCGAAGGCGCAACCGCCTCGGTCTACAAGGCCTATGACCCGAGCATCGATCGCCAGCTGGTCATCAAGTTCCTCCACCCGGAACTGTGTCGCGACGATGAGACACGCGACCGCTTCCTGCGTGAGGCGAAGGCGGCAGGCGTGCTCTCGCACCCCAACATCGTCACGGTGTTCGATGTCGGCGAGATCGAAGGGCGACCCTACATCGCGATGGAACTGCTCGATGGCGGCCCGCTCAGCGAGAGTCTCGTCGAGGGACAGGGGCTGCCGACGAGGGAGGTCGTCAGCATCGGGTTGCAGCTCGCGAGCGCGCTCGCCTACGCGCACAGCCGCGGCGTGGTCCACCGCGATCTCAAGCCCAGCAACATCATCCGGCTTTCGGGCAGCGGCACCGTGAAGCTCGCGGACTTCGGCATCGCGCAGATCTCGACCGCCGAGGCCGGTGAGCAGACGGGCGCCGGCACGGTGCTCGGCACACCCTATTACATGTCTCCGGAACAGGCGACCGGGGCCTCGTCCGATGCGCGCTCCGATCTGTGGGCCGTCGGCGTGATCCTGTTCCAGTTGATCTCGGGAAGGCGGCCGTTCGTGTCTGACTCGGTCGCCACGCTGCTCTATCGAATCGTCAACGAATCGCCAAATCCGCCGGTCGAGGAAATCGGCAAGAACATCCCGGCGGCGCTGCGCCGCGCCGTCGCGCGCTGCCTGAAGAAGAAGATCGACAAGCGCCTCCAGAACGCCAGGGAACTCGAAGAGCGCCTCGTCAGGGTGCAACGCGAATTGGAGCTCGAGGAAGAGGCAAAGCGCGCCGTCGGCGGTATCCCGATGAAGGTGAAGCTTGCGCTCGGCATGGCGGCCCTGGTAGCGATCACGATGGCGGTTACGTCCACGTTCGTGACGCAGCGGCAGTATCAGGCCATGCTGAACGAGACCGTCGGGCACGGTGCGTCGCTTGCAAAGTTGCTGGCCGTGGAAAGCGCGGCGCCTGCGCTCTCCGAGGACTGGGTCGGGATCGACGTGCTCGCGCAGGAAGTCGCGCGCGCGGTCGATCTGCGCGGGCTGTCGGTAGCGGACCGCGCGGGGGTCGTTCGCGTCAGCACCGATCCGAAGGCGATCGGCCAGCCCAGCCCCGAGCGGCGGGGCCAGTCCGTGCCGTCGCGCCATGCCGACGTCGCGGTCCTAAGGCAGGAGCACGAGGGTGGCTCGGCGTTTTCGTTCGAGACGGCGATTCGCTTCCAGGGCAAGCAAGTCGGCAAGATCCAGCTCGCATTGCCGGAAGAGCCTCTCGCGGCAGTCGCCAGCCAGAGCTGGCGGCTGATGATGCTGCTGCTGGCGATCACCGTGGTTACGGTGGGGCTCGCTACGTACATCGTGTTCGAGCGCTATTCACGGTCCTTGCGCCGCCTGCGCGAATCGCTCGCCGAGATCGGCGAGGGCCGTTTCGACTGCCGGATCGCCGAGCGGCGTCGCGACGAAATCGGGCAGACCTACCGCGCGTTCGATGCGATGGCCGCGCGGCTCGAGGGCATGTCGGACGCAGGCAAGCTGGGGCGGCTCGAGGAGACGACGCTGGCGCCGAACCATTCGTGACTGGTTACCGACTGTAGCGCGGCTACTTCAGCTCCTTCAGCCTGCGCGACAGGTCGAGCGCTTCCTGCCTGCGCGCCCGCGCGAGCTCGTTGGACGGGTCGAGCTCGAGGACCCGGTCCCATTCCTTGATCGCGGTATCGAGGTCCTGGCGGCGGAATGCCGCTTGCGCGTTCCGGTGGTGGCGCTGGATCTGTTCCTGCTTGGCGATCTCCTCCTGGCTGGGTCCAACCGGCTTGACGGCCTCCTTGACCGAGGGTGCCGGTGCCGGCGGCTTGGCGGGCCTCGCCGGGGTGGTCGCGGCGGGCTTTGCCGGCGCGGCACCCGGGGGCGCGAGCGCCACTTTCCCCGGAATGCGGATCACCTGCCCGGCGCCGAGCTGCTTCGGTACCTTGATGTTGTTGTAGCGAGCAAGCAGCCAGAACTCGCAACCATCGCCAAGCGCCCGGCGCGCGATGCTCCAGAGAGATTCACCCCGGCGCACCGTGTAGGGATGCGCCTGGCTGCCGAGCGCGGCCGCCGGATCGGCCGTGATTCCCTTCATCAGGCAGGCCGCCTGCTTGTTGTCCGGGTCGAGCTCGCGCGTCTCCCGCAACGCCGAGCGCGCATTCTGCTCGTCGCCGTCGTTCAGCGATTCGAGCGCTTGGCGCAATAGCTGCTGGGCCTGCCCTCTGGCCTCGGGGCTTCCGACCGGCGGCCGTGCAGGCGGCGCGGGTTCTGGGTTCGGCTGGGGCGCTTGCGCCGGGGGCGGTAGCTCGGGGGGCGGGGGCGGTGGCGCCGGCGGCGCCTCCGGCGGAGGCGCTGCGCATGCGGCGAGGATCGCGATTCCCACTGCAAGCGCGGCGATGCGCTTCAGGCTCGATCCCTATTACAGTCCGTCCCGCGCCGGCGGCGCCGTCTTGAGCACCTCCTCGACGGTCGTGATTCCGCTCGCGACCTTCAGCGCCCCGCTCACCCGCAGCGCTTTCATCCCCTCCTTGAACGCCTGCTCGCGCAGGCGGGCCAGATCGGCGCCCGTTGCAATAACGCCCTTGATGCCGGGGGAGCACACCAGCGTCTCGTAGATGCCGATGCGGCCGATGAACCCGGTCATCCGGCATTCGAGACAACCGACGGGCTTGTACGTCAGCGCCGGCGGGGCGGCCTTCCACGGCGCAACCAGCGCGTCCCACGAAGCGCTGTCCTCGGTGCGCCCGCCTTCGACCTTCGCCTTGCAGTGCGGGCACAGCGTGCGCACCAGGCGCTGCGCCATGACGCCGTTCAGCGTCGCATTGAGAAGGTACGGCGGGACGCCGAGCTCGAGCAATCGCGTCACCGCGCTCGGCGCATCGTTGGTATGCAGCGTCGACAGCACCAGGTGCCCGGTCAGCGCCGCCTGCACCGCCATGCCGGCGGTCTCCAGGTCGCGGATCTCCCCCACCATGATGATGTCCGGATCCTGGCGCATCAACGCCCGCACACCTTCGGCAAATCCCAGATCGATTGCATGGTGCACCTGCATCTGGTTGAACGTG
>Ga0075429_100000014_pt1 | contig 79603 bp, 80 predicted proteins | sample RhiMetdeltSRZDD3_FD_75295 | JGI IMG/M metagenome (GOLD analysis project Ga0075429, IMG submission 75295) | Populus rhizosphere microbial communities from Tennessee, USA - Rhizosphere MetaG P. deltoides SRZDD3 | ecosystem: Host-associated > Plants > Roots > Rhizosphere > Soil | place: USA...
AGGTCGAACCGGAAGCCGTCGACGTGCATCTCCTGGATCCAGTAGCGCAGGCTGTCCATGATGAGCTGCAGCGTCCGCGGGTGCGTCATGTTGAGCGTGTTGCCGCAGCCGGTGAAGTCCATGTAGTAGCGGCGGTCCTCGGTGAGCCGGTAGTAGGCGGCGTTGTCGAGGCCGCGGAAGCACAGCGTCGGGCCCAGGTGATTGCCCTCGGCGGTGTGGTTGTAGACGACGTCGAGGATGACCTCGATGCCCTCCTGGTGGAGGATCTTGACCATCGTCTTGAACTCGTCCACCTGCCCGCCGGCCCCGCGCGTGGAGGCGTAACGCACCTCGGGCGCGAAGAAGCCGACCGAGTTGTAGCCCCAGTAGTTGGTGAGCCCGCGGTGGATCAGGTGCTGGTCGTCCACGAAGTGGTGGATCGGCATGAGCTCGACGGCGGTGACGCCGAGGCCGCGCAGGTGGGCCAGGGCCGCCGGCGCCACCAGGCCGGCGTAGGTGCCGCGCAGGTCCCGCGGCACGTCGGGATGGCGGGCCGTGAAGCCCTTGACGTGCACCTCGTAGATCACCGTCTCGCCCCACGGCGTGCGCGGCGCCCGGTCGCTGCCCCACGTGAACGCGGTGTCGACGACCACCGACTTCGGCATGCCCGGCGCGCTGTCGCGACGATCGAGGGCCAGGTCGGCGTCGGGGTGGCCGACCTGGTAGCCGAACAGCGCGTCGCTCCACTGGATCGTGCCGTCGATGGCGCGCGCGTAGGGGTCGAGCAGGAGCTTGGCGGCATTGAACCGGTGGCCGGCCGCCGGATCCCACGGGCCCTGGATCCGGTAGCCGTAGCGGAGCCCGGGCCGCGCCTCCGGCAGGTACACGTGCCACACGTGCTCGGTCTTCTCCGTCACCGGCACCCGCGTCTCGCGGTCGCCGTCGAACAGGCACAGCTCGACGGCCTGCGCGTTCTCGGAGAAGACGGCGAAGTTGACCCCCGACCCGTCCCACGTGGCGCCCAGCGGATAGGGCTGGCCCATCCACCGGCGCACCGGATCCGACCACGGTCGAGGTGTCACGGCCTTCGAGCAAGCGAATGCGATGCCAGCCGCCCCGGCCTCGGTTCGTGGAGCCCACTCGAGCCGCCGGGGCCCGGATCCTGCGCGGTCAGTTCAGGCGCGCGCGGAGGGAGTGCAGGGCCTTGGCGGCCCCCTCGTCACGCGGGGCGACGCGGACGGCGGCCTCGAACTCGTGCAGGGCATCCCACCATTTGCCCTGTTTGAGGTAGATCCTGCCCAGGTTCATGTACGGAAATTGCCGCGGCTCGTAGCGGGGGGCGCGCTTGGCCTTCTCCAGCCAGGGGATCGCCTCGTCGGACCGGTCCTGCTGCATGAGATAGACGCCGATGTCGTTGTAGGGGTTCCCGAAATCGGGGTCGAGCTCGATCGCGCGGTGACACTCGCTGGTGGCCTCCTCGAGGCGGCCCTGGAACGAGTAGGTCCAGCCGAGGAACGTGTGGGCCTCGGCGGTCGGGCAGAGGCGGATCGACTCCTGGTAGAGCGCGATGGCGCGGTCCAGCTCCCCCGCCATCTGGTGGCGATAGGCCTCGCGCCAGAGGTCGATGGCGCGGCTCAGGTTCTCGGGCGCCGGAGAGCCCACGACGACGGCCTCACCGCGGCGGCGGCTCGCCGGCCGGCGCCGGCGAGTGGTCCACCGGCGCGATGCCGCCCATGTCCGGCTCGAGCTGCAGCGTGTCGGCGATCTTCGTGTACGACGAGAACATCTGGGTGACGCCGACGACCTCCAAGGTGCCGCGCTCGCCGACGCCGAGCCGGCGCAGCTCGCCCAGGTGGAACGCGGTGCCGAACGCCGAGCGGGTCGTCAGGGACACCGCGAAGGCGAGCGCGGTCTTGAGACGGCGGCTCAGGTGGTTGTCGCCGAACGCGCGCCTGGCGGCCGCCCACAGGTCGCCGAGGTACCCGGGGTCGTGCGCGGCCAGGCCGAAGGGGACGGGCACGTCCCCGCCGGTCGCGTAGAACGCGCGAATCTCGTCGTAGACCGCGGCGACCTCGGCGCCGGCCTTGACCGGGGTCATCAGCGGGCCGAGGCCGTCGGCCACCACGTTGAGCGCGTTGGTGATCCCCACCACCATGGCCGCCTCGTACCACGGCGCGTCGCCGGCCATCCCCTGCAGCTTCCCGGCTGCAGTGTGCGCCTGCACTCAGTAGGCGCAGGCGTTGGCGCCGCTGACGACGGCGGCGACCATCTCCTTCTCGCCGCGCGTGAACTCCCCGGGGCTCATCGCGCGCTTCATGGCCCGGCCGTGCGGCCCGCCGAAATGCGGGTCCCAGGCCATGACCCGGCTCATGGCGGCCGGCTGGGGGAAGTCGTAGCCGAACCACTGCTTGCTGAGCTCGAACGCCTTGCGGGCGGGCTCGGGATACTCCTCGGCGTCGCGCAGCCTGACGGTCGGCATCACTTCCTCCGGCGCCGGGCCGGACGGGGACGTGCCTTGGTCTTGGCCCGGGACGGGGCGCTGCGCCGCTCGGGCAGCACGGCGGTCGCCTCGATCTCGATCAGGTACTCGTCGCGGACGAGACGGGAGATCTCCACCAGCGTGCTGGCCGGTCGGTGAGCGCCGAAGTACTCCTTGCGCACGGTGTTCACTCGCTCGCGGTCGGCCACGTTGCGGAGGAACACCGTCACCTTGCACACGTCGGCGAAGGTGGCGCCGGCGCCGGCCAGACAGCGCTTGATGTTCTCGTGGACCTGCCGGGTCTGGGCGACGATGTCGTTGCCGCCGACCAGACGTCCCTGCCCGTCGGTGGCCACGCAGCCGGAGACGAAGACGATCCGGCCGGCGCGCACGACGTGGGTGAAGTGACTGACCGGCTCTGACATCCCGGGGACCATGAATTCTTCGCGGTGAGCGCTCACGGGTTCCTCCCGGTGGGATGGGGCTTGCGCTGCAGCGATCGGCCGACCGGCGCTCTACCGCTCCTCGCCGTCCTGGGCCTGCTTCTCCAGCACGCGGGCGACGGCCCGCCCCTTGCCCGGCGACGGGTCCTTGACCACGCCGTACGCCTGCCGGCCCTCGTGGTCCTCGGGCAGGTACTCGGTGATGGGGACGCCCTCCGGCGTGACGAAGAGCAGGCAGTGGCAGTACTTGTACTTCTGCATCTCGTCGCACGCGCAGATCCACCGCCGCAGCTTGGCCTCGGCGGCGGGGTCCGGGTAGAAGTTGCAGGGACAGAGCGGCCGGCCGACCTGCTCGATGTGGCGCGCCAGCCCCTCCACCACCGTCTCGGTGACGCTGACGTCGGGATGCAGGGACGTGCCGGACTTCTCCGCATACTTGCGCGCGTACGCCCACATCTTGTCGATGTTGGCCTGCGAGGGTCTCGCCAGCTCCGTCATGAGTGTCTGCTCTCTCTCCGGCGCGGAGCGCCGGCGACCGTTCGCGCTACCCCGAGGCCAGCGCGGCGTCGATCGCGGTCGGGTTGAATCCGGTGAGGCGCGTGTCGCCGATGAGGATCACCGGGAGCGACGTCAGTCCCAGCTCCATCAGCTCCTGGCGCGCCGTCGGGTCCTTGCCGACGTTGCGCTCGGTGAAGGGCACGCCCTTGCGCGACAGATACTCTGTCGCCCGGTGGCACGGCCCTCAGCCGACGTTGGTGTAGACGGTGATGGACGGTGTCATGACGTCCTCCTGGGCGCGATTGTAACCGACGGGGCGAGTCAGTCGCGCTCGATCTTGGCGAACGCCCAGCCGAACGCGCGGAGTCCCTCGTCGACCCGCGTGTTCACGCGTCGCTCCTCGGGCGGCGTGCCGCCGCCGCGCCGCCGCTGGTCGGCGCGACGGTCGAGGATGACCTCGACCTCGGGGATCCCGGCCATCGAGCGCACGAGATGCTCGTACAGCGCGGTGTTGTCGCGGGCCACGATGAACCGGAATCGTCTCATGCGCCCGATGATAGCCCGGGGCCTCGCCGGACCTCGCACACCGACGCGCGGCCGGCGGCGGCCGGGCGCGCCCCGCGGGACCGGCGCTCAGGCGCGACCGGCGAGGCTGGCCACCACGATCCCCAGCTCGGTGGGGTCGACCGGCTTGGGGACGTGCATGCTGTAGCCGGCCGAGAGCGTACGCAGCCGGTCCTCGATCCGGCCGTAGGCGGTGAGCGCCACGGCCGGGGTGCGGGCGAGCGCGCCGCCGAGCGCGCGCAGCCGGCGGATGAACGCGTAGCCGTCCTCGCCGGGCATCTCGATGTCGGAGACCAGCACGTCGGGCCGCCACGCCTGCATCGCCGCGAGCCCCTCACCGACCGAGCTGCAGGCCCGGACCTCCGCGCCGCCGTTGAGGAGGATGGTCGCCACCAGGTCGAGCCCGTCCCGGTCGTCGTCCACCACCAGCACACGCAGCCCCCGTAGCGACGGTCCCCGGGTGGACACCGCCACCTCCGCGGTCGGATGCGCCCGGCTCCGCGGCGACCGTGCCGCCTCGGTGTCGGCGCCGCGCGCGATGGCGATGGGCAGCTTCACGGTGAAGGTGGCGCCGTGTCCCTCGCCGACGCTCGCCGCCTCGACGGCGCCGCCGTGCAGCTCGACGAGGTGGCGCACCAGCGCGAGGCCGAGACCGAGGCCGGTGTGCCGGCGGGTCGAGGTGCTGTCGGCCTGCTGGAACCGCTCGAACACGCGGGGGAGCATGTCGGGCGCGATGCCCTGCCCGGTGTCGCTGACGACGATCTCCACGTGGGAGCCCACCCGCTGCAGGCCGACCTGGACGCGTCCGCCCCGCGGCGTGAACTTCACGGCGTTGATCAGCAGGTTCCAGACCACCTGCTGGAGGCGGTCGGGATCGCCGCTGATCCCGAGCGCCTGGGGATCGAGCACGGACTGCACGCGCAGGCCCTTGGCCTCGGCCGCCGGGCGCACGGCGTCCAGCGCGGCCTCCACGACCCGGTGCAGGTCGACCGGCCGGACGTCGAGCCGCATCTTGCCGGTCACGATGCGGGACACGTCCAGCATGTCGTCGATGAGCTGCACCTGCGCGTTGGCGTTGCGCGTGATGACGTCCAGAGCGCGCGTGGCCGCCTCCCCCTGGAGGCCGCCCGAGCGCAGCATGCGCGCCCAGCCGTACACGGCGTTGAGCGGCGTGCGCAGCTCGTGCGAGAGCACGGCCAGGAACTCGTCCTTGGCCCGGCTGGCCGCCTCGGCCGCCGCCCGTGCGCGCTGCTCCTTCTCGAGCAGCCGCACGTTGTCGATCGTGATCGCCAGCTGGGCGGCCACCCCGGCCATGATGGGCTCCAGCCGCTCCGGGAACATCCCCGGCTGCTCGTGGCCGAGGAACAGCCCGCCGATCACCTCGCCGGTACGGGAGACAACCGGCACCGCCAGGTAGCTCGTGACCGGCAGATAACCCAACGGCATGCCGTGGGACGGCGCGCCGCGACCGTCGCGCGGGTCGCGCCGCACGTCGTCCAGGCGGATGATGCGCTCGGCGCGGACGGTGGGCCCGAACAGCTCGGTGTTCCGCGGCAGCGGAAACCGGTCGAACGATTCGCGCGGCACCCCGGCGATGGTGTACCGCGTGGACGACTCGCCCTTGTCGTCGACGACGTCGTAGAAGAAGGCGCCGAACTGCGCGCCGGCCAGCCGCGTGGCCTCGTCGGTGAACGACTGCACGAGCGGGGTGAGCTCGGTCTGGGTGGCCAGCCGCCGGCCGATGCGGCTCACCGTCTCCAGGACCTCGCTGCGCTCCTCCGCCTCGCGGCGGGCCGTCTGCTCGCGGGCCAGCAGCGTCTGGCGCTCCGCCTCGGCACGCTCGCGGAGCTGCTTCAGCCGCAGGTGCGCCTCCACGCGGGCCAGCAGCTCGCGCGCCGAGAATGGCTTGGTCACGTAGTCGTCGGCGCCGGCCCTCAGGCCCTCGATGCGCGATTCCTCGCCGGCGCGCGCCGACAGCAGGATGACGGGCACGTCGCGCGTGGCGGCATCGGCGCGCACCGCCTGCAGCAGCTCGAACCCGTCCAGCTCCGGCATCATCACGTCGGCCAGCACCAGGTCGGCGCGACCCTGCCGCACCGAGGTCAGGGCCGCCCGTCCGTCGCCCACCGACTCGACGTCCCAGCGCGGGCGCAGCAGGCGGCTCACGTACTCGCGCATGTCGGCGTTGTCGTCGGCGACCAGCACACGGGCGCGGTGGGCGCGACCGTGCGGGTCGTCCGGCCCCGCCACCGGCGGAGCGGCGAGGCCGTCGCCGGGCACCTCGAGCCCGGGCAGCCAGCCCAGGGCTTCCTCCAGGAAGAGTCCGGAGCCGGCGGAGACGGTCGCGCCGGCCGTCTCGGTCGCGACGCGCTCGGCCGGCAGGTGCGCCCGACCCCGGGGCAGCGTCACCGAGAACGCGCTGCCGCGGCCCGGCTCGCTGGCGACGCCGACCTCGCCCCCGTGCAGGCGCACGAGCTCCTGCACCATGGCCAGGCCGATCCCGGACCCCTCGTGGGTGCGGGCCCGCGCGTTCTCGACCCGATGAAATCGGTCGAAGATGCGCTCCTGCTCGGCCGGCGCGATGCCGATGCCCGTGTCGCGGACCGCCAGCTCGACGCAGGCGCCGCGGTCGGCGAGCTCGACGGTGATCGTCCCCTCCAGCGTGAACTTGAAGGCGTTGGAGAGGAGGTTGAGGACGATCTGTTCCCACATGCCGCGATCGACGTAGACCGGCTCGAGACCGGCCGGCGTCCGGACCTCCAGCGCCACACCGGCCTGCTCGATGGCCGAGCGGAAGACGCCGGTGAGGTCGGCGGTGAAGGCGCCCAGGTCGGTCGGCTCGTAGGCCGCCTCGTGCCGCCCCGCCTGGATGCGCGAGAAGTCCAGCAGCGTGTTGACCAGCCTGAGCAGGCGGCGGCCGTTGCGCTGGATCACGGCGAGCGTCTCGTCGTCGCCCGCCCTCCAGCCGGATTGCGCGCGGTGCCGCAGGTCCTCGAGCGGTCCCAGCATCAGCGTCAGCGGCGTCCGGAACTCGTGGCTGATGTTGCTGAAGAACGTCGTCTTGGCCCGGTCCACCTCGGCCAGGGACTCCGCTCGCAGCCGCTCCTCCTCGTAGAGGGACGCCTGTGTCACCGCCGTGCCGATCTGGGTGGCGACGAGCTCGAAGAAGTCGCGGTAGTCGCCTTCGAGCGCCAGGAACCGGCTGGTCCCGGCCACCATGAAACCCGCGCACTGCCCGCCCCTCATGATCGGTTGGACGAGCGTGCGGTCGGCGGCGGCGCCCTCGGGCAGCTCGGACGCGGCCCCGGCCGGCAGCGACGACAGGACGTGCGGCCGGCCGCTGCGGGCGACGGCGGCGAGCGACCACCGCGGATCACCGAGCGGGATGTCGTGCGGGCTCAGCGCCCCGCCGGCCGCGAGGCCGACGCAGCCCACGCCGCGCGCGCGATCGCCGCCGGCGTCGAGCAGGTAGAGGCTGACGAACGGGATGTCCCGGCCCGAGGCGGCCAGCCCCGCCAGGGCGAGACGGCACGCCTCCGCCGCCGACTGGCCGCCGCGCGCGCGCCCGAGGTCGCGCAGCGTGCGCAGCCACCGCTCGCTCAGGACCCGCCCCGTGGTCTCGCTGACGATGCAGAACACCCCGCCGACCCGTCCCGTCTCGTCGCGCACCGGATCGTAGGAGACGTCGAAGTAGGTTTCCTCGGTGAAGCCGTGACGCTCGAGATAGAAGGGGTGGTCCGTCGCGCGAAACGCCTCGCCCGTCGCGACGACGCCCTGCAGCAGCGGGCCCAGCACGTCCCAGATCTCACTCCAGACCTCGCGGCCGGGCCTGCCGAGGACCCCGGGATGCTTGTGACCGAGCACCGGGATGTAGGCGTCGTTGTAGAGCTTGATCAGCTCCGGTCCCCAGAACAGGCAGATCTGGGCCTTCGAGGGAAGCAGGAAGCTGACGGCGCTGCGCAGGCTCTGCGGCCACGCGGCCGTCGGACCGAGCGGGGTCGAGGCCCAGTCCAGGCTCCGGATCCGCGCCCCCATCTGCCCACCGCCGGCGAGCCACGCCGCCGCCACACCGTCGTCCGGGAGAGATCGTTCGTCGAGCATGCGTCCGTCGTCGAGCACGAGTATAGGCAGAGCGTGGCACTCTTCGCCCGGCCTGCCGGAATTTTCGAAGGAAAAATTCTTCCCACCCGGGGCTCGCCGCATCGCCCTCCGCGACCTGGCGCGTCTGGGGCCCCTGATCTAATATTGCGGACCGGCTTCACCAATGCCGTGGGACCGGGCAGTTCCCACTCGATCGGGAGAACGACGAGACCGCATGCCGGGTGTCCCCCTCCGCAGGCGGCTGTTCCTGCTCGCCGGTGTCGGCATCGTGCCGCTGGCGGTCATGTCGGGCATCGGGCTCTATGCGCTCGCCCACCAGCAGCGGGTGCAAGCCGAGCGCGTCGGGCTCGAGCTCGACCGGGCGGTCGCCACCGCGGTGGACGCCGAGCTGCGCAGCAGCGTCTCCGTCCTGGAATCGCTGGCGACCACGCCCACGCTCGACCGCCACGACCTGGCCGGGTTCCGGGAGCGCGCCCGGCGCGTCCTGGAGACGCAGCCCCAGTGGGCGGCGGTGATGCTCGCCGACCGGTCCGCCACCCGCGTGGTCGACACCCGGTTCAGCCCCGGCGCCCCGCTGCCGCCGATCGCCGACCGAGCGAGCTTCGACCGGGTGGTCGAGACGCGCGCGCCCGCCGTGGGGAACCTCGCCCGCGGGCACGACGGGCGCTGGCTCTTTCCGGTCCGGGTGCCGGTCGTGCGCGATCGCGAGCTGCGCTACGTCTTGACCGCCGTCGTCAAGCCCGAGGAGGTCCGCGAGGTCGTCACCCGGCACGGGCTGCCCGGGGACTGGGTCATCTCGATCTTCGACGCCAACGGCCGGCGTGTCGCGCGCTCGCGGGCGCACGAGGAGAACCTGGCTGGTGAGGCGTCGCCCACGCTGCGCGCGCTGATGGCCGCCGGGGGCCGCGAGGGGTTCGGCGAGACGTACACGCTGGAGGGCGATCATATTTACACCCCCTACAGCCGGATCGAGCCGAACGGCTGGTCGGCGGCCCTGGGCATTCCCACGACGATGGTCGAGGCCGCCGTGTACCGGTCGGTGGCGGTCTACGGCGGCGGCGTGACGATCTCGATCGCCCTCGGGATCGTCGCGGTCATCGGGGTCGCCCGCAGCATCAACCGCCCGATCGCCGATCTCCGGGCGGCCGCCCAGGCCCTCGGCCGCCGGGCCGCCCTCCGGAGACGGCGATCCAGGAGATCCGGGAGGTGGCGGCCGCGCTGGTGACGGCCGCCGAGGAGCGCGCGCGAGGCGAGGCGCACCGCGAGGAGCTGCTCCACCGGGAGCGCGAGGCGCGCGCCACCGCCGAGGCGGCCGACCGCGCGAAGGAGGAGTTCCTCGCCGTGCTCTCGCACGAGCTGCGCACGCCGCTGAACGCGGTGTACGGCTGGGCGCGCATGCTGCGCACCGGACAGGTCCGGGGCGAGGCGCAGTTGACCCGGGCCCTGGAGGCCATCGAGCGCAATGCCAACGCCCAGGTCCAGCTGGTCGACGACCTGCTCGACGTCTCGCGCGTCATCACGGGCAAGATGCGGCTCGACGTCCGCGCGGTCGACCTCAAGCAGGTCGTCGAGGCCGCCGTGGACGCCGTGCGGCCGGCCGCCGAGGCCAAGACCATCCGGGTCCAGAGCGTGCTCGACCCGCGGGCCGGGCCGATCACCGGCGACCCCGACCGGCTCCAGCAGGTCGTCTGGAACCTGCTGATGAACGCCGTGAAGTTCACGCCGAAGGGCGGACGGGTCCAGGTGAGCCTGCAGCGCGTCAACTCGCACGTCGAGATCGTGGTGAGCGACTCGGGGCAAGGGATCGCGCCCGACATCCTGCCGGCCATCTTCGAGCGGTTTCGCCAGGCCGACAGCTCGAGCACGCGCGTGCACTCGGGCCTCGGCCTGGGGCTGGCGCTCGTCAAGCATCTGGTCGAGCTGCACGGCGGCACCGTGGTGGCCCGGAGCGCCGGGGAGGGCAAGGGCGCGACGTTCGTCGTCAAGCTGCCGCTCGCGATCGCCGAGATCCCCCCGGGTCCCGTCCCGCGCGTTCATCCGACGGCGCCCGCGGTCGACAGCGTCCCCGGCGGCGCGCGGCTCGACGGCCTCCGGGTGCTGGTGGTCGACGACGATCCCGACGCGCTCGATCTGGCGACCGCGATCCTGGGCGGCGCCGGCGCCGCCGTGCGCCGCTGCGGCGCGGCCGCCGAGGCGGTGGACACCGTGCGGACGTGGCGGCCCGACGTCCTCGTCTCCGACATCGAGATGCCGGGAGAGGACGGCTACTCGCTGATCCGCCGGGTCCGCGCCCTCGACGGCGGCGAGGGCGGCGCGACGCCCGCGGTCGCGTTGACCGCGTACGGGCGCACGCAGGACCGCATGCTCTCGCTGGCCGCCGGCTACAACATGCACGTGCCCAAGCCGGTCGATCCCGGCGAGCTGACCACGATCATCGCCAGCCTGGCCTCGCGGTCCCCCGGCGCGCGCCTGACCTGAGCCGGTCGGGCCGCTCAGCTCAGCAGCGGCGGTTCGTCTCCACGCTCGGGCCCGCCGTGGCGTCGGTGCTCACGAGCGGCCGCCGGCGTAGCCGGCGCCCCGGAGGGCGTCGGTGATCTCGTCGAGGATCGCCGGGTCGTCGATCGTGGCCGGCAGCGTGTACTCCTGCTCGTCGGCGATGCGCTTCATCGTGCCGCGCAGGATCTTGCCCGAGCGCGTCTTCGGCAAGCGCTTGACGACCAGCGCCGTCTTGAACGCCGCCACCGGCCCGATCTGCTGGCGGATCCGCTCGATCAGCTCCCGCACGATCTCGGCGTCCGGCCGCGACACGCCGGCCTTGGTGACGACGAACCCCACCGGGACCTCGCCCTTGATGTCGTCGGCGACCCCGACGACCGCGCACTCGGCGACGTCCGGGTGCGCCGACAGCACCTCCTCCATGGCGCCGGTGGACAGCCGGTGACCCGCCACGTTGATGATGTCGTCGACGCGGCTCATGATGTAGAGGTAGCCGTCCTCGTCGCGGTAGCCGGCGTCCCCGGTGAGGTAGTGGCCGGGGTGCTTGGCCAGGTACGACTTCTCGTAGCCGGCGTCGTTGTGCCACAGCGTCGGCAGGCAGCCCGGCGGCAGCGGCAGCTTGATCGCGATCGAGCCGATCTGCCCGGCCGGCATCGCCTCGTTGGCCTCGCTGAGCACGCGCACGTCGTAGCCGGGGACGGCCCGCGTGGGCGAGCCCGGCTTGATCGGCAGCATGCCGAGGCCCACGCAGTTCGCCGCGATGGCCCACCCGGTCTCCGTCTGCCACCAGTGATCGACCACCGGCACCTGCAGGCGATCGCGCGCCCACAGCAGCGTGTCGGGATCGCAGCGCTCGCCGGCCAGGAACAGCGTGCGGAAGCGCGACAGGTCGTGGCGGGCGATGTGCTCGCCCCGCGGGTCCTCCTTCTTGATCGCGCGGAAGGCCGTGGGCGCGGTGAACAGCGCGTTCACGCCGTGCTGGGCGATGAGGCGCCAGAAGGCGCCGGGGTCGGGCGTCCCCACCGGCTTGCCCTCGTAGAGGACGGTGGTGCAGCCCTTCAGCAGCGGCGCGTAGACGATGTAGGAGTGGCCGACGACCCAGCCGATGTCGGAGGCGGCCCAGTAGCACTCCCCCGCGCCCATCCCGTACACGGCGCCCATCGAGTACTTGAGCGCGACCGCGTGCCCGCCGTGGTCGCGGACGACGCCCTTGGGAATGCCGGTCGTGCCCGACGTGTAGAGGATGTAGAGCGGATCGGTCGCCGCCACCGGCACGCACTCGGCCGCGGCGGCGCCGTCGACGAAATCGTTCCAGTCGAGGTCCCGTCCCGGCACGAGCGGCGCGACCAGCTGGGGGCGCTGCAGGATCACGCAGCGCTCGACGGCGTGCGAGGCCAGCGCGATGGCGCCGTCGAGGAGCGGCTTGTAGGGCACCACGCGGTTGACCTCGATGCCGCACGAGGCGGACAGGATCATCCGGGGCCGGGCGTCGTCGATCCGCTTGGCCAGCTCGTTCGCCGCGAAGCCGCCGAACACGACCGAGTGCACGGCGCCGATGCGCGCGCAGGCGAGCATGGCCACGACCGCCTCCGGCACCATCGGCATGTAGATGATCACCCGATCGCCGCGCTCGATCCCCTGCCGCCGCAGGGCGCCGGCCACCCGGGCGACCTCGTCGCGCAGCTCGGCATAGGTCAGCGTGCTGATGGTGCCGGTCACCGGGCTGTCGTAGATCAGCGCGCGCTGCTTGCCGCGGCCGCGGTCGACGTGCAGGTCGAGCGCGTTGTAGCAGGTGTTCAGCACGCCACCGGCGAACCAGCGGGAGAAGGGCGGCCGGGAGTCGTCGAGCACGCGGTCCCACCGGCGCTCCCAGTAGAGATCCTCGGCCGCCGCCGCCCAGAATCCCTCGGGGTCTCGCAACGACCGCGCGTAGGCCTCGTCGTACTGGCTCCTCATCGACAGTCCTCCGTCCGGAAAGGTAGCCCGCGCCCCGCGGGCGTGGCAAGTCCCCGGCGGCCCGCCCAGGCGGCTGCGCGTCGCCGCGCGGCGTAGTACGATCCACGCCTGGTGGCACCGTCTCGACGGGGATCAGCATGGCGCGGTACTTCTGCCACGAGCACCCTGACGTCCTGACGCTGGCGACGCGCGTGATCGACGCGCGTCCCGGCGCCGTCGCCCTCGAGCAGACGCCGTTCCACCCGGGCGGCGGCGGTCAGCTGCCGGACCGCGGCACGGTGCGCTGGAACGGCGGCGAGGCGACCGTCGTCGGCTTCGAGGCGCGCGAGGGCCGGCTGTGGCACCTGCTGTCGGGGTCCGTCGAGCTGGCCGGCGACGTGGAGGTCGCCGTCGATCCCGTGTTCCGCACGCTGATGACCGAGCTGCACACCGGCACCCACGTGCTCAACGCGCTCGTCTACCAGCAGTTTCAGGGAGCCCTGGTGACGGGCGCCCAGCTCAACGAGGACGGCACCGCCCGCATGGACTTCGACCTGCCCGACGCGGACAACGACCGGCTGCGCGCGCTGGAGCCGGCCATCAACGACGTGATCCGGCAGGACCTGCCCCTGCGCTTCGCCTACGTGCCGCTGACCGAGGCCGCCGCCCAGCCGGGGCTGCTCCGCAGCAAGTCGGTGACGCCGCCCCCGGACGAGGACGGCACCGTGCGTATCGTCGAGATCGTCGGCCTCGACCGCCAGGCCTGCGGCGGAACGCACCTGGCCTCGACGGCGCGCTCGCGGCCGCTGCGCATCCTCAAGATCGACAACAAGGGCCGCCACAACCGGCGCGTGCGCATCGGCCTGGCCTGAGCGCGGCTCTCGAGGCCCCCGCCGGCCGCGAGCGTCGATTCAGCCGCGCGGCCGGCTCCAGGCCGGGCTCTCCGCCTCGAACGCGCTGATCTGGGCCTCGTAGCCGAGCGTCAACGCGATCTCGTCCTGCCCGCTCAGCAGCAGCTGTCGCGCGAAGGCGTCGATCTCGAACCGGTGGACGCCCCCGTCCGGCGCGGCGATCGTCTGCCTCTGGAGGTCGGCCGTGATCGTGACGCCGGGGCGCGCATGGAGCTGGCCGCGGAGGCCGGCCACCAGGTCCGCCGGCAGGATGACCGGCAGTAGACCGTTCTTGACGCAGTTCTGGTGGAAGATGTCCCCGAGGCTCGGCGCGACGACGCAGCGGATGCCGTAGGCGAGCAGCGCCCACACCGCGGCCTCGCGCGACGAGCCGCAGCCGAAGTTCTCGGCCGCCACCAGGATGGTGGCGGAGCGGTACGGCGGCCGGTTCAGGACGAACTCCGGTCGCTCGGCGCCGTCCGCGTCGAAGCGCGCGTCGTGGAACAGGTAGCGCTCGTAGCCCGCGCTGCCCTGCGGCTTGCGCAGGAAGCGGGCGGGGATGACCCGGTCGGTGTCGACGTTGGGGAGGTCGATCGGCACCGCCACCCCGGTCAGGCGGGTGAACGCCTGCACGCTCAGCCCACCAGCCCGCGCACGTCGGTGAGACGCCCGGTGACGGCAGCGGCCGCCGCCATCGCCGGCGACATCAGGTGCGTGCGCGCGCCCCGGCCCTGGCGGCCCTCGAAGTTGCGGTTCGACGTGGAGGCCACGCGCTCGCCCTCGCGGGCGGTCTCGCCGTTCATGCCCACGCACATCGAGCAGCCGGCCTCGCGCCACTCGAAGCCCGCCGCGCGGAACACGCCGTCGAGCCCCTCGGCCTCCGCCGCCCGCTTCACCAGCCCCGAGCCCGGCACCACCCAGGCCGGGACGACGGCGCGCCGGCCGCGGGCCACGTCCGCGGCCGCCCGCAGGTCCTCCAGCCGGCTGTTCGTGCAGGAGCCGATGAACACGCGGTCGACGGTGACGTCGGTGAGCGCCGTGCCCGGCGTCAGCCCCATGTAGGCGAGCGCGCGCTCGAGGCCCGGGCGGCGGGCGCCGGCCTGGCCGGGGTCGGGCACGCGCGCGGTGATGGGCAGCGCGTCCTGCGGGCTGGTGCCCCACGTCACCATCGGCGCGACCCCCGCGGCGTCCAGCCCGACCTCGCGATCGAAGACCGCGTCGGGATCGCTCGGCAGCCCGCGCCAGTCGGCCACGGCCCGCTCCCACGCCTCCCCGTCCGGGGCGAGCGGCCGCCCTCGCAGGTACGCGAACGTGGTCTCGTCGGGCGCGACCATGCCGCTGCGGGCGCCCGCCTCGATCGACATGTTGCAGACGGTGGCGCGCTCGCCGATCGACATCGCGCGGATCGCCGCGCCCGCGTACTCGATCGCGTGGCCGACGCCGCCGCCGGCGCCGACGGTCGCGATGATGGCCAGGATCACGTCCTTGGCGGCGACCCCGGGACCGAGCCGGCCGTCGACGGTGACGCGCATCGTGCGCGGCTTGCGCTGCCAGAGCGTCTGCGTGGCCAGCACGTGCTCGACCTCGCTGGAGCCGATGCCGAAGGCCAGCGCGCCGAGCGCCCCGTGGGTGGCGGTGTGGCTGTCGCCGCACACCAGCACGAGGCCGGGCAGCGTGAACCCCTGCTCCGGCCCGACGACGTGCACGATGCCGCGCCGCGCGTCGCCCCGACCGAACAGCGCGATGCCGTGCCCGGCGCTGTGGGTGACGAGCGACTCGACCATGCGGGCGATCTCGGCGTCCGGCGGCGGCGCCCCCGGTGACGTCAGGACGTAGTGGTCGGCGGTCGCCACGCAGAGGTCCGGCCGCCGCACCCGCCGCCCCGACCGGGCCAGCCGCGCGAACGCCGCCGCCGAGCCCTCGTGCAGGAGGTGGCGGTCGACGTACAGCAGCACGTGGCCACCCGGTCCCTCGGCGACGACGTGCCGCGCCCAGATCTTGTCGAACATCGTCAGGGGCGCGGTGGTGCGCGCCGTCTCGGGAGGCCGCGTGGTCGCCATCGGCGCCGGCAAGACTACCCGGCCGGCGGCGTCTGCTCAAGCGCTCGCGATTGCCGTATCCTTGCCCGGTGACGCCGGCGATCAGGGCGGCCGAGCTCGCGCGCATCGAGTTCGAGGTGCTGAGCTACGCGCACGACGCCCGGACCCGTGCCTACGGCTCCGGGGCGGCCACGCAGCTGGGGCTGCCGCCGGGAGCGGTCTTCAAGACGCTGGTGGCCCGGGCGGCCGGGGCCGGGCCGGTGGTGGCGCTCGTCCCCGTCGAACGCGAGCTCGATCTCAAGGCCCTGGCGGCGGCGGTCGGCCGCAAGCGAGCCGAGATGGCCGGCGCCGCCGAAGCGGAGCGAGCCACCGGATACGTGGTCGGCGGGATCAGTCCGCTCGGGCAGCGCCGCGCGCTGCCGACCGTGATCGACCGGAGCGCACTGGCACTGCCGCGACTGTTCGTCAGCGCCGGGCGGCGCGGCCTGGAGATCGCGCTATGCCCGGCCGACCTGATCGCGCTCTGTCACGCAACGACCGCGGCGATCGCCCGCGTGTGAGCCCGTCGATCGCTCGTCGCCCTCATCCCCGTCGCCGGAAGCGCTGGTAGCCGAGGTTCAGGGCCACCAGCCACGCGGCGCCGCCGATGACGAGCCACACCAGCGCCATGACGAGGTCGGCGGTCACGGTCATGTGCCGGATCTGCGGCCAGACCCACCAGAGCCCGGCAGCCAGGCCGCAGATCCAGACCAGCATCATGCACACCCAGAGCGTCGCTAGCAGAGCGCCCCCCAGTTCTTGCACAGCTCCCTGGGCAACACGGTGACGAGCCAGTAGCCCACCCCCCCGAAGCCGGTGACCACGGTGATCCAGAGCAGCCACGTGTTGAGGCGGCTCACGCGGAAGCCGTCCGGGAGGCGGCGGTTGTTGATCAGCAAGATCTGCCAGGCCCCGATCGAGCGGTAGACCAGCGCCGAGATCGCCACGCCGATCCACAGGATGAACGGCTGGGCGACGGTGATGAGGTAGAAGCCGGCCAGGACCGCGGCCGTCACCACCACGAAGTAGTAGGAGCGGTACGGGCGCCGGGCCCTGCCGGTGACGGCGATCGCGTCACAGGTCGTGCGGCCGATGAACGTGTCGTAGAGCGGAAACTGGGCGTCGTAGAGCGTGACCATGATGAACAGCAGCATGAGCCAGCCGGCCATCGGCCCCATGACGCCCTGGGCGATGGTCGCCATCTGCACCGGCACCTGGACGCCGGTGGGGATCTGACCGGTCCTGAGGAAGTCCTCGTGCAGGTAGGCGAGGCCGGCGACCGAGTAGAGGTAGGTCATGATCAGCCCCCCGATGATGGCCCACCAGAGGATGAGGCTGTAGCCGCCGAGCTTCACCCACTGGTGCATCTTGCGGCGCTCCTCGGCGTCGCCGACGTCCCAGCGCAGCTCATCGGTGGTGATGCGCTCGGGCGGGCGCAGGACCCCCGTCACCTGGCCGGCGTACCTGCCCATGCCGAAGCCGGCCGCGATGACCCAGAACGAGACCCACATGAGACTGCCGCCCGGCTGGTTGAACAGCGCCAGCGCGTCGGTGCCGGGGAGCTGGGCCGGATAGCCCTCGGTCAGGAACAGGATGCCGAGGTAGCCTAGGAGCACCTTCACGTAGTGCTCGGGCTTGGCGGCGATCGCCGTGATCAGCACGACCAGGACGATGTTGGCGATCATGATCACGGTGAAGAACTTCTCGAGGAACGCGTACGTGCGGCTGGAGAAGTAGAAGACGACCAGGACCGCGAGCAGCGCCACCGCCGCCCAGAGATAGTGCGGCGGCCCGAACGGCAGGGGATTGCCGATCCCCGTGAACCGGTGGGCGGCGATCACCGCGCCACCCATCCAGGCCGGCCACGCGAACGTGAGGATCGTCACCACGGCCCAGAACCACGGCCAGAAGCCGCGGGGGCCGAGGACGCTGGTGGCCGCGAAGAACGAGCGGCCGGTGCAGACGCTGTACTTGATGCACTCGTAGACCAGCGCGGTCTCGAGCACGACCGAGACGGTCATCAGCCAGTGCATGTGCAGCGTGCCGCGGGCCGCGACGTTGGGCAGCAGGTAGGCCTCGCCGCCGCCGATGGAGATGCCGAAGTTGATGGCCTGCGGGCCGAGGGCCGCGACCATGCCGGCGAGGGTCAGCGGAAACGGGTTGGGAACCTTGTACGTCGGGCGGGTCTCGGCCGCCCGGGCGTCCACGATGGTTGCCGCCATGGGTAACCTCCGTGCGCGAGGAGTTCGGCAGTCGTCGTGCGAGGAGTTCGGCGGACGTCGTGGGAGCAGACGCGCGGGCGGGCCCCGCGAGCCGGGCGTGGCAACCGGGCAGGCTCGAACGCGATCCGGCATGCGCCCTCCTGAGGGCCGGACGTGTCCGTGCGGCTGGCGTGATCATCATGGCGCTCGCGAGAGGTGTCAAGTCGCCGCGCGCGCCACGCCCGGCCTGCGAGCCGCATGGCCGCCCGCGACGGCGTGCCAGCGGTGTGAGGCATCAGCGGGCCGGCTGGTGACCGACCGATCCCTGGTACTTGTCCAGCTCCTCGGCCGGCAGGTACTCGGCCTCCCAGGCCCGGATCTGGTCGAAGCCGGCGAACGTGTGCAGGTCGCCGACGGGATGGTCGCGGAAGCGCTCGGCGAAGCGCGTCTCGGCCGCCGGGCCCTCTTGCCGCAGGGCGGCCGCGAAGTCCCAGATCGCCTGCAGGGCCACCCGGAGCGTCGCCCCCGGCAGGATGGTGACCGCGATGCCGAGCTCCTGCATCTGCTCCAGCGTGAGCCGCGGGGAGACGCCGGTCTGGTTGTAGAAGACCGGGCCCCGGACCTCGCGGCACACGCGCTGGACCTCGGCCACGCTGGTCGGCCCCTCGACGAAGGCCAGGTCGGCGCCGGCCTCGAGGTACGCGTTGGCGCGCCGGATGGCCTCGTCGAGGGAGCCGCCGTGGGCGCCGCGCGCGTCGGTGCGGGCGATCAACACGAAGTCGGGGTCGAGGTCGCGGCGCACCGCGTCGGCGGCGCGGTACTTCCCCACCGCCTCCTCGAGCGGGATCACGCGCCGTCCCGCCACGTGGCCGCACCGCTTGGGGATCGCCTGGTCCTCGATGTGGATACCGGCCACGCCGGTCTGGATGTACTCGCGCACCGTGCGGATCACGTTGATGGCGTTGCCGTAGCCGTTGTCGGCGTCGGCGATGACCGGGACCGAGACCGCATTGGCGATGTAGCGCGCGTTGAGGTGCATCTCGCTCATCGTGGCCAGCCCGGCGTCCGGCAGCCCCAGCAGCGCCAGCGAGGTGCCGTAGCCGGTCATGTACACGGCCGGGAACCCGGTGCGCTCGAGCACCCTGGCGCTGAGCGCGTCGTAACAGCCGGGCACGAGCACGGGCGTGGCGCGGAGCAGCTGGCGGAGCCGGGCGGTGGCACGCATGGCAGGGCCTCCTCGGGGGCTATGAGCCGGGACCGGACGACACGACGACGCCGGGGACGAGCGAATGGCCGGATGACGCGGCCCGCATGGACGCGGTCAGCGCGGCAGCCGGGCGCGGACCAGCTCGTCGAAGGGCCCGGACACGCGGACGATGTCGTTCAGCGACCACGTGCCCCGGCGGATCAGCGCGACGAACAGGTCGCCGGCGATGCCGGCGCGCCGGGTGGCCTCGCTGTCGGGAGCCCAGCCGAGCGCGCGGGGCGCGTCGTTGTCGGTGAAGGTCGCGAAGTCGAACGACGTGCCGTCGCCGCCCACCGCCACGATGCGCGCCCCCTGCCGATCGGCGACGAACAGGTGTCCGGCCTGGCTCACGTCCATGCCCGAGACGATGGGGCCGCGCAGCGCGAGGCGTCGGCCCTCGGGACCGACGCTCCAGATCTCACCGGTGCCGCGCTGCCACGGCGCCTCCGCCTCGCCGTCGGCGGCGACCCACACGCGCTCGCCGCGGGCGATCAGCAGGCGCGGACGCAGCAGCGTCAGCCACCGGGGGTCCAGCACGCGGCCGGCCGGGTCCAGCTGCAGCACCACGCCGTGCTGGCGGTCGGCCACGTAGAAGTTCCCGGCGGTGTCGACGCCGACCCCCTCGGGCTGCTTGAGCAAGGGCGGGACCCCGCGCGGCGGGGTGCCGCCGGCCACCAGCTCGGCGCGGCCGTCCACGATCCGGTAGAGCACGCCGTGACCGCGCTCCCGGTCGTAGGTCGTCACCAGCAGCTCGGCTCCCCGCGCGACCGCGACCTGCGGGTTGGGGAGCGGGGGACCGTAGAGGTAGCGCGCCTCGCTGCCGCGCGTCACGCGGGCGCCGCCGGGCGGGAAGCGGAAGACCGGCCAGATGTCCTCGACCTCGCCGCCCATGTAGCGGCGCCCCGCGCGCGACGCGTAGAGGGTGCCGTCGAGGCCGAACACCAGGGCCGAGATCGACGGCACGCCGCCCGCGATCCGGTTGCCGTCGAAGCCGTCGCCGGTCACGTAGACGGTGGCGGTGAAGCCGGGCGGCAGCTGCATCTCGGCGACGGCGGCGCCCGGCGCCGCCACCAGCGCCAGCAGGACGAGCGCCGCCAGGCTCACCCCTTGACGCTCCCGGCGGTCAGCCCCTCCACCATGTACTTCTGCAGATAGATGTAGGCGGCGATCACCGGCAGCGTCGTCAGCACGGCCCCCGACATCAGGTAGCCCCAGCCGTAGACGTCGCCGGTGATGAAGCTGGCCAGCCCGACCGGCAGCGTCCGCAGCCGGCCGTCGGTGATGAAGACCAGCGCGTAGAGGAACTCGTTCCAGGCCTGGGTGAAGGCGTACAGCCCGGCCGCCAGCACGCCCGGCGCCGACAGCGGCAGCACCACGCGGTAGAAGGCGCCGAACCGGGTGGCGCCGTCGATCATCGCCGCCTCCTCGAGCTCCTCCGGGATCGACTCGAAGTACCCCATGAGCAGCCAGGTCACGAAGGGGACCGTGAACGACGGATAGGCGGCGATGAGGCCGGCCAGGCTGTTGGCGAGGCCGAGATTCCGCATCTGCGCGTAGAGCGGGATGAACAGGATCGACGGCGGGACCAGGTACGTGATGAGCGTGGCGCTGGCCATGAACCCCCGTCCGAGGAAGCGCAGGCGGGCCAGCGCGTAGGCCCCGATGGTGCCCACGCCGGTCGCCACCAGCGTGCTCGTCACCGCCACGAACACGCTGTTGCCGTACCAGGCGGCGAAGTCGGTCTTGGCCAGGAGCTGCTGGTAGTTCTCGGTGACGAGCGGGCGCGGCCAGAACATCGACACCAGGCTGCGCATCTGCTCCTCGCCCTTGAACGATGTGATCGTCATCCAGTAGAACGGGAACAGCACCAGCAGGGCCAGCGTCGTGAGCACCGCGTACGCCGCCGCCCGCTCCACACTGCCGGCGCGGCGACCGGTCACCGCTTGCGCCCCTTCCGCATGTAGCGCGCCAGCACCATGATGGTGACGGCCAGCGCCGGCAGCAAGTAGAGCGCGACCGCGATCGCCTCGCCGAGGCGCTGGGCGCCGAAGGCCGTCTCGTAGGTGAGCACGGGCATCACCATCGTGGTGCCGCCGGGCCCGCCCTTGGTGAGGATGTAGACGATCTGGAAGTCGTTGAACGTCCAGATCGTCGACAGCAGGACGACGATGATCATGATGTTGCGGATGCCGGGCAGCGTCACGTGGCGGAAGCGCTGCAGCACGCTGGCGCCGTCGACGGCGGCCGCCTCGTACAGCTCGGCGGGGATGGCCCGCATGCCGGCCAGGAACGAGATGCCGAAGAACGGGAAGCCGCGCCAGATGTTCACGGCCACCACCGACGCCATGGCGGTGCCCGGCTCGGACAGCCAGCCGATCCCCTGCGGCAGCACGTGCAGCACGCGGACCAGCAGGTAGTTCAGCACGCCGAGGCTGCCGTCGAAGATCCACAGGAAGTTCAGCGCCGACACCACCGTCGGCGCCACCCACGGGATCAGCAGCACGCCCGTCCAGAACGAGCGCCAGCGGATGGGCGCGGTGAGCACCAGTGCCATGACGACGCCCAGCACGAGCTTGAAGCCGACCGAGCTGAACGTGAAGACGAACGAGTTGACGACGGCCCGCTGGAAGAACCCGTCCCAGGTGAGCCGGACGTAGTTCTCGAAGCCCACGAAGACGGGCGGCAGCCCGACCAGCTTGTGGGTCATCGACAGATAGATGGCGTAGCAGAACGGATAGGCGACCAGCGACAGGACGAGCAGCGCGATGGGCATGACGAACAGGTAGCCCATCCGGTGGTCGGGCCCGAACACGCGCCTGAGCCCGACCGGGCCGCCGGTCGCGGCGGGGTGCAACCCGACCCGAGCCGCGGGAACCGCCACCGCGCGCGCCCTCAGGCGCGGCTGCGGATGCGGTGGATGTCCTCCACGCGCTTGTGCGCTTCCTTGAGCGCCGCCTCGGGGGAGAGGCCGCCGACGACGATGCGGCCCGCCATGTCGCAGAGGATGTACTGGGCCTGCACCTCGATGGCCGCCGGCGTGATGGGCCCCGGGTAACCGATCCACACGCCGCGCAGGATGTTCTGCAGCATGCCCTCGTAGTTGGGATCGGACTTCCAGTAGGGATGGTCGGCGCGCGCCTTGTAGACGGGGCCCGCCTGCCCGCTGCACGCCTTCATGTACTCCTCGAAGCGCTTCTCGTCCTCGACCCAGCGCACCAGGTCCTCGCACAGCTCGGCGTGCTTGGTCGCCTTGAAGATACCCCAGTTGTACGAATTGGAGGCGACGAACGCGCCGGCCGGACCGCCCGGCGTGAGGATGACCTGGGTCTTGTCGTACAGGGGATGCTTCTTGGCGCCCATGGCGTAGAAGAGGCTGGCGCCGTTGTTGGTGCAGACCAGCTTGCCGGCCATGTACGCCTCGTTGTTGTGCACGTCGGTCCACGACATGACGCCGGGCGGCTGGATCTTGTGCTTCTGGATCGTGTCGACGGCGAACTGGACCGCCTCGAGGTTCTGCTTGAGATAGGTCGTCGCCAAGGCCGGCTTGCCGTCCTTGTCCCAGGTGCCGCCGCCCCAGTCCCACAGGATGTTCTGCATGAAGCCGTTGCCGTCGTCGGAGCGGTTCAGCGTCTGGCCGAACCCCCACAGCTCCTTGGCCGGGTCCTGGCACTTCTTCGCGATCTCGACGACGTCGGGGTCGTAGACCTTCGGCATCTTCAGGCCCTTCTCGGCGACCAGGTCCTTGCGGATGTGCAGGCCGTTGCCGAAGACCAGGCGCGGGATGCCCGAGTACTGCCCGCCGATCTGCGAGACCCGCTCGGCGAAGGGCAGCAGGCCCCCGCGCGCGGCCGCCAGGTCCTTCACGAGCTTGGTGACGTCGCGGAGCGCGGGCCGGTAGCGCATCGGCCCCTGGTAGTTCATCTCGGCGATGTCGGGCGGGTTGCCGGCCTCGATGGAGGCCACGAACTTCTGCTCGCGGTCGCCGAAGGTGGCCCAGTCGAACTCGATCTGCACCTTCCGCTCGGCCGCCCAGGCCTCGACCTGCTTGGCCAGGATGTCGTTGCCGGCGGTGACGTAGCTCTTGAACAGCCACACGCGGAGCTTGGGCCCCTGAGCGTGCGCCATCCTGGTCATCACGCCGAGGCCAACCGTGCTGCCGCCGGTGATCGCGGCCGTCGCGCGCAGAAACTCGCGGCGGGAGATCTGGTGGGCGTCGAGCTGCTCGGCGAGCTGGCGGATCCGTCTGTCCATACGGGTCTCCCTCGAAGGCACTCACGTCGGCGGCGCGTGATTGGTTGCTCGCGCATGCTATCACGCCGCGTCGGGGCGGCCCACGGCTCCGCCCGGCGAGGGAGATGACAGGGGTCGCCGCCGGTCATCCGGCGGCCGGCGCGCGGAACGCCGCGCGCCCGGCTCCGGTCAGGCGGCCGGCACCCGGATGCCGACGGACTCCAGCCGCGGGCGGATACGCTCGGTGAGCAGGCCGACCTTCTGCAGATTGGCCAGCAGCGTGCCGTGGAGGTCCTTGCGGAACAGCTTGCGGAAGTGCGAGCCCTCGGCGCCGGCCGCCCGCTCGCGGCGGTGGGCGTGGATGGCCTTGATCTCGGCGTCGCTGTAGCCGAGCTCGCGGAAGACCGGCTCGGGGAACTGCCCGGTCAGCGTCTTCACCAGCGCGAAGTGCGTGACCTCTTCCAGCTCGGCCCGCTCGCGGTCACTCAGCTCGCCGATGACGTCGGGCAGGCTCAGCATGCCGAAGCCCATGTGGCGCGACTCGTCCTGCAGGATGAGACGGCAGACCTGCTGGAGCAGCGGGTCCTTCGAGGTCTCGGCCAGCATGCGGAACAGCGCCACCGCGAACGTCTCGGCCACCAGCTGCAGGCCGATCGTCTTCACCGTCCACCGCGAGTCGGACAGCAGCGTGTCGAACAGCTCGCGCTCGAAGTCGGGCAGCGGGTAACGGAGGCCGCCCAGCCGCTCGGTGACGTAGCGGTTGAGCACCTCGTTGTGGCGGGCCTCGTCGACCACCTGGGTGGCCTGGAAGAACTTGGCGTCGGGGCCCGACACGCACTCCACCAGCTGGCTGCACAGGAGCATGGCCCCGTGCTCGCCGTAGAGCAGCACGCCCAGCCGCCAGTTCGCGACGCGGCGGTTCAGCTCGCCCCGCTCCTCGATGGAGAGCCGGTCCCAGAACGGCGTCCCGTAGATGTCCAGCATCTCGTCGGCGAGGATGCCCTGGCCGATGTCGAACGCCTGGCTCCAGTCGACGTCGCGGGAGGCGTTCCACTGGTCGCGCTTGGCCTTCTCGTACAGGCCGCGGAGGTCGGGCGCCTCCACCGGGTAGGCGTGCTCGAAGCGCGTGTCGTGCCGGGCGGGGACGGGGTGGCTCTCGACGGGCATGGCCGGCTGCCTTCCTTTGCGGTTCAGTTCCTGAACTCGCGAGTTATGCTAGGGCTGGAGACCCACGCATGTCAAGGGACGCCACCCTGCCCCCGACCCGGGCGGCGGTGCTCGCCGAGATCGTCCGGGCCGCGGCCGCCGCCTTCGGCGACGTCGGCTATCGCACCGCCACCCTGGAGACGATCGCCGAGCGCGCCGGACTGTCGAAGGTCACGCTCTACCGGTACGTGGGCAGCAAGGAGGAGCTGCTCAGCCTGGTCGTCGAGCGGATCATCGCGGAGTTCCAGCGCGGCCTCCGCCGGATCATCAACGAGCGCCGACCGGCCGACGACACCCTGCGCCGCATCGTCCGCTATCAGGTCGAGCTGCTGGCCGAGCACCTGCCCTTCCTCACGGTGTTCTTCAGCGAGGAGAGCGGGCTGCCGCCGCCGATGGCCGCCCGCGCCCAGCGGGCCAAGCGGGCCTACGACCAGGCGATCGAGCGCGTGGTCCGCGAGGGTGTCGAGACGGGCCTGCTGCGCGACCTGCCGCCCCGGCTCGTGGTCTTCGGCCTGCTGGGCATGTGCAACTGGCTCCACAAGTGGTACCGGCCGGACGGCCAGCGCGGGGTCGCCGAGATCGCCGACGTGTTCGTCGCCCTGCTCGAGCGCGGGTACCTCGCCCAGCCCGTCGAGCGCGACGACGCGCTGGCCCGCATCGAACGGCGGCTGTCGCGGCTGGAAGCCGCCCTGGTGGCGCCCCGGCGCCGGGCCCGGCCCAGGCGCCGCTAGCCTCGTCCTCCCGCCCGGTCCCGGCCGACGGCGCGTCGCGTCGAAGCGGCGCGTCGAAACGTCGCGTCATGACGTGCGGCGATGTCGAGCGTACAGTCGGAGCGAGGAACCGCAGTGAGCGCCGTGCCGCAGCCGACGTACGACGACGTCAACCGTGACGTGCTCCACACGCTCGAGGTCCCCGGCCGCCTCTACTTCGCGTGGATGATCGTCGCGGCGGCGCTGCTGCTGTGCCTGGTGCTGGCGCTGACCTGGCAGGTCGCGCTCGGCCTGGGGACGACCGGCCTGCGCGCCCCGCAGTACTGGGCCCTCTACATCACCGACTTCGTGTTCTGGATCGGGATCGGCCACGCCGGCACCCTGATCTCGGCGATCCTCTTCCTGTTCCGGGCGCGCTGGCGGACGTCCATCTTCCGCGCGGCCGAGGCCATGACGATCTTCGCCGTCATGACGGCCGGACTGTTTCCTCTGCTCCACGTGGGCCGCCTGTGGCTCGTGTACTTTCTGTTCCCCTACCCGAACCAGCGCGGGCTGTGGCCGAACTTCAAGTCGCCGCTCCTGTGGGACGTCTTCGCGGTGTCGACGTACCTGTCGATCAGCACGGTCTTCTTCATCGTGGGGCTCGTTCCCGACGTGGCCGCCGTGCGCGACGCCGTCCCGGGCTGGCGCCGGCGGGTCTACGGATGGCTCGCCCTCGGCTGGGAGGGGACCGACCGGCAGTGGCGGCACTACCGGCGCGCCTACGGGCTCTTGGCCGCGCTGGCCACGCCGCTGGTCCTGTCGGTGCACAGCGTCGTGTCCTGGGACTTCGCGATGGCGCTCCTGCCCGGGTGGCACTCGACGCTCTTCGCGCCGTTCTTCGTGGACGGGGCGATCCTGTCGGGGTTCGCGATGGTGCTCGTGCTGGTGCTGCCGATGCGCGTCTTCCTCGGGCTGCAGGCCTACATCACCGCGCGGCACCTGGACGCCCTCGCCCGGCTGCTGCTCGTGACCAGCCTCGTGCTGACCTACTTCTACGCGTGCGACGCGTTCACGGTGTGGTACAGCGGCGACACCTTCGAGCGCGGTTCGCTGTTCTGGCGGCTGACCGGCACCTACGCGCCGCTCGTGGTGAGCCAGTACGTCTGCAACTCGGTCGCGCCGCTGGCGCTGTTCTGGGGCCGGGCCCGGCGCAGCTCGGTCGCGCTGTTCGTGGTCTCCGTGCTGGTGCTGATCGGGATGTGGCTCGAGCGCTTCAACATCATCGTGCCCTCCCTCGGGCACGACTTCTATCCGTACACGTGGGGCGTCTACGTGCCGGCGGTGGTGGACAGCACGATCACCATCGGCAGCTTCGGCTTCTTCTTCCTGCTGTTCCTCGCCTTCATCCGGCTCATGCCGTCGATGTCCATCGTCGAGGTGAAGGAGACCCTGCCGGCGCCGACGGCCTCGCGTCCGGACGCGGTCGCCGAGCGCCCGGAGGGGACGCCCAGGAGGTGCTGAGATGGCTGGGGGCTTGATCGCTCGCTGGCGTCGCCGGCTGGCCCCGCCACCCTCACCGGCGCTGGAGCAGTTCCTCGGCTGGCTGGCGACGACACCCTACGCCTGGCAGATCGGCCGCGACGGCAAGCTGCGGGCGCGCGAGCAGGGCGCCGAGATGTGCCCGGTCACCGGAGTCGTTCGTCACCGGACCCGCGCCGTCTTCGGGCTCGGTGACTGGGTGCGGGCCGCCGACACGATCGGTCTATCCTACGCGGACGCCTGCCTGGTCGTGCAGGCGGCCGACGCCGCCCGGCCGTCGAGCGCGCGGGTCCGGCGCCTGCGCCGTCGCCTGCTCCTCGTCGCCCGCGCCGGCGTGTCGGCGCCGGCGCGCGATCCGATGGACCTCGCCCTGGCCCATCTGCTCGCGAGCCGCCGGGACGTCGCCGGCGGGCCGATCGAGGCCGGGTCTGGCGACGAGGAGCGCGTGGCGGTGTCCCTGCCCTAGCGCGTGGCCCGCACCGCCCGGTCGGCCGGCCGGGCGTCCCCGCCGCCTCGCGCGTCGGTGATAGACTTCCCGGCGCGCATGGCCGTGCAGATCGGCGTGGTCGGGGAAGGCGTCTGCTCCGCGCGCGTGGCCCGCGACGCGGCGGAGGTCGGCGCGGCCGTCGCCCGGGCCGGGGCCGTCCTCTTCTGCGGCGGACTGGGCGGCGTCATGGAGGCCGCCTCGCGCGGCGCGGCCGAGGCGGGCGGGGTCGTGGTCGGCGTGCTGCCGGGCTTCCGTCGCGGTGACGCTAATCGCTGGGTGACGATCCCGATCGTCAGCGGACTTGACCAGGCCCGCAACGTCGTGCTCGTACGCTCCTGCGACGCGCTGGTCGCCGTCGGCGGCATGTACGGCACGCTGTCGGAGATCGCGCTGGCCCTCAAGCTCGGCATCCCCGTCGTCGGCCTCCGCAGCTGGCGCCTGCGGCAGCCGGAGGGCCGGCGCGTGCCGCTGATCGTCGCGGCCACGCCCGAGGCTGCCGTCGCCCGCGCGCTGCGCGCGGCCGCGCACGGCGGGCGTGGGCGTGCGCGGACGTGGCTGGCCTGAGCGGCGCCGCGTCCCGCGGAGCCGAGCCGCTCGACGTCCGCCTGGAGCACGTCCGCAAGCGGTACGGTGCCCTCGAGGCGCTGCGGGGCGTCTCGCTGCCCTTCGTGGCCGGACGGCTCACGGCCATCCTCGGGCCCTCCGGCTGCGGCAAGACGACGCTGCTGCGCGCGATCGCCGGCTTCGTGCGCGTCGACGCCGGCGTGATCCGGTTCGGCGGCGAGGACGTGACCGCGCGGCCGCCGCAGGAGCGGGCGACCGCGATGGTGTTCCAGAGCTACGCGCTGTGGCCCCACATGACCGTGTTCGACAACGTCGCCTACGGGCTGCGCCTGCGCCGCCGGCCCCGCGTCGAGATCCGCGAGCGCGTGCTGGCCAGCCTGGCGCTGGTCGAGATCGGCGACGTCGAGTCCGTGGCCCGGCGCACCCCCGCGGCGCTCTCCGGCGGCCAGCAGCAGCGCGTGGCCCTGGCCCGCGCGCTGGTCGTCGAGCCGCGCGTGCTGCTGCTCGACGAGCCGCTGTCCAACCTCGACGCCAAGGTGCGCCAGCGCCTGCGCGCGGAGATCCGACGCCTGCAGCGGCGCGTCGGCATCACGACCATCCACGTCACCCACGATCAGGAAGAAGCGCTCGCGATCGCCGACCAGGTCGTCCTGCTCAACGCCGGCGCCGTCGTGCAATCGGGTACGCCCGAGGAGGTGTACCGACGCCCGGCCGACGCCTTCGCGGCCGACTTCCTCGGGGTGACGACGCGCCTGGCCGGTCGCGCGGCCGCCGGGAGCCTGGAGGTCGCCGGGCAGAGCGTGCCGTACGGGGGGACGGGCCGCGGCGCCGTGGAGGTCGTGCTGCGCGCCGCGGACCTGCGGCTGGGCGCGCCCGATCACGAGCCGGAGGCGCCGAGCCTGGCCGGACACGTCGAGGAGAGCCTCTTCCTGGGCGCGCACTACCGGCACTACGTGCGCGTGGGATCCGGGCTCGTCATGGTGGACGGCGCCGAGCCGGTGCCGGCGGGGCCGGTGCGCGTTATCATCCCACCCGACGCGCTGCGGGTCTTCGAGGTCACCGGCGCGTGACCACGCCCCAAGGAGACGAGCCATGACGATCCGCCTGCTGATCCTCCTGCTGGCGCTCGCCGTGCCGGCGACCGCCGCCGGCCGCCTGAACGTGGCCATCGGCGCCGACGTGAACGTCGTCGAGGTCCACAAGACCGTGCTCGGCCCCGGCTTCGCCCAGACCAGCCGGGACACCGACCTCAACGTGGTCGGCACCGGCACCGGCGAGCCCGCCAGCCGGGCGATCTACACCAAGCTCAAGGCCCAGGCCGACACCGGCCGGAAGCCGTGGGACATCGACGTGGCGCTGGTGAGCATGGCGGTCGCGTCGCAGATGGTGAAGGAAGGGCTCCTGTATCGCTACGTGCCGCAGCTCAAGAACGCCGGGCTCGTGAAGGGGGCGGAGGTGAAGGAGGCGTTCGGCGTCGCCGTCGACGGCTACGTGGTGCCGATGTTCCAGAACCAGATCGCCATCGCCTACAACCCGGCCAGGGTCGCGGCGCCACCGCGATCATTCGAGGACATCGTGGCCTGGGCCAGGGCCAATCCGGGCAAGTTCGGCTACAACGGCATCAAGGGCGGGGTCAGCGGGGTCGGCTTCACGATGGGCTGGGTCTACTGGAAGACCGGCCAGTACAAGGCGCTGACGCAGGGGCCGTTCGACAAGACCAAGGAGGGGGCGATCCGCGAGGCCGTCACCGCCCTGCGCGAGTTCAACAAGACCGCGCTCATCACGAACGGCAACGCCGGCACGCTCGACGCGCTCAACCGTGGCGAGATCGCCATGGGCGTCGTGTGGATCGACCAGCTGGTGGCCTGGAAGAACGAGGGCCGCATGGACGCGACGATCACGCCGGTGCTGCCGGCGCCGGGCCTGCCGATCTACCCGCTCTACCTGGTGGTGCCGCGCGAGGCCGCCAGTCGCGACCTCGCCGTCCGCTACATCGACTACGTCGCCACGCCCGAGGTGCAGGCCCGGGCCATCGTGGAGAAGTTCGGCTGGTACCCGGGTGTCGACCCCGACAAGGTCCTGCCGCTGGTCAGCGCGCGCAGCCGCGAGCTGCTCTTCAAGGGGGTCTCGGCGGAGGACCTGGCGAGGTACTCGCGGCAGATGCCGATCAAGGAATATCACGACCTCATCACCCTGGCCTACGAGGAGATCGTGCGCTGAGGCGCGGCGAGCGCTGGCTGTGGGCCGCGCTCTGCGCCCCGGCCCTGGCCGTGCTCGGCGCCGTCTTCCTGTGGCCGCTCGCCGCCTCGGTGCTGGCCAGCCTCACGCGCGACGGCGAGGCGACCGTCGCACACTACGCGACGGTCTGGCGGCTCTACCGGGCTGACGTGCTCTACACGATCGGCGTGGCCGCCGCCGGCACCGCGCTCACGTTCGCGGCCGCCATCCCGGCCTGCGGCTGGCTCCGCCTGCGCGCGTTCGGGCCCGTCGAGTTCCTGCTCAAGGTGCCGCTCTTCGTGCCGTTCGTGGTGGTCGGTCACGCCCTGCGGGTGGCCCTGAGCCCCCACGCGCCCGGCCTGGCCGGCTCGTGGGCCGGCATCGCGCTGGCGCTGGCGTGGAAGCACCTGGGCCTGGCGGCGCTGCTGCTGCTCGGCGCCTTCCGCGGCGTCGACGAGGCCTACCTGGAGGCCGCCCGCGACGTTGGCGCCGGCGGTGGCCGGCTCGTCAGGGACATCCTGGTCCCGATGTCGGCGCCGGCGCTGGCCGTCAGCGGCATCCTGATCTTCTCGTCGATGCTCGCCTCGTTCTCGATCCCGCTGATGATGAGCCGTGGCGGCGGCCCCCAGATGCTGATGATCGACGTCTACTACCGTTACGGCCAGCACGGCGACTTCGCCACGGCCTCCGCCCTCGGGGTGGTGGCCTACCTGCTCGCCATGGGCGCCGCCCTGGCGTACGCGCGACGGCTGACCGCGTGAGCGCGCGCACCCTGATCGTCCGCGCGGCCGCCTTCGCCGTCGCCGCCTTCGTGATCGTCGGCCCGCTCACGAGCCTGGCCGTGTGGTCGCTGGCCGAGCGCTGGACGTTCCCGGCGGTCTGGCCGCAGCGCTTCGGCCTGCGCTACTGGAACCGCGTGGCCACCGGCGACTTCCTGGAGCCGCTGCGCCTGGGCGTGCTCATCGCGGTGATCGTCACGCTGCTCGCGCTCGCGATGGCCGTGCCGCTCGGCTACGCGCTGGCCCGGCTGGCGTTCCCGGGCCGCGCGCTCGTGCTGCTGCTGTTCCTGCTGCCGCAGGCGTTCCCGCAGCTGCCGGTGTTCGCCAGCGCGACGCGCGAGTTCTACCGCTTCGGGCTGGCCGGCACGATTCCCGGCGTCGTCCTGGTGCACCTGGTCGGCGGTCTCGTGTTCGCCGTGTGGACGATGACCGCGGTCTTCCGCTCGATCGCGCCCGAGCTGGAGGAGGCCGCCTGGAACCTCGGCGCCTCGACCACGCGCGCCTTCGCCGGCGTGGCCTTGCCGCTGGCCGTGCCCGGCATCGTCGCCAGCGCCGTCCTGGTCTTCCTCTACTCGCTCGACGAGTTCACCGGCACGCTGCTGGTCGGCGCCCCGTTCGTCACCACGCTGCCCGTGGCCATGTACACGGCCAGCCTGGGCTACGAGCTGCAGATCGCCTCGGTCACCGCGCTGGTGCTGATGGCGCCGGGGGCGGTGCTGCTGCTGGTGCTCGAGCGCTTCCTCAAGTCGGACTACCTGGTCTTCTTCGGTCAGCTCTGAGCCCGCTGCGACCCCGGGGGCGCCGGCCGGGGGACGGAGCGCACCAGCGCCGCGTTGATCAGGATGGTCACCAGCGACGACGCCAGGGTGGCGTTGTAGACGTCGTTGCCGACCAGCCCGGCGGCGCGGGCCACCTGCACGAGGATGAAGGAGAACTCGCCGATCTGGGTGAGGCCGACCCCGACCAGCATGGCGGTGGCCAGCGGATACCGGAAGAGCCGGACCACGGCCGTCCAGATCACGAACTTGCCGACGACGATGAGGCCGATCATCGTCGCCAGCAGTCCCGGATTGCCGACGACCGCCGCCGGGTTGATCAGCGTGCCGATGGTGACGAAGAACAGCGCGACGAACGCGTCCCGCATCGACAGCAGGCGGGCCAGCGCGCCGTGGGCGTGCCGGGACTGGCTGATGATGAGCCCGCCCAGGAACGCGCCCAGGGCCAGGGAGAGCCCGGCGGCCTGGGTGACGGCGGCCGTCCCCAGCGCGATGGCGAGGGCGACCAGCAGGAAGAGCTCCTCGCTGCCGGTCCCGATCACCCGCGTCATCACGCGGGGCACGACCTTGAAGGCCAGGTACGTGAACGGGATGAGGATCACCGTCGCGATCAGCAGCGCCCGGCCCACGGCGAGCAGCCGGCTCGCCTCCAGCGACCCGAGCGACGGCAGCAGCACCGTCAGGACCACGACGGCGAGGTCCTCGACGAGCGTGATGCCGATCATCACCCGGCCGTGCGGGGACTGCAGCTCGCCGCGGTCGAGGAGCAGCCGCGCGAGCACCATGGTGCTGGCGACCGAAACGACGGCGCCGACCACCGCACCCCCCAGCACCGGCCAGCCCGCCAGCCACCCGACCCCGGCGCCGAGCAGCATCGAGAGCACGATGCCGAGCGGGCCGCCCACGACGGCGACCCATTTCACGCTCAGCAGGTCGCGGAGAGAGAACTCGATCCCGATGGAGAACATCAGGAGGATCACGCCGACCTCCGCGAGCAGCTCGAAGGTGTGCACGTCCGAGACGGTCGGGCCCGGCGTGAACGGGCCGATGACGATGCCGCCGACGACGTAGCCGAGGATGAGGGGCTGCCGGGCGGCGTGGGCGAGGACGCCACCGAGCAGGGCGGCGGCGAAGACGTACGCCAGGTCGCGGAACAGGAGCGCTTCGGCGGCGGCCACGGTGGTTGTCTTTCCGACCGGAGCCTACACGGGGTCCACCGCGGCGGCCATCGTCCGCGACGGGCCGCGACTCAGCCGAGCTGGATGTCCAGCCAGCCGCGCGGCGTGACCGTGGCCAGCTCGCCCTCGCGCAGCAGCACCGTCGTGGTCGCCGACTCGAAGATCGCCGGGCCTTTCACCTCGTGGCCGGCCGGCACGCCGTCCAGCCGGTAGACCGGCACCTCCACCCACCCGCCCAGCCACACCCGCCGCCGTGACGGCGGGGCCAGCGCGCGTCCCGTGGCCACCGCCTCGTCGGCGGGGAGCACCGGCAGCCGTCCGACGACCGCCACGCGCGCGTTGACGATGACCACCTCCTGGCCGGGAGCGCTGTACGCGTACAGTTCCTCGTGCCGCCGGTGGAACCGGGCAGTGATCTCGTCGAGCAGGTCGGCGCGGCCCACGTCGACCCCGTCGAGCGGCACCTGGATCTCGAAGATCTGCTCGCCGTACCGCATGTCGACGGCGCGGCGGACGTGGACCTCGCCGGCGAAGCGTCCCAGCCGGCGGCGTCCCTCCTTCTCCAGCGACGCGAACAGCCGGCGCAGCGCGGTCGCCGTCAGCCGCCGCACGTCGCTGACGTGGGAGCGCACCATCTCGTAGCGCAGGTCGGTCGCCAGCATGCCCCATGCCGACAGCACGGCGGCGACGCTGGGGACGATGACGCGGCGGATCTCGAGCAGCCGCGCGACCTCGGTCACGTGCAGGCCGGCGGCGCCGCCGAAGGCGACGAGGGTGAAGCCGCGCGGGTCGACGCCGCGGCGCACCGACACCAGCTTGATGCCCTCGGCCATGTTGGTGTTGACGACCTGGCCGACGCCCTCGGCCGCCGCCAGCAGGTCGGTGTCGAGTGCGCGCGCCACGCCCTCCAGCGACCGCCGGGCCGCCGCGGTGTCGAGCGCGATGCGGCCGCCCAGGAAGTTGCCGGCGTCGAGCAGGCCGCGCACCAGGTTGGCGTCGGTGACCGTCGGCCTTGTCCCGCCGCGGCCGTAACACGCCGGGCCGGGGTCGGCGCCGGCGCTCTCGGGGCCGACGTGCAAGATGCGGCCGGCGTCGACCGACGCGATCGAGCCACCGCCGGCGCCCAGCGTGTGGATGTCGAGCGACGGCAGCGCCACCCGCGCGATGCCGACCACCTTCTCGGCGGTCAGCGTGGGCTCGCCGCCCTGCAGGAGCGCGATGTCGGTGCTGGTCCCGCCCATGTCGAACGTGACGAGGTCGCCCCGGCCGGTGAGGTGCGCCACGTGGCGACCGGCGGCGATGCCGCCGGCCGGGCCCGAGAGCACGGCGCCGGCGGCCAGCCGCGCCGACTCACGGATCGGCGCCACCCCGCCGTGGGACTGCATGATGAGCACCTCCTCGCGGTAGCCGTGCGCCCGCAGGCGGGCCGCCAGGCTGGCGAGATAGCGGGCCAGGGCGGGACCCACGTAGGCGTTGACCACGGTCGTCCACACCCGCTCGTATTCCTTGATCTGGGGCAGGACCTCGCACGAGAGGGAGACGTAGACGTCGCGGCGCCAGCGGGCCACCGCGCGCGCCGTCTCCTGCTCGTGGCGCGGGTTGCGGTACGCGTGCAGGTAGCAGACCGCCACCGCCTCCACCTGCTCGCGATCCAGCGCGGCGAGCGCGGCGGCCAGCGAGCGACGGTCCAGGGCCGTCCGCACGACGCCGTCGAAGGCCATCCGCTCGCGCACGCCGAGGCGGAGCGCGCGGGGAACGAGCGGCACCGGCGGCGGCATCCGCAGGTTGTAGCGATCGTCCTTGAGCCCCTCGCGCATCTCGATGACGTCGCGGTGGCCCTCGGTGGTGAGCAGGCCGACGCGCGCGCCCTTGCGCTCGAGCAGGGCGTTGGTGGCCACGGTGGTGCCGTGCACGATCCGCTCGGTCTGCGTCAGCAGCCCGCCGAGGTCGGTGCCGACCTCGGCGGCGAGCAGGCGCAGCCCCTCGAGCAGGCCCTCCGACGGATCGCGCGGGGTGGAGGCCGCCTTGGCGACGACGACGCGGCCCGTCTCGGCGACGGCCACCAGGTCCGTGAAGGTGCCGCCGACGTCGATCCCGATCCGGTACATCGCTCAGTACAGCCGCCGGGTGTAGCTCTCCTGCAGCGCGCGCTCGACGTCGGCGACGGTGGCGCCGGGCGGCCGCGTGTGGTCGTAGAGCATCTCGGCCGGCGAGGCGAGGCCGTCGAGCGCCGGCCAGCGAGCCGGCTCCCAGAGGCCGGAGCGCTTGAACGCCTTCGCGCAGTGGATGAACGCCTGCTCGACCTCGACGCCGATGCCGAGGGTGGGCACCTTCCCGCGCACCTCGCACCGGGCCAGCAGGTCCTCGTCGCGGACGATCCAGGCGCGGCCATTCACCCGCAGCGTCTCCTCCACGCCCGGAATGAGGAAGATCAGTCCCACGTGCGGGTTCTGCAGGAGGTTCTGCATGCCGTCCAGCCGCTTGTTCCCGGGCCGGTCGGGGACGAGCAGGCGGCGCTCGTCGAGCACCAGGACGAAGCCCGGGGCATCCCCCTTGGGCGACACGTCGCACTGTCCGGTGGCGCCGGCGGTCGCCAGCAGCAGGAACGGAGAGCGCGCGATGAACGCCCGGCAGTGCACGTCCAGCGTGGTCTGCTCCTTGGCGAGCGCCAGCGTGCTCGGCACGCCGACCAGCGCGCGCAGCTCTGGCTCGGTGCTCACGGGCTTCTGAAAAGCGGTCATGGTCTCCTCCCCGGCCGCGGGCCGGCCCCCGAAGTGTAATTCGTCGGCACGCGGCCTGCACAGACAAGGCGAGTGGGGCGACGGTGCCCCAAGGAGAAGACACTATGGACCGAGAACTCGAGTCCGGGTGGCGGCCCTGGCCGGTCTGGAGCGCCGTCTGGATCGGCGCGCTGACCGCGCTGGCGGTCGGCCTCATCATCGGCCTCATCGGCTACGCGATCGGCGCCCACCAGCTCACCGCGCCGCGCACGATGAGCTTCCGCAGCGTGCGTCTGCTCACCACGATCTTCAGCGTGGCCGGCGCGTTCTTCGCGTTCGTGGCCGGCGGGTGGGTGGCAGCCCGCATCGTCGACGCCCGGCGCGCCGAGCCGGCGATCCTGCACGGCGTCATCGCGTGGCTGCTCACCGTTCCCATGATGCTCGCGCTGTCCGCCTTCGGAGCCACCACGATGTTTGGCGGCTGGTACGGGGGCCTCGTGGCGGGCCCGGCGTGGGTCGCGATCCCGCCGATGACGCCCGAGCTCGCGGCGGCGGTGCGCAATGGCGCCGTGGCCGCGGTCATCGCCATGCTCCTCGGGCTGGTTGGCAGCGCGGTGGGCGGGTGGATGGCTTCGGGTGAGCCGATGTCGTGGACCTATTACCGTCGCCGCGACCTGGCCGACTACGAGCGGCCTCGACGCGCGGCCTGACGTTTCGATCAGGAGGGTCAGATGATCTACGTCCTGCTGTGGTTTCTCGGTGTCCCGCTGGGACTGATCCTGCTGCTGGTGCTGCTCGGGATCGGACGATAGGAACCGGGAGGGGGGCCTCGCCCCCCTCCCACGCTCGCTCCCGCGCGCCGGAGCTAGCGGGGGGCGATGATCATGTAGGTGGCGCGTCCGAGGGCGACGAGGTTGCCGGCGGAATCGGTCACGCGGGTCTCGCCGAAGGCGATCGTGCGGCCCCGGCGAATGATCCGGCCCTCGGCCAGCAGGGTGTCGCCCCGGGCGGCGCCGACGAAGCTGACGTTGAGGTCGAGCGTGGCCTGGTCGACGCCGCCGGCGGCAGCGCTGCCGTAGGTGCCGAGAGCGCCGCCGACGGCGGCGTCGACCAGCGTGGCGAGCACACCGCCATGGACCGGCGCGCCGGTGGCGTTGCGCAGCCCGTCCCGTACCGGGACTCGTAGGCGCACCCAGCCTTCCCCCGCCGCCTCCACCTCGATCCCCAGGTACTGCCAGAACAGGTTCGCCTGCGCTCGCTCGCGGACGGCGGCCAGGAGGTCGTCAGCCACGGCGCCGGGTGACCAGCCCGTTGGCGAGATCGCGCTGACGCGCCTGGCGCGGCCGCCGCGAGGGCGGTCCGTACCCGCCGCCGCCGGAGGACTCGACCAGGAACACGTCGCCCGGCCGGACCGGGATGCCGACCTCCTTCGTCTTCAGCACGCGCGTGCCGCCGCGCGAGAGCAGGCGGTAGCGGTGCGGCAGCCCGTCCTTGCCGCCGAGCAGGCCGTAGGGCGGATGACGGACGCCGTCGCCGGCCGTGTTGGCGACGGCCGGCTCGGTGATGTCCACGCGCAGCCTGAGCACGGCCCCGACGCCGCCGCGGTGCTGGCCGTCGCCACCCGAGCCGGCGCGGAACTCGTGGTGCTCGAACGTCAGGGGGAAGCGCGCCTCCGCCACCTCGACGCTGCCGAACTTGATGCCGCCGGCGGCCTGCCCCTCGCCGGCCGTCTCCCAGCCGTCGCCGGCGATGGTGGCGCCGCCTCCCGGACGAGCGTGGAACATGTGCCAGATGAACGGCCGCCTCGTGCGCGGGTTCACACCCTTGATGGCGATGCGGAAGCGGCGGCCCCAGCCGGCGATCGCGCGCTCGGGCGCGGCCGGCGCCAGCGCCTTGATGATGGCCTCGGCGATCTCCTGCGCGCAGTGGTTGGTCGAGAGCGTCACCGGCGCCGGCGGGTTGGGATTGACGATCGTCCCCGGCCGGGCGATGACCTTGACGGGCCGGAAGGTTCCCGAGTTCTTCGGCGTGCGCGGGTCGATGAGGTAGGCGAAGGCCATGTGGACGGCCGACATCGTGTTCGGGAACGCGGAGTTCACGAAGCCCGTCACCTGCGGCGCCGACTCGCTCAGGTCGATGACCAGCCCGTCGCCCTTCTTGGTGACCGTGGCGCGGATCGGGATGTCGCGGGCCCCGTGCCCGTCGTCGTCCAGCACCGTCAGGCCGCGGTAGACGCCGTCCTTCCAGCCCCGCACGCACGCGCGCGCCTGGCGCTCGGCGCCGTCGAGGATCTCGTCGACGGCGTCGATCACCGTCTTGGCGCCGTAGGCGGCGACCAGGGCCAGCAGCCGCCGCTCGCCCACCCGGGCCGAGCCGATCATCGCCCGCAGGTCGCCCATGAAGTCGTGCGGGTGCCGCACGTTGGTGGTGATCATCGCGAGCACGTCGTCCCGCAGCTCGCCGGCGTCGTAGAGCTTGAGCGGCGTGATCCGGATGCCCTCTTGCCAGATCTCGGTGGCGCCGGGGTTGTAGGCGCCGTGGGTGGAGCCGCCGATGTCGCTCTGGTGGGCGCGGTTCACCGACCAGAAGGCGACCTCGCCCTCCACGAACACCGGCACGAAGGCGGTGAGGTCCGGCAGGTGGTTGTTGCCGTGGTAGGGGTCGTTGAGCAGGAAGACGTCGCCGGGGCGGACGCGGCCGGCGAAGGCGTCGCGCACCGCCGCCACCGCCCACGGGATCGCGCCCACGTGGATCGGCACGTGCTCGGCCTGGGCGACCAGCCGCGCCTGGTTGTCGCAGATGGCGGTGGAGAAGTCGCGGCTCGAGTTGAGGATCTGCGAGTAGGCGGTGCGCAGCATCGCCTCGCCCATCTCCTGCACGATGGCCTCGAAGCGATGGGTCAGCACGGAGACCGTGATGGGATCGATCATGATGGCCTCACACCAGTCGGCTGCGGATGTTGATCTCGGACGTGAGCGTGCGGTGCACCGGGCACTTGCCAGCGATCTCGAGCAGCCGGGCGCGTTGCTCGTCGTCCAGGGCGCCGGTCAGCTGCAGCTCGACCTCGATCCGGTCGAGCCGGCCTTCCCGGGTCTCGCACTCCGCACAGTCGGCGGCGTGGATCTTCGAGTGGCCCAGACGCACCTCGACCGACTCCAGCGGCCACTGCTTGCGTCGCGCGTACAGCGCGACCGTCATCGAGGTTCACGCGCCGAGCGCCACGAGCAGGTAATCGTAGGGAGACGGGCCGCTGTCGGTGCCGCCGGCGGCGGTCGGCTCGTCGGCGGTGAGCCGGTGCCGGTCGACGACCACGTCCTGGGCGAAGCCGCTCGCCGCGCCCCGGACCACCACGCTCGTCATGTCCACACCTCCTCGCGCCCGGTCTGCCGCGATGGTCGCAGGGAACGGGCGCGGCGGTCAACCGCCGGCGGCTGGGCCGCCGTGGGCGCCAGCCCCGCCGCCACGCCAATGGTCGCGCGGGGATGCGCGGCGCCGGACCTGTGGGGCTGCCGCCGCCGGCCCCCTCCTCCGACGTCGCGGGCCGACGGCCGGTCGGCGGAGGCGTTTCACATTGTCGCGCGGGGAGGGTTTCACATCGTGGGCGGACAGGTGTCTGATAGGGCGATGGAGGAGACTGCCTTCGACACGATCGTCGCGACGCATCACGGCGAGATCTTCCGCTATCTGCGGCGGGTCGCCTGGCGGGGCGGCGCGGCCGACGACCTCTCGCAGGAGACGTTCCTGCGCGCGTACCGCGCCTGGCCGCGCCTGACCCCGGACGCCAACGTGCGGGCCTGGCTGTTCACCATCGCCACCAACGTCTACCGTAACCACGTGCGCTCGGAGAGGCGCCGGCAGGCCGCCCACGCCACCGTGCGGGCGACCGGCCGCGAGCTGGACCTCGATGGACCGGAGGAGGAGGCCATGGCCGACGAGACGCGGGCGCTGACGCAGGCGGCGATCCGCCGGCTTCCGTTCAAGCAGCGGCTGGCCTTCACGCTACGCAAGCTCCACGAGCTCGACTACGAGGCGATCGGGCAGAGCCTGGAGTGCTCGCCGGAGAGCGCGCGGGCTCACGTCTTCCAGGCCCTGCGCAAGATCCGCACGACCCTCAACGGCCACGCGCTGCCCCAGCCGGAGTCCATGCGATGACCAGCAAGCCCCGGGTGTGCGTCGCCATCGAGCCGGATCTGATCGCCGCCGCCACCGGCGAGGCCGCGCCGCCCGCGGCCGAGCGCGTGGAGGCGCACGTCGCGGCGTGCAACCCCTGCCGGGACGACTTCGAGCGCTACCGCGCGATCGACGTCGCGGTCGGTTCGCTGCGAGCCGCGGCGCCGCCGGCGGACGACGCGGAGGCGGCGCGCCGGCGGCTCATCGCCCGCCTGGCCGACATCAAGACGCGCATCGTGCACTACGGCACCGTCGAGTCGCCGCTGGGGCCGATCCTCATCGGCCAGTCGGAGCACGGTGTGGCTCTCGTGGAGTACCTGGGGCGCGACGGGGTCGCCGGCTCGAGGCTCTTTCGCACGGGCGGCGTCGAGCCGCGGCGGGACGGCGCCGAGCTGAAGCGGCGGGGCCGGGAGCTGCTGGACTACCTGGCCGGTCGCCGGACGCGCCTGGACTGGCCGCTCGACCTCCGGGGCGCGCGCAGCGACTTCGAGCGGGCCGTGCTGGAGGCGACCGCCGCCGTCCCCTACGGGGCCGTGGAGTCCTACCGGGGCATCGCCGGCGACCTCGGCCGGCCCGAGGCGGTCCGCGCGGTGGCGCAGGCGCTGCGCCACAACCCGCTGCCGATTGTCGTGCCCTGCCACCGGATCATCGGCAGCGGCGGCCACCTGGTCGGCTACGCGGGCAACCGCGTCGGCCTGAAGAAGCAGCTGCTCACGATGGAAGGCGTGCCCACCATGCACGACCCCACCTCGCGGATCGCGCGGCGCGCGCTCTATCATTACGAGCCGAATCCGTCACGCGAGTACTGCCTGCCGACGTGCGGTGACATCGCGCGGCGTCCGATCGGCATGCTCTTCACCAGTCGGGCCCAGGCCGAGGCCAGGGGCCTCCTACCCTGCACGGCCTGTCACCCGGAGCTGAACCCGCTGCCGCAGTAACCCGCTCCTTTCACGCCCGCGCCGCCTCGGGGTCGTAGACAGCAGAGGAGGCGGCCAATGACGACGTTGCTGTCCATCCTGATCCTCGCTGCGCCCTTCGCCGCTCTCGCCGCGTTCGTGTGGCTACGCGAACGGCACCAGGCCCGCCGCCGGGACGAGATCGCGCGGCAGGTCGCGCTCACCGACGCGCTCCACGCCTGCCTCGGCGCCGTCGTGGCTCCCGTCGTGCGCCGACGCCGGAGCGGATGGCAGGTGGCGGTCGCCGTCCCGGTCGGGCGCCCCGGTGTCGTGGCGACGGTCCTGAGCACGGCCGACGAGATGTTCGCGCGAGCCGGTCACGAGATCGTTTTGAGCCGCCAGTCCGCCCCGCCGGACCCGCCTGCGTCGCGGCGCACGGCGCTGCAGGGGGAATCGCTGTCATGGACCTGAACCTGTACGCGCTCGAGGTGCTCTCGCGCGAGCATCTGGCCGAGCTCCGCGCCGACGCCGAGCGTCAGGACCGCGTCCGGCGTGTCACGCGAGCGGCGCCGCTGCGGGTCGTGCTCGGCCTGGCGCTGATCCGCGCGGGAAGCTGGACGCTCGGCAGCGCGCACCGGTCGCTGGCGCTCCGCCTGTTCTGAGCGCCGCGGGCCGCGGCTACGCCGGGGTGCGGCCGTCGCGCTGCAGGACACGCGCGGCGAGGCCGCGGAGGGGTCCGAGCCGCAGGAGCCTGCGTATCCCCCGACCGCCGAAGCGCGTGCCGCGCCAGAGGAAGCGCCGCAGGTCCGCGAGCGCGGGGCCGGGGTCGCGGACGCTCAGGTACGCGAACGCGCGGATGCGGTGGACGTTGCCGAGGACCGCCCGCAGCGGCGGTCCGAGCGGGGCACGCCGCCGGTTGGCCCAGACCGTGTCGAAGTACCGTGTCGGCCACAGCCAGGCCCGGCCCTCCGGGTAGGTCGCCGCCACCTCGCGACGACGCCCGCTGAAGACATCGTAGAGGGCCGTGGGCACGTCGAGACCGAGCGTCGTCGACAGCGCGGTCGCCCGCACTACACGCGGGTCGGCCTTGATCAGCGTGAGCTGCCCGTCCCGGGCGTCCCGGCGGAACTCGACGGTGATGGCGCCGAAGAAGCCGGCCTGGCGGACCAGGCGCGTGGCCGCCGCCACCGCCTCGTCGTCACGAACGCTCTCGCAGTACACGTTGGCGCCCATCTCGTAGGGATGGATGGACCGGGTGTCGGACGCGTACAGCTGGAGCTGGAGCCGACGCACGCAGTAGGCGATCACGGGGACGTGGTCCCGGTCGACGACCAGCGACACGCCCACGCACCGGTCGGAGCGGCCCGGCACCACCTCGATCAGGACGGGCAGGTCGCCGGTTCGCGCCGCGATCGCGAGCGCACGGGCGCGGATCGCCCCGGCGTCGCCGCCGGCCACCATCGTCATCCGTCCCGTGACCTCGTCGACGGGCACCGTACCCGGCAGCCTCACGCTCAGGATGTAGCGCTGGGTCTCCAGGTCGAGGCCGGCCACGATCCGGTCCAGCTCGGCCGCATCCCGGGGTGCGAAGCAGCGCGGGGTGCGCAGGCAGGCCGCGCGCCCGAGGTCGTAGCATCGCGGCTTGTCCATGAGCGGCTCGAGCACGGTCCAGGGCGGAACGGTGATCGAGAACCACCGCGACAGGCGCTCGAAGTGCTGCGAGACGATCGCCAGGAAATGATCGTTGGTCGGGATCAGCACCCCGCCGCCCTCGCCGCCGAGGCGGTCCAGGGCGGCGAGGGCGGACGCCGGGGTGCCGTCGACGAGCACGCGACGCTCGAGGTGACGGGAGCGGAGTCCGCGCGCGCCGCGGTCGTGCTCGAGGGCGACGACCCCGATACCCCGGCGACCCAGGGAGCGCACCACCGCGACACCCCGCGGATGCTCGACGCCGAGCACGATGGCGCGCGGTCGGCCTGATCGCATAGGCCCGGTACTGTGCGGTGGCGGACCGTCGCGGACAATAGATCGCGCGATATACCCTGCTCGCCGGGGCTCCGGGGCGCGCGCGGGACCGATTGCCCCGCTCGGCGCCGGTCATTGATCTCTCGGACCGCTGACGATATCTTCCATCTCTCATGTCGATCCCCCGGACGGCGAGCGCGGTGATCATCGGCGGCGGCGTGGTCGGATGCAGCATCGCCTACCACCTGGCGCGGCGCGGCCAGCGCGACGTCCTCGTGGTCGAGCGGGAGGCGGTCGGCAGCGGGACCACCAGCAAGGCGGCCGGTGGCATCCGCTCGCAGTTCCCGACGGCCACCGAGGTCCGCTTCTCGCTGGAGGCCATCGGCGTCTTCGAGCGGTTCGAGGAGGAGTTCGGGGTCGACATCGGCTATCGCCGCATCGGCTACCTGTTCCTCGTCTCCGACCCCGCCGACCTCGCCGGCTTCCGCGAGCGCATGACGCTACAGCGACGCCTCGGCGTGGACGTGCGCGAGATCTCGCCGACCGAGGCCCAGGCGATCGTCCCCGCGCTGCGCGTCGACGACCTGATCGCGGCCGTATGGGGACCGACCGACGGCATGGCCGGCCCGGCCGAGGTCACCAGCGGCTTCGCGCGGCGCGCGCGTGAGCTGGGCGTGCGCATCGTCGAGGGGGCCAGCGTGACGGGCATCGAGGTCGCGCACGACGCCGTCCAGGGGGTCACCACCTCGCTGGGCGCGGTGTCGGCTCCGCTGGTGATCAACGCGGCCGGCCCGGCGGCGGCCCGCATCGGCCGGCTGGCCGGGGTGGACATCCCGGTGCAGCCGCGCCGCCGCCACATCTTCTACACCGAGCCGTTTCCCGAGGTGCCGGGCCCGGTCCCGCTGACGACCGACCGTGCCAGCGGATTCTACTTCCGCAAGGAGATGGAGCAGCTGCTGCTGTCGCCGGGCGACGCGGAGGACATCGGCGAGGACTTCGACGTGCCGGTCGACCGCGCCCGCATCGACGAGACGGTGGAGAAGGCGCTGCACCGCCTCCCCGTCGTCGAGAAGGCGCGGATCGCCGGCGGCTGGGCGGGGCTGCGCCCGCTCACGCCCGACGACCACGCGATCGTCGGCTGGGCGCCCGGCGTGGACGGCTTCTTCCTGGCCGTCGGCTTCGGCGGCCACGGCTTCCAGCACTCCCCGGCCACCGGCCGCTACGTCGCGGAGTGGGTGATCGACGGGGCGCCGTCGCTCGACCTCTCGCTGTTCGACCCCGGCCGCTTCGCCGCCGGCCGCGCCGTCCACCACGACCGCGGTCCCGACGCCGAGTGAGCGACCGTTCGCAGTGCCTGACCATCGCCGACGTCCGGCTGGTCCTCGCCGACGTCCCGGTGCGGCGGCCGCACCACATGTCGTTCACGACGCTGACGGCGGTGAACTTCGTCTTCGTGCGGATCGAGACGCGCGAGGGGCTGGTCGGCTGGGGCGAGGCGGCCTGTCTCGGCGGCCCGACGTGGAGCGAGGAGTCGGCGGAGTCGATTGCGGCCACGCTCGAGCGGTACGTCGTGCCCTGGCTGGTCGGCCGCGATGCGGGGCAGATGGAGGCGCTGCGGCTCGAGATGGCCAGACGCGTGCAAGGCAACCCGTTCGCCCGCGCCGCCGTGGAGATGGCGCTGTGGGACCTCAACGGCCGCGCGCTGGGCGTGCCGGTGCACCGGCTGCTCGGCGGGCGCGTGCGCGACCGGGTGCCGCTGTCGTGGTCGCTGGCGGTCGGCGACGCCGCCGCCGAGCTGGCCGAGGCGCGCGAGCTGGTGGCGCACGGCCACCGGATCTTCAAGATCAAGACGGCCGCGCACCCCGTGGCCGAGGACGTCGCCCGCGTGCGGGCCATCCGCGAGGCGGTCGGGCCCGCGGTGACGCTGCGCGTCGACGCCAACCAGGGCTGGGACCGGCCGACGGCGCTGCGCGCGATCCGGGCGATGGAGCCGTACGACCTGGATTTCGTGGAGCAGCCGGTGCCTCGCTGGGACCTCGACGGTCTGGCCGAGATCGCGCGGAGCGTGAGCGTGCCGATCATGGCCGACGAGTCGTGCGGCTCGCCGCAGGACGCGCTGGCCATCGCCCGGCGCGGCGGGGTGTCGATCCTCGCTCTCAAGCTCACCAAGTCCGCCGGGCTGGCGCCGACCATGGCCATCGCCCGCATCGCCGAGGCGGCCGGGCTCGGCTGCTACGTCGGCTGTATGATCGAGACCTCGCTGGGCACCGCCGCCTACCTGCACGCCGCGCTCGCGGCGGCGCCGGTGACCTGGGGCTGCGAGCTGTTCGGCCCGCTGCTGCTCGCGGGCGACGTGGTCCGGGAGCCGGTCCGCTACGCCGACGGTTGCATCCTCGCCCTGGACGGTCCGGGGCTGGGCGTCGAGGTCGACGAGACCGCGCTCAAGGAATGGACCCGACGCTGACCGCAGCTCGATAAGGAGGTCACCATGCGACGCGTTTCCGTGGTCGTGCTCATCCTGGCGCTGGCCGGCGCCCTGGCCGTGCCCGGCGAGGCCCAGCAGCGCAACCTCACCTGGACCGCCGGCCAGGTGGGCGGGGGCTGGTACGCGCAGGCCGGCGGCTTCACCGAGCTCATCAAGAGCAAGGACCCCTCGTTCAACATCAAGGTCGTGCCCGGCGCCGGGATCCAGAACATGACGAAGCTGCAGCAGGGCGAGACCGAGATCGCCTGGGGGTTGCCGCCCTTCATCGTGGCCTCCTACGGCGGCCAGGACCCGTACAAGGACAAGCACGCCGACATGCGTCTGGTGATGAACGGCCTCGGCTTCGTGCACATCCAGTGGTGCGTGCCGGCCGACTACCCGTTCAAGTCCATCCGCGAGATCTTCGAGTCCAAGAAGCCGGTCACCATCGGCACCACCCCGCCGGGCGGCTCCGACGAGTGGGTGATGCGCAAGGTCTTCGAGTTCTACAAGACCACGTACAACGACGTGCGCAGCCGCGGCGGCAAGGTGGTCCTCGTGTCGTACACCGACCTGGCCAACCAGTACCGCGACCGCAACATGGACATCCTGTTCGCCAACCTGGCCGTCCCCGGCGCCGCCATCCAGGAGGCCTCGCTGGGCCGCAAGATGCGCATCCTGCCGATGGACGACGACCTCATCAAGTTCATGGAGAGCGTGGGCCTGTCGCGCGGCGTGATCCCCAAGGGCTCCTACAAGGACGTCGTGAACAACGACCAGGACATCCCCACCATCGCGATGGCCAACACCATCGTGGCCAGCGCCAAGGTGCCCAACGACGTCGTGCACGACTTCGTCAAGGTGCTGCTCGGCAACGTCGAGAGCGTGCGCAAGGTGCACCCGGCGTTCAAGGACTTCGACCCCAAGGACGCGGTGAAGCTGGCCAACGTCCCGCTCCATCCCGGCGCCGAGCGCGCCTACCGCGAGGCGGGGCTGCTGAAGTAGCCGCGCGCCGTGAGGAAGCTGCAGGGGCCAGTCGGTTGGGCGGTGGGCGGCTGGGCGGCCGCAGCCGCCCTGTTCCACATCTGGACGGCCTACGCCGGCGTGTGGGAGCCGCGCGAGATGCGCGCGACCCACCTGCTCTTCCTCCTCCCGCTGGCGTTCCTGCTGTTCCCGGCCCGCGAGAAGAGGCCGAGCCCGCGCATCACCGTCGTCGACTGGGCGTGGACGGTCCTCTCGCTCGGCGTCTGCAGCTGGGTCTTCGCGAACGCGCACGAGCTGACCGAGCGGTGGGAGGGCGTGCACCCGGTCACGCTCCCCCAGGTCGTGGTGGGCACCATCCTCGTGGCGGCGGTGCTGGAGGCCTCGCGCCGCTCGGTCGGCTTCTGGTTCTTCGTCACCACGCTGATCTTCATGGCCTACCTGATCCTGGCCCCCTGGCTGCCAGGCTTCCTGCGCTCGCCCCGGGCCTACTCGTACCCGCGGCTCGTGGAGATGTTCGCGTTCTACGCCGACGAGGGCGTGCTCGGCTCGCTCACCGGCATCTCGTCCAACATCCTGATGATCTTCATCCTGTTCGCGTCGTTCATGCTGCACTCGGGCGTCGGCCAGTTCTTCATGGACATCTCGATCTCTCTGGCTGGGCGCTTCCGGGGCGGACCGGCCAAGGTCGCCGTCGTCTCCTCCGGCCTGTACGGCACCGTGAGCGGCTCCTCGGTGGCCGACTGCTACGCGACGGGGACCTTCACCATCCCGCTCATGAAGCGGATCGGCTATCGCCCGGAGATCGCCGGGGCCATCGAGGCGTGCGCCTCGTGCGGCGGCCCGCTGATGCCGCCGATCATGGGCGCGGGCGCCTTCATCATGGCCGAGCTGACCGGCATCCCCTACAGCCAGATCATCGTGGCCGCCGCGCTGCCGGCCGTCCTCTACTACGCCGGCATCATGGCCACCGTGCACTGGGAGGCGCTCAAGCACGGCATCGGGACCATGCATGCCGACCTGCCCTCGCTCGGCTCGCTGCTGCGCCGGGCGCTGCTGTTCACGCCGTTCTTCACGATCGTCTACTTCCTGCACGCGGGCTACTCGCCGTCCAAGGCCGCGCTGTACAGCCTGTTCACGGCCGTGGTCGTCTCGTGGTTCGCCGGGCAGTCGCCGATGACGCCGCGGAAGATCTTCGACACGATGGGCGAGGCGATGCGCTCGGGCGTGATCATCGCCAGCGTGCTGGCCGCCTCCGGGCTGATCGTGGCCGCCATGAGCCGGACCGGCTTCGCGCTGGCGTTCTCGAGCGCGATCATCAACCTGTCGGGCGGCCACGTGATCGTCGCGCTGTTCCTGGTCTTCATCGTCATCTCGGTGCTCGGTACCGGGATCCCGACCACGCCGGCCTACATCCTGGCGGTCACGGTCGGCGGCGCCGCCCTGCAGAACATGGGCATCGACCTGCTGGCCGCCCACCTGTTCGTCTTCTACTACGCCGTGCTGGCCGACGTGACGCCGCCCGTCGCCGTCACCGCGTTCGCCGGCGCCCAGCTGGCTGGCGCCAACCCCATGACCACCGGCTGGCAGGCCACGCGCTTCGGGATCGGCGGCTTCCTGGCGCCGTTCCTGTTCGCGTTCCAGCCCCCCCTGCTCATGCGGGGCAGCTGGGTCGAGATCGGCGTCGCCTTCGCCTCGGCGCTCGTCGGCATCGCCGGGCTGTCGGCGGCGGTGGCCGGGCACATGTTCGGCCCGCTGACCTGGGGATGGCGGCTGCTCCTGATCGTCGTGTCGCTGGTCGCCATCGGCCCGTCGCTGGCGATCTCGCTGGCGAGCAGCGCCGTGCTGCTCGCCTTCATGGTCTGGGATGCGCGGCGGGCCCGTCCGGCGCCGGCTCCGACGCTCGTGGTGTCGGCGCCCGCCACCGTCGGGCCGGGCGAGGGGCCGCCGATGGCCTGACGCGGGGGCGGCCGCGTCACTCGCGCGTCAGCGTCGCGCGCAGCCGCACGGGGAATGATCCGTCGGCGACGAACCGGCCGACGACAGGCCGGAAGCCCGGCGCGACGACCTGGACCGTGTGATGCCCGGGCGCCACCGGCAACGCGAGCGCGACCAGCTCACCGGCCGTGCCGAGGTGTCGCCCGTCGAGGTACACCTGGGCGTCGTGGGGAGTCGCGTCCACGATGAGCAACGGCGGCTCGTCTCGCCACAGGGGACCGCGCTCGGCGGCGGCGGCGCCGAAGACCAGCGCGGCGCCACCGAACGCGCCGGCCGCCACGGCGGCGTCACCGCCGGAGAAGCGACCGCGCACGACGAGGCCGCCGCGCCCACCGGCGGCGGCGAGCGGCGGCAGCACGAGGCCGGCGAGCAGGAGCATCACCGTCCAGACCCGGCGCGTCATCGTCAGGCTCCTCACTCCGTCGCCAGCGTCCGGCGACGGTCCTGGTGGTAGGCGGCGAGCGTGTCGTTGGCGGCGACGATCGTCGTCAGCTCTGCGGCGACGCGGTCGACGTCGCGGCCGGGCAGGGCCACGTACAGCTCGTCGTCGCCGAGGTCGGTGTACACGCGATTGCCGATGCAGCCGGCGCTGGCGACGGCGCCGCCGGCGAGCGCGGCCGGCAAGGCCATGCACGTCGGCCGACCGAGCAGACCGGGCCGGGTGCTCACGCCCGCCCGAGCGGCCGCCTCCAGCAGCAACATCAGCCGTCCCGGGCGACCGGCCACGAGCACGACGTCGGGGTCGACGGGGGTCTCGCCGAGTGGTGCGTAGACGACCGCGGCCGGCGTGCTCGCCAGGACCGGAATGCCCGGGACCTCCTCCATGCGCACGTACCCGAGGCGCGTCATGAGCCCGAGCGTCTGCTCGAGCTCGGAGGCCCGCGCCGCCGGAAGCGGGATGGCGTGCGTGTGGCTGCCGATCGGGCAGTTGTGGTGGTCCCCGGGAACCGTGTAGAACGTCCGCCCACCCGCCGCGACCCGCCAGAAGCTACAGCCGGAAGGCTCGGTGCCGGCGAAGGCCGCAACGCCGGCCGGCGGCGTATCGCGGAACGCGACGGCGACCGGCCGGCGCGGGAGACCCAGCGCGCGGGAAAGCGCCTGCTCGATGTCGGTCCAGTCTGTCATGGCGTCACGCCTGCCTCCTCCTCATCGAGCGCCCCATGGTACACGCGCGTCCGTCCCCGTCGCGGGGAGGTCCGGTCATTTCGCCCGGTGGTGGGAACGGCCGGTATGATCGAGGCGTGAGGCTCACCGCTGCCTGTCGGGTCGGGCGACTGGTCGTGATCGCGATGCTCGCGCTGCCGGCCGTATCGTCCGGCGCGGCGGCGGGCGGCGCGGTCGCCACGCCGGCGCCGGCCCGGGTCGTCTCGGAGGTCGCGGCCGCCGTCGAGCTGGCCCGCGCGAGGTTCGAGGCGCGCGACCTCGCCGGCGTGCTGGCCTGGGTGTCGGAAGGGTACCGCAGCGGTGGGCTGACGAAGGCCGGCGTCCGCGAGCAGCTCGCCGCGATGTTCACGCTGTACGCACAGCTTCGCGCCCGGGTCAGCGTCGACCGGGTGGAGCTGGTGGATCAGGCCGTCTGGGTCTACTCCACGGGCGAGATCTCGGGCCGGTTGCCGGTCGTGGGCTGGGTCAGCGTCCTGGCCTGGCAGGGCGAGCCCGAGGTGGCGCGCCGCGAGCCGGGCGGCTGGCGATTGTTCGGTTTCCAGGACTGAGCGCGCTCACCGAGCGTGGCGCCGGCGCTTGACAGCTTCGCCGGGCTGACCTACCTTGCGGCCGAGTCTCGCCACCGGTTCCACGGAGGTCACCATGAGCAGCCGTCGAGAGTTTTTGGCCGCCACGCTTGCCGCCACCGGCGCCGCCCTGGCGCCCCGCCTTGCGCCCGCCGCCCCCAAGGCGATGACGGTGGTCCGCGAGAGCTCGTTCATCAAGGCCTTCGACGATTACTTCGCCAAGACCCTGCTGCCGGAGTACGAGAAGCTCACCGGCATCAAGATGAGCTACGAGGCCGTCAGCGTCGGCGGCATGCTCACCCGGCTGACCACCATCGTCGAGACCAAGTCGGGGCCGGAGATCGCGATGACGGCCGTCAACTGGCCGAACCTGTTCGACGCCAGCCTGGTGGACCTCACCGACGTGGCCACCGAGATCGGCAAGAAGATCGGCCCCTGGCACGACAACATTCACGACGCCGTGGTGGTGAACAAGAAGTGGAAGGCGCTACCGTGGGGCAACATCGGCCAGCTCGAGGCGTACCGCACCGACTGGTTCAAGGAGGTCGGCGTCACCAAATTCCCCGAGACCTGGGAGGACCTGCTCGCCGCCGGGCGGCTGCTCAAGAAGAAGGGCCACCCGTTCGGCTTCGAGCTGGGCCACGGCTTCGGTGACAACCACGGCTGGCTCTATCCGCTGCTGTGGTCCTACGGCGGCCGCGAGGTGGACAAGGACGGCAAGACGATCCTCCTCGACTCCGACGAGACGGCCAAGGCCGTGGACTTCTGCCGCCGGTTCTACAAGGAGACGATGCTGGAGGACGTGCTGGGCTGGACCGACGTCAACAACAACAAGGCCTACCTGGGCGAGCAGATCTCCTGCACCAACAACGCGTCCTCGATCCTCGTGGTGGCCAAGCGCGACTTCCCCGACATCGCCAAGGTCACCGACCACGGGCTCAACCCCCAGGGGCCCAAGGGCCGCTTCCACATCCTCAACCCGGTGTCGCATGCGATCGTGAGCAGCGCGCCCGACGTGGCGGCGGCCAAGGCGTTCTTGCGCTGGCTCTACGACGACAAGCAGATGTCGCGCTGGCTGACCTCCGGCGAGGCCTACTACGCGCCGTTCCTCACCGCCTACGACAACCACCCGATGTGGAACCCGGAGCCGCGCTACCTGCCCTACAAGGAGTCGCTGAAGACCTCGCGGCTGCACGGCTGGCCGGGGCCGCCCAGCCCGGCGATGTCGGAGAGCGTGGCCAAGTACGTCCTCGTCGACATGTTCGCCAAGGCCTGCCGCGGCGACTCGACCAAGGACGTCATCGCCACTGCGGCCGCCCAGCTCAAGCAGATCTACAAAGCGAAGTAAGCTCGATGTCGGTTCGGCCGGCGACCCTGGCGCGTCCGGCTCCGGTCGCCGGCCGGCCGTTCACGCTGCGCAGGCTCCTCGAGCGCGAGGGGTTCTTCAGCTGGCTCATGCTGAGCCCCGGCGTGCTGTTCCTGCTGGCCTTCGTCGCCTACCCGTTCTTCTACGGGATCTTCCTGTCCCTGCAGGACCGCCGGGTCGCGTCCACCGGGGTCTTCGTGGGCCTGGCCAACTTCGTGACGCTCGCCCACGACGCCGTGTTCTGGCAGGTGACGCGCAACACGTTCTTCTACGTGGTGGTGACGACGGTCTTCAAGCTCGTCGGCGGCCTCGGCATGGCCCTGGTGATGAACCAGAGCTTCCGCGGCCGCAACCTCACCCGCGCCTTCCTGCTCCTGCCCTTCATCGTGCCGACCGCGCTGTCGACGGTGGCCTGGATGTGGATCCTCGATCCCACGTTCAGCGTCGTCAACTGGCTGCTGGTCCACGCCGGCGTCATCAGCAGCGGGTACTCGTTCCTCGGCAACGCGACGCTGGCCATGTGGTCGCTGGTCGTGGTCAACACGTGGCGCGGCATGCCGTTCTACGGGATCACCCTGCTGGCCGGGCTGCAGACCATCTCGCCGGAGCTCTACGAGGCGGCCGCCATCGACGGGGCCACCACGACGCAGCGCTTCCTCTACGTCACGCTGCCGGTCATCAAGCCGGTCCTGATCATCGTGACGATGTTCTCGGTGATCTTCACGTTCGGCGACTTCCAGCTCATCTACGCGCTCACCCACGGCGGACCGGCCAACGCCACCCACGTGTTCTCCACGTGGGCGTTCGACATCGGCATGTCGGCCGGCCAGCTCGGGATGGGCGCCGCCGTCGCCCTGGCCATCCTGCCGGCCCTGGCCGTGCTGATCGTCGCGCTGACGCTGTACCTGCGGCGGGAGTGATGGTCGGCGGGCGCGACGCCCTGACGCGGCTGCGGCGGCTCTACCTGCCGCTGGCGGTCTTCCTGGTGCTGATGCTGTTCCCCTTCTACTGGATGCTGATCACCTCCATCAAGCCGAACCGCGAGCTGTACAACGCGCGCATCATGCCGCTGATCGTCTACCAGCCGACCCTGAAGCACTACGTGGACCTCCTGACCCAGACGAACTTCCTCACCTGGACCTACAACACGATGCTGGTGGCGGTCGTGACCACGCTGATCTCGGTCGTGCTGGGGACGATGATGGCGTACCCGCTGGCCCGCATGCGCTTCCCCGGGGCCGCCGTCGTGGCGATCGGGGTGGCCGCCACCTACCTGGTGCCCCAGCCGCTGCTGTTCATCCCGATGGCCGACATCATCAACCGCCTGGAGCTGGGCAACACGCTGACCGCCGTGATGCTGACGTACCCGACCCTGCTCATCCCGTTCAGCGCGTGGCTGCTCATGGGCTACTTCAAGAGCGTCCCGCGCGAGCTGGAGGAAGCCGCCCGCATCGACGGGGCCAGCCGCTGGCAGGCCATGACCCGGATCGTGCTGCCGCTCTGCACGCCGGGCCTGCTGTCGGCCGGCATCTTCTCGTTCACGCTGGCCCAGAACGAGTTCCTCTACGCGCTGATCTTCCTGGCCAAGAGCGACGTGCGCACGGTGCCGGTGGGCGCCATCACCGAGCTAATCCGCGGCGACGTCTTCTACTGGGGACAGCTCATGGCCGCCGCGCTGCTGGGCTCGATCCCGGTGGCCGTCATCTACTCGTTCTTCGTGGAGTACTACGTCGCGGGCCTGACCGCCGGCTCCGTCAAGCATTGACCGGGTGCCGGACGCCCCCGGAGCCCGGCGTGAAGCTCGGGCTGGCGTCCCGTGCCCCGTGCTCAGACCAGCTGGCCCGACACCGTCAGGAACAACGTGCCTCCATTCCCCCCAGGGGCATACACGGAGACCGTCATGGTGGTGCCCTTGTCCGGGTACAGCCGGACGGCCTCCATCGCGACATGGAAATCGAACTGCGTCGACAGCTCCGTGTACGCGTACGTCAGCGGGACGAAGAGCGAGATGTTCTGACCGCCACTCGTGTAATCGACGAAGGCTTCGAGTTTCGTCCCCGGCGGCGTCACGTCCACCTGCACGCTCAACGTCTCGACGATCAATCGCTTGGCGCCTGGAACGACGATCGACGGCGATCCCGTGGCAGCGAAGGGCTGAATGGCCATCTGTTCCTCGCGTCCTGGTGCGGTCAGGTCAGCGGGACGAAGTCGTACTCGCCGATGCCCTGCAGGACCAAGAAGGTCGCCGAGCCCTGGCCGGGGTTCGTCACCAGGTGCGGCCGGCCCGCCCGCACGGTGTACGTCTGGCCGGGCGACAGCCGGACCTCTTCCTTGGGCTCGCGCAGGAACAGGCGCAGCTCGCCCTCCAGCACGTAGAACGTGTCCTGGACGCTGGTGTGCGAGTGCCACGGCACCTTCTGCGTCGGCGCGATCTGCAGCTCGGAGATCCGGAACCCCGGGCGCTCGGCGTGGCGCGCCCGGCGCTCGACCTCGTAGAGATGGCTGGCGTCCTTGACCGCGTTCATCGTCTCTCCTTTCCGTCGCTCGCCCTGGCCGGTCGGACCCCACGATGCCACAGAAGGCCCGGAGCACGCGAGCGTCCGACTCCAGGGCGAGCGCCGGGCGTCACGATCACGGCCAGACCCGCCAGCACCAGGGCCATGCCGGCCCGGCGAAGGGAGCCGAACCGCTCCGATCCCGACCGGCCTGCCGGCCGCGATCCCGAAGAGCCGGAACAGGAACTGCCACCACGGCCGGCACGACGTCGACGACACGCACGCCGCGTCCGTCGAGCACGCGTGCGCGATCGCCGTCAACGCGGCGAGGGCGGTCGCGCGGCCGATGCTGCTACAATTGCCGGGCCGATGGGCAGCGCCGCCGGTCTGGGCCGCCTCCTGATCGTTGACGACGAGCTTTCCGTGCGCGAGGTCCTCGGCGAGTACTTCAGCGAGCAGGGCTACGCGGTCGAGACGGCCGGCGACGGCGACGAAGCCCTGGCCAGCGTACGGCGCAGCGCGCCCGACCTGGTGCTGCTCGACATGCGGATGCCGGGGATCGACGGCGTCGAGACGCTCCGGCGGATCCGGGCGCTGGCGGGCGACGTGGTGGTCATCATGGTCACGGCCAACGAGGACGTCGCCCTGGCGCGCGAGACGCTGAAGCTCGGCGCGCTCGACTACGTCGCCAAGCCGTTCGACTTCGCGTACCTGGAGCGAGCCGTCATGGCCGGCCTGGCGCAGGGCCGGGCGGGCGCGGCCGCGGTCGCGACCCCGCCGGCCTCCGACGATCCGTGGCACGACCTGGCGTACGCCGTGTTCCAGGCCGCGCGCGGCATGAGCGCCATCGGCCGGGCCTCCACCGGCGAGCGGCTGGAGGCGGCGGTGCTGGCCGTGGTGCGCGAGGCCGCGTCCGGGCAGCGCGACGCGGCCGCCGCCACGCTGGCCCAGATGGCCCTGCTGCTCGGGCTGGCCGGGGACCTGCGCGACGTCACCGGCGCCGAGCTCGCGCGCGTCGAGGAGGCGATGGAGCGCGCGCGCCGCGTCCTGGGCGGCGGCGGGCGCTGACCGGCGGTCAGCGCGGTCCGCTCACCCGACCGCGTCTTCGCGCCCGGTCTTGACCTCCAGCAGGCGGTGCACGACGATCGGCTCGGCCATCCCCTTCACCCGCTCCTGCCGCCCCGGCGCCACGCGCACGATCGACGCCACGCGAGCCAGCATCGCGTCGGACAGCAGCACCTCGCCGGCCCCGGTGAGGGTCTGGATGCGGGCGGTGAGATTGACGGCGGGGCCCACCACGCCGTACTTGAGGCGGTCGAGGCTGCCGATGTTGCCGGCCACCACGGGCCCGATGTGCACGCCGATGCCCATGCCCAGCTCGGGCAGGCCGTGGGAGCCGCTGTCCTGGTTGAAGGCGGCCAGCGCCTCCTGCATGGCCTGGGCGCAGCGCACCGCGCGCTCGGCGTCGTCCGCGCGGCCGAACGGGGCGCCGAACAGCACGAAGATCGCATCGCCGATGAACTCGTTGATGACGCCGCGGTGCTGCAGGATGACCGGCGTCATGCAGGCGAAGTACCGGTTGAGCAGCGCGATCATCGCCGCCGGCCCCAGGCGCTCGGACAGCCCGGAGAAGCCGCGGAGGTCGGACATGAGCATGGCGACGTCGCGCACCTCGCCGCCCATCTGCAGCGCTTCGCGGTCGCGCAGCACCTGCTCGGCCAGCTCGGGGCTGACGTAGCGGCCGAGCGTCTCGCGCACGAAGTCGCGGTCGCGGAGCGCCCGGGCCATGTCGTTCATCGCGCGGGTGAGCACGCCGATCTCGTCGCGGCTGCGCGGCACCGCCGCCACGTCGAGCTGGCCTTGGCGGATGCGCTGGGCGACCCGGGCCAGCTCGCGCAGGGGACGCGCGATCCACCCGGCCATGGCGAGGCCGCCGATCAGGGCCAGGCCGAGGGCGAGGCCGCCCAGCAGCAGGGCGAGCCGGGCCTCGGCGTCGATCTGCTCGGTGTAGTCGGTCTCGGGCACCACGACCTCGACGAACCACTTCAGGTCGCCGAGGGTGAGCGGCACCGCCCGCGCCAGGTAGCGCTCGTCGTGATGGTCGAACTCGAACATTCCCGCCTGCTCGCCGGGCGCGCGCCGGGCGAGGGCGGCGGCCAGCTCGGCGTCGATCACCTCGGCCCGCGAGGCGCCCGAGCCGCGCCGGCCGATCAGCACGGCACCCTGTCCGGTCGCCACGAACACCCGGCCTCGCGGCGAGACCTCCAGATCCTGCAGCGTGCCGGACAGCCGGTCCAGCGAGAAATCGACGGTGAAGACGCCGCGGACGCCGGCGCGGTCCAGCACGGGCGCCGCGCAGGTGATGCCCAGACCGCCGCCCGCGTAGAACTCGTAGGGCTCGGTCCACGCCACGCCGCGTCGCGCCGCCGCCGCGCGGAAGTACGGTCGCTCGGAGGGGTGATACCGGTGATCGTCGGAGCGCCGGACCTCCTCGCGACGGCCGTCCGGGAGCAGGCGGTCCTCCTCGAGCCGGATGCGCCCCCCGCGCGTCGGGAAGCTGCGGTTGACGAAGATGCCGCCGCGCTCGTCGCGCCAGGCGCCGATGAACCGATCCGTCCGGTCGCCGTAGCTCACCCAGCTTACGTGCTCCTGGGCCCGCAGGACCGCCAGCGTGAAGCCCTCGACGGCGACGGGGTCCCCGGGGTCGAGCCGGCCCTCGGCCACCAGGTGCAGGCCGAGGCGCACGGTCGCCTCGGCGTCCTCGAAGACGCGGGCGGCATGGGCGGCGGTGAGTCGCGCGGCCTGCGCCATGGCGGCGTCGAGGAGCGCCCGGGAGCGGGCGCGCTGCTCGCGCCAGGCCAGCCCGCCGATCACCGCGCCGGTGAGCGCGGTGAGGAAGACGACCAGGCCGACGAGCGCCAGCCGGAACGGAGGTCGGCGGCGCCCGAGCCCCCTGAAGCGCGGCCACCGCACCCGGACGCTCAGGCGTCGCGCAGCGGCCGGCCGGTGATCCGTGTGAGGGCCTCGACGTACTTGGCGGCGGTGGCGCGCACGACGTCGGCCGGCAGCGCGGGGCCGGGCGGCTTCTTGTCGAAGCCGACCTGCTCGAGATAGTCGCGGACGAACTGCTTGTCGTAGGAGGGCTGGGGCTTGCCGGGGCTGTACTGGTCGGCCGGCCAGAACCGCGACGAGTCCGGCGTGAGCACCTCGTCCACCAGCGTGATCCGTCCGTCGATGAGGCCGAACTCGAACTTCGTATCGCACAGGATGATGCCGCGGCGCGCTGCGTAGTCGGCGGCCCGCCGGTAGATCTCCAGCGAGAGATCCTTCAGTCGCGTGACGGTGTCGGCGCCGATGCGGCGTCCCGCCTCGGCCTCCGAGATGTTCTCGTCGTGCAAGCCCATCGCGGCCTTCGTGGCCGGCGTGAAGATCGGCTGGGGCAGCCGGTCCGACTCGCGCAGCCCGGGGGGCAGCGGGATGCCGCAAACGGCGCCGGTCGCCTGGTAGTCCTTGAGCCCGGATCCGGCCAGGTAGCCACGCACCACGCACTCCACCGGGAAGACGGTCGCCTTGCGCACGAGCATGGACCGGCCCTGCACCTGCTCGCGGTGCCGCTGGACCTCGGGCGGGAAATCGGCGAGCCGGGTCGACACGAGGTGGTGGGGCACCAGGCTCGCGAAGTGATCGAACCAGAACGCCGACATCTGGGTGAGGACCTTGCCCTTGTCGGGGATCGGCGTGGGCAGCACCACGTCGAAGGCCGACAGCCGATCGCTGGCGATGATGAGAAAGTGCTCGCCGAGGTCGTAGATGTCACGGACCTTGCCGCGCCCGTGCAGTCGCAGACCCTCCAGGTTCGTCTCGACGATGTCCATGAGGCCTCCGCCTCGGAAAATACAACACGGGCCCAGCGGACGCCAGACGGCGCCGCGCGCGTCTGGCGTCCCCTCACGTGCGTGTTGACGGCGCGCGGGCCCCGTGCGCACAGTGATGGGGGATGGAAGGACCGCCAGAGCGCCGGTGGCCGGGCGACGTCGGGACCCGCCCCAGGCACGTCTGCGACCACCTCAACCGCCACGAGTTCTACTGCTGGACGTCGAAGGACGACGCCGTCTACCAGCGCGACCTCATGGCCAGCAACCCGCACTACGCGCGCCTGTACGTCTCCGAGGTGTACGCCGGCTCCCTGGGCGGCTGGGCCTGGGCCGTGTGCTGGACCTGCTCGCCGACCGCCGACGAGGGCTGACCGCTCGCGCCTCACCCGCGCCGCAGGTGGGGCAGCACGGTGGCGGCGAACAGCCAGGTCCCCTCGGGGCTCGGCACGTCGGCGAAGTTGACCGTCAGGTAGTGGGCCCCCTGCCCGACGATGGCCAGCAGCGTCTCGGTCACCTGCTCGGGCGTGCCGATGAGCCGGATGTCCGAGAGCGGACGGGTCTCCGGGCGCGCCTTGACGCGCTCGACCTCCCGCTCGGTGTCGCCGATGAGAATGCCCACCCTGACGACCTGTCGGATCTCCTCGTAGTCGCGCCCGACCTCGCGGCAGCGCTGCTTGAGCGCCTCCTGCTTCCGGGCGTAGACGTCGAGGCCGCGGAACGGGTAGTTCCACCAGTCGGCGTGCCGCGCGACGACGCCGAGTAGATAGCGCTCGCCGTGCCCGCCTACCATCACCGGCGGGCACGGCCGGGGTCGCGGCTCGCAGTGGGCGCTCTCGATCCGGTAGTGCTCGCCCTGGTAGCCCGCCGGCGCCTGCGTCCACATCGCGCGGATCAGCTGGATCGCCTCGCCGAGCTGCTCGATGCGCGTCCGGGTCGACGGGAAGGGCCAGCCGTAGGCCCGGTACTCCTCCTCGTTCCAGCCGGCCCCGATGCCGAGGACCAGCCGGCCGCCGGACAGCGTCTGCAGCGTGGCGGCCATCTTGGCCAGGTGCGCGGGGTTGCGGAAGCTGTTGCAGAGCACCTCGTGGCCGCAGACCTTGTCGGGGTAGCGCGCCATCGCCCACGTCAGCAGGCTCCAGCCCTCGGCCACCTTGTGGCCGCCGTACTGCACGTGGTCGGGCAGCCAGAGCGAATCGAAGGGCGCCGCCGTGCAGTCGAGATAGGGAAACGTCGTGTCCACCAGGCGCGACCAGACGTTGAGGCCGACGGGCGGCATCGCGGCGCGATTGTACCCCGGCGCGGTCAGGCGCGATGGAGCCGGGCCAGCAGCGCGGCGGCGAAGCGGTCGGCCGAGCCCGGCACGAGGTCCATCCCGAGTCCCGGCTCGTTGACCTCGACCTCCATCAGCGTGAAGCCGGCGACGCCGGCGACGCCGTCCACCCGCGCGTAGAGCGCGCCCGCCGGCAGCAGGGCGAGCACGGCGCGCATCTGGCCCACCACGGTCTCCAGCAGCGTCGCCGCCTCCATCCGCCCGCCGTACTGCGCGTTGATCCGGAACTCGCCCGGCGCCGGCGTGCGGCGAAGACCGTGCGAGAAGACGCCGTCGAAGAACACGCCGGCCAGCTCACCGTCCTCGATGCCCGCCACGAACTCCTGGACGACGACCTCGTGCATCGCCGTCCGCGCGCGGGCGCGGGCCAGGGCCTCCCCCTCGGCCCCGCGGCGGACGCGCTCGACGCCGAAGCCGCTGGCTCCGATCGTCGGCTTGACGACGGCCTCGTCGAGGCCCAGCGCGGCCAGCGCCCCGGCCACCGCGGCCGGGGTGGCGGCGACCAGCCGAGAGCGCGGCACGCGGGCGCCCCGGGCGCCCAGCTCGAGCACGTGCGCCTTGGACAGGTTCCAGCGCACGAGGGCCGGCGCGTTGAACGTCCGGTCGGGCGGCAGCGCATCGAGCCACGCCCCGTAGGCCTCCGGCGTCCGATGGAAGTCCCACGACGAGCGGATCACGACCGCCGCCGCGTCGGCAAAGGGCGCGAACGGACCGTTCCAGGGCGCCGCCTCCACCGGGTGGCCGCGGGCGCGCAGCGCGGCGGCGAGGCAGTCGTCGCTCGCGCTCAGCTCCGGCCATGCCGCGCACGTGGCCAGCACGATCGCGGCGGCCATGACGTCGCGCAGTGTACCAGGCCGTCCGGGGCGAGCGGTGGAGCCGCGCCGTCTCAGATCGCGCCGGCGGCGAGGTTCACGCTCAGGGCCAGGAGCGCGGCGTTGAACACGAAGGCCACGATGCCGTGCGCCGTGACCGTCCGGCGGATCGCCTTGCTGGTGACCCCCACGTCGGAGACCTGCGACGTCATGCCGATCACGAAGGAGAAGTAGACGAAGTCCCAGTAGTCCGGCTCGGCGTCGCCCCCCGGGAACGCCATGCCTCCGCCGGCGCGGGCATCGTAGAACTCGTGCGCGTAGTGCAGCGCGAAGATCGTGTGGATGAACGTCCACGACAGCAGGATGGTCAGGGCGGCGAGCGCCAGGCGCAGCGGAGGGCGCTCGACGCCGCCGTCGACGGCCCCGAGCTCGGCCACGATGGCCCCGAGGCTCGCCAGCGCCGCCGCCACGGTCAGCACGAGGATGGCGGCCTGACCCTCATCCTGTCCGGCGGCCCGGGCGCGGATGCGGTGCACGTCGGAGCCGGCCATCATGTGGAAGGCGAGCGCGAGGTACAGCCCGACCGCCACGTCCCATCCGACGACCAGCCTCGTGACCGGTCGCCAGTCGGTCGCGACCGAGAGGCTCGCCACCAGGACGAGCCCGGTCGTGCCCGCCGCGAACAGGCGGGGACGCGCCCGCACCATGCGCAGCGGCCAGCGCGCGCGAGAGGCGGTCGGCACCGCGCTATTCGACGCCCAACGGTCGCGCGGCTCAAAGAAATTCCGCGCGCGCCCCCGTGCGGGTCAGCCGGTGCTCCGCCGTGTCGGGCCGACGCGAGCCCGCGCGGTGGACCGGTCTCCGGCCAGGTCGGCCGGCCGCAGCCACACGAAGGCCGCCGCCCCGGCGAGCAGCGCCAGCGTCACGTGCCCGAAGGCCAGTCCCCAGCCGACGACGCTGGCGCCCCCGGCGAGATCGAGCGTCACGCCGAGCGCCAGCGGCCCCAGGAAGCCTCCGGCGTACCCGAGCGTCGAGTGGACGGCCAGGGTGGCGCCCCGTCGACCCGGCTCGGCGCTGCCGGCGCTGCCCGCCGTGAGCGACGAGGAATCGGACCAGATCAGGACCGCATAGACCAGGACGAGCGCGGCCGCGGCGGCGTAGGGCAGGGCCGCGCCGAAGCCGACGCCCGCGGCCGTGACGGCGGAGACCAGCAGGGCCGCCAGGACGAACCGCCGCCGCCCCACGCGGATCGCCAGCTCGTTGCCCCAGACGCTGGCCCACACGCCGAGCAAGCCCATCAGGCTGGCCACCGTGGCCGGCGCGATCGGCGTCCAGGCGTCGGCGCTGCGCCCGGCGGTGAACGCGAGAAACGCGACCACCCAGGCGCGCAGCGCCGACATCTCCCAGGTGTGGACGCCATAGGCCAGCGAGTAGGCCAGCGCCGACCGGTTGCGCAGGACCGGACGGAAGTCCAGCAGCGCGTGCGGCGCCCCGGCGGGGCGCTGCGGCGCGCGCGCCGGCAGGCCCAGGAAGACGATCGCCAGCGCCACCGTGGCGCCGAGGGCGCCGGGCACGAGCGCCCACCGCCAGCCGAGCCACGAGTTGACGGCGCCGGCGATCCCGAAGGACAGCGCGCCGCTGATGCCCACCGCGGCAGCGTGGGCGGCGACCGCGCGCGACTGCTGGCGGCCCTCGGCGGCGTCGCTGAGCGCCTTGAGGCCGGGCATGTAGCTGCCCGCCCACCCGACCCCCATCAGGGCCCGGAACAGCAGCGCCGACCAGAAGCCGGTCGCCAGCGCCGCGAAGCCGGCGAAGGCGAGGGCGGTCAGCGCCACCGAGCCGAGGTAGATGCGCCGGGGGTCGACGCGATCGGTGAGCGAGGACAGCAGCGGCACGGCGAGGGTGTAGGCCGCGTAATAGATGCCGCCGATCCAGCCGGCCCCGGTGTGGGTGAGCGACCACTCGTCGATCAGCGTGGGGAGCAACGCCGCCACGCCGAAGGCCCCGATCTGCGCGCAGGCCTGGGCGGCGCACACCGCGATCACGCCACGGCTGGGGGCCATGCGCGCGCGGCGTCAGGCGCGGCCCGACGCCGGGTTCTCGTCCAGCAATCGCTCGACGATCACGCAGTCGCGCCAGACGCCATCGAGCCGGCCGTGGCGCCGGTAGACCCCCACGACACGGAAGCCGCAGTGCTCGTGGAGCCCCAGGCTCGCCGTGTTCTCGGGAAAGATGCGCGAGACGATCTTCCAGAATCCGCGCTCGGCGTACGCGCGGCAGAGCGCCTCGAGCGCGGCGCGGCCGGCCCCGCTGCCGCGGGCCGCCCGCGCGACGTAGACGGAGTGCTCGGCCACGCCCGCGTAGGCCGGACGCGAGCGATAGGCTCCGGCGCTCGCCCACGCGACCACCTCGCCCGCGCGCTCGACCACGACGGTGGGAAAGCGATCGCCCTTGTCCTGCAGCGCAAGCTCTACCTGGCGCGCCGTCCGCGGCTCCGTCTCGAACGTCGCCACCCGGTCCGCGATCCCCTCGTTGTGGATGCGCGCGATGGCCTCGGCGTCGACCACGGTCGCCAGCCGGACGCTGAACGTCCTCACGACGCCTCTCGCGAGGCGCGCGCGACGACGAGCTGAGGCTCCGTCGACGGCAGGCCGGGCGCCAGCCAGCGGAACAGCGCGGTGGCGACCGCGGCGCCGGCGAGCTGCGCGGCGATGAAGCCCGGCGCGTCGGCCGGGCGGATGCCGGCGAACGTGTCGGTGGCGGCGCGGGCCAGCGTCACGGCCGGGTTCGCGAACGACGTGGAGGCCGTGAACCAGTAGGCCGCGGTGATGTAGGCGGCCACGGCGAACGGCACCGCCGGCGCCCGCGAGCGAGCGCAGCCCTGGATGACGGCCAGGAGCCCAAACGTCGCGACGAACTCGCTCACGAGCTGGGGCAGGCCGGCTCGCGCGTGGCGGGAGGCGGCGAACAGCGGCTCCGCGAACATGACGTGGGCGACCGCGACCCCGAGGAAGGCCCCCGCGACCTGCGCGACGAGGTAGGCCGGCACCGCCGTCCAGGCCAGGCCACGCTGGCTGGCATCGGCGAGCGTCACCGCGGGATTGAAGTGGGCGCCCGAGATGGGGCCGAACGCCAGGATCAGGGCGACCAGGGCCGCGCCGGTCGCCAGCGTGTTGGCCAGGAGCGCGATCGCGACGTTGCCCCCCGCCAGCCGCTCCCCCATGATGCCCGAGCCGACGACGGCGGCCAGCAGCAACGCGGTCCCCACGGCCTCGGCCGTGACGCGGCGCCTCAGCTCCGGTCCGGCGACACCCCGGTCAGCGCTCACGCGGGAACGGGCGCCGCCAACCAGGCCCCGAGCCGGGCGGCGATCGCGTCACGCACACGCGGGCGCGTCATCGGGCGGGCTTGTGGGCCCGGATAAAGGCGCTCATGAACTTGCCCTCCACGGCGGGCAGGACGGTCTCGACGTCGAGACCCGCGCGGGCCAGCACGCCGCGGGCGTCCTCGGCGCGGTAGATCCGGGTCGGCTCCACGTCCACGCGCTCGAAGCCGGCACTGGCCAGCTTCGCGCGATAGTCCGATTCCTCCAGCGCACCGGCGACACAGCCGATCCACAGCTCCACGCTGCGCCGGACCTCCGACGGCACCTCCCCGCGCACCACCACGTCCGAGACCGCGAAGCGGCCGCCCGGCTTCAGGACGCGGAGCGCCTCGGCCAGCACGGCGTCCTTGTCGGCGGACAGGTTGATGACACAGTTGGAGATGATGACGTCGACCGTGTCGTCCGGCAGCGGGATGTGCTCGATCTCTCCCTTCAGGAACTCCACGTTCTCCACGCCGGCCTTGCGCTGGTTCTCCCGGGCCAGGGCCAGCATCTCGTCGGTCATGTCGAGCCCGTACGCCTTGCCGGTCGGTCCCACCCGGGCCGCGGAGAGCAGCACGTCGATGCCGCCGCCGGAGCCGAGGTCGAGCACCACCTCGCCCGGCGAGAGCTCGGCCAGCGCGGTGGGGTTGCCGCATCCGAGCGAGGCGGCCACTGCCTCGGGCGGCAGGTCGGCGGTCTCGGTCCCGTAGAGATTCGACGTCACCGGATCACGCGGCCGCGCCGATCCGCCCCCGCAGCAGTCGCCGCCGCTGCTCACGCGCAGCGCGGCGGCGGCATACTTCTCCTTGACGACGTCCCGGATCGTGCCGGCCTGGGCGGCCTCGGAGGGCCCGCTGAGCTCGCTCGGCATCGTGGCGCTCCTCGTGGTGTCGGGTGAAGGGTTCGTGCCTTCCGAGCGGGGGCGGGCCAGCGTGGTCACCACGGCCGGCGCCGGCACGCAGCAGGCGCTGGCCGCCTGCTCGGGCGCCGGCGCGCAGCAGGCGACGCCGGCCGGCGCCGCCAGCGAGTCCTCGCAGCACGCCCCCGCGTCCGTCGCCGCCGGGGTCACCGTGCAGCATGTCGCCTCGGCGTCGGCCGACGGCGCCGAGCACACGCCCGTCGCCGGCAGCGTCAGCTCCACGCGCCGAGCAGCCTCGAGGTCGCCCGTCAGCTCGGCCACGACCGAGCGCACCTGCTCGTACCCGGTCAGCATCAGGAACGTCGGCGCCCGTCCGTAGCTCTTCATGCCCACGACGTAGAACCCCGGCTCGGGCTGACGCAGCTCGGCCGCGCCGTGGGGCGGCACGGTTCCGCAGCTGTGCACGTTGGGATCGATGAGCGGCGCCAGCGCGCGGGCGCTCTCGACCGAGGGATCGAGATCGAGCCGGAGCTCGGCGAGCATCGCCAGGTCCGGCCGGAACCCGGTCACCGCCACGATCTCGTCGAACGGGCCGAGCACGCGCCCGCCGGCGTCGAGCACCGTCACGCCGTCACCGTGCTCGCGGACCTCGGCGGTGTGGAAGCCGGTGACCAGCCGCACGCGGCCGGACTCGACGAGGCCGCGCAGCCGCGCGCCGAGGCTCCCGCGAGCCGGCAGCGCGTCGGCGGCGCCGCCGCCGTACATGGCGCCGATGTCGCTCCGGCGGATCGCCCAGGTGAGTGTGGTCGCGGGGGAGGTCCGGGCCAGCTCGGCGAGGTCGAGCAGGCTGTTGAACGCCGAGTGGCCGCTGCCCACGACCAGCGTGCGACGTCCGGCGTAGCGGGCGCGCTGCACGCCCAGCAGGTCGGGGATCCCGTAGAAGATCCGCCCGCGACACTGCGCCTCGCCGATGGCGGACAGCCCGTTGCCGCCCAGCGGGCTCGGGCTGCCATAGGTTCCCGAGGCGTCGATGACCGCATCGGCCAGGATGCGTTCCTCGCCGGCCGCCGAGCGCACGCGCAGCTCGAAGGGGACGCCGTCGCGCCCGGCCGTCTTCATCTTGTCGTGACCCGCGCGCGCCACGGCCACCACCCGGGCGCCGAGACGGACGTGCGGCGCGATCGCCGGCAGCACCGCCAGCGGACGCAGGTAGGCGGCCACGAGGTCCGCCCCCGTGGGCAGTGCGTCCGGATCCGGCTCCTTCCAGCCGGCGGCCTCGAGCATGCCGCGGGCGACCGGGTCGACGTTGTACCGCCACGGCGAGAAGACCTGGATGTGACCCCAGTCGCGCACGTGCGCGCCGACCGCGTCGCCCGCCTCCAGCACCAGCGGCGTGTGCCCCCTGGCCACGAGGTGGGCGGCCGCGGCCAGTCCGATGGGGCCCGCCCCGATGATCGCGATTCGCCGTGTGCTCGCGTCACGCATCGTTCCGACCTCCGCTCATCAACGAACCTTGATATGTGAGCGCAAAAAGGGGGATCAGGGACAGCAGCGGGCCGCCGACCGGGGCCCGGTCCGGCCCGCCCTGAGCTCTCCGAGGACCCGCTCCAGCGTCGTCAGGGCCTGGGGGTTGATCGCGTAGTACACCCACCGCCCCTCGCGCCGGTCGCTGACGAGGCCCGCGTCCTTCAGCGTCTTGAGGTGGAACGACAGGCGCGACTGGCTCGCGTCGAGCTCGTCGGTGAGGTCGCAGACGCACTGCTCGCCCCCGCGCAGCTGCTCGAGCAGCCGCAGTCGCGTCTCGTCCCCGAGGGCGCGGAACAGCCTCACGGTCGCCTCGACGTCCGTCGTCCCTACGGCCATGCCGAGATTATCCATCAAGGACTCTTGATGTGTCAAGTCGTGCGCCGCCCTCAGTGGAACAGCGCGCGCTCGACGAAGAGGACGATGCCCACGAGCAGGATGGCCACGGACGAGCTCCACACCATCCGTGGCTCCCAGCGCGTGTCGCGGACTAGGGCCAGCGCGGGCAGGGCCAGCGCCACCACCAGCGCCTGGCCGGCTTCCACGCCGATGTTGAAGCTGAACAGCGACAGCAGCAGGCCCCGTGTGGGCAGGCCCAGCTCGCGCAGCGCCGCGGAGAAGCCGAAGCCGTGGACGAGCCCGAATCCGAAGCTCACGAGCCACCGGCGCGAGACGACCGGCCGCAACACGAGGTTCTCGGCCGCGACGCAGGCGATCGACAGCGCGATGACCGCCTCGACCAGCCGGTCGGGAAGCGTCACCACGTCGAGCACTGCGAGCGCCAGGGTGACGCTGTGGGCCAGGGTGAAGGCGGTGATGATCTTCGCGAGGGCCAGCCACCCGCCGCCGCGGAGCAGCAGCCCGAGCAGAAAGAGCAGGTGATCGTACCCGCTGAGGATGTGCTCGACGCCGAGCAGCACGAAGCTGCCGACGCCTCGCCGGCCGTTCTCCGAGTCGAGCGCCACCCGCGTCTGTCGTGTCTCGGGGTTGAAGGCGAACTGCGTGCTGTGTCCGGGGGCGTCGATGCGGGCCAGCGTGTGGTAATCGCTGCCGAACGCGTCGAACAGGTCGTCGCGGATCGTCAGGTCGCGCACCGGGCCGCCGCACGCGAAGTCGACCACCAGCGTCAGGCCGTCCGGCGAGGCGAACGGCGCGAGGCGCCCGGCGCCGGCCTCGCAGCGTCGGCCCTGGGCGTGGAGCGTCACCTTGCCGCGGACGATGCCGAGCACGTGGTCGCGGCTGTCCGCGTCCCCTCCGCGAGCCCGCTGCAGCGGCTCGGCCACCGACGGCGGCAGCGCGGCCGGCCACAGGGTGAGGCTGTAGCGGACGCTCTCGCGCCCCACGGCGATCACGGCGTAGCCGGTGGTGCCGCCGGTGTGCGCGGACGCCTGGCCAACGATCAGCGCGGCGCCGACGAGAGCCAGCAACACCGGCCTGCGCGTCACCGGCGTCCCGTCCCCTCGCCGCCGGCGGCGCTGGCCGCCTGCGCCTCGCTGGCCGCCTTGACCAGGGCCAGCAGGTTGTCGATCTGGTAGCTCGGGATGGTCACCACCACCGGACGCCCCACCACCATCACGTAGCGGCTGGCCGTATCGGGCGCCACGCCCCCCACTGCGTACTGGGCGAGCGGCTGCGGCTGGTCGAGGCGGTAGACGAGCACGAGGATGTCGGGCGCGGCGAGGCCATAGGCGCTGCCGTCGTCGCCGAGTGCGAACTGGCGCTCGACGCGCGTCCGGCCGAAGGCGCCGATCGCCCGCTCGATGCGCTGGGCGAGGGCGGGGTCGGGTCGATGCGTGTGGGCCGGGATCGCGCCCGCGTGGACGCCGTGATAGAACCACGCGCCGGTGGCGTCGCGCTCGAAGCGGTGCAGTCGTCCGGCGTCGGCGATCTCGAGCGCGCCGAGCTGGTCGACCGGCACCGGGACCAGGAGCCGCGGGTCGGCGACCGGCCTCGCCGCGTCCGGCCGACGGTCGCGATACTCGAGGACGGCGATCCCGGCCGCCAGCACGCTCAGGACGGCCCACACCGCGACGACACCGGAGCGCCGGCGAGCCCCGGTCAATGCTGCTTCCACCACACCGCCGTGCCGATCACGGCCAGCACCGCCGGGACCAGGACGACCGAGAGGAAGAACGTGCCCTTCATCTGGCGGTTCGTCAGGTTGACGCGGGGCAGGTCGGCGGTGCGCGGCTGGATGCCGATGAGGTTCTCCTGGGCGGCCAGGTAGTTCACGGCGTTGAGGAACAGCGTGCCGTTGCCCATGATGTGGAAGAACGAGTTGGTCGCGAAGTCCGAATCGCCCACCACCGCGATCCGCGAGCCTGGTCCCTCGGCGGCCGGCGTCCCGTCGGCCGCGACCGGCCGTCGCAGCGCCGCCACCAGGAGCGTGGCCGGTCCCCTCACATCCCGGCCCTCGACGAATGCCACGCGCTCCGGATCGGCCTGGCCCCAGCTGTTCCGCGATGAGTTGGCCAGCGGCACCACCGACGTGCCGGGGACGCGCGCGGGCGTCGGCGAGAGCGACCGCGCGCCGGGGAAGAACGTCAGCGGCAGGTCGCGCGTGATCTGGTGCCGGTTGTAGTCGCTGACCGCCGGCGCCGACACGTCGGCCCAGAAGTGACTGGCCTCGTCGATGACGATGTCGTCGTCGACCACCACGCCGTAGTCCCGGACGACCGGCTCCAGTCCCGTCCGTACGAACGGATCGAGCATGAGCAGCGCGTTGCCCCCACCGGCCAGGTACGCGCGCACCGCCTCGACCTCCACCGGCAGCAGCGGGACCTTCGGGCCCGCCACCACCAGCACTGCGCAACCCGTCAGCCCGCTGGCGCGCTGCAGGAGCAGGACCTTCTCGACCTTGTAGTTCACGGTCTCCAGCGCGTGCCGCGCCTTGGCCATGCCGTGGCGCTCGTGCAGCACGTACCTGGCGCCGAGCCCGTGCGAGTGGCCCGGGGCGCCCTCCATGTGATCGTGCGACTCCAGGCTGAACGGGTCCGGCTCGCCGTGACCGTCCAGGAAGCACACGAGCTGGGTGGCGGCCTGCGACACGCGCAGGATCCCGTTGGCGATGTCGGCCTCGCTGCCGCTGTTCACCTGGAGCCGGCGGCCCTCGCTCTGCAGCACCGCCGTTCCGGCGAAGTTGACGCCGAGCAGGCGGGCCTGGGCCGGGCTGATCATGGGATCGTAGAACTCCACGGTCACCCGCGGCGTCTGGCGCGCGATCAGCTGGTAGAGCTCGACCGTTTCCCGCATCAGCGGATCGTGGAAGAACACGATGTGGACCGGCCGCTCCAGCCTCCGGAGCATCGCGATGGTCGGCGGCGACAGGGAGTAGCGGCCCTCGCTGGTGAGGTCGAAGCGGAACGGATACCGGGCCGACAGATAGGCCAGGGCCAGGAGCACGCCGATCACGCCCAGTGTGAAGAGCGCGATCTCCCCGCGGCGCCGGCGCGCCAGCCCCGCCAGCTCGTGACGCAGACGGTAGACGCCCACCGCGGCCAGCAGCGCCCCGGCGCCGCCCAGGACGACGGTCGTCGTCGCGGTCTCCAGCAAGATCGCGTGCAGCGCCAGCGCCGTGGTCAGCAGGGCGATGCCGGCGAGCAGAATCAGGCCGGCGCGGAAGGACGCGATCATCTCAACGGCGCCAGTGAAGGTATCCAGCGCTCAGTGCCAGCGCGATCCCGGCGACGACCAGGTAGAACACCACGGCCTCGGTGCGCACCAGGCCCTGGATGAAGTCGGTGAAGTGCCGCGCGAACGAGAGGTACACGACCAGCCCGCGCAGCCCGTCGGAGCGCTGGAAGCTCTCCAGGTGGCCGACGAACCAGAAGCCCAGCAGCACGGCCGCCGTGATGAGCGCGGCCACGATCTGGTTCTCGGTGACGATCGAGAACAGCTCGCCGATGGCCAGGCAGGCCATGCCGAGCAGCACGAAGCCCACGTACCCGGCGAGGATCGTCGTCGTCTCCGGAGTGCCGAAGAAATACAGCGGGACCAGGTCGACCAGAGTCCCCAGGCACACGAGCAGCAGGATCGTGAGGGCGCCCAGGTACTTGGCCAGGACGATCTGCCACGGCGACAGCGGCAGCGTCAGCAGAAGCTCGGCGGTCCCGGCGGTGTACTCGGCCGAGAACAGCCGCATGGAGACGAGCGGAGCCAGCGTGACCAGCAGGACGCCCATGTTCTGGAACGTTCCCGCCATGGTCGTCTCGCCGGCCAGGACGATGTTGTAGAGGAAGAAGTACCCGGTGCCCAGCAGGAACACCGCGACGACGTAGTACGCGATCGGCGACCGGAAGTACGTCGACAGCTCCTTCTGGTAGACCGCCAGCACGCCGCTCATCGCGCGTCCGGGTCCACCGGCGTGGCGACGTACCGCAGGAAGATGTTCTCCAGCGTCGGCTGCTGGCGCTCCAGACGATGGAGGTCCCACCGGGCCGCCACCGCCCGCGCGATCTCCGCCTCCACGCCATCGCCGGCATCGACCTGGCAGTCGACGTCGAGCAGGGCGGGCGCGCCGGCGGCAGGCTGCACGTCCACCGCACTGACGCCCTTGACCGACAGCAGCGCGTCGCGGAGCCCCTCGGCCGGCGCCGCCACGCGCAGCGCCACCCGGTTGGTCTGGGCGACGGCGCGCTGCAGCCCGGCCGGCGAGTCGATGGCGAGCAGGCGGCCATGGTCGATGATGGCCACGCGTTGGCAGATCAGCGTGACCTCCGCCAGGATGTGGGTGCTGAGCAGGACTGCGTGGTCCCGGCCGAACGCGCGGATGACCTCGCGGGTTTCCAGGATCTGGCCGGGGTCGAGCCCGGCCGTCGGCTCGTCCAGCAGCAGCACGTCGGGCGCGCCGAGGAGGGCCTGGGCCAGCCCGAGCCGCTGGCGATAGCCCTTCGAGAGCTTGTAGATCTCGTGACGGACGACGGCTTCCAGGTGGCAGGCGCTCACCACCCGCTCGAGCTCGGCGGCCATGGCCGTCCGGCGCACGCCCTTGATCCTGGCGACGAAGCGCAGGTAGGCGGTCACGTCGAGCGGGTCGTAGAGGGGCGGACGCTCGGGCAGATAGCCGATGTGCCGGGCCGCCTCGACGTTGTCGGTGGCCATGTCGTGGCCGGCCACCATCACCCGCCCGGTCGTGGCGGCGGTGAACCCCGCGAGCATGCGCATCGTCGTCGTCTTGCCGGCCCCGTTGGGTCCGAGGAACCCGACGATCTCGCCGCGTCCGACGGAGAACGACAGGTCGTGGAGGATGGTGCGTGAGCCGTACCGCTTGGACACAGAATCGAGGACGATGCTGGCTGCCGTGGAGCTCATGCGGGAACACGAAGGCCCCCCGGAGCGGGGGGCCTTCTCATGCCGACGCGATCGGCGCGGTTACTTATACCACTTGCCGCCCTTGGCCTTGTACTGGTCCTGGTCGTGGGCGAAGAAGAGCTCGGCGTTCTCCAGGTCGCGCATCATCTTCAGCCGGTTGACCGAGTTGGTGTAGTCCTTGACGCTGTAGTTGAGTCCGGCCGGGTAGCCGTCGAGGTTCTCCTGCATCCAGATCGCGTCCTGGCTGATGAGGATCGTCTGCCCGCTGGCCAGCTTCACCTTCATCGACTGGTGGCCGAGGGTGTGTCCCGGCGTGCTGAGGACCGTGACCGAGCCGTCGCCGAACAGGTCGTAGTCGCCGTCGAGCTCCAGGTAGGTGAAGTCGCGCGCGGGGCCGTCGAAGTCGCCCATCACGAACACCCCGCCCGCCCGCTGGAACTTCTCCGGCCACCACGCCTGGTACAGCTCCTTCTTCTGGAGGACGTGGACCGCCTTCGGGAACAGCTTGATGTTGCCGATGTGGTCCAGGTGAGCGTGCGAGGTGACCACGGCCTTCACCTTGTCGGCCGAGTAGCCGAGCTTCTGCAGCTGCCGGTCGATGACGTCCTCGCGCTTCTGGCTCGGCTTGAGCCCGTCGCAGTTGCCGGGGACCCAGTGCTGCTTGCAGCCGCCGTCCGAGATGGCGGCGTTGTTCCCCGTGTCGAACACCACCAGACCCTTGGGATGATCGATCACCCACATGCTGACCGGGATCGTGACGTCACGCGCCTTTTCCTTGGGCACACTGGGAATCAGATCGGTGATGGGGAAAGGGCCGAAGAAGCCGCTGGTGGTCCAGTACAGCCCCTTGACCTGCGCCAGGGCCGTGGCAGGAACGGCGAACAGCAGTGTCATGAGCACGGCGACGATGCCCAGCCTCTTCATCTTCGATCTCCCCTCGTGACGACCCGGATCACCGCTCGCACCGGCCTGCGAAGCCGGCGTGACGATAACTGCGCTCTCCGCGGGTGTCAAGGATGCCGACGGGGTTGTCGGTCATACCATTGGACGGCGCCGCGCGTCAGGGCACGAAGTAGAACGGGTTGGGAAGCTTGTACGTGCGCTCCGACGCTACGCCGCCTAAGAACTCCACGGCGGACCTCGTCGTGAGGTCGTCCGGCTTGAGGAACACGGCCGTCACTCGTAGCCGGCGGCCTTGAGGTTGGCCTCCGTGGCGGCGCGGAAGCGCTCGGGGCGTCCGGTGAGGAAGAAGACGGCCATCCCGCGCTCCCGGGCGAAGCGCGCCAGCTCCAGCACCGGGGTGATCGGCTCGGCCCTGGCGAGTTCGAGCGACGCGACGAACCCGCACGGCCCTCGGGCCAGGTCGCAGGGCCCGCCGACGATCCAGCCGTAATCGTTGGGGCGCAGCCACGGCAGATTGCTCCGCGCCGTCTCGTCGACGTCGAGCACCAGCGCCACGCGCTCGGCGCCGGCGGGACGACGCGCCAGGACGCCCCGGGCCTCCGCGACGACCGCCGCCAGCTCGGCCGCATAACGGCCGGACCAGACGTGCTCGACGACATGCCGCTTGGCGTCCGGAAGGCTCGCAACCGAGGCCGGCGCCGGCGCGACGGTCGCGCAGGCCGCGCAAAGCGCGACGAGGACGCCGAGGGAGGCCGCGCGAGGCGCTCGCCGACGCACGCCGGGGCGCGTCAGACCGTGAACGACATGCCGCCGTCGAAGTTGATCGCGGTGCCGGTGATGTAGCTGGCCCGCTCCGAGGCGAGGAAGGCGACGAGGTCGCCGAACTCGCTGGCCTCGGCCACCCGACCGACGGGCACGCGCTTGGCCAGCTCGCGGTAGTGCCCGTCGACGTCGCCGTCCTTGGCTCGCCGCGCGATCTGCGCGCTCTTCACGAGGCCGATGCAGATCGTGTTCACCAGGATCCGATCAGCGGCGTACTCGTTGGCGAGCGACTTCGTGAGGTTGATGCCGGCCGCCCGCGACACGCTGGTCGGCAGGCCCTGGGCGCGCGGCGCCTTGCCGCCGACCGTGGTGACGTTGATGATCCGCCCGCCCCCGCGCTGCTTCATGTGGGGGATGACCAGGCGCGACATCCGGACGGCGCCCATCACCTTCAGGTCGAAGTCCGCCTGCCAGGCCTCGTCGCCCACCTTTTCGAAGGGGGCCGCCGCCGACGTCCCCGCGTTGTTGAGCAGGATGTCGACGCCGCCGAAGTGGCGGACGGTCGTGGCCACGACCGCCTCGCAGTCGGCCGCCCTCGACACGTCGGCCGGCATCGCCAGCAGCTCCGCCCCGGTGGTCTTGCGGATGTCCTCGATGGCGCGCTCGAGCACGTCCTTGCGACGCGCACAGGCGACCACGCGCGCCCCCGACCGGGCCAGCCGCTCCGCCGCGGCCCGCCCCAGCCCCTCGCTGCCTCCGGTCACGATCGCGATCTTGCCCTTGAGGCCCAGCTCCAGAGTGTCCATGGCCGCCAAGGATAGCAGGCCCTCGGCTCCCCCGGCCAGCCGCCCGGAAGTCGCGGGCCCTCCGGGCGGACGCGCTTCACGCGGCCCTGCGGGTGGCGGCCGCCTTCCGGCCGGTGGCTCGCAGCCCGGCCGACCCCTTGGTCGCGACGGCCTTGCGCGCCGAGGCCTTCCGGGCCTTGCGTCCCCGGCGTCGGGCCGCCGCCCGGGCCTGGCGGGCCAGCGCCGTGCGGGAGGCGGCCGCCCGGGGCTCGCGCCTCAGCGCTCGCTCGCTCGCCCGCGCGCGCTTCGCCGCCGGTTTTCGACCGCTGCGGGCCGCCCGCGCGGCGGAGGCCGCGCTTCGCCGCGTCGTCGCCTTGGCGCTCCGGGGTGGCCGGCCCAGCTTCACTCCGGCCCGGCGGGCCTTGCTGAGGCCGATGGCGATCGCCTGCTTGGTCGAGCGGGCGCCGTGCCGGCCCTCGCGGATGTGGTGCATCTCCTCGCGGACGAACTCGCCGGCCTGCGTGCTCGGCCGTTTGCCTTCACGCCGGTCGCGCCGGGCGCGTTCGACCGTCGCCTTGTCTGGCATCTCGAAACCTCCTCGGAGCGCCGGCCTGGACGACCGAGCAGCCGGGCGCGTCCATCACGCGTCGCGCCTGCAGCACCCACGCATCGAGCGTGAAAGTGTCGCAAAGGCCGTGCCGTCATCGCCGTCAGCCGGCTCCTGTCGGCGCAACGGCCACTCGTCACGACGCTTCATCCGGCGACACCGTCGGCTTGCTCACCACGAGCCGGTCGCCCTCCGGCGTCTCGGCGACGTCGATCGTTGCGCCGTCCAGCGGCCGCGAGATGTCGTCCGAGATGACGAGGAGCACGTTGCCCTCGTGCTTCACGACCTCGTCGCCGGCCTTCGCCCGGTCCGGATACAGCGCCAGCCCGCCGTCGTCCGAGACGTCCAGCCTCAGTCCGACCTCGGCGTCGTCGATGCTCCGCGACAGCGCCCCCTTCAGCGCGACCCTCGCCCGGTCCGTCACCATCACCATCACCCTGCCCTCCGTCGCTGTCCGGTCGTTCTCCGATGGTCGTGAGCACCCGCGTCGAGCGAAGCACCGCGTCGTCCGTGCATCTTGCGCGCCGCCGCGGTGTCCGGCGCCCCGATGAAAAATCTACGCGGCAACGCGACCGGCGCGGGCGGGCATCCCGATTGCAGCCGGATCCACGCGGCCGTCTTCGGGCCGGGAGGAGCGAATGGAGAGGACCATGACGAGAAGTGCCGGAGAGATCGCGTGAGGGCCTCGACGTCGCCGGGTCCCCGCCCGGAGGAGCCGCTGCCGGCTACCATTCCCGCACGAGGAGAGTTTCGCTGCTCGGTGTGCGGCGCCGAGTTCGTCTCCCGCGCTCAGCTCGGCGAGCACGAGCGCCTGGAGCACCGCACGCCCTGATCGGGCGGCGTCTTCCTCGCTCAGTCCCCCGCGGCGCCGCTGCGCGGCGACGACTCGGTCAGGTTCCCGTACCGGTGGGTCACCTCCGAGAACGTCTGCTCGCGGACGTAGGCGCGAAGCTCGAGGCGCCCGTTGGCCAGCACCGGCGCGTCGAGCACGGCGAGGTGAGCGCGGTGCGCCGCCCGCCGCACCTCGCCGGCGAGCGGCTCCCACGCGCGCAGACGGTCGGCCGCGATCCCTGCCCGCAGCCGCTCGACGAGCTCGGCGTCGCTCTCGCGGACCAGCGTCACACCGGCCACGTCGCGCAGCCACGCCGGGTCGCCCGCCGTCGGCGGCACGCTCACGCAGACCGGCGCGCCGCACGTGCGGGCGGCCAGCGTCACCCGCGCGAGGTCGAGCCGGCTCGCCGCCGAGTCCAGCCTGGTCCGGACGAGCAGGCCGGCGCACGGGCGGTAGCGGAAGACGTTGCGCTCGCCGAGGATCTCGCTGGGATCGTGCTCCCGCGCGAAGTGTGTCCGCCAGGCGTGGGCATAGCTCCCGACGCTGGCGCACAGCCGCGACTGGTCGGCGACGTCGACGGCGGCCAGGCAGCGCCGCAGGAGGTCGGCCACGACCGGCGGCACCGGATCGAGCCGTGACGGTGGCACGACCTGATGCCAACGCGCGAGCTGCGGGACGTAGTTCGGCCCGCCCGCCTTGGCCCCGGGGCCGAAGACCGACTGCTTCCAGCCCCCGAAGGGCTGGCGACGCACGATCGCGCCGGTGATCGGCCGGTTGACGTAGAGGTTGCCCGCCTCGATGCGCGCCTGCCAGCGCGCCACCTCGCGGTCGTCGAGCGACTGCAGCCCGCTGGTGAGGCCGAAGGGCGTGTCGTTGGCCAGCCGGATCGCCTCGTCGAGGTCTCCGGCCCGCATGAGGCCCAGCACGGGGCCGAAGCACTCCGTGCGATGAAGGAACGACCCCGCCCTCACGCCGAGCTTGATCCCGGGAGACCACAGGCGCGGGTTGTCGTCGAGCCGGCGCGGCTCGAGCAGCCACTCCTCACCCTCCTCCAGGGTCGTCAGCGCGCAGCGCAGCTCGGGCGCCGGCGGCTGGGTGAGAGGGGTGATGCGACTGGCGAGGTCCCATGCCGAGCCGACGGTCAGGCTGACGGTCGCGTCGCGGAGCTGCCGCCGGAAGACCGCGTCGTCGTAGACCTCCGCCTCGCAGATGGCCAGGCTGGCGGCCGAGCACTTCTGGGCGTTGTGGCCGAAGGCCGACCGTACCAGGTCCCGGATCGCCTGGTCGCGGTCGGCCAGGGCGGTGACGATCAGGCTGTTCTTTCCGCTCGTCTCCGCGAACAGCCGCAGCTCCGGCCGCCAGTCCAGGAAGGTGCGCGCGGTCGCCGCCGAGCCGGTCAGGATCACGGCGTCGACGCGCGCATCGGTGATCAGCGCCCGACCCACGTCGCCGTCGGCGCACGGCACGAGCTGCAGCACGTCGCGCGGGATCCCGGCCTCCCACAGGGCCTCGGCGAGGCGGCGGCCGACGAGCACCGCCTCGGGCGCGGGCTTGAGCACCGCCGCGTTGCCGGCGGCGAGCGCGGCCAGCACGCCGCCGGCGGGAATGGACAGGGGAAAGTTCCACGGCGGCGCCACCACGACGACGCCGAGCGGCTCGGGCCGGCAGTCGGCGACGTCCTCGCCGAGATCGAGCCCGTCGGCGTAATACCGGGCGAAGTCGATCGCTTCGGACACCTCGGCGTCGGCCTCCGGCACCGTCTTGGCGCCGTCCAGGATCATCGCCCCGACGAGGTCGCCGCGGCGGTGGGCCAGGACGTCGGCGCCGCGACACAGGAGAGCGCGGCGCTCGCCCGCGGGCCGCGCGCCCCAGTCGCGCCCGGCCCTCCGGGCGACGCCCAGGGCCCGATCGATCTCCCCCGGCCCTGCGAGCGCATATCGGTACGCCACCGATCCCGGTCGCGACGGGTCTTTCCCGTCGGCCCAGGCGACGTCCGGCACGCGCGCGCCGCCGATCTCCAGCGCGATCTCGACGGGCGCCGCCCGCCGCCAGCGCTCGACCACGCCCTCGATCCACGCGCGATTGGCCGGGAGCGACCAGTCCGTGTCGGGCTCGTTCGCGAACGGCGTGTCGAGCGGACGCAGCGGGCCTACCGCGACCGGCTCCGACCCGCGGTCCTGCCGGCGCCGGGGCTCGCTGGAGACGGTCGGGCCGAGACGCATCGCGGCCAGGAAGCGATCCCGCTCGCGCGCCCACGCCTCGGACCCGGGCGCCAGGGCGAAGAGATGGCGCAGGAAGTTCTCGGGCGCGGTGTTCTCGTCCAGGCGACGGACGAGGTAGGCGATCGCGCTGTGAAAATCCTCCGCCTTCACCACGGGGGCGTACAGGAGCAGTCCGCCCGCCTGATCCTGCACCGCCCTTGCCTGGTGATTGGCCATGCCCTCCAGCATCTCGAACTCGACCAGGTCCTCGACCCCTCGACGGGCGCGGAGCTCCAGGCCGTAGGCGATGTCGAACAGGTTGTGACTGCCGATGCCGACCCGGACGGCCCGCGCGTGCTCGGGCCGGCAGGCGTACTCGACCATCCGCGTGTAGTTCGCGTCGACCTCGACCTTGGTGGTGTAGGGCGTCTGCGGCCAGCCACTCTGCGAGGCCTCGACGCGCTCCATGGCGAGGTTGGCGCCCTTGACGATGCGCAGCTTGATCGGCTCCCCGCCGCGGGCGCAGCGCGCGATCGCCCACGCGGTCAAGGCCTGCTGCGCGCCCCAGGAGTCCGGCAGGTAGGCCTGCAGGACGAGCCCCGCGCTCAGCGGCATGAACTCCGGCTCGTCGAGGACTTCCTGAAAGGCCGTCACCGTGAGCCCGAGGTCGCGGTACTCCTCCATGTCCAGGTTGATGAACTTGGCCGTCAGGCGGCCGTCGGCGTGACGGTACCGATGGCGCAGCGCCTGGCGGTACAGCGTGCGCAGCCGATCCTTGATCAGCTCGACGGTGTGACGGAAGGCCACCAGGTTGATCTGGCTGAAGACCGAGGAGATCTTCACCGAGATGTACTCGACGTCGTCGCGGGCGACCAGCGCCAGGTATGCCTGGAGCCGGCGGCTGGCCTCGCCCTCGCCCAGGATCGCCTCGCCCAGCTGGTTCAGGTTCAGGCGGATGCCGGCTCGCCGGCGCTCCCGCAGGTAGCGCCGCAGATCCTCCTCCTCGCCAGGTACGATCACCGACCGGGTCTCCTGCCGGAGCCGGCTCACGATCGGCGGGACCACGAGGCTGGGCAGATAGTGCGACATCACGCCGCCGAGCACGAGGGCGACGCGCTCCCACCACTCCATGTAGCCGGGAACGCCGTACCGGTCCAGCAGCCAACGCAGCTGGTCGGCGACGCGCGCCGGGTCGTGGCTGCGAAAGGCCTGGTCGACCAGCGCCAGCGTCAGGGCCTTGCCGGCCGGATCGTCGATCAGGCGCGCGACCTTCTCGGCCTGCGCGCGCTCGGCCGCGGTCTGCCCGGCGGCCGCCTCGCGCAGCAAAGCTTCCGCCCGCGCGACGGCCTGCTGCGCGAGGTCGCCGGCGACGTCCGGGGAATCCGTTACGCGCTCACCTTTCGCGACACGCCCGGCTGGTGGACGTAGAGCTGCGCGCCGCTGGCCTTGCCGGTCACCGGTCGTCGGGGAGCCATCGCGTACTGCACCGGTCGTCCGTGATCGCCGAACTGGCGGGCCGCGTTGTACACGGAGCCGAACTTCCACAGCATCCGCAGGTAGTTCGTCTGGCCGCGAACCAGGGCGCGCACGGCGGGGCCGCCGTAGCGACGGACGGCGCCCCAGCCCAGGTGCTTGCGGTTGAGCACGGCCTGGGTGTTCACGAGCTCCTCGTAGAACCGCTGCAGCGGCAGCCGTGTGGGCAGCACCGCGTGCTGCACGTCGAAGAGGCGGTAGTCGTGCGTGGTGAGGGGCCGCGATTCCGTCAGCCAGGTCTCCGTGCCCGGGTACGGCGTCGCCACCGTCAGGTGCACGATCTCCGGGACGGTCAGTGCCCACTCCCGCACGATCGCGAAGCGCCGCTCGTCCCAGTCCGGGTCGGCGATGATGTTGATGGCCACGGCGAAGCCCAGCCGGCGAGCCACTTCCAGCGCGCGCTGGTTCTCGCCCCAGGTCACGCGCTTGCGGTGCAGGCGCAGCCCCTCCTCGTCCAGGGCCTCGACCCCGAGGAACATGTAGTAGAGGCCGAGCCGACGCCAGTAGGCGAAGACCTCCTGGTTCTTCAGCAGCACGTCGCAGCGGGTCTCCAGGTAGTACTGCTTGCGGATCCGGCGGCGCTCGACCTCGCGCCCGATCGCCATCCCGTGCTCGGCCTGGATGAACGCCACGTCGTCGACCAGGAACACGTTCGGCTCCTGGATGCGCGCCAGGTCCTCCGCCGCGGCCTCGGGGGACACCTTGCGATAGCTGCGCCCGTAGAACGTCCACGCGCTGCAGAACGAGCAGTCCCACGGGCAGCCCCGCGTGAGCTCGGCCGACGCGCAGGGGTCGAGCACGCCGATGAAGTAGCGGCGGCGGCGGCGGCCCAGGTCACGCGCCGGCGGATGGCGGTCGAGGCTGTCCAGCAGCGTGGGCGTGGGACCGGCCCCGTCCAGCGTGACCACGCCGGGCAACCGCTCGAGCCCACGCTCGCCGGCTGCCTCGAGCAGACGCGGGGTGATGGCCTCGCCCTCGCCGCGGACCACGGCGTCGATGGCGCCGCCCGCGTGCTCCAGCAGCTCGGGAGCGATGAACGAGGCGCTGTGGCCGCCCACGAACACGAACACGTCCGGCCACCGGGTCTTCGTCGATTTCGCCAGGTCGAGGATCTCGGGGACGTTGGCCAGGTAGTTCAGCGAGAAGCCGACGGCGCGCGGGCAGAACTCGGCGACCTCACGAGCGTAGTCCTCGTGCCCGAAGACCTGCAGATCGAGGAGGCGGACCTCGTGACCCGCGGCCCGGACCGCGTCCGCCACACGCTCGAGCCCCAGCGGCTCGAGGCGCAGGTACAGCTCCGAGTAGAGCAGCGGACTGGGGTGGACGAGCAGGACGCGCATTGGAGCCTCCTGGGCCTGGGAAGCGGGGGTCGGTCGACGCGCTCATCGTAGAACGGTCACGGGACGGCGTCCACGGGGATAGAAGCCCTGCAGTGGCGTGAACCGGCCCAACGCGACGTCGCGTTCCCCGCGTCGCTCGCCGCGCATCCGCCTCTTCTCAGGGAGAAACCCGGTGGCAATCGACTTGCAGAGATGCGGTT